>Ga0299906_10000228_pt1 | contig 55977 bp, 45 predicted proteins | sample RVTome_14_FD_200259 | JGI IMG/M metagenome (GOLD analysis project Ga0299906, IMG submission 200259) | Soil microbial communities from uranium-contaminated site in the Upper Colorado River Basin, Wyoming, United States - RVT145D125 (version 2) ...
CGAAACCGTCACGGCGACCGTTTTCGCGTCAGGCCCTCGCGCCAGGGGATCAGCCCGAAATGCACGCAACATCGGAAACCTCTTCACGTCCGCGACAACCGCGGCGTGAAACCCGCGAAAGGCCAGGACTGAAGCGTCCGGCGACGATGCGCGCAGACACAAAGGTCCCACTAGCATCAGTTCTGCCATAGAGGGGCCTGTTCCTCGCGCCGCGTCAGTCGTTGCGATCCCAAAGGAGATACCGGCCGCTGGTGTCTTGTCAGCCCAGGTGAGGATGAGCTCAAGAGAGCCGTAGGCAGCATCGCCCGGACCATCATGACCGAGCCATGCATCCACCGGTTTTCGCTGCGCGGAGCCATCGGACAATGTGGCAGTGCTCGACACGCCGTCGGGAATCCCGACCAAGTGCTGGTCACCAGGAGCGCCAGCGGACGGTTCAGGGTCCAAGTCCCAAAGGGATGCGACCACACTCATGAGTACTGCGAAGAACACGAGGCCACCGACGACCTTCCTTCCTGCCAGCTGAGACATCGCGCTGTGTGCCTCTAGTGCTTGCCGAACAGTGTTACGGTAATCGGCCTCATGTTCTCCTGCGACACGCGAATCCACTCACTCAAAGAGCCCGCTTCCTAAGGACGGGGCTAGCTCATACGCGAGCAACAGCTGCCCAGACCCATTGTTCCTCAGATTCGCGGCAAGCCCGGCGCTCGACGTGGTCACCTGGTACTCCGTTGAATCGCCTTGGTAGGCCAGAATCGCAATGGAGCGCCGCAAGCCGCGACAGACACACACAGCAAACGAATCATCATCACCGCCTCGGGGCGAACTGGCTTGTAGCCGGACGTTAGCCCCGACCCGCATGGCTGTCAATCTGTCAAGGGACCGGCGTAATGTTCTTATAAGAGGGTCGAACGGCTGCACGCACCTCATGTAGGCGAGTCGTCGCCCCGCCAGTTCGTCGACTTCGTCGAGGCCCAGGGCGCGGAGAGCCTCACTAACCCGTGGGGAATTGGGGAAAGGGAACAACCCGCCCATTTCCTCCCGGGCGCCCCGACCCTTTCAGCTCCCTTGGAGCAGCCCCAGCTCGCGGCACTTCTTGCGCACGATCGGGTTCTCGATCAGGCGCGCGAAGTGGTGCGGCTGCTGGTTCTTGTATCCGCGCAGGTACTCGTCGATCTCGGGCAGGCTCACGAGCTCCTCGGCCGCCTGCGTCTCCATCTGCTCGTCGGAGAAGCGCATCACGATCGAGGCCAGCTCGGCGATCGCGAGTCCGTAGCGCTCCGCCTGCCAGTGGTACTTGACCTCCTGGATGCGGTCCTCGAAGTGCTCCTCCTGCTCGGCGCGCTTCGCGTCGAGCAGCGCCCGCGCGAGGTCGGCGTCCGCGGGCGAGGCGTTCTTCAGGAAGCCCTCGATCAGCGCGAAGGCCTCGCGGTACTCGCGCGGCTTCGCCCAGGTCAGCGTGTTCACCTCCCAGTCGAGGTCCTCGAAGGTCGGCGGGTCGGCGAGGCTCGCGAGCTTCTGGTAGCGCGCCTCCATGCGCTCGACCCAGCCGATCTCCTCGTGCCGCGGCCAGGTCTCCTTGAAGTACAGACAGCGCTTGAGGAACACGCGGATGCGCGGGATCGTCTCCTTGCCCTTGATGTAGTCGGCCTCGTAGCGCTTGAGCTGCGTATCGAGGTAGGTCGATCCCGTCTGGTTGTTGACGAGCAGGCGCGAGTTGTCGAGCCGCTGTCGAGCCTCGCCGCGCATGCGCTCGAACTCGGCCCGGTCCGCCTCCGAGACCGTGTTCCAGTTGGGCTCGACCTCGTCCGCGTAGATCGCGAGCGCGGCCTCGGCGTCGGCGTCCTCCTCGAGCGCGCGGCGCATGTTCCAGTAGGCCGCGCGCGCGTTGAACTGGCTGCCCTGCGTCTGCATCATCGTGTTCGAGATGAAGGCGTAGGCGCCCAGCGAGACGCCGGCGAAGATCAAGAGGATCAGCCAGGTCGGCACACCGCGCCGCACCGTGCGTCGCCGGTGCTGGACGCGCGCGGGCTCGCCCGCGGCGTCCGGCCTGCGGCGCTCGACGAGCTTGCCGCCGCCCTCGTCGTACTCGATCGTGAGCAGCGCGCCGCCGAGCTGCACGGGGACGCCCTCGGCCAGCGTCACCTCGCCGGTCACGCTGCGGCCGCGGACGACCGCCGGCAGCACGCCTTGCTTGAGGCGCAGCACTGCGGTGTCGCCGGTGAACTCGAGCTCGGCGTGCAGCTCGGCGACGTCCTTCGAAGCGAGCTTGAGCGCGCAGCTCGCACCGCTGCCGACCGAGAGCGTGCCCGTGCCGAGCTTGAAGCGGCGCTTCTCGCCGCCCTCTTCGAGAATCAGTCTAGCCATGCTCCGAGCTCTTCCTCGAACTGCGTCCCGACGCCGAAGTTCTGGGTCCAGTACGAACCTGCCGACCCGCTCGCCATCTCGCGGTGTCCGGGGGACAGGATGTTGCGGTGGTGGCCGCTCGAGCGCAGCCACTGCGCGTGCGCGGCCTCGGCCCCCGCGCTGCCCGCGGCACAGTTCTCGGACACGCCGCCCGCATAGCCGGCCAGGAGCATGCGGGCGTAGGGCGTGCGCCGCTCGGCGGCCTCCTCGAAGTGCCCGAACCGGCCCGTGTCGGCCATGTAGCTCGAATGGCCCTTCGCCGCCTCCTGGACGAGGGGGTTCCAGGCGAGCGCGCGGCGCCCGAGCAGCGCGCGGTAGTCGTTGGTGATGCGCACCTGGTCGCGCTCGGCGACGCTGGCGACGCGTTCGGGTTTCGCCTGGGCCGCCTTCCAGAGCTCCGCGTTGCGCGCGCGCACGGCGCGGTCGTAGGCGAGCGCGCGCCGCTCGGCGGCGTCCCAGGCGAAGGAGCGCAGGTCGGCCGAGTCGCGCGCCGGGTCGACGCCATCGATGAAGTCGGGGATGCCCGGGAACAGCTCGAGCTCGAGGCCCAGCTCGCCCTGGTAGCTCGAGGCCCACGCGAGCTCGCGCAGCGCCGCGCGGAACTGGCGCGGGAAGGCCACGCGGCGCCCGTGGTCCCAGAGCTCGCGCACGGCGCCGACGCGCTTCTCCACCTCGCGCTGCACGCCGGGGTAGAGGCTGGCCTTGTCGGAGGGGACGGGCGGATTCGTGTAGGGGTAGAAGTACGTCTCCTCGTCGAAGATCAGCTCGAGCGCGTGCTCGCGAGCGGCGTCCAGGTCGGCGCGCACCTCGGCCAGGTGCTCCAGCTGTCGCAGCGTGGCGCCCTTGGTCAGGAACGCGGCCGCGCGCTCCCAGCGCGCCTCGACGGCGTCCGCGACTTCGGCCACGAGGTGCGGGTTCTCGTCGACGAGCGCGAGGAAGCGCTCGAGCAGCGCGTCGCGCTCGTCCTCGGAGGCGCGCACGAGCTCGCGCGAGAGGGCGGCGGCCTCGCCGGCGACGCGCTGCCGGTCGAGCTCGGGAGCGGAGACCCACGCTCCTGCGACGAACCGGTAGCCGCCCTCGGGCAGCTCCTCGCCGCGCAGGTGGGCGAGGAGGCCGAACGCCTCGCGGCGCCCGACGAGGCCTTCCTCGACGAGCCCCGCGAGCTCTTCGAGCCCGCGCTCCTCGCCGCGCGCCAGGCCCTCGAGCACGCATCCGACGCGCGCTCGCTCGCCGAGCTCGCAGGCCTCGGCGAGCCGGCGCAAGGTCTGCACGGGGACCCTGTCCCAGGCGACGGCAGCGCCTTCGATCGAGGCTCCGCGCGCGTCGACGTGCGAGATCCCCTGGGCAGCGAACGGCGCGGGGTCCGCGGCCTCGGCGCGCGCGAGGGCGGTGCGCAAGTCGATGCGCTGGCCGAGCGCGTACGCGCGCGCGGCGAGCACCTCGCGCGCCGCGCCGGGGCGCGCGAGGGCGAGCGCCGACTCCAGGAGGTCGCGCGCCGCGGCGAGCTCGCCCTGCTCCGCGAGGGCGCCGGCGCGCGCGGCGAGCTCGGCGGGAGCTGCGGACTCCCTCGCCGCCCGGCTGGTGGCCGCCGGCGGGGCGCTCGGGTCGGGCTCGACGCGCGCGACGAGGCGCTCCGCGAACGCCGCGGCGGCCCGGTCGAGGAGCGCCTTCGCCTCGCTCTCGGGAAACGCCGCGCGCTCGCGGTCCAGGAAGAGCGCGGCGGCGCGCAGCCCCGCGGTGCGCTCGGCGAAGTCGACCTCGCGCAGGACGTCCTCGGCCTCGGCGAAGGAGACGGCGAGCACCTCGGCCCGCAGGGCCTCGAGCTGCCGCGGGTCGGGCGCGTCGGGCAGCGCGAGCTCGATCATCTGCAGCGCGTAGCGCCAGCGGCCCGCATCGCGGGCGCGGGCGATGTCCTCGAGCACGAGGGCGAGGATCGGGTCGACGGGCTGCGGCTCGGGAGGCGTCGCGCGCGGGCCCGCGGGCGCGCGCTCCTCGACGAGCAAGGCCTGCGCCGCGCGCTCGTCCAACTCGTCCCGGCTCGGGCCGGGCAGCTCGCCCTTGGGCAGCGGGCGCGACGCCGCGCTCGCGGCCGAGCGGTCCCGCATGCGGCTCGCCGCGGCGTCGATCCACTCGCGCGCGACGGGATCGCTCTCGGCCCGGGCCAGCGCGCGCAGCTCCTCGAGCGTGCGGCGCGCACCGAGCTCGGCGCCGCGCGCGACGATCGCGTCGACCCGCGCGCGGACCTCCGCGCGGTGCTCGCGCCGCTCGCGGATCAGGCCCCGCAGGTGCTCCGCGGAGGGGTCCCGGGCCGCCCCGAGCAGCTCCTCGGCGCGGTCGAGGCGGCCGAGCTCGAGCTGGAAGCGCGCGTCCGCGTGGGGCACCGATCCACCGCACCCGAGGGCGGCGAAGAGGGCGCAAAGGAGCGGGAGCGGGGGGCGCATGGTCGCCATGGAGCCCTCAGGGTAGCCGATCGGCACCACGAGGCCATGTGCTGCTCCACTACCCGCGCGGGCCCCGAACGTCACGGAGTGGCCCGGACATCACCCCGACGTCGCCCCGGCCGCGATCGCGGGCGAGAGGTCGGCGACGTCGATCGTCCCGCCGGTCAGCGCCACGGCCCGGCGCACCTCGTTCTCGAGCTCGCGGACGTTGCCCGGCCAGCGCCAGCGCACGAGGGCCGCGAGCGCCGCCGGAGTCAGCTCGACGTCGCGGCCCATCTCGGCCCCGACGCGCGCGGCGAGCCAGAGCGCGATGTGGGCGACGTCGCCCGCGCGCTCGCGCAGGGGCGGCAGGTGGATAGTGATGACGTTCAGCCGGAAGAAGAGGTCCTCGCGGAAGGTCCCGGCGCGGCACATCTGCGCCAGGTCCTTGTTCGTCGCGGCGATCACGCGCACGTCCACGCGCAAAGACTTGTTCGCGCCGACGGGCCGCACCTCGCCGTCCTGCAGCACGCGCAGCAGCTTGGCCTGCATCGACAGCGGCATGTCGCCGATCTCGTCGAGGAACACGGTGCCGCCGTCGGCGGCGACGAAGTGCCCCGGGCGGTCGGCGACCGCGCCCGTGAACGAGCCCTTCTTGTGGCCGAAGAGCTCGCTCTCGAGCAGGTTCGCGGGGACGGCGGCGCAGTTCTCGGCCAGGAAGGGCTTCGCGCGCCGGGGCCCGTGCTCGTGCAGCGCGCGCGCGACGAGCTCCTTGCCCGTGCCCGTCTCGCCCTGGATCAGGACCGGCACGTCGCTCGGCACGACCTTCTCGAGCAAGGAGAAGACCTCGCGCAGCGCCGGGCTGTCGCCGACCATCCCGAACCGCATGGGGACGCGCAGCGTCCCCCCCGAGCCCGAGCCCGTGCCCGACTCCGAGCCCGTGCCCGACTCCGAGCCCGTGCCCGACTCCGAGCCCGTGCCCGACTCCGAGCCCGTGCCCGACTCCGAGCCCGTGCCCGACTCCGTGCCCGTGCCCGACTCCGTGCCCGTGCCCGACCCCGCGCCCGAGCGCGCCAACCGCCTGAGCACCGCCCTCACCTCCTCGAACACCCCCGCCTCGCGCGCCTCCCGCACCAGCGCTTCCAGCCGCTCGACGAGCTCCTCGGCACGCCCCGACGCACTCATCCCGAAATCCGCCGCAGCTTGGCGAACGAGAGGAGCAGCTCCTTCGTCCCGTGCCGCACGAACGTGACGGTCGCGCGCGCGTTCGCTCCCGAGCCGCGCAGCACGTCGACATGGCCCACGCCGAAGTGGTCGTGCTCGACCCGGTCGCCGACGCAGAGCTCGGGGAGCGCCGCGGGCGGATCGTACTCCTCCCACTCGCCCTGCTCGCCCTCGTCTTCCGCGCGTCCCTCGAGCAGCTCGCGCGGGATCTCGTCCAGGAAGCGCGAGGGGCGCGACCAGCGCGTCTCGCCGTAGTGCAGGCGCACGCTGGCGCACGACAGGTAGAGCCGTTCCTTGGCGCGCGTCATCCCGACGTAGAAGAGCCGCCGCTCCTCTTCCAGGCCGTCGCTCTCGCCGCGCGCCTCGAAGAGGGCCCGCGCGTGGGGCAGGATCTCGTCCTCGACGCCGGCGATGAAGACGTGCCCGAACTCGAGGCCCTTGGCCGCGTGCAGGGTCATCAGCGCAACCTTCTGGGCCTCGTCCTGCATGCCGTCGACGTCGCTGACGAGGGCGACGTCCTCGAGGAATCCGGCGAGCTTGCCCTCGGGGTGCAGGCGGTCGTACTCGGCCGCGTGCGCGAGCAGCTCCTCGACGTTCTCCTCGCGGTCCTCGATGCCCTGGCCCTCGTCCATCGCCGCGAGCCAGGCGCCGACGTCGAGGCCGTCGACGAGCGCGCCGAGCGCCTCGGCCGCGCCGCGCTCCGAAAAGACCGAGAGGTGCTCGATGAAGGCGTGGAACTGCGCGAGGCCCTTCTTCGCGCGGCCGCCGATCGCGGCCCGCGCCTCCTCGGAGCCGCTCGCCGCGAGCAGCGTGGTGCCGCGCTCGGCGGCCCACGCCGCGAGCTTCTCCAGGCTCTTGCCGCCGACCCCGCGCTGGGGGACGTTGACCACGCGCTCGAAGGCGACCGCGTCGCCTGGGTTGACGATGAGCCTCAGGTGCGCGATCAGGTCGCGGATCTCGCGCCGCGCGTAGAACTCGAGGCCGCCGACGACCTGGTAGGGCACCTCGGCCAGGCGCAGCCCCGTCTCGAGCGCGCGCTGCAGGAAGCTCGCGCGGTAGAACACGGCGATCTCGGCCCCCGAGACGCCGCGCGCCAGGAGCCCGCGGATCTGCAGCGCGATCGTGCGCCCCTCCTCGTTCTCGTCGGCGCACTCGAGCAGCGCGATCGGCTCGCCGTCGCCGGCGTCGGTCCAGAGCTCCTTCGCCTTGCGCGCCAGGTTGTGCCCGATCACGGCGCTGGCGGCCTTCAGGATCGTGCCCTTCGAGCGGTAGTTCTGCTCCAGCTTGACCACCCTGCGCGCGCCGAAGTCGCCCTCGAAGTCGAGGATGTTGCGGATGTCGGCGCCGCGCCAGGAGTAGATCGACTGGTCGGGGTCGCCGCACACGGTCAGGTTCCCGTGGTGGCTCGCGAGGTGGCGCGTGAGCTGGTACTGGACGCGGTTCGTGTCCTGGTACTCGTCGACCAGGACGTGCCGGAAGCGCCGGGCGTAGCCGTCGCGCACCCCCGGGTGCAGCTCGAACAGCTCGAGCACCTTGAGCAGGAGGTCGTCGAAGTCGAGCGCGTTGTTCGCGCGCATCTCCCCCTCGTAGCGGTCCATCACGCGCTTCAGCCGCTCGCCCGAGAAGCCCTCGCCCTCGAGCTCGCGCGCGGTGCGGTTCTTGAGGTCGCTGATCCAGCCCCCCACGACCGCCGGCCGGAACTGGTTCCGGTCGTAGTTCAGGTCCCTCAGGATGCGCTTGATGAGCTGGTTGCGGTCGCTCGTGTCGTAGATCGAGAAGCGCCGCGTCCAGCCGCCGAGCAGCTCGATGTCGCGCCGCAGGATCCGCGCGCACATGGCGTGGAACGTGCTGATCCAGACGTGCTTCACGCCGGGCAGCGTGCGCTCGACGCGCTCGCGCATCTCGCGCGCCGCCTTGTTCGTGAAGGTGATCGCAAGGATCTCGCCCGGGTGCACGCCGCGTTCGGTGACGAGCCACGCGATGCGGTGCGTGATGACGCGCGTCTTGCCCGAGCCCGGTCCGGCGACGATCAGCATCGGGCCCTCGCCGTGCGTGCACGCCTCGCGCTGGGGCTCGTTCAACCCCTCGAGCAGGCCGGGGACCGGCGCGAAGCGCCGCGGCGGCTCCGCGCTGCCGCCGAGGGCCTCGCCGAAGGCGTCCTCGCGCCTCGCCGCGCCCACGAGGCCGCGCACGTCCTGCCAGTCCATGAGGTCGGATTCTATCGGGGCGTGCATGCGACCCGCACGGCAATCCGCTGGACGCCGGGCGCGCGAGGCGGCGTGCTCGCCGCGCGCAGAGTCCGCGCGTGCAGGGTCCGCGGCGGAGTCAGCGTGGGGGCCGGACCGGGACGGGCGGCAGCGAGCGCAGGTAGGCCTCGACGCGCTCGCTGCCGCCGGCCTCGCGCGCCGCGCGCTCGAGCCGCGCCCGCGCCTCGGCCTCGTACTCGCCGCGCAGGAGGCTCAGGACCTGCAGCACGACGGCCTCGTCGCAAGCGGCGAAGCGCGCCTCGCCCGCGCGCTCCACCCGCGCGAGCGCCGTCGCGCGCGGGCTCGAGTAGCTCCCGTCGCCGTCGGCGTCGAGGAAGATCGGGTTCGTCGCGCCCAGCGTGTAGTCGTTGTGCAGCGGGTAGAACGGGCCGTCGATCCCCGCGCCGCGCACGACGCAGACGAGCCAGCCGTCGTGGGCGTGTGGCCAGTCGATCTCGAGGGCGAGCCGCACGTCGGTCGGGCCGCCCTCGCCGTTGGAACCGGGCGGGATCGGCGCCTCGGCGCGCGGGACGCCGTTCAGGTAGACGAGCGCCGTCTCGGGCCGCACCCAGGAAGGGGCGGCGACGCGCAGCTCGAGGCGCAACGAGCCCGCGACGCGCGCGAGGTCGCCGACGTGCGCCGCGCCGTTCACGCGCGCGTCGACGAAGATCCCCATGCCGATCGTCGAGCGGCCGCGCGCGATGTTGCGGCAGGCCTCGTCGACGTCGATCGCCGCCGGGTCGTCGGTCGAGCTCGCGACGAACGTGCGCCCCCCGCCGACCGGGTCGCCGACGGTGTGCGAGTCCGACGAGCCGACCGCCGCGACGCGCTCGCCCGCGTTCAGGAGCGCGAACCAGTCGCGGAAGAGCTGCATCGGCGAGCTCTCCTCCGTCGTCGAGTTGATCATCTCGGTCGCGTCGAAGGTGACCGGCATCGGGAGCGCGCGCGCGCCGGTGAGCTCGTCGAGCCCGTAGGCGCCGAACGGCCCGCGCTCGTGGTCGGGCCAGCGCGGGTGGTTGAGGATGACGACCTTGGCGCCCTTGGCGCGCATCCCCGCCACGAGCTTCACGTAGTCGGTCGACTCGTGGTCGGGCACCTCGTCCGCCGGGTCGAGCGGAAAGGCGTTGAAGTGCCCCACCTCGGTCGTCACCTCGTTGCCGACGACGGTCGTGAAGCGCTCCTCGAGCCCGGCGCGCGCCTGGTACGGGCGGTAGTCGGTGTTGTGGTTGTGGTCGGTCGAGACCGCCAGCTCGACGCCTTCGCCGGCGAGCGTGACCATGCGCTCCTCGACCGACGAATCGCCGTGCCCGCTGAAGGTCGATGTGTGCACGTGCGTGTCGCAGGCGACGAAGCCCGTGGTGTCGACCTCGCGCCGCAGCGCGAGCTCGAGCTCGGCTCCGCCGTCGAGCGTCACCGTCGCCTCGGCCAGGCCCCACTCGAAGCCGCGCGTCGCGAAGACGCGGTACTGGCCCGCGGGCAGCTCGGCGGTGGCGAGGCCTTCGCTCGTGTACACGACGCCCTCGCGCACGGCCGTCGACGCGCTGCTCGCGTAGTAGAGTCGCGCGAGCTCGCCCGCGGCGTCGACGATGGTGATGCGCGCCGGGCTGGGCGCGCCGCTCTCGGCCTCGACCACGCGCACGCGCAGCGGCCGCAGGTCGAGGAGCTCGCGGAACGTCGTGTCGAGGATCCGCACGTTGCCGATCACGACGTCGTCGGTCGTCTCGCTCGGCACGAAGGAGAGCCGGTTGCGCCCGTCGGCGAGGGCGCCGGGCGCGAGCGGATAGAAGCGCTCCTCGAGCCCGGAGCAGCGCTCGAGCTTCCCGATGGCGACGCCGTTCAGCTCGATCGTCCAGTCGTCGTCGACGTGCCGCTGCTCGAGCGCGAGCACGCGCTCACCGGCGTTCGCGCGCGTCTCGAGCTCGAGGTCGAGGCGCGTCCCCTCGGGCCAGCGCTCGGCCTCGGGCCAGTCCGCCGCCTCCGAGTCGCCCAGGTGGTGGTAGGCGGCGTCGACGACGAGGTCCTGGGAGCGCGGCGCGACCCACCAGGCGAGCGCCGCGAGCGGCGCGAAGACGAGGGTCGGGAGCAGGTGTCGTCTCATACCTGTCGTCGCTCCGGTACGCCGGCCGATCGCGCGGGCGGCGATGCGGGACGGCCTACGTTACCCCTTTTGGCCGATGCACGCCCGAGGGCCCGCCGGACGCATCGCGACTCCCCCACGCACCCCTCGCAATCCGCCCCGCAATCCCTAGAGTGGACGGCTTGACCCAGGGCGCACAGACCACCTCGCGCGACGCCCCGGCCGGCGACGCCCCGGCCGGCGACGCCCCGGCCGGCGACGCCCCGGCCGGCGACGCCCCGGCCAGGCGCGCCGACTACGAGAGCTCCCCGCTCACGCGCGCCGAGTACATCGCCGCGATCGTGCACCTGTACCGCGGCGAGCTGTACCGCGCGAACATGTGGCGCATGCGGCTCGACCACACGACCAACTGGGCCGTGATCACGTGCGCGGGCCTCTTGACGTTCACGTTCCGCGAGGGAAAGCACTCGCACTGGGTGCTCCTGATCGGGCTGCTCCTGATCCTCGTCTTCCACGCCTTCGAGGCGCGGCGCTACCGCTTCGCCGACGTCTGGCGCGGGCGCGTGCGGATGATCGAGGAGAACTTCTACGCCCCGATCCTGACGCGCGACCCGGTGAGCCCCGAGCGCGACTGGGGCAAGCTCGTCGCCCAGGACCTCTTCCAGCCGCGGTTCAAGATCACGCGCCTGGAGGCGTTGCGCCAGCGCTTCGCGCGCAACTACTGGGCGATCTACCTCGTGCTGATCGTCAGCTGGGTCGCGCAGGTGGTCGCGACTCCCCCGCCGGCGCACTCCTGGGCCGACATCCAGGAGCGGCTGGTGACGGGCTTCCTGCCGTGGTGGGTCCCGCTCGCCTACGTCGGGACGTTCCTCTCGGCGGTGGCGCTGCTCGTGCTCCTGACCCCGAAGCCGCCCGGCACCGAGGCGGAGTACTGGCACTCGGACAGCGAGACCCCCGGCGAAGGGGAGTACGAGCCCGACCTGTAGAGAGTGCCGCCGGCCAGTGACCTGGCTCGGCGGCTGGGTGAGGACCCAGGGAGAAGGAGGGAGGGCCTGCCTGCCTGCAGGCCACCAAGGGTCCTCGGAGGAGAGTCGTCCGGACGCCCCTTACGTAGAACGTCGAGCCCTCGCGCTCAAGTCGTCCTACGGCCAGTTGCCCGCATTGTGACCCCTATACTCGCGGCCCATGACCGCGAAGGACCCCCGGCCGGTCGGCGAGCGCTGGAAGACGCCGGCCGACGCGCGCCGTTACGAGACGGAGCGCTGGCGCAGCGAGTGGGCCGCCGAGCGCGACCCGCGCCGCGTACGCCGCATCCTCGCGCGCTGGTGCGCCGAGGGGCGCTGCGGCCGGGTGCTCGACGTCGCCTGCGGCGGCGGACGCCTGCGGGACGCCCTGGGCTCGTCCGCATACGTCGGCGTCGACGTCTCGGCCGCGATGCTCGCCCGGTCGAGCGCCGGGCGCCGCGTCCGCGCCTCCGCCCTCGCGTTGCCGTTTCGAAACGATTGCTTCGACGCCGTCGTCTGCGTCCGGCTCCTGCACCACCTGGCCGACGACGGCGCGCTCCGGCGGGCGCTCGGCGAGCTCGTGCGCGTCTCGCGGCGGCTGGTCGTCGTCAGCTTCTGGGATCGCGCTTCCTTGCCCGCGCTGCGCCGCCGGCTGCGGTTGCGCCCGGCCCGGCGCCACGCCGACGGCCGGGTGGCGATCTCGCGCGAGGAGCTCGGCGCCCGCGTGGCGGCCGCGGGCGCGACCGTCGTCGGCTTCGACCCCGGCCCGCGTTTCCTCTCGATGCAAGCTTTCCTGATCGCGGAGAAGCGCGACGCGCGATGAGCGCGCCCGGCGGGCGGCTGGCGCTGCTCGCGGCGAGCCCCGAGGCCGCCGCGGCGGCGGCGGCCTGGGTCGCCGGAGCGCCCGCGGGCCGGCGCTCCGAGCCGGTCGAGCTCGCGGGGCGCGCGGCGCACCTCAAGGCGAGCCCGCTCGCCGGGCGCGCGCGCTGGCGTCACGCCTTCCGCGCGCACGTCCTCGGCCGCTCCCTGCCGCGCTTTCGCGAGTACGAGAACCTCGCGTGGCTGCGGGCGCGCGACTTCCGCGCGCCCGAGCCCCTGGCTGCGGGCGCCCTCTGGGGCGGCGCGCTGCCGCGGTTCCAGTTCCTCTTCAGCGCCGAGGTGCCGGCCGCCCGGACGCTGCTCGACGAGCTCGAGACGGGCGACCCGGCGCTGCGCCCCGAGCTCCTGGGCGAGCTCGCGCGCGAGGTGGCGCGCCTGCACGCGCTGGGCTTCGTGCACCGCGACCTCTACCCGCGCAACCTGCTGGTCGCCGAGCGCGAGCGCGGCCGGCGCCTCGTCTTCCTCGACGCCTGGGCCGGCGGGCCCGGGCTCCAGCTGCGCGGCGCTGCGTACGACCTCGCGTGCTTCTTCCTCGAGGGCTCCGAGCTGCTCGCACCCGAGGAGGAGGGGGAGCTCCTCGCCGGCTACTTCGCCGAGCGCGCGGCCCGCGGCCGGCCCGTCGAGCGCCAAGCGTTCCTCGGGCGCGTCGTGCGCGCGCGCGCGGCGCTCTTCGAGCAGCTGCAGCGCGACCCCGGGCGGCGCCGCGGACGGCCGCTGCCGCGCGCGGACTGGCGGCCGCCCGCCGGCGCCGCGGATCACTCGCGGTAGCGGCTCTCGGCGTCGCGCGCGACGCGCGCGAGGATCGCGCGCACCCGGCCGCGCTTCTCGCTGGGCACCTCGACCGCGGTCCATTCGCCGAACATGCGGAAGCGCAGGTGCTGGCCGCTGAGGCGCCATTCCTCGAGCTCGTCGTAGCGCAGGCCGAACCAGCCGCGGCTGACGCCGTTCTCGCCGCACGCTTGATCGTCGGTGCCGGGCGCGAGCACCGTCAAGAGCGCCGCCATCGCGAGCGTCAGGCCGCCCAGCGCGCTCGGGAACTCGTCGGCCGCAACGGTGACGACGAAGAGGCCCGTATGCACGGCGAGCAGCGCGGTGCGGTAGGTGCGCGGCTCGCGCACGCGATGCAGCAGCGGCCCGACCTTGCTCTCGCGCGTGGTCCAGGCCACGAACACGACGAGCAGCCCCCACGATACGAGGGTCTGCGCGACGAAGAGCCAGAACTGCAGATCCGCGCGCTCCACGTTCCCATGCTACCCGGACAGGGCTACTCGGCGAGGAAGAGGTAGCGCAGGACGAAGAGCGCGGCGAGCACGTGGACGGCGGCCGGGACGCGCCGGCCGCGCACCAGCGCGAGCAGCGAGGCGGCGATCAGGCCCCAGGCGATCCACTCGGTGATCGAGAACGCGAGCGGCATCAGCGCCGCGGTCGGGAACGCCGGGATCGCCTCGCCGACGTCGTCCCAGCGGACGTCGCGCAGCGCGCCGAGCATCAGCGCGCCGATGAGGATCAGGACCGGCGCGACGAGCGGGTAGCGCGTCACGAGGGCGGGCTCGGTCGCCACGACGACGCCCGCGCCGATCGACTCGAGCAGCGGCGCGAGGAAGAGCGCGCAGAGGAACGCGACCCCGCAGGTCACCGCCGTCAGGCCCGTGCGGCCGCCCGCGGCGATCCCGGCGGCGCTCTCGACGTAGCTCGTCACGGTGCTCGTTCCCAGGCACGCGCCGAGGGCCGTGCCGGCGGCGTCGGCCGCGAGCGCGCCGCGCGCCCGCGGCAGCTTCCCGTCCTCGAGCAGCCCGGCCTGGCGCCCGAGCCCGTAGAGCGAGCCGATCGTGTCGAAGAGGTCGAGGAAGAGGAACACGAAGAGCACGCCCAGGACCTCGACCGGCGGCCGCGCGAGGAGCCCGGCGAAGTCGAGCTGGAAGGCCGTCCCGCTCGGCGAGGGGGGCGCGCCGACGACTCCGGAGAAGCGCACGAGCGGCGTCTCGAGCGCGAAGGCGCGCGTCGCACCGAGGCCGGCGAGCGCCGAGATGCCGATGCCCCAGAGGATCGCGCCGCGCACGCGCCGCGCGAGGAGCGCGGCGTGCAGCCCCAGGCCGAAGATCGTGAGCAGCGCGATCGGATCGCCGAGGTCGCCGAGCGCGACGTACGTCGCGGGGTGCGCGACACGATCCCGCCCCACTCGAAGCCGACGAGCGCGATCAGGAGCCCGATGCCCGCCGGGATGCCGGCGCGCACGGCGGGCGGCAGCGCGTCCATCACCGCCTCGCGCAGGCCCGTCGGCGCGAGCGCCAGGAACGCGAGGCCCGCGACGAGGTTCGCGGCCAGCGCCTCCTGCCAGGTGAAGCCCATCGCGCCGCAGACCGTGAAGACGAAGAACACGTTGTGCCCCATCGCCGGCGCGAGCGCGAACGGGTGGTTGGCGAGCGCCGCCATGAGGAAGCAGGCGAGCGCGGAGGCGACGCAGGTCGCGAAGAGCACCCCGCCGGGGTCCATGCCGGCGAGCGCGAGCAGCGCGGGCTGGACGAAGAGGATGTAGGAGAGCGTCGCGAACGTGACGAGGCCGGCGGTGACCTCGCGGCCGGGCGTCGTGCCGCGCTCGGCGAGATGGAAGCAACGCTCCAGGAGGGGCATGGGTCGCCGGTACGTTAGCCCGGGCAGCGCTGGCGCGGGGGATGCTACCCTCGACCCCATGTCCCCCAAGTCATCGGCCTCGCTCGACCGCGCCGGCTTCGCTCCCACGCGCTGGAGCCTGGTCCTCTCGGCGCGCGCGGACGGCACGCGAGCGGACGCCGCGCTCGCGGAGCTGTGCGCGATCTACTGGTATCCGGTCTACGGCTTCGTGCGCCGGCGCGGGCACGACTCCGAGAGCGCGCGCGACCTGACGCAGGGGTTCTTCGCGCGCTTCCTCGAGCGCCGCGACGTGCGCCGCGCCGAGCGGGGGCGCGGCGACCAGGGCCACGTCCTCTCTTGTCCCTTCACTTCGGCGCGAGGGTAAAGAGGCCGAGGTCGACCTCCCCGCGGGCGGCGTCGTCCAGCGTCAGGTCCGCGTTCACGACCAGCGTCTGGTGGCGCGGCTCGCTGATAGTCATTTCGTAGCTCAGCGCGCGCAACGAGCGGTGGCGCACGCGTCCATCCGCGTCCGCTTCCAAACCGCGACGTCCCATCATCTTCTTGCTCCACCAAGGCTCGTCGATCCGCGCCCAGAGGACGGTCGCGCCCTGCAGCGGGCGCCCCTCCGCGTCGGCGACGACCAGCTGGGCGCTCACGACGACAGTCTCTGCGCGTTCGACGACGCGATTCCACGCCTCGCCGGGAAAGACCCCCTTCTCCACGTAGCAGGGGAAACGTTGTGCCGGGCTTAGGTGCACCCAGACCTCGACCGTGTGAGCCCCGAGGGAGCAGGCAGGAATGCGGAAGCCACCGTTCTCGTCGGTCGTCGCGACCCCACGCGAATACCGCACGTGGTTCACTCCCACCCACCAGTTGGGGTCGTCGAGGGGTTTCGCGACGACGGTGAGTCCGGGCAGCGGGATGCCCTTTTCGTCGCGCAGCGTGCCGTACAGGTCGATGCCGCCGCGCAGGACGGGGTTCCACTCGACTTCCTCCTCCTGGATGTCCAAGACGACCTCCAGGAACTCTCCGGTGTCGCTCTCGGCGCGAGCGGCGACCTGGCCGAGCCTGACGCCGCGGATCTCGAAGTGGCCGTCAGCGTTGGCGACGACCCAAGAGGAATGGAACCCGAGTAGTTGGGCCTCGACGCGTGCGCCGGCCGCCAGAGTCCCGTCGGAGGCGAGGACGGCGCCAGTGACGCGGCTCCCGCGCTCGAGATGCAGCTCGAATCGCACGGTCTCCCCCGCGCGCGCTGTGGTCGTTTCGGCCTCGACGGGATGATCGGGGGAGAAGGCGAAGGCACTGATCCTGCCGGGCGCAAGCCCCTCGCAACGGAATGTCCCGTCGTTCGCCGTGGACAGCCACCGCGGACGCGGGCTCGGCACGTTGATCCCCACATCCCAACGCCAGGGCTGGCCGCCAAAGAGGTCGCCAACGATCACGGTGGCCCCCGGAACGGGGCGCCCTTCCTCGTCCAGCACGATCCCCTGGACATCGACTCCGCCGCGGGTGAGCCGCAGGGTCAGCTCGCTCTCGATTCCCGGATGCACGAGCTCGAGCTCCGACGGTGCGAAGCCGGCCGATCGAGCTCCGACCAGCCGAAAGTCGGCAACTCCCTCGAGCCCGAACCGGCCCTCGGCATCGGTCGACGCCACGATCGCGCCCCGCGCGTAGAGTGCTGTCGCCGACAGGAACCCGGTTGCCCACATCGCGTACCGCGACCACGGCATTGCTCCGGGCGCCGCGAAAGGAGGTGAGCTTCATCGGGGGTGTTCCCCATCTGGTCGTGTAGGAGTCGCCAAAGGCCTCGCTCAACCAGATCTCCGCGCTTGCGACAGGAACTCCGCTCTCATCGACGACTCGCCCGCGCAGCGAACGACCGCGGTCCATGAGGACCTCACATTCGTTCGTCCCGGGGCCGAGCTCGGCCCGCGCCGTTTCGGCCCCGGCGACCACCACGACGGCACTGCCCAGCGGCAGGTCGCGAAAGTCGGCGAGCCCCGCCGAGTCCGTGTGCCGGGCGCTGACCCGACCAGCCGCACTCCCAGTCACCTCCACGCGAACGGGTCGGCTCGGCACTGGCTGCCCCGACTCGCGCCAACGAACGTGCACGAGCAGGTCGCCCCTGGGGAACTGGTTCACCTGGTCGACCACCGCCGGTGGTCCTTCGCCCGAGAGAACGGAGGCAGCCGACGGTCTCCGGCCGTCCGCACGCGCCTGCGCGCCCTCCAGATCTCCACTCGATCTGCTGGACTCTTCCGCTTGCCGACGAACTACGGCCCTCTCTTCCCCAAGCGCACCAGAGACATGAACACCATGCAGATCGACAACACAAGAGCTGCTCCCAACGACAGAAAGAGGATCGAACGACGCTCTCTCATCGCGCACCCTCCAGGATAACGGGCACTTCGATCGTACGCTCCTCTGGATGACGAGTGACGATCAAAAGCTTGCCCACCCTTCGCTCGTGCGCGCGTACACCAGGGCTGCGCCGCGCATCGAGATCAGCGCCCGGTCGCCGTCGAGGTCGACCCTCTCGCCGAACAGGTAGCTGCCAGGCGGAGGCTCGATCCACGCGGTCTCGAGCCAGCCGAACGATGCAGCAGTACAGCCATCTGAACGTCTGGCAGCGCGCGCACCAGGTGGCGTTGCGCGTATACGAGATCAGCTCCTCCTTCCCGGCAGCTGCCAGCTGCTGACTGCCGACTGCCGACTGCCGACAGCGCGGCTCCGCGCCGTTGGCTGACGGCACCCATTCGGTTGCGGCGGAGCCGCGCTAGGAGGACCGCGAGGACGGAGAAGGCGAGACGACGACCGGGGCAGGAGCGTTGCGACTTCATGGCGGGAGCTCCCGGGCAGGAGAAGCGGAGGACCTGGCACCGTACCACGCCTCGCTCGCGCCGGGGGATGTTACCCTCGCTCCCCAATGTCATCGGCCTCGCTCGACCGCGCCGGCTTCGCTCCCACGCGCTGGAGCCTGGTCCTCTCGGCGCGCGCGAACGGCACGCGCGCGGACGCCGCGCTCGCGGAGCTGTGCGCGATCTACTGGTACCCGGTCTACGGCTTCGTGCGCCGGCGCGGGCACGACTCCGAGAGCGCGCGCGACCTGACGCAGGGGTTCTTCGCGCGCTTCCTCGAGCGCCGCGACGTGCGCCGCGCCGACCAGGAGCGCGGCCGCTTCCGCGCGTACCTGCTCGGCGCCGTCAAGCACTTCCTCAGCGACGCGCGCAAGAGCGAGCGAGCGCTGAAGCGCGGTGCCGCGCACTCCTCGGTGTCGCTCGACGCCGGGGCCGCGGAGAAGCGCTACCTGACCGAGCCGGCCGGCGGCGAGACTCCCGAAGAGGCCTACGAGCGCGCGTGGGCCCTGACGCTGCTCGAGCGCGTCGCCGCGGAGCTGCGCGCGGAGTACGCGGGCGCGGGGAAGGCCGAGCTGTACGACGGCCTCAAGGGCGTCCTGGGCCAGGGCGAGCACGTCCCCTACCGCGAGCTCGCCACGGCGCTCGGCAAGAGCGAGGGCGCGGTCAAGGTCCTCGCCCACGAGCTGCGCCGGCGCTACGGCGAGCGCCTGCACCGGGCGGTGGCCGAGACCGTCGCCGACCCCGCGGACGCCGAGGACGAGCTGCGCGGGCTGCTCGCGGCCCTCGCGCGAAGAAAATGAGCGCAAGTCGCTAACCTGCGCACGTCTCCGTCTCAGTCCCCGGTGCCATGATCGAGACGAAGTGCAGCCGCTGTGGAGCCGCGCTCCCCCGGGAGGGCGAGCTCGAGGGAGTCTGTCCGGCGTGCCTCCTGCGCGATGCGCTCGCGGCGCCCGAGGAGGCGGGAGCCGAGGACGACCAGCAACGCGGGCTCGCGGAGGTCCAGGCGCTCTTCGAGGACCTCGAGGTCCTGGAGCGCATCGGGCGCGGCGGCATGGGCGTCGTCTACAAGGCGCGCCAGCGGCGCCTCGACCGGCTCGTGGCGCTCAAGATCCTGGCTCCCGAGAGGACGCGCGACGCGAGCTTCGGCGGGCGCTTCCTGCGCGAGGCCCGCGCCCTCGCGCGGCTGAGCCACCCCAACGTCGTGACGGTGTACGACTTCGGCGAGCGCGGCGAGCTCTGCTACCTGTTGATGGAGTACGTCGAGGGCCAGGGCCTGCGCGAGCGGATCCGCGCGGGCGAGCTGCCGCCCGAGCAGGCGCTCGCGATCGTCCCGCAGATCTGCGCGGGCCTGCAGTACGCCCACGAGCGCGGCGTCGTGCACCGCGACATCAAGCCCGAGAACCTCCTCGTCGACGCAGAGGGGCGCGTGAAGATCGCCGATTTCGGCCTCGCCAAGCTGCTCGAGCACGGGGCGGAGCTCGCCACGATCACGCGCGGGAGCCAGGTGATGGGGACGCCGCACTACATGGCGCCCGAGCAGGCGACGAGCCCGCTCGCCGTCGACCACCGCGCCGACATCTACTCGCTGGGCGTCGTGTTCTACGAGCTGCTCACGGGCGAGCTGCCGGTCGGCGTGTTCGAGCCGCCCTCGCGCAAGGCGCGCGTCGACGCGCGCTTCGACGAGGTCGTCTACAAGGCGCTCGAGCGCGAGCCGGCGCGGCGCTACCAGGCGGCGCGCGACGTGCAGAGCGACGTCGAGCACATCTCGCACGGGGACGCCGGCGCGCGGCTCTACGCGGAGCGCGCGGGCGCCGGCGGCGAGGCGCCGCCGCTCGCGTGGCTGGCGCGCATCCCCGCCGACGGAGCGCTCGTGGCCGCGGCCGCCCTGATCGCGGGCGTCGTCTGGATGGCGGTCCTCGGACTCCAGGAGCGCCTCCCGGGAGGCCCCTACTGGTTCGCGCTGGCCTACCCCTTCGGGTTCCTCGCCATGCGCGGCGCCCAGCGCTCGGCCCTGCCGGGCGTGCGCACGGCCGCCGTAGTCGCGGGCTTCCTCGTGTGCGCCGTCTCCTCGGTGCTCACGTCGAACCACGACCTCGAGCGCGGCGGGGCCTTCCAGCTGATCGCCGGCGCCGTGCTCGTCTCCTCGCACCTCGTGTTCGACTCGAGCCTGCGCTGCGCGACGCGCGAGATCGCCGCCATCCGCGGGCTGATCGCATTCGCTCTGCTCGTCCTCGCCTCGGCCTGCCACGCCGCCTCCTACCGGCCGGGCGAGGGGATCGCGTACTTCTTCGGCATGGGGGCGATCGTGACCGGCACGACCGGCGTCCTCTCGACCCCGGACGTCTTCCAGCCCGCGCCGCCGCGCGCGCTCCTGCGCGCGGTGACCGTGGCCTACGCCGTGGCCGTCGTCTTCGCGCTCGCCTACTTCTCCGAAGCCTGGCGGCTCGGCTGAGCTACCACCACCAGTGCTTGATCGCGTCCAGCCAGAGCTGGCGCTGCCCGGGATCGGCCGCGAGGATCCCCTCGCGCGTCACCGTGGACGGCCGCTCGAAGCCCGCGGGGAAGCGGTCGAAGATCCGGCCGCGAACGTCGCGGTCGATCGCGAGGTCGTTCATCAGCTCGAAGAGCGGGAGCCAGTCGTCGCGCTCCTCCGCGGCCAGGGCCGCTTCGAGATCGGCGGGCGTGGCGCTCCCGCCGTGGATCCTCCCGATCAGCGCCACGAAGGCGTCGGCGGCGCCGTCCTTGATCGGCGGGGTGGGCCGTCCGTCCTTGCGGCAAGTGATCGACGCCCCGCTCGGCACGAAGACCTCGCGTCGCGGCTCGCCCGCGCCCCCGAATCCGAACGCGACGCGGCCGGTCTCGACGGCGATGCGCGTCGTCCCGTGCTCGTCGACCTCGACCGTGTAGATGCAGCCGAGGTCGACCGAGAATCCTGCGGGCGTGCTCGTGCCGAACACGCGCTCGGCCGCGAAGATGCTGGCGCGCAAGCCGCCGCGGGCGAGGTACAGGCGGTGCTCCTCGCGCCTGCCGCCGTGCGCGAGGCGGATCTCGTCCACGCGCACGCGCGAGCGCGGCTCGAGGTCGACGCCGCCGATGTCGGCGATGCGCACGCTCGCGCGCTCCTCGCCGACCTCGATCCAGTCGCCGACGCCGACCCGCTCGAGTCCCGCGACGCCGGTGACCTCGTACGTCGGCCCCCTGGTACCGGGCGCGCGCCAGAGCAGCAGCGCCGCGACGAGCGGCAGGGCCGCCGCGAGCGCGAGCACCCACCGGCGCGGGCGCGCCGCGCGCGGCGCCGGCCGGTGCCGGAAGCGCGCGAGGAGCCGCTCGAGCCGCTCGACGTCGGCGTCGGGCTCACCGGTCTTGTCCCAGAGGTAGTCGCTCACGAGAGCGCTCCCCGCCAACCCAGGCGTTCCAGTCGTTCGCGCAGGAGCTTCATGCCACGGTGCAGGTTGACGCGCACCGAGCCCTGGGTCATGCCGGTGCGCAAGGCGATCTCGGGTCCGGTGAGGTCCTCGACGAGCCGCATTGCGAGCGTCTCGCGGTAGGCCTCGGGCAGCTCGCGCAGGAGAGAGAGCACGGCGCGCGCCTCCTCGCCTTCGTCGGGGCTCGCGACCCCGGCGCCCGGATCGGCGGGCTCGCTCACCTCGCCCAGCTCCAGCGCCGGACGCCGGCCCTTGTAGTGGTCGCGGACCTTGTTGCGCGCGATGGCGCACAGCCACGCGCCGACGCGCCCGGCGTCGGCGAGCGTGTCGAGAGCCCGCAGGGCGACCAGGAAGACCTCCTGCACGAGGTCGCGCGCCTCCTCGGGCGGGACCCGCGCGAGGAGCACGCCGTGCACCGTGCTCGCATACCTTTCATACAGGGCCGCGAAAGCCGGGCGGTCGCCGGCGCGGGCGCGTTCCACGAGGAGTCGCTCCTCGGGCGGCGCTCCTGGCTCAGGGGTCGGCTCTCGCATGGGCCCCTTTCGCCGGTGAGGTCGACCGGCGGCGCTCGATGTTAGCGAACTACCAGGCGTAGGTCTGGAGGCGGCGCAGCCCACGCTCGTGCTCGGGGTCCATCCGTGTGAGGTTCTCGAAGCCTCCGTCGCCCGCCAGGCCGCTCTTGTCGCACCCGACCTCGTGCGGGCCCCAGAGGCCCAGCGGACAGTTCACGACGACGCTGCCCTGCGTGCAGCACACGCACGTCCCCGCGGCCTCGATGTCGACGCCGAACACGGTGCCGGTCACCTCGATGCGCGCGAAGGGCGCGTGGAAGGAGAGCTTCCCGACGGTGCCCGCGAACGCCGGGCCCGTCGCGACGCGGAAGCGGCCCGCCTTCCCCTCGAGGATGAGGGGCCCCGCCTGCGAGGCGAGCCGCGCGCGCGTGAGATCGAGCTCGCTCTCGGCCTCCATCTCGATCAAGACGGCGTCGCCCAGCCGCACGCGGACCGGCTGCGACCCGGTGCGGATCGTCTCGGCGCTGGCGAGGCGGCGCTGGAGCTCGGCCGGGCCGACGCGGCGCGCCACGAGCTCGCCGTTCACGCGCAGCCCGCCGTACGCCGTCGTGAAGAGTGCGATGTAGACGAGGAGCGCGGCGGCGGCCGCGAGCGACCCACCGACGAGCCGCCAGCGCCAGCTCTGGCGGCGTGCGGCCGCCGGCACCTGGGACGGGGGCTGGGCCGCGCGCCGGGGACGCTCGGCAGCGCCGCCCACGAAGTGGTGCCGCAGCGTCTCGCGGAACTCCGCGCGCGCCGTCACGGCCCCGAAACGGTCGAGCTCGCGCGCCAGCTCGGCGCTGGGCTCCGCCCGCAGCCCGTCCCTCGAATCCGGCCTCGAGCTCATCCCTTGCCCACGTCCAGGACCTTCCCCAGGGCCTTGCGCAGCTCCTCGAGCGCGCGGGAGTAGCGCTTGCGCACCGCCGTCTCGTTGCGCTCGACGATGCGGCCGATCTCCGCGAAGGAGAGCCCCTCGAAGTACCTCAGGACGAGCGTCGTGCGCATGATCTCGGGCATCCCGTCGATCGCTCGGCCCACGAGGTCGCTCACCTCGTTCGCCTCCAGGATCTCGGTCGGTCCGCGATGCGGGGAGACCGCGTAGGAATCGCCCGCTCCCTCCTCGACCGCGCTCTCGCGCAGCCCGTCGCGGTGCCCGCGGGAACGCCAATGGTCGCGGATCTTGTTCGTCGCGATCGTGAAGACCCACGGACGGAGGTCGCGACCGGGGTCGTAGCTCGGGAGCGAGCGGTGGATGTGCATGAAGATCTCCTGCGTCACGTCCTCGGCCAGGTGCTCCTCGCGCAGGAGCCGCCGCACGTACCCGTACACGCGGTCGAAGTACCTGAGGTAGAAGAGCTCCAGCGCCTCGGGATCGCGCGCGCGCAGCCTCTCCCGCTCCTGCGGCGCGAGGTCCTGGAACGCGTCGTCGCTCGGTGCTCCGCCGGCGCGGGCCGGGTCGGCCGGAGTGTCCAACTCTCTGTCTCCCGTCGCTTCGGGGGCGGCGCCCGCCCGTGACCGCAAGATCGAGGAAAAAGTCCCTCGTTCGGGCCGGATCGGGGCTCGCCGGAGACGGCCAGGGTACCAGGCGCTCGAGAGAGGCGCGATCGCGGGCCTCCCGCCCGCCCGCGCCGACCTTTAGGATGCTGGGCTCTCTCGCGGCTCCATCCGTCCGATATAGAGAGGGACGGTCCCCGACCGCGGGGGCTGCGCCGCCCGCTCCCCTCCCCAACCGCCCGCTCGAGCACCATGCACGCCTTCGCCTCCCTCCTGCTCTGCACCCCCGTCCCCGCCTCCACCACCCCCGCGCCGGTGGAGGGCGAGATCGTCGTCCTCCTGTACGCGGGCGCGGAAGAGCTCCTGGTCGATGCCAAGGACCAGGGCCTGCTCGCCGCCCTGAACCTGCTCGACGAGCGGCTCGCGGAGCTGCCGGGCGAGGTGCCCGACTTCCCGCCGATCCCGCCCGAGGTGATGCCGCTCGCCGCGCGGCTGTGCACGGGTCCCGTGGGCTGCCGCGTGCGCGCCGCGAGCGCCGAGGGGCCGCTGCCGGTCTCGGTCCAGCTGGCGCTGCCGGAGGCTTCCGCCGACGCGGCGCGCTCGATCGCCACTGCGCTCGAAGGGCTACTGCGGACGGCGGGCGTGCCGCTCGCCGCGGGCGAGAGCGGGATGCGCGCGATCGAGGGGCCGGTGGCCGCGCGCTTCGGAGCGAGCGGAACGACGTTCGTCGTCGAGGTCGGCGAGCCCCAGCCGGGCGCGATGCAGGTGGGCGAGACGGGCCTGCCGCAGGGCATCGCCCCCGTGATCGCGCTCTCGTTCGACTACGGCGCGTTCTTCGAGATGATCGAGAAGCTCGCCCCGGACGAGGAGGACCTGGACGAGCTCGAGAAGATGCTCGAGACCCTGGGCATCGACGAGCTGCACATCGACTACGCGATGGGGCTCGACGCCGAGCGCACGCACGAGGCCATGCGCATGCCGGGCTACGCCAGGGCGATGCGCGAGTCGGGAGTGATGCCCACGTCGCCGCTGTCGCCCAAGGCGCTCGCCGCGGTGCCCTCGGACGCGGTGTGGGCCTCGCTCGGCTCGAGCAACGTCCAGGCGACGGTCGACCTCCTGCTCGACCTGATGGACGATCATCTGGCCCGCTCCGGCCTGGACCAGGACCCGATCGAGATGCTGGCCGAGGCGACCGGCGTGCACCTCGAGCGCGACGTGCTCGACCATCTCGGCTCCACCTCGGGGATCTACGCCTCGGACACGACCGGCGGCGGCGGCCTCGCGTCGATGGTCGCCTTCTTCGAGCTGTCGAACCCGCAGGCGATGAGCGAGACGTGCGCGTCCCTCGAGGAGATGCTGAACGGCCTCGCCCAGCAGTTCGCGCAGGGCTACGTCCAGGTCCGCCGCTGGGAGCTCGAAGGGACGAGCTACTCGACGCTCACGTTCCCGGGCCTCCCGGTGCCGTTCGAGCCGACGTTCGCGATCGCCGGCGGCTTCCTGTTCGCGGCCGCGAGCCCGCAGGCGGCGTGGGCCGCCGTGGCGCAGGTCCAGTACGGCACCCAGAACCTCGGCGACCACGCCGGCTTCCGCGAGCAGGCCGGCGAGAGCCTGGAGGGGCTCTACGGCATCCAGTTCCTCGACGCGCCGCGACTGCTCGACGACGGCTACGGCCTGATGGGCCTCGCCTGCTCCGCGCTGGCCAACGGCACGCGCTCGCGCCAGGACGCGGCGCGCGACGCCGGCATGGTGCTACCCCCCTACCATGCGCTCGCCAAGGGCGCCAAGCCCTGGGTGGCCCTCTCGCGCATCGACGGCGACGACTGGGTCATGGAGATGCGCTCGGACCGCTCGATGCTCGTCAACCTGACGGCGACGCTCGGCTTCCTCGCCGACGGACCGCTCCTGCCGCTGATCGCCCTCGCCGGGCTGCCGGCGGCGCTCCTCGGCGAGCGGATGGAGGCGGCCGCGCCCTCCTTCGACTACGAGTTCGAGGGCGAGGAGCACGCGGGCGAGGGCGAGCACGAGCACGGCGAAGGAGACCACGACGAGGACGGCGGCGACTGATGCCCGTCTACGAGTACGCCTGCTGCCAGTGCGGCGAGCGCTTCGAGGAGCTCGTCCTCGGCTCCGAGATTCCCCGGTGCCCCAGGTGCGCGAGCCGCGAGCTCGAGAAGCAGCTCTCGGCCTTCGCCGTCGGCGCGGAAGGCCTTTCCGGGTCGCCGCCCGCACCGGGTGCCTGCGGCACGTGCGGCGACCCGCGCGGGCCCGGGGCGTGCTCGCTCGACTGATTCTTCGCGCCGATCGTATGGGGTAGAGTTTGGCGCGCCGTCGCTGCGCGGTTGCCCGCGCTCCTTCGCTGCGCGGCCGCCCGCGCTGTTTCAACCGGCGCGCGCCTGCTCATGCTCCACTCCCGCGCCACCGCCTTCGCCCTCTCCCTCGCGCTCGCCGGCCCCGCACTCTCCCAGGGTCAGGACGAGCAGGAGCCGCCCGCCGCGCCTCCGCCCACGCCGCAAGAGGAAGCCGCGGCCGCCGAGCCCCCCGCCGTCGAGCCCCCGCCCCCTGCCGAGGTCGCCGCCGGCCCTGCGCAGGGTCCCGGCGCCGATCGCGCGTTCGACTGGAACCGGCCCGACACCCTGCCCCCCGCCGGGGTGCGGCGCTACCAGGACGTGCCCGCGGGACAGTGGATGTTCCAGCTGCGCTACGAGCACGCGGACAGGGGCGAGCTGCTCGACGGAGAGGACGAGCTCGCGCCCGAGCAGGTGTTCACCGACTACGAGGTGCCGTACACGGAGACGGGCACGAGCCTGACCGCGGACGGCGTTGGCCTCGAGCTCTCCTGGGGCTGGACCGACATGTGGACCGTGTTCCTCGACGTGCCCTTCACGAGCAAGGAGATGGACAACGTCACGGACACCGGCGCCACCTACACGACGGAGTCGGGCGGCATCGGCGACGTGCAGCTCGGCGTCATCGGGCACTGGCTCGAGCGCCAGGGCCAGCGCGGGCGCTTCAACCTGGGGCTCTCGCTCCCGACCGGCTCGACCGACGAAGAGGACAAGGACGCGACGGGCACGACGGTCAAGCTGCCCTACGTCATGCAGTCCGGCTCCGGCACCGTCGACTTCGTGCCCGGGTTCACCTACATCGCGCAGTACGACGGCTGGTCCTGGGGCGCCGCGGGCCAGTGGCGCATCCACATCAACACGAACAGCGACGGCTACGCTCCGGGCGACCGGGGCGAGCTCGACGCCTGGATCGCCAAGCGCTTCTCGCGCCGCGTCGGCGGCTCGGCGCGCATCGGCGCCAGCTCCTGGGGCGACTACCACGGCGCGGACCCCGACATCGACCGTCTCGCGAGCCCGCTCAACGAGCCCGGCCGCCAGGGCGGCGACCGCGCCGACGCGGCTCTCGGTCTGAACTGGTTCCTCAGCGACGACCGCCTCCGCGCCCTCTCGCTCGAGGTCGGCGCGCCGCTCTACCAGTGGCTGGACGGGCCGCAGCTCGGCGCGGAGTGGTTCCTGAGCTTCGGCTGGCGGCACTCGTTCTGAGCTGGCCAGAGGCCCCTCGTGGCCGTCCCGCGGTCGCGAGCCCCCGCGCCAACTCCGCCCCCCCGTTGCCAATCCCAGCCCAACGGGTACACCAGCACCCATGCTCGCCGCCCTCCTCCTCCTGCCCGCGCCCGCGCTCGCCCAGGCCGGCGAGGCCGAGCTCCTGCGCGCGCTCGAGAGCGCCGTCGACGCCCCCTCCCCCGGCGAGCGCAGGAAGAAGGCGCAGGCGCTCGCCAAGCGCAGCGACGTCTCGCTCGAGGAGTGGCTCGCGCTGCTGCCGCGCTTCGGACGCTTCGACCCGGTCGTGCCCGGGGAGGCGCGGTACGTCGCGCCGCTGCGCGTCGAGGGCGGGGTCGAGGAGACCGAGGTCTTCGTGCACGTCCCCGCGAGCTACGACCCGGGCGTCGCCGCGCCGCTGATGCTGATGTTCCACGGCTCGGGCGGCGACGGGCGGGGCCAGACGCGGATGTGGCGCGAGGTCGCCGAGCCGCTCGGCATGCTCGTCGTCGCTCCCAGCGAGACGGGCGCGAACGAGGGCTACGGCTGGACGGAGCGCGAGCGCGCTTCGGCCCTCGAGTGCCTGCGCTGGACGCGGCGCGCGTTCAACGTCGACGAGAACCGCGTCTTCGCGAGCGGCGTCAGCCGCGGTGGGCACCTGGCGTGGGACCTGGCGCTGCGCCACCCGGGGACGTTCGCCGCGCTCGCGCCGATGATCGGCGGACCGCGGATCCAGATCCGCGGCGGGCAGAACAACTTCCGCTATCTCGAGAACGTCGCGCAGCTGCCGATCCGCGACCTGCAGGGCGCCCAGGACGACCCGCGGCTCGTCCTCAACTTGCGCATGGCGTTCGAGCGCCTGCGGGGCTTCGGGGCGAGCGACGCGCAGCTCGTCGAGTTCGAGGCGCTCGGCCACGCGTTCGACTTCGCGGCGGTCGACTGGACCCTTTTCCTCGGCTCCGCGCGGCGCGATCCGCTCGCCGAGCGCGTCGTGCGCACGTGCGCGCGGGAGGGCGAGGGCCGCGCGCTGTGGGTCGAGGTGCTCGAGCTCGAGCGCGAGATCGCGGAGGAGTTCCGGCCCGAGCTCGCGGCCGGCGACGCGGCGCAGCTCGACGACGAGGGGATGCGGCGCTTCCTGATGCAGGCGACGGGCGAGCGCACCGCGCGCGTCGAGGTGCGGCGCCTCGCGCCCGGGCGGATCGAGGCCCGGAGCAGGGGCGTGCGCGAGCTGCGGCTGCTCCTGACGCCGGCGATGCTGGACGAGGCCGGAGCGCTCGAGGTGCTCTTCGACGGACGTCCGGTGAAGAAGAAGCCGCGGGGCTCCAAGAGCGTCCTCCTGGAGGAGTTCGTCGAGCGCTTCGACCGGACCTTCCTGCCGCTGGCCGAGGTCGAGGTGAAGTGACCGGGCCCGGGCACGGGCACGACAGCCGCTTTCGCCCCCGACTTGCAAGGACGTCCCTCTGGACTCATCATCCGTCGCAGACCGGGAGGTTTCGATGGGATTGCAACGGTTGATCAGGAGTCAAAGGGTCGCCGACGTCGACTGCCGCGATCCGATCACGCTGGACGCCCGGGCGACGCTCGGCGAGGCGTTGCGCGTCATGCAGACGCGAGCCGTCGGTTGCGTCCTCGCGACCGAGGGCGAGGCGCTTGTCGGCATCTTCACCGAGCGCGACGTGGTCCGGGCGCTGGCCGCGGGCGCGACCATGGCCGCGCCGCTCGCCGACCACATGTCGCGCAACCCGACCTGCGTACGTTCCGACGATCCCCTCGTCAAGGCGCTCGGACACATGTGCCGCGGCGGCTTTCGCCACTTGCCCATCGTCGACGGCGCGGGCAAGCCGATCGGCTCGGTGTCCGTCAAGCGCGCGCTGCACCACCTCGGCGACCTGATGCCGGGTGCCGTCTACAACCTGCCGCCGGATCCGCACGAGTACCCGGCGACCGCCGAAGGGGGCTGACCGTGCTGTGCCCGTACTGCAACCACGACAACGTCGAGGGCGACGACCTCTGCGCGAGCTGCGGTCAGGACTTGACGACGGCGGGCGTCGACTCGCTCGAGGTCGGCATCCTCGAGGCGACGCTGGACCGGCTCGGGCCCAAGGCCGCGGTGGTCCTCGCGCCCGATACCAGCATCGCCGAGACGGTCGCCAAGCTGAACGAGCACTCGATCGGCTGCGTGCTGATCGGGAGCACGAGCGAGCTCGCGGGCATCTTCAGCGAGCGCGACCTCGTGCTGCGCATCGGCGAGCGCTACGAAGAGGTCCGCGATCATCCGGTCTCGGAGTTCATGACGCGCGAGCCCGAGGTGTTCGAGGAGAACACGCCGGTCGCCTTCGTAATGAACCGCATGGCGGTGCGCGACTTCCGTCACCTCCCGGTGGTCCGCGGGGGCAAGCTCACGGGCGTCGTCTCGATGCGCGACGTGCTCACGCACGTCTGCCAGAGCCACCCCGACCTCCTCGGCGGCTAGTGCCCGGCCCTCGGCGCGTGCCGCTCGTCGCGTGCCTCGCCCTGGGCGCATGCGGTCCAGAGCGGGACGCCGCGCCCGAGCGGCCGCCGGAGGATCCCCTCGCCGCCCTCGCTGCCGCCGGCTACGCGGGCTGGGACGAGGGCGCCGAGAGCGGCCTCGCGGGCGTCACGCGCTTCGCGGAGGGCCGCGTCGCTCCGGGGCTCAACCTCTACACGAACGATCGCGACCGCGCGTACGTCGTGGACACGCGCGGGCGCCTCCTGCACACCTGGCGCGTCGCCGGCCGCAGCGCGTGCGAGACGTTCGAGCTGCTCGAGGGCGGGAGCATCGCCGCGCTGAGCGTCGACGAGGGCGTGACCGTCGTCGACCGCGGCTCGAACGTGACCTGGCACGCCGATTTCGCGGCCCACCACGACGTCGCGCGCGACGCGAGCGGCGAGCTGTGGGTGCCCGCGTGGCGCGAGGAGAGCTGGCGCGGCCGCCGCGTGCGCTTCGACGAGCTCGTGCGCCTCTCGCCGCAGGGCGAGCGCCGGAGCGCGTGGTCGACCTTCGATCGCCGGGCCGACCTCGCGCCGCTCCACGCGCCGCACCCGCTCGATCGGCCTCCGCGCGCCGGCGCGGAACGGGCGGCGCGAGTCTACGACTACCACCACCTGAACTCGGTGCGCCCCCTGCCCGAGAACGCGCTGCAGGACGACGCGCGCTTCCGCCCCGGCAACCTGCTCCTCTGCCTGCGCAACGTGCACCTGGTCCTGATCCTCGAGCGCGAGACGCTCGCGCCGGTCTGGCACTTCGGCCCGGGCGTGCTCGACTTCCCGCACATGCCCTCGATGACGGCGGACGGCACGGTCCTCGTCTTCGACAACGGCCGCAGCCGCGGCTGGTCGCGCGTGCTCGAGCTCGACCCGCGCTCGGGCGAGGTCGTCTGGAGCTGGGCCGCGGAGCCGCGCGAGGCCTTCTTCTCCGACCTGCGCGGATCGTGCCAGCGGCTCCCGAACGGCAACACCCTGATCTGCGAGTCGCAGCGCGGGCACGCGTTCGAGGTCGATCCCGCGGGCGAGATCGTGTGGGAGTTCTGGAATCCCGAGATCCAGGGTGGAAAGCGCCGCCGCATCTACCGATTCATCCGGGTGCCCGAGGAGCGGCTGGCGGCCGTGCTGGAGAGGCGCTGAGAGCCGCTAGACTGCCAGCGGCCCCGCCGGAGACGCGTTGAAGGAAGGTCTACCCCAGAAGCTGCGGGAGCTGCGCGAGCTCCTGGACGAGGCGTGCCCCGCGATCGCTGGGCTGCCGCGCGCGACGCGCGCGGTCGTGGCGCGCTGCGCCGACCGCCTCGACCGCGACCTCCTGCCGCGCACCGCCGGCGCCCACGACCACCTCGTGGCGGGCATCGTCGGACCGAACAACGCGGGCAAATCGGCGCTGTTCAACGCGCTCGTGGGAGAGGCCCTCAGCCCGTCCGAGCCCACCGGCGGCGCGACGCGGCGCCTGGTCGGCGTGTGCCACCCGGAGCTCGCCGCGCACCTGCGCTCCGAGCCGACGCTCGCGCGCTTTCCGCTGCGCTCGATGGGCGCCGCGCAAGGCGGGCTGCGCGAGGCGCTCGTCGAGACCGATCGGACCGCGCAGCTCCTGCTCGTCGAGCGCGCCGGGCTCCCGGCCGACGTCCTCCTGATCGACGCGCCCGACTTCGACAGCATCCTCGTCGCCAACCGCCGCGCGAGCGAGGCGCTGCTCAAGGTCGCCGACCTGGCGCTCGTCGTCGTGACGCGCCACACCTATCAGAACCGCGACGTCGTCGACTTCCTCAAGACGTGGCTCGCGCACGGCCGGCCGTGGGCGCTGGTCTACAACGAGTCGCTCGGCACCGAGGTCACGCGCGAGCACGCCGCGAAGCTCGCCGCGGACCTCGGGTCCGCGCCCGTGGCGGTCTTTCAGGCGCCGTTCGACATCGGAGTGCAGCGCGGCGAGTCGTGGCTCGAGCCGGTCGAGCTCGACGGCGACACGCCCTTGCGCGAGTGGCTCTTCCACCTGGGCAACGCCCCGGGCCTCAAGGCGCGCGCCCTCGCCTCGTCGCTCGACGGGCTCGACGGCGACCTCGACGAGCTGCGCGCGGCGCTCGCCGACGAGGCCCGGCTGGCCGCGGACCTGGCCGCCGCGGCCAGCGATCGCGCGGCACGGCTGGGCCGCGAGGTCGCGGGCAAGGCGATGCCCATGGCGCCATTCCTCGACGCGTTCCGCGCGGTGCTCGACCGCCGGCCGAGCCTCATCCAGCGCGGCTTCCGCGGGGCGCTGCGCACGAGCCGCCTGTTCCTCGAGGCCGCGCTGGCGCGCCTTCCGTTCGGCAGCCGGCCGCGGCGCGTCGGCGAGGCCGAGACGGACCTGGCGCGCGTCGAGGGCAAGGCGCTCGGGCCGGCCTGGCCGGCGTACTTCGAGGACCTGTGCCTCGAGCTCGGCCCGGGCGGCGCCTTCTGGAAGCACCACGGCGCGCCCGACGACGAGCTGCGGCGCAGGCTCGAGGCCGACCTCGCGCCCGGGCGCTCGGAGGCGGCGCGCGAGCGCGCGCTCGCGACGCTCGGCGCCGACCCCGAGGTCATGCGCGCGTTCCAGGACGCCTGCGAGGACCTGATCGAGTCCGAGCTCGTCGAGCGCGGCTACGAGTGGGTCTGGCAGCTTGCTGTCGACACGCTGCACCTCCTGCCCGTGGTCACGGCCGGCATCGTCATCTTCAAGACGGCGGGCCTGGGGGCCGACGTCGCGGTCGCCGGGGCGGGGACGCTCTCGACGCTCGTCGCCGAGAAGATGTCGCGGCTGCTCGGCTCCGAGGTGGCGCGCGGCGCGCGCGCGCGCTGGACCAAGCTGCGCGGCGCGCGCCTGGCGCGCGTGATGTACGAGGCGGCTCTGGCCGAGACGCACGTCGAGCTGGCGGCGCGGCAGGCCAGGCACGACGAGCTGGGCGAGGTGCTGCGGGGCCTGCAGGAGGAACTGCGTTGAACGACGACACCTGGAACTGGGAGGGGAGCCGGGGGCGTCGCGCGCTGCGCGATCTGCGCAGCGAGCTCGACCACGACCTCGCCGGAGCGACGGACCTCGCGGCGGTCGACGCGCGGCGGCTCGACGTCGAGGAGCTGGTCGCCGACCTCGATCGCCAGCTCGCGCGCGTGCGCAGCGCCGCGGTCATCACCCTCGTCGGCGCGACGGGCGCCGGGAAGTCCACCCTGCTGAACGCGCTCGTCGGGCGCGCCGTCGCCGTCGAGGGCGAGACCCGGCCGACGACGCGCGCGCCGGTCGTGTACCGGCCGCTCGACGCGGGCGTGCGCGAGCTGCTCGACGGCCTGCCCGGGGAAGCGCCGGTGGTCGTCGACTACGACCCCGGCCCCGGCGGGCCGTGGCAGGAGCAGATCCTGATCGACGCGCCCGACATCAATAGCGTCGCCGACCTGCACCGCGAGGTCGTGCGCATGCTCGCGGGGCGCTCGGACGTCCTCGTCGTCGTGCTGCACCGGCAGTCGGCGAGCGAGCAGGCCTCGGTCGAGTTCGTCGACGTCTTCGCCGGACGGCGCGGGATGATCTTCGTGCTGAACCGCGCCGACGAGCTGACCGATCACGCGCGCGAGGAGCTCGTCGCCCAGGTGCGGCGCCTCGCGCGCGAGCGCTGGCAAGCGCCCGAGGCGCCGGTGATCGCGCTCAGCGCGCGGGCGGCGCAGACGCGACCCAACACGCCGGGCTGGGCCGAGCTCACGAGCGAGCTCCAGGGCCTGGTGAACAGCGGGATCCTGGGGCGCGTGCGGCGCCACAACTGCATCGGAACCGTCGCACGGCTCGCGCGCGTCTTCGGCGCCGCCCGCGACGAGGGCGCCGCGACCTTCGACGAGCTCGCCGAGGCGCTCCCCGCCGGGCTCTCCGCGTGGACCTCGCACGTCACGGCCGAGGTGCGCGAGCGGCTCGACCTGCGCCGCGCGGGCATCAAGGAGCTGCTCTGGGCCGAGGCGGCGCGCCACTGGGACGGCCCCGGCGGCTGGGCGCTGCGCGCGGGCGGCCTCGGCGCGCTCGGCCTGGGCGCCGGCGCCGTGCTGGCGCGGCGCAACCCGCTGCTCGCCGCCGGGGCCGCCGCGGGCGCCCTCGCCGCGGACCGCGTCAAGGGCGCGCTGCGCGAGCGGCGGCTCTCCGACGCGAGCGCGCTCTCGCCCGCGCACGGCGAGAGCGAGGCGTGGTACCGCGAGGACCTGGGCCGGGCGCGGCTCCTCGCCGCGCGCCTTTGCGGCGCGCCGACGGCGCTCGGCGTGCCGGGCCTCGAGGAGCTCCAGGTGGACGCGCACGAGGCGATCGAGGACGTCTGGAGCCGCTTCGTCGAGCGCGATCTGCCGGCGGAGGCGCGGGCGGGAGCGCGCTGGTTCGTGCGCTGGCCGGTCGACCTGCCGGTGTACGCGTTCTGCGGATGGATCGTGTGGTCGGCGGCGAAGGGCTTCTACCACGGAGAGTTCGCGGGCCTGGACTTCCTCGTCAACGCGCTCCTGCTGCTCCTCGCCTGGCTCTTCGTCGCGCGCAGCCTCGTGCGCGCGGGACTCTCCGCGAAGAGCCGCAGCATGGTCGCCGCGCTGCGCTCGCGCCTCGAGAACGCGCTCTCCGAAGCCGCCGCCCGCCGGGCGGAGACCGCCGAGGCGCGCTGGCGCGCGAGCCGGGAGGCGCTGGATCGCCTGGCGGACGCCGAGGCGCGCTGGCGCTCGAGGCTCGAGGGCTAGCCGCGTCTCACTCCCGGAAGAAGCCGAACTTGCGCCGCGTCGAGGGGTCGCTCTCGGCGTTCCCCGTCATCGGGACGAAGCGCACGGGGAACAGCGGCTCGCGCAGGAGCTCCGAGCTCGTCTTGCGGATGCGCACGAGCTCCTGTTCGGCCTTCGGCCCCAGGGGGACCACGAGGCGCCCGCCGACGGCGAGCTGCTCGACGAGCGGGTCGGGCACGTGGTCGGTCGCGGCGGCGATCAGGATCGCGTCGAAAGGGGCGGCCTCGGGCCAGCCGGTGTACCCGTCGCCGATGCGTATCTGCACGTCCGTGTAGCCGAGCATGTCGAGCGTGGCCGCCGCCCGCTCGGCGAGCGGCTCGAGGATCTCGATCGTGAAGACCCGCGCCCCCAACCCGGCGAGCACGGCCGCCTGGTAGCCGGATCCGGTGCCCACCTCGAGCACGCGCGCGCCCTCGTCGATGCCCAGCGCCGCCGTCATCGCGGCCACCACGAACGGCTGCGAGATCGTCTGGCCCTCTCCGATCGGCAAGGCGCAGTCGTCGTAGGCCATGTCGCGATAGGCCTCGGGCACGAACAGCTCGCGCGGGACCGCGCGCAGCGCCTCGAGGACCCTTGCGTCGCGCACGCCGCGCGCGGTGATCTGGCGCGCGATCATCTGCTCGACCCGCGGGTCGACGGCCCCGTGGGGAGCCCCCCTTCGATCCGTGTCTCGACTCTCGTCCAAAGCGCACCCTCGGTCCACCCATACTGCCGATCGGGCGGGCGCCCGTCATCTCCGGGCCGGGCCCGGGCCGGGCCCGGGCCAGCGCTCCCGGCCCCGGGTTCACGGGATGGAAAAGCCCGTTGTCAGGCTGACCGTTCCGGCTATGGTGGATCGAGGCCGGTCCTCGCCCCGACTGTCCGGAGTCTCCACCACTCGCGGAGAGTCTCGACGGCGCTTCGCTCGCTTCCAAGCATGGTCCCCATGTCCGTCGTTCCGTCATCGGCCCTCCGCCGGGGTCTGATGACACTCACAGCGGGCTTGTGCGCGAGCCCGGTGCCTGCCGGGGCGGACTACGAGTTCCGCCCTTCGGGCGCGGACAGCTGGCGCGCCGCGAACCCGCGCTGGGAGCTGGTCGCCTCCTTCACGCGGGAGGGCGCGCTGATCGCGACCGACGGCGCGTCCTGGAGGCTCGCGACGCTCGCGATCGGCCGCGGCGAGCGGATCACGGAGTGCACCCCCGTCGAGCCCGAGGTGCGTGCCGGACGGCTCGAGTACGACCGCGCGACCTTCGTCGAGTGGTATGCGAACGATCGCTCCGGGATCGAGCAGGGCTTCGCGGTCCGCGCGCGCCCCGCGGGCGCACCCGGCGAGCCGCTCGACATCCACATCGGCGTCACGACCCGCCTCGCGCCGGCGGTCCACGCGGACGCGCGGGGCGTCGACTACCGCGACGCGCACGGGCGAGCGCGCATCTCGTACGCGGGCCTGGCCGCGTGGGACGCCCGCGGAGCCGCGCTCCGCGCATGGCTGGAGACGGACGTGGATCGGCTCACCATCCGCGTCGACGATCGCGATGCGCTCTACCCGGTCGACGTGGATCCGCTGATCCTGAACGAGGACGCGAAGATCACGGCATCGGACGCCGGGGCGGGAGACGAGCTCGGCCACGCGCTCGCGCTGGACCAGGGCACTCTGGTCGTTACCGCGCGCGCGGACGACGACCGCGGCCCGAACGCGGGAGCCGCCTACGTCTTCGACAAGGTCGGCGGCGCCTGGATCGAGCGGCCCAAGATCACAGCGAGCGACGGCTTTGACTTCGACGTCTTCGGCGAGTCGGTGGATCTGGACGTCGAGCACGCCGTGCCCGATACGCTCGTCGTCGGTGCGACCGGAGTCGATGCGATCGCGAGCGCGGCCGGTGCGGCGTACGTCTTCGTGCGCGCCGGAACGAGCTGGTCGCAGCAGGCGAAGCTGACGCCGTTCGACGGCGCCGAGATCGATCGCTTCGGTCGCGGGGTCGCGATCCACGCCGATACGCTCGCCGTGGGCTCCCACCAGGACGACGACCTCGGGACGGATTCGGGCTCGGTGTACGTCTATACGCGCTCGGGCGCGGCGTGGACGATCCACGCCAAGCTCACGGCCCTCGACGGAGCGGCCGGAAGCCACTTCGGGGAAACGCTGGACCTCGGCGTCGACCGGCTGGTCGTCGGTGCCCCGGAGCACTCGCTGGGCACCGCCCTGGGAGCGGGCACGGCCTACGTCTTCCGTCGCAGCGGCGGCATCTGGACCCAGGAGGCGCAGCTGATCCCCGCGGACTCGCGCGCCGGACAGACCTTCGGGTCGGCCGTCGCGATGGACGGCGACCGGGTGGTCGTCGGCGCGGAGCTCGACGGCCCTTCGGGGTCCAACCCGGGAGCGGCGTACGTCTTCCAGCGCGCCGGCACCGTGTGGAGCGAGGAGTCGAAGCTCGTCGCGATCAACGGCGTGCCCCTCGACCGCTTCGGGAGCTCGGTCGACATCGACGGCGACCGCCTGATCGTCGGCGCCGTCGAGGACGCCCAGGCGGGCCCCGACGCGGGCGCGGCCTTCGTCTTCCGGCGCGCCGGCTCGAGCTGGTTCCAGGAGTGGAAGCTCGTCGCGACCGACACTGCGGCGTCGGACCGTCTCGGCGAGGCCGTCGGCCTCAGCGGCGGCGACGCGCTCGCGGGGGCGCCCTGGGACGACGACGGCGGCTCGCGCAGTGGATCGGCCTACGCGTTCGTCCCGCCGGCGACGTACGGCGATCCGTTCTGCTTCGGCGACGGCTCCGGCAACGCCTGCCCGTGCGGCAACGAGAGCGCGCCGCATTCGCACGTCGGCTGCGAGAACTCGACGCAGCGCGGCGGGACGCTCCTGGGGCTGGGGTCGCTCAGCGTCGCCGCCGACGACCTCCTCATCCGCGCTTGCAACCTGGCGCCCGGCGAGCCCGCGCTCATGTTCTCGGGGACGCTCAAGCCCGGCGGAGGTCTCGGCGTGACTTTCGGCGACGGCTTCCTGTGCGCCGGCGGCGCGATCGTGCGCCACGGAGTGCGCGCGGCGAACGCGACCGGCTCGGCGACCTGGGGCCCGGGCCTCGGTGCGCTCGGCGGCTGGATGCCGAGCGACATGCGCCACTTCCAGGTCTGGTACCGCGACCCGTCGGGCAGCCCCTGCGGCAGCGCGTTCAACCTGACGAACGCGATCGAGATCACGTTCGAGCCGTAAGGTCCCCGGGCCAAAGCCGGACCTCCCGAGCCCGTGCCCGAGCCTCCACGCCGCGTCAGCTCCGCAACGGCGTGAACCCCCGCGCGCACGCTCCGTTCCCGCAGGCAACGTCCGCATGCAGGCCCCCGTCCACCTCTTGCTCTGCGCCGCGTCCTTCCCCGGCCAGAACCCCTGCAACCCCGCCGACGTCGACGCGCTCCTCGCCGACTTCGCCGACCCCGCCGCTCCGGGTTGCGCCCTTGCCATCGTCGAGAACGGCGAGCCCGCATACACCGGCGCCCGGGGCCTCGCCAGCCTCGAGCACGAGGTCGCGATCGGCGCGGACACGGTCTTCCGTGCCGGCTCGCTCGCGAGGCCCTTCACCGCGACGTGCATCTTCCTCCTCGAGCAGGACGGCGCCCTCTCGCTCGACGACGACGTGCGCACCTGGATCCCCGAGCTCGCGGACTACAGGTCGCCGCTGACGCTGCGGCACCTGTTGCACCACACGAGCGGGATCCGGGACTACCCCGAGCTGATGCGCTGGGCCGGGATCGGCGAGGACGAACGCGCCACGGCGGGCCAGGTGGCGGGAATGCTCTTCCGGCAGGCGGGGCTGAACTCCGCGCCGGGCGAGGTCTTCGAGTACGGCGAGTCCGAGTACTTCCTGCTCGGGCTCGTCGTCGCGCGCGCGTCGCGGACGTCCTTGCGGAGCTTCGCCCACGAGCGGATCTTCGCGCCGCTCGACATGACGAGCACGCGCTTGCGCGACGACGCGGGCGAGGTCGTCCCGCGCCTCGCCGCGGCCTACCGCCGGCGCACGGGGGAGCTCGTCTTCGGCCGAGGCCCGGTCCCCCGCCCGACCTTCGAGCACGATCCTCGCGCGAACGAGATCGTCGGCGCGCGGGGCGTCGTGACTACGGTCGGAGACCTCGCGAGGTGGGAGGCCAACCTCTGCCGGCCGGCGGCGGGCCAGGAAGGGCTCCTGGCCTTCCTGACGACGCCGGCGCACGTGGACGGCCGGGAGCTGGGCGGGTACACCGCCGTGCTGACGCTCGACGAGTACCGCGGTCGACGGATTCAGCTCGGCTGTTACCCCCTTGCACGCCATCGAACGGGTGCGCAGATGGTGCGCCTCCCGGATCAGGGGTTGACCGTCATCTGCCTGGCCAACGACGGCAATGGCCCGCCCACCGGGCTGTGCAAGCGAGTCGCGGACGTCGGCCTGGCGGAGATGCCCGTGAGCTCCCCTCGCCAAAGGGTGTCGTGGCAACAGGCGCGGGCGCAGGGGACCTGGATCGCGGGCGCGGGGGATCGCGTCTTGCACCTGACTTCCGGGCCGATCCGGTTGTGGGCGCAGCTCGACGGGGAGGCGTTCGCCCTCGCTCCGGTCGGGGAGTGGCGCCTCCGGAAGGAGCGCCCGCCGGGCGACGTCGGGCTCGCGTTCCGGGAGGACGACCAGGGACGCCTCGTCGGCGAGCTCTCGCTTCGCGGCGACCCGCCGATCCCGCTGAGGCGCGTGGACGGCTTCTTCGAGCCGACGCTCCAGGAGCTGCAGGCGTACGCCGGCATCTACTACAGCCCCGAGCTCGACGCCTGGACCTGCTGAAGGTGGATCCCGAGGACGGTCTCTCGGTGCGCGTGGGCGCGGCGGAGCCGGTCGATGCCGCGCCGCGGATTCGCGACGTCTTCTGGCTGAGGGCCGCAGCCGAGCTGCGCTTCTCCCGCGACGGCGAACGGCGAGTCGACGGGTTCACGCTGAACGCGCACGGAGTCCGCGGCGTGCGCTTCGCCCGCAGGAGCTGAGCGCGCCCGGACCGGCCCTGGATGGGGGTCTCTCCGTCGAGTAGTTTGCGGCGCGCATGGAGCCCGAGGCGCAGCAGCCGAAGAAGAAGCGCGGGAGGAGGAGGCGGCGGCGCAAGCCAACCCGGACGGCGCAGAAGACCTCCGGCGCGCCGAAGCGCGGGAAGCGGCGCGGCCGCCGAGGGCACGGCGGAGGGCACGGCGGGCGGCGCGGCGAGCGGCGCGGCCCCGAGTCGCCCGAGCTGCGCGCGGCGCGCGCGAAGCTGAAGGAGGTCTTCGGCTTCGACGACTTCCGCGGGCGCCAGCGCGACGCGGTCGACGCGGTGTTGCGCGGGCGCGACGTGCTCCTGACGATGCCCACGGGCTCGGGCAAGTCGCTCGTCTACCAGCTCCCGGCGCTCGTGCTCGACGGGCTCGTGGTCGTCGTCAGCCCGCTGATCGCCCTGATGAAGGACCAGGTCGACGCGCTGGAAGCGCGCGGGATCCGCGCCGCGTACGTCAACTCGAGCGTCGCGGCCGCGACGCGCAAGCGGCGCCTGGAGAAGGCCCTGGCGGGCGAGCTCGTCCTGCTCTACATCACGCCCGAGCGCTTCCGCAGCCGCGCGTTCCAGAAGATCGAGGCGGACCTGCCCGTCGCCCGGCTCGCCGTCGACGAGGCTCACTGCGTCAGTCAATGGGGCCACGACTTCCGGCCGGACTACTCGCGGCTCGGCGAGTACCGCGAGCGACTGGGCGATCCTCCGACGGTCGCGATGACGGCCACGGCGACCAAGAAGGTCGCGCGCGACATCGCGCACGCGCTGCGGCTGAAGAACCCCGTGATCCTGCGCACGGGCATCGAGCGGCCCAACCTCTTCATGGCGGCGACGAAGGTCGTGCTGGCCGAGGAGAAGCTGCCGCTGATCGCCGACCGGATCCGCGCCATCCACGGGCCGGGCATCGTGTACTCGGCGCTGATCCGCGACCTGGAGTGGCTGCACGGCGAGCTCGCGCGCGACGGCATCCAGTCGCTCGTCTACCACGGCAAGCTGTCGGACCGCGAGCGGCGCGAGATGCAGGAGCGCTTCATGGGCTCCGGCGACGCCGTCGTCCTCGCGACCAACGCCTTCGGCATGGGCATCGACAAGCCCGACATCCGCTTCGTGCTCCACGCCCAGGTGCCGCGCACGCTCGAGGCCTGGGCCCAGGAGATCGGTCGCGCGGGCCGCGACGGCGAGCCGTCGTGGTGCGAGCTCTTCTACTTCGAGGAGGACCTCGCCATCCAGCAGAACTTCGTCGAGTGGGCGAACCCGACGCTGGAGTACCTGCTGGGCGTGTACGAGACGCTGCGCTCCTGGGGCGAGCGCGCCCAGGCCAAGGACCTCGACGACCTGCGCGACGAACTCCTCGTGAAGAGCCGCGGCGACAACCGCGTCTCGATCTGTCTCAAGTGGCTCGAGGTCCTCGGAGTGGTCGAGGGCTCCTTCGAGAAGAACGACATCCGCGTGGCGCGCCCGCTCGACCCGAGCGAGCTGCCGGAGTTCGTGCGCAGCGGGAAGAAGCGCGACTACGACCTCAAGTGCCTGCTCGCGATGCTGCGCTTCGCGAAGAACCGGCGCATGTGCCGCCGCGCCCAGCTCGCGCGCTACTTCGGGCTGAAGCCTCCGAAGGGGCGCTGCCGCGCCTGCGACGGGTGCACCTCGGCCGGCCAGTGGCGCGCCACCCACTTCGAGCCGCGCGCCGTCGCCGGGCCTGCCGAGACACCCTTCACGGCCGACGCGGGCGGCGACTTCAAGCGCGGCGACTGGGTGCGCGTCGGCCGCTCGCTCGGCCAGGTGGTCAAGGTCGAGGGCAAGGGCAAGTCGATGCGGCTCACCGTCGAGAGCAGCACGGACCTCAAGCAGCGCACGGTCCGCCCGGACCGGCAGGATGTCGTGAAGATCGAGGAGTGAGGGGGGAACGGGCCGTCAGGCCTTGCGCAGCGCCGCCATGGCGCGCTCCGCGTCGCGCGCGGCGGCGGTCCCGGCGTACTCCCTGGTGATCTCGCGCAGGTCCTCGAGGATCCGCTCGCGGTCCTTCTTCTTGATCCGGCCCGAGATCGTCCTATCGATGTCCTTCTGGACGTCGAGGATCCGCTGAGCCTCTTCGTCGGACGAGAGCTGCTTCAGGAGCGCTTCGGCCTCCTCGCCCTCGGGGAGCTTGGCGAACGCCCTGGCGCAGCGCTCGCCCATCACCTCGACGCCGAGGTAGTCGCCCTCCGCGTAGAGCTTGCGCAGACCTGCGAGGCGGGCCGCGACCATCCGCCGCAGCTGGCTCGCGATCTCGGCGCCCTCGTCGCCCAGCTTCTCGGCCACGTCGATGGCGCTCGCGTACTGCTCCTTCTGCAGCGCCTTGCGCACGTTCTTGGCCGAGTCGGGCCACTCGAAGACGGGCGTCTCCAGCGTGCCGTCGAGGTGCTCCTCGATCGTCTTCGCCGTGAGCCCCGCGGGGTGCCCCTTCCAGACGACGGTCCCGCTCGGGTCGATCAGGGCCGCGTGCGGCAGGCCCGTCCCGCCCAGCGCTCGGAAGAGCTTCTCCCCCTTGTCGTAGGCGTAGGCGTAGTCGGCGCCCTTCTCCTCGACCCACTTCTCCGTCGGACTCTTGCCTTCACTGGTCACGCCAATGACCGTCAGCCCCTTGCCACCGAGCTCCTTCTGGAGCTCCTTGATGTGCGGGACCGACTGACCGCAGGGGCCTCACCAGTAGGCGAAGAACTCGATCAGGACGGTGCGTCCGAGGAAGTCGTCGAAGGACTGGGCCTTGGTCTGGGCGAAGTCCTCTAGCTCGACTTCACCCAGGCGCGAGCCGACCTCCTGGGCCGCGGCCGCGCCGCCCGCGAGGGCGAGTGCCAGGGGCGCGAGCAGGGCTTTCGTGGACATCATGGATGATTTCTCCTTGGAGGGAGTCTAGCGCCGGCCGGGGGCGACGCCAGTCCGGCGCGGCCGTCGCGCCTGCCAACAAAATCCTCGAGATTACCGAAGCGCCTCGCTCCTCTCCTCGGCGCTCAGTGCATCGGCAGGTCGATACCCCGCTCGCGCGCGCAGCGCAGCGCCTCGTGGTACCCCGCGTCCGCGTGGCGCATCACCCCGGTCCCCGGGTCATTGGTCAAGACGCGCTCGAGCGCCCCCGCCGCCTCCGGCGTGCCGTCGGCGACCGTCACCTGGCCGGCGTGCAGGCTGTAGCCGATGCCCACCCCGCCGCCGTGGTGGAACGAGACCCACGACGCGCCCGAGGCGACGTTCAGCATGCAGTTCAGGAGCGGCCAGTCGGCGACCGCGTCGGTGCCGTCCTGCATGCCTTCGGTCTCGCGGTTGGGCGAGGCGACCGAGCCGCAGTCGAGGTGGTCGCGGCCGATGACGATCGGCGCGCGGATCTCGCCGCGCGCGACGGCGTCGTTGAACGCGAGGCCGGCCCTGGCGCGCTCGCCGCAGCCCAGCCAGCAGATGCGCGCCGGCAGGCCCTGGAACCGCACGCGCTCGGCGGCGAGACGGATCCAGCGGCAGAGCGCCTCGTCCTCCGGGAAGAGCTCCAGGATCAGGCGGTCGGTGACGGCGATGTCCGCGGGGTCGCCGGAGAGCGCGGCCCAGCGGAACGGGCCCTTGCCCTCGCAGAAGAGCGGGCGGATGTACTTGGGCACGAAGCCCTCGAGATCGAAGGCGTTCTCGAGTCCCGCCTCCTTGGCGTGCCCGCGCAGGTTGTTGCCGTAGTCGAAGGTGTCGGCGCCGCGCTTCTGGAGCTGGATCATCGCGGCGCAGTGGTCCTTCATCGTGCGCAAGGCCTCGCGCTGGTAGCGCTCGGGATCGCTCGCGCGCAGCTCGAGCGCGGCCTCGTAAGGCATGCCGTCGGGCACGTAGCCGTCGAGCGGGTCGTGGGCGCTCGTCTGGTCGGTCAAGATGTCGGGGACGACCTCGCGCTCGATCAGCGCGTAAAGCAGATCGGTCGCGTTGCACGGGACTCCGATCGATCTCGCCACGCGCTGCTCCTTCCATTCGAGCGCGCGGTCGATGGCGCCGCCGACGTCCTCGATCGCGACGTCGAGGTAGCGCGTCTCGATGCGCTTCGCGATGCGCGCCGGATCGACCTCCGCGGCGAGGCAGACCCCTTCGTTCATGGTCGCCGCGAGCGGCTGCGCGCCGCCCATGCCGCCGAGCCCGGCGGTCACGACGAGACGCCCGGCGAGCGTTCCGCCGAAGTGCGCCTTGGCCGAAGCGGCGAAGGTCTCGTACGTCCCCTGGAGGATGCCCTGCGTGCCGATGTAGATCCACGAGCCCGCGGTCATCTGGCCGTACATCATCTTCCCGGCCGCCTCGAGCCGGCGGAAGTGGTCCCAGCTCGCCCAGTGGCCGACGAGGTTCGAGTTGGCGATCAGGACGCGCGGCGCCGCGCGGGTCGTGCGGAAGACCCCGACGGGCTTGCCCGACTGCACGAGCAGCGTCTCGTCCGGCTCCAGCCGCCGCAGCGTCGCGACGATCGCCTGGAAACAGCGCCAGTCGCGCGCGGCCTTGCCGCTGCCGCCGTAGACGATCAGCTCCTCGGGGACCTCGGCCACCTCGGGGTCGAGGTTGTTCATCAGCATGCGCAGGGCCGCTTCCGCCGCCCAGGTCTTGCACGTGCGCTCGGCGCCGCGCGGGGCGCGCTGCGGCCCGGTCGGGACATCCTCGAAGGTCCCCGAGGCGCTCGCGGAAGCGGTGGTTCGGCTCATCGACGATGATCGGGCATGGATGGGGCAGCGGCATTGTAGCCACGGCCGGGCGCCGATACGTTCTCGCGGCCTCCCACCGATGCACCTGGTCTCGCTGCACCGAAGGATCCGCGCCGCCGTCCTCCTCGCGGCGGGCGTCGCGTGGAGCTGCGCGGCGCCCGAGCCGGAGTTCCCGCCGACGGGCCCGCCGCAGCTCGATCGGATGCAATGGTGGCGCGAGGCGCGCTTCGGGCTCCTCGTCGAGTGGAGCCTCTCGCCCGTCCCCGTCTCGCGCGAGGAGTACGCGGCCCTGCTCGCGCAGTTCGACCCGACCGAGTTCGACGCGGACGCCTGGGTACGCGCGACGAGCGAGGCGGACGCGGGCTTCCTCGTCGTCACGACCAAGCACCACGACGGTTTCTGCTTCTTCGATTCCGTTCACACGGAGTTCGACGTGATGTCGACGCCCTTGCGGCGCGACCTGATGCTGGAGCTCGCGCGCGCATGCGTGCGGGCGGGGTCGAGGCTCGGCTGGTCGCACTCGATCACGGACTGGCAGGAGCGCGACTTCGGCCCTGGCGGCGCGGCGATCGACGACTACGGCGACTACGGCGACCACGTCGTGCAGGTGCGGGCCCAAGTGCGCGAGCTCTTGACGAGGTACGGAACGATCGACGCCCTGTGGTTCGACGGCGAGGCCGAGGAGAGCTGGTCGTACGAGCACTCGCTCGCGCTCTACGAGCTGTGCCGCCAGCTCCAGCCGAACATCGTCGTCAACGACCGCGTCGCGGGCGCCGGCGACGTGCGCGAGCTCGGGGACGACCCGGGGCAGGTCCCGCTGACGGGCCGCCCGGGGGTCGACTGGGCGGTGTGCGCGGAGGCCGCGGGGGCGGCTTCCGGGGACCTCGTTCGCGCGCTGATCGACACGGCCTCCAAGGGCGGCAGCTTCCTGCTCGTGGTCTCGCCGGGCCCGAGCGGCGCGTTCTCGGCGCAGACCGTCGAGCGCCTGCACGACGTCGGGCGCTGGATGAAATCGAACGGCGAGGCGCTGCGCGGCACGAGCGCGGGCCCGTTCCCCGATCTCGCTTGGGGGCGCTGCACGCAGCGCGTGCACGGCGCGCGCACCAGGCTCTACCTGCACGTGTTCGACTGGCCGCAGGAAGGTCGGCTCACCGTCCCCGGGCTCGGGAACCGCCCGCGCGCCGCCTACCCGCTCGTCGATCCCGAGCGCGCGCTGCCCGTCGAGTGGGCCCCCGAGGGCGTGACCGTTCACCTGGACGCGGATTTCGAGGACGAGTGCGCGACGGTCGTCGTGATCGAGGTCGACGGCCCCCCGACCGTGTACCGCGCGCCGCGCGTCGTCGCTGCCTCCGAGCAGTTCGTGAGCTCGCTCAGCGTCGCGCTCGAGCCGGCGAGCCCGGATCTCGAGGTGCGCTACACGCTCGACGGCACGCCTCCGGGGATCGACTCGCTCTCGTACTCCGCGCCGTTCGAGCTCATCGACTCGGCCGAGGTGCGCGCGCGCTCCTTCTTCGAGGGCCGCGCGGTGGGCCCGGTCGCCGCGCGCCGCTTCACGCGGGTCGCCGCGCGGCCGGCCGCGCGGGTGGGCGCGCTCCGGCCGGGCCTCGCCGTGACGAAGTACGTCGGCAACTGGAACGCGCTGCCCGACTTCGCGAAGCTCGATCCCGTCGCGGAGCGGGTCGCGGAGAGCATCGGGCTCGGCGAGCCGGCGGACGAGGAGTTCTACGGGCTGCGCTTCGCGGGCTACCTGCGCGTCCCCACCGACGAGCTGTACGCGTTCGCCCTGACGTCCGACGCGGGCTCGCGCCTCTGGATCGACGGCGAGCTCGTCGTCGACAACGACGGGCTGCACGCGCTGCGCGAGCGCCGGGGCAGCGTGGCGCTAGCGGCCGGCCCCCACGCGATCGCCGTCGAGTTCTTCAACAAGCGTGGGGTGGCGGCGCTGGACCTGCGCTGGGGGCCGGCGGGCGGGGAGCTGGCGTCGATCGCGCCGGACGGGCTGGGGCAGCGCTAGGGCCGGGCCGAGCACGGGCACGGGCACGGGCTTAGACTCCGGCGCCCATGACGGCCTACATGCGCTATCCGGCTCTCTCGCGCGAGCAGCTCGCGGTCGTCGCGGAGGATGCGCTGTGGGTCGCGCCGCGGGACGGCGGACGCGCGCGGCGGCTGACCGCCGACGGCCAGGAGGTCCGGCACGTCGTCTTCTCGCCCGCCGGCGACCAGCTGGTCTTCGCCTCGACCTTCGAGGGCTCGAGCCAGGTCTACCGCGTGCCCGTGGAGGGCGGCGTGCCCCAGCGCCTCACGTTCGAGAGCGAGCCGAGCGAGCCCGTCGGGTTCCGTCCCTCCGGCCGGCTCGTGGTGCGCTCGCTCAAGGACGCGCCGCTGCGCAGCTTCGCGCAACTCTACGAGCTCGAGCTCGACGGCTCGGGCTGGCGCAGGCTCCCCGTCGGCCGCGCGGTGCACATCGCGTTCGACGACGACGACGACCGCGTCGTGATCGGCCAGAGCCGCCTCGACGTCGCGCGCTGGAAGCGCTACCGCGGCGGGATGCAGGGCGATGCCTGGATCGGCTCGCTCTCGAGCGCCGAGTTCCGGCGCCTCGTCGAGCTCGAGGCGGGACCGGTCCAGCCGTGCTTCGCGGCCGGGCGCGTGTACTTCCTCTCGGACCAGGACGGCGTCGGGCACCTGTACTCCTGCGCTCCGGACGGCTCGGACCTGCGCCAGGAGACCCGCGGGGGCGAGTTCTACGCGCGCCACCTCTCCGCCCGCGGCACCGAGCTCGCGTACTGCCGCGGCGGCCGCTTGGTGCGCTTCGACGTGCGCGCGCGCGCCGAGACCCCGATCGAGATCGACGTCCGGCCGCAGGGCGCGCAGCTCGCGCGGCGCTTCGTCACCGCCGACGAGAGCCTCGAGGCCGTGCAGCTCGACCCGGAGAGCAAGCAGCTGGCGGGCCTGGTGCGCGGCAAGCCCGTCACGATGGACGTCTTCGGTGCCGCTTCGATGCAGCTCGGGCGGCGCAGCGGCGTCGGCTACCGCCTGCCGCGCTGGCTCGGGAAGCGCGACGCGGGCGGCAAGCTCGCGCGCTCGCGCGAGGTCGTCGTCGTCAGCGACGAGGGCGGCGAGGAAGCGCTCGAGGCCTACGACGTCGTGAGCCGCGAGCGGACCGCGCGCGTGGCGCTCGCGGGCCTCGCGCTGGTGCACGGGCTGTACCCCGCTCCCGACGGGCGCGTGCTCGCGCTCACCGACGTCGCGGGCGGGCTGTTCGTGTGCCGCCTCGGCACGGGCGGGGAGCCCGATGCGATCGGAGAGATCGGGCGCAGCCCGACGGGCGCCGTACGCCACGTCGCCTGGTCGGCGGACGGCCGCTGGATCGCGTGGATCCAGTGGGAGGGCGCGCTCGAGGAAGGCGGCCTCCTGCACCTCTTCGACCGCGAGAGCGGGGCGCGGACGGTGCTCGGCGACGCGGAGCTGCCCGTGCACTCGCCGGCGTTCGACCCCGAGGGGCGCTTCCTCTACGTCCTCGCCGAGCGCGCGATCAACCCGGTGCTCGACCGCGTGCAGTTCGGCGCCAGCTGCACGGCGTCGACGCGCGTGTACGCCTACGTCCTGGCGGCGGACGGCCTCTCGCCGTTCGACCCGCGCTGGCCCGAGCGCTGGGAGGAGGAGAAGAGGGCACGCAGGAAGGGGCGGGACGATGGCCACGGAGCCCGCGAGGGCCGCGACGGCGAGGACGACGACTACGACTACGGGGCGCCCGCGCGCGTCGCGATCGACCTCGACGGCCTCGAGCGGCGGCTCGTCGAGTTCCCCGACGTGCCGCCCGGCAGCTACTCGGACCTCGCGGGGACGAAGGAGGGCGTGCTGCTCCTGCGCTGGAAGGAGCTCGGCCTGCTCGATGCGCCCGACATCGAGGAGCAGGAGGTCGAGCAGAACCTGCCCGCGCTCATGCACCTCGAGCTCGCCAGCGGCAAGAGCACGACGGTGCTGGAGCGCGTCACGGGCTACCACGCGCAGGAGGCGAAGACCCTCGTCTGCCGGCCCACGGAGCTCTTCGTCTTCAAGACGGGCGAGGCCGCGCCCGAGGATCCGCCGCGCGGGGGGCCGGGCCCGGGGACGGGCGAGGTCGACCTCGACCGGATGCGGGTCGAGATCGAGCCGGCGCGCGAGTGGCGCCAGATGTTCACCGAGGCGTGGCGCATGCAGCGCGAGCACTTCTGGCGCGCCGACATGTCGGCCGTCGACTGGGAGGCCGTGGGCGCGCGCTACCTGCCGCTCGTCGAGCGCGTGTCGACGCGCGCCGAGCTCTCGGACCTGATCTGGGAGATGCAGAGCGAGCTCGGGACGTCGCACGCCTATGAGATGGGCGGCGACTATCCCGGCACGCGCTCCTACCCCGTCGGGCTGCTCGGCGCGGACCTCGCCTGGGACGGCGCGGGCTACCGCATCGAGCGAATCCTCGACGGCGACCCGTGGGCTCCGGGGTGCCGCTCGCCCCTCGCCGATCCGGGGGTCTCGGTGCGCGCGGGCGAGCGCATCGTCGCGATCGACGGCCGCCCGCTCGACGCGCGCACGCCGCCGGGCGCCGTCCTCGCCGGCCGCGCCGGCCGCCACGCGGAGCTGACGCTCGCCGGCGCGGGCGGCGCGCGGCAGGTCGTCGTTCGCACGCTCGAGTCGGAGCGCGCGCTGCGCTACCGCGACTGGGTCAAGCGCAACCGCGCGCACGTGCGCCGCGCCGCGGACGGCCGGCTCGGCTACCTGCACGTGCCCGACATGATGGGCGAAGGTCTGGCCGAGTTCCTGCGCGCGTTCCGCAGCGAATCCAAGTTCCCCGGCCTCGTGGTCGACGCGCGCGAGAACGGCGGCGGCTTCCTCTCCTCGATCGTCGTCGACTGCCTGCGGCGCAAGGTGCTGGGCCATGCGCGCCCGCGCCACGGGCGCTACGAGACCTACCCGCCCGACGCCGTGCACGGCCCGATCGTGACGCTGTGCGACCAGTTCACCGGCTCCGACGGCGACATCTTCTGCCACGCGGTGCGCGCGGCCGGCATCGGACCGCTCGTGGGCAAGCGCACGTGGGGCGGCGTCGTCGGCATCGACCCCCAGCGCACGCTCGTCGACGGGACGGTGGTCACCCAGCCCGAGTGGGCGTTCTGGTTCGAGGGCGTGGGCTGGGGCATCGAGAACCACGGGGTCGAGCCCGACGTCGACGTCGACCTCGACCCCGCATCGATGGCCGCGGGCCGCGACCCGCAGCTCGACCGCGCGATCGAGCTGGCGCTCGCGATGCTCGAAGATTCGCCCGTGCGCGAGCCGGACTGGGAGTGAGCCCGGCGCGGGTCGTTGCGGGTCGTTGTTGAGGACGCCGTCCGCCGCCGAGCGCGGGCCGTCGCGCGCGAGGTGCAGCTCCTGGGCCGGGAAGCAGATCGTGCGGTAGGCGTGCACCGTCGCGTCCGCGGACAGCGCGCCAGCGGGAGGCGGCGACGCGACGCGCTTCCGCGCTTGCCTGTGATGCATCAGAGATGCATATTCGTACATATGAGAACCACCCTCAACATCGAAGACCGCCTGCTCGAGCGGGCCAGCGAGCTCACGGGGGTCAAGGAGAAGACCGCGCTGGTTCGCCTGGGCCTGGAGGCGCTCATCGCCCTCGAGAGCGCCCGCCGCCTGGCCGCCCTCGGCGGGTCCGAGAAGAAGCTCAAGGCCGCGCCGCGACGCCGCCCGGGAGCGGCATGATCCTCGCGGACACATCGGTGTGGATCGAGCATCTCCGGAGGGGGAGTTCGGAGCTCGCGACGCTCCTCGTGGACGGACGGATCGTCTGCCACCCGTTCGTGATCGGTGAGCTGGGCTGCGGCAGCCTGCGGAACCGAAGGGAGATCCTGACCCTCCTGGCCGCGCTTCGCCCCGCCATGGTCGCGGGACACGACGAGGCTCTGCGCTTCGTCGCCGACCGAAGGCTCCACGGCAAGGGGCTCGGCTGGATCGACGTCCATCTGCTCGCGTCCTCCATGCTCACGGGCTGCGCCCTGTGGACGAGGGACAAGGCTCTGGCTGCCGCAGCGCGATCGCTGGAAGTGGACGTCTGAGCGGTCGCCCGGCGCCCGATCGAGCGCCTTCACCCGACCGCCGACCCGCGCGCGCCGTCCAGGATCGTGACGAGCGCCTGGCGCGCGCGGTGCAGCGCGGCCTTCACGCCCGGCACGTCAGTCGTGCCCGCCACGCTCGCGCATCCGAGAGAGGAGGCGGCGCAGGACGAGCCGCTCCTCGGACCGCGTCGAAGGCCTGCCCGTCCGAGTCGAGCAGCGCGCGCGACGGTGGGACGCGAGGGCGGTAGCGGATCGGCGTGCGGGCGGTCGAACATCGCAGTCCAACAGACGCCCCGAGCCGAGCGCGGGATTCGCCCGAGTCTACTTTCTATCGACCCCGTCCTCTTCGAACGCTTCCCGGATTCGCCGCAGCACGCGCTCGGAGAGCGCGTCGTGGAGGGCGAACGCGACGCTGTCGACGACGACCTGAAGCGTGCGGCGCGTCGAGTCGTAGAGCACGCGGCACGTCCGGCAATGCTCCAGGTGGGCCTCGATGCTGCGGCGCAGCTCGCCAGGTCGCGGAGCGCGACGGGCACGCGGTACTTCGCCGGCAGCTACAGGAGCGCCGTCTCGACCAGCTCGCGCAGCTCGCTCTGCGCCAGGCGACGCTCGGCGTCCTCCACCCACGCCTTGACAACCCGCGGCTCGAAGCGACCTTCCTCCTCCGCGGGGTCGAACAGCTCCAGGGCCGCGACGTCGCGGCGCGCGCGCAGGCACCGGATCCCCTCATGGACCGCGATGCGCGCGAGCCACGTCGCGAACCTGGCCGCGGAAGCCGGCAAGTGCCCTTACGCCCTCAGGAAGCCAGGAACAGGGAAGGGAGTCACTCCCCCAGCAGGAACGGCAGCACTTCGAGCCGCAGGGCCTCGAAGCTGAAGTAGCCGAACAGCACGCACGACCACAGGATCGCGGCCGCGCGCCAGCGCCGCATGCGCAGCCCGGGGGGCAGCACGCGCGCCCCGACGACGAACAGGAGGATCGAGTAGAGGAACATCACGCCGCCGTTCATCGCCGCCGAGGTCTTGAGCAAGAAAAGCGGCTGGCCCAGCCCGGGGATCAAGAGGATCACGACCCCGATCAGGATCTCGGCCCAGAGGAACAGGTAGTACAGCTTGCTCAGGCTCCAGCGCTCGTCCTCGAGCAGCCACTGGGTCTTCACGATGTCGGCGGAGATGCGCGAGACCGTGTCGAGGATGCCGAGCTCGGTCGTCAGGAGGACGGCGACCCCCATCGCCAGGAACCCGAAGCGCAGGAAGGCGCCCGCGCTCCGGCCGGAGAGCTCCGCGGCCTGGCCCCAGACGAAGCCGATGCCGCTCCCGAAGGCCTGCATGCCCGGCTTCAAGGCCCCGCTCTCGTCGCGCAGGAGCGAGTACGTGATCAGCGCCATCAGGCACAGGCACACCAGGCACGTGACGAGGAAGCTGAAGAAGTGCTCGACGTTGGCCGCCTTCCACCAGGCGCGCCAGCGGGCCATGTTCTCCGGGGTCCGGGGGAAGGAGTAGCCGATCTCCGAGGTCGCCTCCTCCTCGCCGGTGATCGGGCTCGTGATGCGCCCGATGAAGCGCCCCATGCCGTAGCCCTTGTCCTTGATGAAGTTGCTCTGACCCAGGTTCGTCGTGCCGCCCGCGCCCGCGAAGGCGAGCGCGCCGAGCAGCAGGACGAAGCCGAGCCCGGCCTCGGGGTCGGGCAGCGCGCCGACGCCCATCACGCCGCGACCCATCGCGACGATCGCGTCGGGGCGTACGACGAGGGCGGCCATCACGACCACCAGGACCAGGATCAGCGCCACGAGCACGACCTGGATGCGCTCGACGGTCTTGTACACGACCGGGCCCGCGGTCAGCACGACGCCGACGAGCAAGAGGCCGCCGATGCCGAACGCGCTGACGTGGCGCGCGGCGAAGCTCAGCGTGCCGTCGGCGGCCGTGGCCTCCTTGGCGCCGAGCAGCATCCACGAGAGGATCTGGCCAGCGCCGGTCGCCCACCCGGGCCAGGCGTGCGGAAGCACGTTGAGCAAGAGGAAGATCCACCCGAACTGGCGGCTCAGACGGCAGAAGGCCGTCACCGCGCTCTCGCCCGTCGCCAGCGTCCAGCGCTCGATCTCCATGTTGAGGAAGAACTGCGTGACGACGCCGATCACCGCGGCCCAGAAGAAGACGAAGCCGCTCTTGTAGACGATGTAGGGCCAGAGCACGAACTCGCCCGAGCCGAGCGAGAGGCCCGCGAGCAAGAGGCTCGGGCCGAGCATCTTGCGCCACGGCAGGGCGGGCGGCAGGTCCGCCGCGCGCAGCGGTGGGAGCTGGCCGGCGGGGATCGAGGCCTCGGGGGGCACGCTGCCCGTCAGCGATCCGCCAGCCACTTCTTCACGTTCCGGTACCTGCGCGCGGCGTAGTACTCCCTCACGACCTTCTCGTAGCTCGCCCAGCCCACCTCGCGGTTGCCGCGCTGGAACGCGGCGCGGGCCTCGCCGATCAGCTTCTCGGCCGGCTCGTCGTGCTCGTCGCGCAGGCGGTAGAAGGCCTTCATCGTGCCCGCCGCGGCGGGGGCAAACTCGAACTGGTCGCGCCAGTCGAGGAACTCGTCGATCCAGGAGCCGTCGGCGTCCTTCGCGATCAGCTCCTGGAAGCGCTCGGCGTCCTTCGCGGCCGCCGCGTCGAGCTTCTTCATCACCGCCTTGAGCTTGGGCTGCGCGCGGATCGCCTCGGCGCGCGCAAGGGCGGCACCGACGTCGCGCCAGCGGTCTTCGTCGGCCGCATCCTGCGCGAAGAGGGCGAGCTCCTTCGAGTCGTCCGTCGACAGCGCCGAGAGCCATGCGACGGCCTCGCCCACCGGCAGGAAGTCGTAGCCGTGGCCGAGGTCGGGCGCGAAGAAGCGCAGCATCGGGAACCCGCTCGCGAGGAAGCGCTCGTGGATGTACTCGCCGGTCGAGAAGGGCACGAGCTGGTCCTCGGTCCCGTGCACGATCGCGAGCGGCGTGGCGCGCTGCGCCGCCAGCAGCTTCTCGTCCTCGAAGACGTCCGGCTCGGCCTGGATCACGAGGCCGCCGGCGATCGGGAACACGCCCGCGAAGAGCTCGGGGTGGTGCATGTACAGGATGTAGCTCAGGAAGCCCCCCTGGCTGTGGCCCCCGAGGAAGATGCGCTCGAGGTTGCACTCCTCCGTCAGCTCCTCGATCACCTGCTTGACGAGGTAGGGGCTCTCGCGGTCGGTGTTCGGGTAGCCCTGGTACGTGCTGCGCCCCATCCAGTTCACGTAGGTGTAGTTGTGGCGCAGGTCGTCGGCGTCGCTCCAGTCGGCCCAGTCCTGGCCCTGGATGCCGATGATGAAGCACTCCTTCGCCAGCTCGGGCCAGTTCTGCGCGGTGACCCAGACCATGCCCTTGGTCGTCCAGTTGCTGCCGTGCAGGAGGACGACGGCGTCGGCCTTCTTGCCCTTGCGCCAACCGTCGGGCGCGCGCAGGAAGTAGAAGATGTGGTTCTCGGAGAGGCCCGAGACGATCTCGCCCGCCTTCGGCGCGGCGTCGGGCACGAACTCGGCGACGCGCAGGCCCAGCCACTTCACCGGCGGCGTCTCATCGGTGAGCCCGAAGAAGCGCCCGCCCTCCGCCGTCATCTCGAACCAGGCGTCGCCCGACCACTGGATGCGCTTCCAGCGCATCTGCATTCGCCGGCCGGTCACCTCGCCCTCGATGCTGGCCCAGCCCTCGTTGCCCCAGGTGCCCTCCACGGACCTGCCGTTCTGCTCGAGCACGAGGTTGCCGAGCGAGGAGACCCACGTCCCGGAGAAGTCCGCGGTCGGCGCGCTCTCCGCGTCCGGGTCCTTGCGCCAGCCGCGCCACTTGCCGCCGCCGCCGGCGCCCGTCCACTCGCCGCTGAACGACCCGCCACCGCCCGCGAGCTCGAGCTTTGCCGAGCCCGACTGCCCGCCGTTCGTCCAGCGAACCTTGAGCTCGTCCCCGCGCGCGTCGCCCTCGACCCTGCCGCCGTCGCCGTAGGTGCCCTCGACGGAGCCGCCCTTCTGCTCGAGCTGCATCCGCCCGAGGTCGGTGACCCACTCGCCGCTCCAGTCCTCGGCCGCGCCCAGAAGGGGCGCGAGCCAGATCACCGTCGCAGGAATCCACACCATCGACTGCCTCCTTGGACTCGGGAAGGGCGCCAGCCCGGGTCAGCGTACCCGCTCCTTGCTTTTGGGCCTCGAATGCGGTGCCTTCTCCGGTGCGGGGGCTACGCCCCCGCGCGCCGCGATGCGAACCCTCATCGGCTACTTCCTGCGCGGTCTCCTGGTCGTCGTGCCGGCGGCCCTGACGATCTGGATCCTGTGGGTCGTCTTCGTCAGGGTCGACCAGCTGATCCCGTTGCCGGAGGGCAGGGGGTGGATCCTGCCGAAGCGCGGGACGGGCTTCCTCGTGCTGATCGGCGGCGTGACGCTGATCGGCTTGCTGACGTCGAACATCCTGACCCGCTGGATCTTCGGCCGCGTCGAGCGGCTGTTCACGCGCGTCCCCGTCGTCAAGCTCCTCTACACCTCGATCAAGGACCTCATCGAGGCCTTCGTCAGCGAGAAGAAGAGGTTCGACCGGCCGGTCATGCTGCGCCTGGGCGACGAGGCCGAGGTCGAGGTGATCGGGTTCGTGACGCGCGACTCCCTCGAGGAGTTCGGCGAGGCCGACAAGGTCGCCGTGTACGTGCCGCAGTCCTACAACTTCGCCGCGAACCTGATCCTCGTGCCCCGCGATCGAGTGCGCGCGATCGACCTGCCGGCGGCGGACGTGATGGCGTTCGTCGTGTCCGGCGGCGTGTCGGGAGCGACGCGCGAGCCGCGGACGAGGGGCTGAGCCGATCGGTCGGCCGCCCCCCCGGCGAGGCCAGGACGCGCGACCGACCGGGACCCTACTCGATCCGGAGCGTGAGCGCGTTCGTGAGGTTGAAGAACGAGCCTCCGGCGGCCGGATCGCGGAACCATGCCTGGAGCTCGAGCGTCGTCCCGGGGAGGATCGTGCCGCCGCCGGGAGGACTGGTGAGGTCGAGCGGGGTCGCCCGCGCGGGATGCCCACGCACGTCGGGATCGGGTAGCGCGATGGCGACGGAGACCGCAGAAAGAGGACCTCCGAGCTCAGAACAGGGCGCCGCCTTCCAGCCGTTCGCAGAAGTCCGCAACCGGCACGACGAGGATCCCGTCCTCCGTCAGGCGAGCCTGCCGCTCGAGGCACACGACGATCCGCTGCTTCACGCGCGGGTGGTCCTGGGCGAGGTTGCGCAGGCCCTTGAGGTGATCGGCCGTCACCTTCGTAGTGGCCTTGGCCTCGATGGCCAGCTCGACGTCGTTCACCACGAAATCGACCTCGATGCCGCTCGCCAGGCGCCAGTAGGAGAGGCGCGCTCCGGCCTCGGCGTACGCGTCGTGAGCTGCCAGCTCGTGGAAGAGCCAGTTCTCGAACGCCTTGCCGTACAGCTCCGACCCCAATCGCACCACACCGCGCCTGGCGAGGTGGCTCACCACGCCGACGTCGGCGAAGTAGAACTTCGGCGCCCCGATGACCCTGCGCTTCGGTCGCTTCCTGTACGCCTGCAGCCACCGGCCGAGCAGCGTGTCTTCGAGGATCTCGAAGTACGCCTTGATCGAGTGGCTGGAGACGTTGCATTCCCTGGCGATGGTCGAGAAGTTGACCAGCTCGGTGTCGGACAGCGCGGCGACGTTCAAGAACTCCGAGAAGGCGGGCAGGTTTCGCACCAGCGCTTCGGCGGCGACCTCTTCCTTCAGGTAGTCCGCCACGTAGGACGTCAGCAGGCGCTGAGGGCGGTCCGAGAGATAGATGCGCGGGAGGCAACCGTGGTTGAGGGCGCGATCGAGGACGAACTCGGCGCCGAGCTCGCGGGCGGTGAGCCCATGGAGCTCGTAGCGGATCGCCCGTCCACCGAGGAGGTTGGCGGCGCCGCGCTTGACCTTCCTCGCGCTGGAGCCGCAGAGGGCGAAGTGGACGCGGCGGTTCTCGTGCAGCCAGTGGACCTCGTCGAGGAGCGCCGGCACCTTCTGCACCTCGTCGATGACGACCTGCCGAACGGCGGGCGCGGCTGCCAGCTCCTCGCGCAGCCGCTCCGGGTGCTGGATGTAGCGGCGGTACTCGTCGGCCTTCAGGAGGTCGACCCAGAAGGCCTCCGGATACCGCTCCCGGAGGAGCGTCGTCTTGCCCGTCTGCCGCGGACCCCACAGGA
>Ga0299906_10000230_pt1 | contig 55365 bp, 36 predicted proteins | sample RVTome_14_FD_200259 | JGI IMG/M metagenome (GOLD analysis project Ga0299906, IMG submission 200259) | Soil microbial communities from uranium-contaminated site in the Upper Colorado River Basin, Wyoming, United States - RVT145D125 (version 2) ...
ATGGCCGAAGCGCTGCTCCTCGGGGACCGGATCGCGGTCCTCAGCCAGGGCCGGCTCGTCCAGGTCGGCTCCCCCCGCGACCTCGTGACCCGGCCGGCGGACGACTACGTCCGCCAGCTGATGGAAACGCCCCGTCGACAGGCCGAGATCTTCGAGGGGCTGGCCGAGCTGAACGAAGCGTGAAGGAGCAGCTCGCACTCCTCCCGGAATACCTCACGGCGCACCTGCGGCTCTCGCTCCTCGCACTCGGGGCGGGCGTGCTGACCAGCCTCCCGCTCGGAGTCCTGGCCCACCGCTCGCCGGCCCTGGAGCGGGGGCTCCTCGGCTTCGCCAGCGTCGTGCAGACGGTCCCGAGCCTGGCGCTGCTCGCGATCATGGTCCCGGCGCTCTCGGCCCTCGGGCAGAGCGGCATCGGGTTCCTGCCCGCGTTCATCGGCCTCTCCCTCTACAGCCTGCTCCCGATGCTGCGCAACACGGTGACGGGCCTCGCCGGGATCGATCCGGCCCTGATGGAGGCCGCCCGGGGCGTGGGCATGACCCCGGGGCAGAGGCTGTGGCGCGTGGAGCTGCCCCTGGCACTGCCCGTGATCATCGCCGGGGTCCGGACCGCGACGGTGTGGACCGTGGGGACCGCGACGCTCTCGACGCCGGTGGGGGCCACGAGCCTCGGGAACTACATCTTCAGCGGCCTCCAGACCCGGAACATCTCCGCGGTCCTGGTCGGGTGTGTGGCGGCCGCCTCCTTGGCTCTGCTCCTGGACGGGCTGGTGCGGGCCCTGGCCGTGGCCGTGGAGCAGCGTCGGGCCGGCCTGCGCCGGGTGGTCCTCGCCGTGATCGCGCTCCTCTACCTGTTCGTGGGAGTTGGCCTCGCCCGGGAGACGCGGGGCGCCTCCCGGGGTCGCGTCACGATCGGCGCCAAGAGCTTCACCGAGCAGTACGTCCTCGCGGAGATCATGGCGGGGCAGGTGCGAAGCCGGGCCGGGTTGGAGGCCGAGGTGCTCTCCTCCCTGGGCTCCACGGTGGCCTTCGACGCCCTCTCGGCCGGGGAGATCGACGCCTACGTGGACTACTCCGGCACGATCTGGGCGACGGTGATGCACCGGGAGAGCACTCCCGGGACGCGGGGGTCGGTCCTGCGAGAGGTGCGGCGCTACCTGGAGCAGGAGCGCGGGCTCGCGGTGGCCGGCGCCCTGGGCTTCGAGAACACCTACGCCCTCGCCATGCGCCGCGATCACGCGGCGTCCCTCGGCGTCTCGAGCATCAGCGAGCTGTCGCTGCGCTCCCCCGGGCTCTCCCTCGGCGCGGACTTCGACTTCTTCGCGCGAAAGGAGTGGCCCGACCTGGTGGAGGTCTACGGGCTCGGCTTCCGGGAACGCCGCAGCATGGACTCGGCGCTCATGTATCAGGCCGTCGCCCAGGGAGCCGTGGACGTGATCACCGCGTACTCCACCGACGGCCGCATCGAGGCGTACGATCTGGTCGTGCTCGAGGACGACGCCGGGGCGATTCCCCCCTACGACGCCCTCATCCTGGCGAGCCGGCGCCTCGCCGAGGAGCAGCCCGGGGCCCTGGCGGCGCTCCGGGACCTGGCCGGGCGCATCGACGCAGGGCGCATGCGGGCACTCAACGCCCGCGTCGACCGGGACGGCGAGACCCCCGCCGCGGCCGCCGCCGGCTTCCTCGCCGAGCTGCGATCCGCGGAGAGATGAGGGCTACCCCTCCAGAATCTCCAGCAGCTCGACGTCGAAGACCAGGACCGCGCCGCCGGGGATCGTGGGAGGTTTACCGTTGTCCCCGTACGCCGTATTCGCGGGACAAGTCAGCTTCACCTTCGAGCCGACGTTCAGCTCCTGCAGCGCGTCTCGCCAGCACGGGATGACGCCGCCGACGGCGAAGGACGCCGGCTCGTCGCCGATGGAGCTGTCGAACTGCGTCCCGTCCACGAAGGCGCCACTGTAGTGCACCCTGACCCGGTCCTCGGGCTTCGGGCGGGGGCCGCCTCCCTCCTCGAGCATCTCGATCACGATCCCGCTCTCGAGCTGGCGGACGCCCTCCTTTTGCGCCGCCTGGGCCACGAACCTCTCCCCGTCGGCCCGGGCCTTCGCCGCCCGGGCGGCGGCCCGCTCCTGCAGCATCGTCGCGATCTGCGGCTGCATCTCCGCCACCGCGACGACGGGCTCCCGGCCCAGGGCCTGGTCCTCGAGGCCCTGCTGGATCGCCGCGACCTGCTCGGCGCTCAACTCGCCCAGGTTCTGGCCGAAGCCCACCCCGAGGGCGTAGTAGACCCTCTGCTCTTCGGTCTCGACCTTCGCGGCGGGGCGATCGGAGCTGGGAGCGCCTTCGTCCGGGGTGCTGCAGCCGGACAGCGCCAGCAGGGTCAGAAACGCGATTGGCGGTTTGCTCACCGTGTCTCCTGTTCGTGAGGTGCCTGAAGGCCGCTCAGGATAGCCCACTTCTCGACTCGGGACGCCAGCGCCGAATGCCGGGAGCACGCGACGGCGACCAGAATCGTCCTCCCTCCGCGAGACGCAGAGGAAGACCCGCCCGGGCCCTGGGCTGACGCGCCGGGCGTGGCCCTCCCCGGGCTCGGGACCTCAGCCGGTGGAGACGACGATGCCGTACATCTCGTTGCCCACGCCCGGCGGCCCCAGGACGATCGATCCTGCGGGGCCCACGGCGGTGCCGTAGACCTCGTACGTGTTCCCTCCGATGATGAGGGCGCCGGTGGCGAAGTAGCCGCCGTCGACCCAGGGGGGGAGGCCCGCGGTGGTGTCGAGGAGCACGTAGACCACAACGTCGCAGGTCGACTCGAAGTCGAAGCTCACGTACGCGGCGGGGGTGTCCGTGTTGCCGTCGGCGCGGACGGTCCGGATGAAGGGCTGGTCCCGGAGGTCGGGGTCCCCGGTGCTCACCGTGAAGGTCCCGTTGTCGGAGTAGATCGAGGCGCCGTTGCCGAATCCCGTGGACGGGCTGCCCTGGACGAACTGGTAGCCGGCCGACGGTGCGTTGAGGCCCGTGACGTTCACGGGCTGGGCGAAGATGCCGAAGCCGCACCGGTCGGTGCAGAAGGACGAGTCCACCTCGTCGATGCTCAGGGTGTAGACGCCGAGGGAGCCCGAGGAGAAGCCGTCGATGACGATGATCATCGACTGGTCCGCGAAGAAGTTCCTGTGGATCTGCGACTGGAGGCCGATGCCGTCATCGTCGTCGCAGAAGAACTCCTCCCCCGCGCAGCCTTCGTAGAGCTTGATCATGGTGTCGAAGCTCGAGCCGTTCGTGTCGAAGCGATAGCAGCCCGGTCCCGAGGTCTGCCAGGAGATCGCGACGTCCTGCCCCCCCGAGACTCCGCAGAGGGACTCACCGGCCGGGAAGTCGTCGCCGGCGCCGGCGTTCTCGCCGCTGATCAGGTTCAGCCCCAGAGAGGAGCCGAGTCCCCGGAACGGGCAGACGCCGGGATCCGGGGCGGGGAGGATGTTCCCCAGGCCGCCGGTGCCGCCGCCCCCACCGCCCCCGGCGGGTGTGGGAGTGGCGCCGGGGGTCCCGCCGCCGCCACCACCACCACAGGAGCCCCCGTGGTTGTTCGGGCCCGTCACCCCGCAGTCGTCGGGGCCGCTGGCCCCGCCGTCGTCCGGGCCGGCTCCGCCGCCGTCCGAGGGCCCGACCAGGGCTGCCACCTTGCCGTCCTTGGCGCTCCCCTCTTCTCCCTTGGGATCGTTCGGTGCGGTGGGGCTCAGGGCTTTGCTGCAGGCCATCACGAACAGGCCGATGACGGCGACGCCGACCGTCCAGCGAACGGCATTCCTCATGGCTCCCCCTCGGCCCGGCGTTGGACCTCGACGCGGGTGACTAGCAAGCATTATGCCGATCACTCTAAATGCTGTCAATGAGGCAAGGGGATGTCTCTCGTTGGGGTATGAGGTCAGGCGAGCACGAAGGCCGGGACGCTGCCGCCTCCCGCCGAGACGTTGATGACGGGGGATCTCGAGGCCCGCGCGACGGCTCCCACCTCCTCCCCCCAGGCGTAGAAGGGATTCGCGTTGACCTTGAGCACGGCCCTGGAGATCCGACCCTGCTCGAAGACGGGAAACGGCTCCTCGGGGATCGGCACCCACTCCTGGACCACCCAGGGGGACCGGAGTGCCTCGTTCACTGCGTCCTGCCATTCCGCCTGGGGCGTCTCGGCGCCCACCCTGACCTCGCGGCCGCCGGAGGCGTGGGCCGGCTTGAGCACCAGCTCCTCCCGGCGTTCCACGACGTGGGGAATCAGGTCCACGGCGAGGCCGGCGCGGAGCGTCTTCCGCTCGCTCACGCGGCGGGTCCAGGGAACGGTCGCGGCCAGAAGCGCCCGCTCCTCCTCGTCGAACAGACCGGCGAAGTCCTCGTCGGTCAGCACCGCGAAGAACGCCTTGTTCTCGGCCAGGCGGCAGCGGAACGGGTTGAAGAACACGGCCTCCTCGCGCCGGTAGGATTCGAGCAGGTCCCGGGACTCCTCGCGCCGGTCGAGCAGCTCGGGGAGCAGCGCCCGGCGGAAGACGAGGTCCACGACCTCGTCCCCCCGCCAGAGCCGTCCGCCGATCCGCTCCAGCTCCCGGGGGTCGGCCAGGAAGCAGCGCAGGCCCCGGGCCGCGAAGCCCTCCCGGAGGATCTCCTGGTCTGCGCGGGTCGGCACGTCGGCCCAGTCCACGATCGCGACGGTCGGGTCCCCACCGCTGCCTCGGCCCCGCCAGTAGCGCAGCGCCGCGGCCACCAGGCCGGCGGCCGAGGCGGGATACGTGACGGGGTGCGTCCGGGCGAACTCCCGAAACACGCGCAGCTCCCGGAACAGCTCCGCCATCCGGTCGCCGTAGCCGAAGCCCGCGGGGGCGTCGTTGTTGATCTCGATGAAGCGCGGGCCCTCGGGGGTGACGAAGGCGTCGAGCCGCGACCAGACCACGTCGGGCTCGCCCCGGTCGAGGGCGACCCAGCGGGACTCCACCTCCGGCATGCCCAGGAACGCCGCGAGCCTGCCCGGGTCGCCCCCGAAGGCGTGGCGCGCGGCGCGTGCCGCCAGCTCGAGCACGCGCCGCCCGCTCCGGCCCAGGCGCTCCCAATCGGCGGCCGAGATCAGGTGAGGCCTCAGGAACGTGCGCATCGGTGCGCCCCCGAAGGTGACGCCGCGCCTGGCGAAGGCCTCCGACAGCCATTCCGCCTGATCCCGGGCGGCCGCGGGATCGGCCTCGACCGCCCGCATGTACGCGTCCACGGCGGCCGTGACCCTCATGGAGCCGGGGTCATCTCCTCCCGTCGAAGACCACCCGGCCACCCACCACGGTCAGCACCGGCCAGCCCGTCAGGGTGCGCCCGGCCAGCGGCGAGGAGCGCCCCTTGCTCAGGAAGCGGCCGGGGTCCACCTCCCGCCTCAGGCCCGGGTCGAGCACCGTGACGTCGCCGGGGGAGCCCTTGGCGAGGCTCCCCCCGGGCAGGCCGAAGGCGCGGGCGGGGCCCGACGAGAGCAGCTCCACCAGCCGGCCCAGGTCCAGGGCGTCCCTGGAGACGAGGTCCAGGCAGACCGCCACGGCCGTCTCCAGGCTCGACGCTCCAGGGGAGGCCGCGTCGAACTCGAGGTCCTTCTCGTCCACGGTGTGGGGCGCGTGGTCGCTGACGACGCAGTCGAGGGTCCCGTCCCGGAGCCCCTTCAGGAGCGCCCGGCGGTCGGCCTCGGAGCGCAGCGGCGGGTCGAGGCGGGCCGCGGTGTCGTAGGGAAGCGCGGCGACGGCTTCGTCGGTGAGGACCAGATGGTGGGCGGCCACCTCCGCGGTCACGCGCGCGCCGCGGGCCCGGGCCCGGCGCAGGGCCTCCAGCACCCCGGCGGTGCTGACCCGGGCCAGGTGGAGCCGCCCGCCGGTCAGCTCCGCCAGGGCGAGGTCCCGTGCGGCGACGATCGCTTCGGCCGCACCGGGAGCCCCCGGAAGTCCGAGGCGCGTCGCGACCGGCCCCTCGTTCATCGCCGCTCCGGCGGCGAGCTCGGGATCCTGGCCGCCCCCGACGACGGGCAGGTCGAAGGCCCGGGCGTACTCGAGAGCCCGGCGCATCAGCCTGGGCCCGACCGGGGCTCGCTCGTCGTCGTCGACGGCGACGCAGCCCGCGTCCCTGAGGTCCCCGTACTCCGCCAGGTCCTCGCCCCGGCAGCCCTGGCTCAGGGCACCCACCGGGTAGACCCGGGCGGCAGCCGCCCGCTGGGCCCGCTCCAGCAGAGCCCGGGTCGCATCGGCGTCGTCGTTCACGGGACGGGTCCCCGGCATCGCGCACACCGCCGCGAAACCACCCGCCGCCGCCGCCCGGGTCCCCGTCGCGACGGTCTCCTTCTCCTCGTCGCCGGGCTCCCGGAGCCGCGCCCGCAGGTCGACGAAGCCGGGGCAGACGACGAGCCCCGCCACGTCGACCACCGTCGCCCCCCCGGGGCTGAGCCTGCGACCCAGCTCGGTGACGACACCCTTCTCGATGCGGACGTCCCGCGCCGCGTCCAGCCCCTGGCCCGGGTCCACGACACGGCCCCCGACGAGGAGCAGCGTGCGGCTCACGGCGACTCGCCCCCGAGCAGGAGATAGAGGACGGCCATCCGCACCGCGACGCCGTTCGTCACCTGCTCCAGGATCACCGAGTACGGGCCGTCCGCCACCTCGCTCGCGATCTCGACGCCCCGGTTCAGGGGTCCGGGGTGCATGATCAGGACGTCCTTGCGGGCGCCCGCGAGGCGCGCCGCGGTCAGGCCGTAGCGCGCGTGGTACTCCCGCTCGCTCGGGAAGTAGCCTCCCGTCATCCGCTCCTTCTGCACCCGCAGCATCATCACGGCGTCGGCGCCTTCGATCGCCTCCTCGATGCGGTCCACCACCGGCGCGATCTGCTCCACCCCCTGGGGCACGAGGGTCGGGGGCGCGCACAGGACCACCCCGGCGCCCATCTTGCGCAGCAGCCAGGCGCTGGACCGGGCCACGCGGCTGTGGAGCACGTCCCCCACGATCGCGACCCGGAGCCCCTCCAGCGTCCCCTTGCGCTGGCGCAGCGTGAGGGCGTCCAGGAGCGCCTGGGTCGGGTGCTCGTGGGCGCCGTCCCCGGCGTTGACGATGGAGGCGCGGCAGCGCCGGGCCAGCAGGTGGGGCGCGCCGGCCGAGGCGTGGCGGATCACGATCAGGTCCGGGCTCATCGCCTCCAGGTTCCGGACCGTGTCGATGAGCGTCTCCCCCTTCTTGACGCTGGAGGTGGACGCGGCGATCGAGAGGCTGTCGGCGGAGAGCACCTTCTCCGCCATCTCGAAGGAGGAGCGGGTGCGGGTCGAGGGCTCGAAGAACAGGTTCACGACGGTGCGGCCCCGGAGCGTCGGCACCTTCTTGATCGGCCGGTCGAGGATCTCCTTCAGCCCCTGCGCCGTGTCGAGGATCGCGCCGATCTGATCCGGCTCCAGCTCCTCGATCCCGAGTAGGTGCCTGTGGGGGAACGCCGTCAACGCCGCGGCGCCTTCGTGCGGCGGCCGGTCTTGCGAGCGCTCCCGCCGGCGCTCGGCTTTCTCGGGCCCGGCTTGCGAGCGCTCCGGACCCGCGGCTTCGCGTCGGGGGCCCGGTCGAGGAGCGCGACGCGATCGGTCCCGTCCAGCTCCTGGAGCAGCACCTGCACGTTCTCGTCCCGGGCCGTGGTCACGGTCTTGCCCACGTAGTCGGCCCGGATCGGCAGCTCCCGGTGCCCCCGGTCCACGAGCACGGCCAGCTCGATCCGATCGGGTCGGCCCAGGTCGATCAGCTCCTGCAGGGCCGCCCGCACCGTGCGCCCGGTGAAGAGGACGTCGTCCACGAGCACGACGCCAGCGCCGTCGATGGAGAAGGGGATGTCGGTCCCCTTCATGATCGGGTGCAGCGCGATCATCGTGAGGTCGTCGCGGTAGAGCGTGATGTCGAGGGCGCCCACCGGGAGCGGGGCCGAGCCGGCGAGCTCCGCCACCCGCTGTGCGAGCCGCTTCGCGAGGGGGACGCCCCGGGAGCGGATCCCGACGAAGGTGAGCCCCGCGAGGGAGGGGTGGTGCTCCAGCAGCTCCGTGGCCATTCGGGTCAGCGTCCGCGCCACCCGGGCGCGGTCCATGAGCTGACGTCGTTCCCGGAACCCCTTGGGCCGCACCACCACGGCACCTCGCTCCCGCTGCCGCCCGACCCGTCCCGTGCCGGCGCGGCTGCCGGGCGGATCGTAACGCCGGAATCGGGGGTCGGCAAGCGCCGGGGACTATCGGGCTGTTAGGATGCGCCGACTCTCGCGGGAAACCCAAGCGTGCTGCTCCCGATCGGCGTCCTCGTCGGCGCGGCGCTGGCTTTCGCGGCGCCCGGGGCCTTCCTGTGGCTGCGCCCCGTCCTCCAGCCCGCCTTCGCCGTGACGATGCTCTGTGTCGGCACGCTGGTGGAGCCCGGGCAGCTCCGCGCGTTCCTGGCGGCTCCGCTCCGCCCGCTCGCCGGCCTGGTGGCGCAGTACACGATCATGCCCCTGACCGCCGCGGCCGTGGCCGCGGGCTTCGACGACCCCCTGACCCGGACCGGGATCGTCCTGGTGGGCTGCATGCCGGGCGCCATGGCATCGAACGTGATGACCGTGCTGCTCCGGGGCGACCTCGTCCTCTCCGTGACCATGACCACCCTCGCGACGCTGGCCTGCCCCGCCGTGCTCGCGCTCTGGCTCCCGCTGCTCGCCGACACGCGCATGGAGGTCCCGGTGGCGGCCATGGTCTGGAACGCCGCCTGGATGGTGGTGGGCCCCGTCGCCGCCGGCATCGCCTTCCGGATCCTGGGGCCGGCGCTGCCGAGGCGCTGGAACGGCATCGCCACCGGCATCGCCTCGGGTGCGATCGTGGTGATCATCCTGGTCGTCGTGGCCGCCAACCGGGACCGTCTCGCCGCCCTCAGCGGGCCCCTAGCCGGCGCGATGCTCGCCCTGAACCTGGCCGCCTACGCCCTGGCCTTCGCCGCCGCCGCGCTCCTGCGCTGGCCCCCCGCCCAGCGCCGCACTCTCGTGATCGAGGTGGGCATGCAGAACGCGGGCCTCGGCTCCGTCCTCGCGCTCGCCCACCTGGGCGAAGCCGGCGCCGTCCCCAGCGCCTTCTACACGGGCCTGTGCGTCGCCACCGCCTCCCTCGCCCTCGCCCCGGGGGTCAGGTCGCGTCTGTTGCCCTTTCGGGAGGCGCCCCGCCGGCCCTGAGCGCCCGGTGAGCGAGCGCGAACGCCCCGAACAGGCCCGACTGCGAGCCGAGCGTCGGCGCCACGATGTAACCCTGGACGTCCTCGAGCAGCGCTGGAGCCCGCACGTAGCCGGCGAGCAGCTCGAGCACCTCCCTGCGGACCATCGTCAGCAGCGCGGGCTGGTTCATGACGCCGCCGCCGAGGACGATGCGCCGCGGCGAGAGCGTGCAGACGTAGTTCGCGAGGGCCAGGGCCAGGTAGCGCGCCTCGAGGGGCCAGGCCGGGTGGTCGGCGGCGAGCTCCTCGGCGGGGTGACCCCAACGGGCGGCGATGGCCGGTCCGCTCGCCAGCCCCTCGAGGCAGTCGCCGTGGAACGGACACGACCCGGCGAAGGGATCGGCGGCCCGATCGTGAGGGATGCGCACGTGCCCCATCTCGGGGTGGACGAGCCCGTGCAGCAGACGCCCCCCCGACATGCCGCCCCCGCCGATCCCGGTCCCCACCGTGAGGTAGATGAAGTCGTCAACGCCCCGTGCGGCGCCGTGCTCCCACTCCCCCAGCCCGGCGCCGTTGACGTCGGTGTCGATGCCGACCGGGACGCCCAGGGCGCGCTCGATCCGCCCCGCGAAGTCCACGTGGGCCCAGCCCGGCTTCGGCGTCGAGGTGATGAAGCCCCAGGTCGGCGAGCGGGGATCCAGGTCGAGTGGGCCGAAGGAGGCGATCCCCACGCCGGCCAGCTCCCCGTGCCGGCGCCGCCGCTCCGCGAAGAACGCGATCACCTCGGCGAAGGTGCGCTCCGGCCCGCTGGTCTCGATCCGGCACCTCGCGCGCAGGTCCCCCGGCCCCGTTCCGACGGCGCAGACGAACTTCGTCCCGCCGGCCTCGATCCCTCCCACGAGCGGCGTCACGCCTCGGCGCCGTCTCCGGGCTCGAGCACCACCAGGGTGGCGTCGTCGGCCGCCTCCCGGCGCCCCTGGTGGGCGCGCACGGCGGCCTGGACCTGCTCCAGCAGCTGGCGGGTGGGACCGCTCCGGTGCTGCATCAGGACCTCGCGCAGCCGGGCCAGTCCGAAGGGCTCGCCGTGGCGGTCCTCGGCCTCGACGACCCCGTCCGTGAAGGCGAGCAGCGCGTCCCCCTCGCCGAGCTCCACGCTCTGCTCCTCGTACCCGCCCCCGGCCAGCAGCGCAACGGGGCGGCCCGTCGGGTCCAGCACCTGGTGCGCGCCATTGGCCCGCAGCACCAGGGGCGGGTTGTGCCCGGCGTTCACGTAGCGCAGCCGGCGCCCGTCGAAGAGTCCCAGGAACATCGTCACGTAGAGGAACGGGAGCGTCGTCTTCTCCAGGTCGTGGTCGAGGCGGTCGACGAGCGCTGCGAGGTCCTCGGCCACCACCAGGTTCGCCCGCAGCGTGGCCTGGGTGTTCGCCATCAGCAGCGCCGCGGGCACGCCCTTTCCCGCCACGTCCCCGACCACGATCGCCACGTCGCCCCGGGGCCGCTCGAAGTAGCTGAAGAAGTCCCCTCCCACCTCCCGGGCCGGAACCGACACGCCGTCGACGCGCGCGAAGGGGAGCGCGAGCGGTCCCCGGGGCAGGAACTCCTGCTGGATCTGCCGGCACAGCTCCAGCTCCTTCTTCAAGCGCTCCTGGGCCAGCAGCTGCACCTGGTGTATCGCCAGCTCCTCGGCCATCTTGTTGAAGGTCTGGGCCAGCTCTCCGAACTCGTCCCTGGAGCGCAACGGCACCCGGACCTGCAGGTCCCCCTTGGCCAGCCGCTCGGCGCCGACGGTGAGGGCTCGCAGGTTGCGCGTCATGCGCCGCGACAGCGGCAGGATCCCCAGCAGGGCCACGCTCAGCATGGCGAGGCCGAGGGCCAGGTTGTTGAGCGCGGTGCGCCGGCTCTGCTGCACCGAGTCCGCGAGCGGACGTGCGATCCCGAGGGTCAGCCCCGAGGCCGGGTCCCGCCTCAGCACCACGACCCAGTCGCCGATCGTCCGGCGCAGCTCGGAGGCCCCCTCGGGGAGCGGCGCCAGCCCCAGCGCCTCGATGTCGGGGCGGCGGCGCAGGTCCCGGACGTAGAGCTGTCCCTCGGCGTCGAGACCGAACGCGACCTCGTCGGTCTGCGACGCGCTCTGGGCGAGGACGCCGAGCAGGATCTGGCGCGACTCGGCCCGCTCAGCCTCGGCCAGGGCCTGCAGCCGCGCCTGCTCGTGCTCCGGGCTGCGGCTCGGGTTGTGCCGCCCGCGGATGCGCCCGATCCGGCGGGTCAGCTCTCCCGTCAACGGCTCCATCCGAGACCCCATGCGGGCCGCGAGATCCGCGGCCTCCACCTCGTTGCTGGCCTTGTACGTCTTCTCCCAGGTGTGGTAGGAGTAGCCGATCACCGCCGTCAGGGGCGCTATGGCGAGCAGCAGGAATGCCACGACCAGCTGGCCGCGGAGCCTCATGGCTGCTCGTCCATGGGAGGCGGCAGCTTCAGGTCCGGCTCGTCCACCGTGGGAGTCACCGCCAGGCTCGAGTAGCTGGGGATGAAGGTCAGGGGCCGGGAGCGGGCGAGCTCCTCGTCGAGGATCTCGGTCAGCACCCTCCCCTCCATGTCCCGGGCCACGGGCAGGCCCATCAGATGCAGGACCGTGGGGGCGATGTCGAGGACGCTCGCCGAGCGCAGGCGCGCTCCGGGCCGGACCCCGTCGCCGACCGCGATCAGGAACCCGTCGGGGGCTCCGGCGTGGGTCCCGCTGACGGCGGGGGCCCCGGTCAGGATCGCCGCGACCCGCCGCCACAGGGGCAACGGCTCCATGCCGTAGCCGGACACGACGAGCAGGATCTCTCCGGGGCCGAGGGTCGCGGCGCGTTCCGCGATCCAGCTTCCGACCAGCTCCGTGTAGCGGGAGACGACGTCCCCGTAGCGGCGCGCCTCCGCCTCGGGCACGTCTCCGAAGCGATCCGGGTAGGCGAAGCGGGTGAAGGCGTGGCCGACCACGTCCGTACCGTACACGTAGCTGGCGAAGAAGGGCGGGGCGTACGCCGAGCGCAGCACCTCGGCCGCCCGCCGGTAGCTCACATCGGGGGCCAGGGCCCGCTCCACCAGCTCCCGCTCCAGCGGGGCGGCCTGCTCCTCGGCCACCTCCTCGTCGGTGTTCACCAGGTCCGAGACGAGCGCCCGCTCCACGTCCCCGGGAGCTACGGCGCGAGCCGCCACCTCGGGCGCGAGCTGCGGCGGGTGGAGCGCCGACGCCACCCGAATCGGGTCGGGGGCCACGAGGTGGAAGTAGTTGGAGAGCATGAAGCCCTGCACCGGCTCCGGGGGGTAGGTCCCCCAGAATCGTACGATGCCGGTCTGAATTCCGAAGGCGTTGAGCGCCGTCCACAGCGCAGGCCCCCGACGCGAGGCCGCCGTCACCGGCGCCGACGAGACGAGCCCTCCCGCTTCGAGGAGCCGCACCAGGGCGCCCTTGGGGAGCAGGTCGAGGCTCGTGGACGAGCCCCGCAGGCGGTACGTGACGAAGCTCTTGACGCCGTGGAACCGCGGCGAGCGGCCGGTGAAGATGCTGGTCCAGACAGGCGGCCCCTCGGTGGGCTGCAGCGTCTCGAGGGCTCCGAAGGCCCCGCGGTCGATCAGAGAGGCGAAGCTGGGCAGCTCCGCCGCCGCGGCGCGGCCCTCGAGCTGAGCCGCGCCGACGCCGTCGATGCCGATCAGCGTGATGCGCCGCGCGGGTTCCACGAGCTCGGTGCGGAGCGGAACCGGCGCGGGGAGCGCGGGCTCGGCGGGCCGCAGGGCGAGGGGTGCGACGAGGGCCGTCGACGAAGCCAGCACCACGGTGGCCGAAGCGCCGCCACGCCGACGGTAGGGGCGGACCACGGCCTCGACGGCGACGACTGCCAGCGCGGCGGCCGCGATCGAGAGGCCGATCGCCACGCCGCGCAAGGCGGAGATCGAGGCCAGGGAGATCGAGTCCCGGTAGCTCCACAGGTTGAACCAGTAGAGCGCGGCACCGGCGGAGAGGGACACGAAGGACAGGGCCGTGAACCAGGGCAACGCCCCCACCGGCCGGCGCAACAGCCGCGGCCACCACTGGTAGACCGACAGCACGCCGACCAGGGCCAGGTAGAGCAGCGTGAGGCCCGCCAGGTACGGGGCGAACAGCGAGACCAGGATCGGAGCGGCCTCGCTCCTGAGGCTGACCCCCGGGTTCAGGATCAGCGTCAGTGCCGCGATGTCCGCCGCCAACAGTGCCGCCGCGATGACGGCGCTCGAGAGGGTGCGCCGCCCTTTCTCCAGCACAGGCTGGAATTCTACCCGGGGCTCCCGGTCGGAGCGCGGACCCATTAGAATCGCCGGGGGTCGATCGTGGAGCACGGGTGAGCGCCGTCTACCTCACGCGCGTGGACGAGGCCGGAGCGGTACGGGAGCAGGAGCGGACCAGCTCCGAGCCGCTCGGCGCGGGCGGCGTCGCGGTCACGACGCAGCTCGCCCTCCAGGTGGGAGAGGTGGTCTGGCTCGTCGGCAACGACGTCACGGGGTGGGCCTCCGTGACCCGGACGCAGCCGGATGGAGTCGCGCTCCGCGCCGAGCTGCAGCTGCTCTCCGCGCCTCCACCCGGACCCGCCGAGGTGAATCCCGAGAGGGAGCGGCGCGCCGAAGAGCGGCTCGTGCTGAAGCTCGGCGTCGACCTGAGCCGTCTGGGATCCGGGGGCGAGACCCTGGAGCAGGATCGCGCCGTGACGGAGAACATCTGCCCGAGGGGAGCGCGCGTCCGAACGACCCTCGCGGGGTTCCGGGTCGGAGACCGGGTCGCGCTCCGGGAGCGCCGGGGCTCGTTCCGGACCGGGGCGATCGTGCGCGGGGCGTACGCCGGCCCCGACGGCATGACACGATTGAACCTGGAGTTCGACGAGCCGCTGGCACTGGGCTGAGAGGCGGAGCCGGCAGGCGACTCGGGCGGAGTAGAATCGCCTTTCGGACCCCGATGTACTGTTCGTCATGCTTCCGGGACAACGCCGACGAGGCGGCGAGCTGCGCGTCCTGCGGTACGCCGATGCTCCCCCCGCTGCCGAGCGGCCGATCGCTTCCGGCCCGGGCACCGGCGCCTCCGCCTGCGACCGCCTCCCCGCCGCCGCGGGCTTCCGAGCCTCCTACCGCTGCGGCCGTGGCTCGACCGGTCACGGCAGCGGTGGCCGCCGACGACGGCGGACCCGACGTCCCACCCGGCGAGCGCCGGGGGCAGAAGCGACTCGACATCCCGTTGAACCTGGTGCTCCGCTACCTGGACGAGGGCGGTCGCACCACGGGGGAGGAGCAGACCATCGCGGACAACGTCAGCCGCGGAGGCGCACGGGTGCTGGCCTCGCGATCGCTCGAGGTGGGAGCCGTCGTCAGGGTCGCAGAGCTGGGAGGGGACTTCGAGACGCGGGCCGTCGTCCGAGGTCAGTGGAACGGCGACGACCGCATCCCGCGCCTCAACCTGCAATTCCTCGATCGGCCCGCCCCCGTGCGGCTGGCAGACAACGACACCCCCTGGTCGCCGCCTGCGATCGAGTCCGCCGGGCCCGCGCCGCCCGCCGAGCCGCCCCCCCGGGAAGAGCCGGAGCCCGCTCACGAGCCGGAGCCCGAGCCACAGGTCGCCGAGGCTGCCGCGCCGGCGAGCGAGGAGGCGCCGGCCGCCGCTCCGCCGCCGCTGCCGAGCGCCGTAAAGGAGCCAAAGGCTCCCCTCGACGAGACGCCGGGCGCGCCGGCTGAAGGGCCGGCGACGGCCGAGGCCGCGGACGCCTCCGACGCGACTCCGTCCGCCGAGACGGCCACGGCCCAGGAAGCGGCCCCGACCGACGAGCTTCCAGCCGCGGCCGAGGAGCCCGCTGCGACGGCCGAGCCCACGCCGGAACCGGAGCCGCGTGATTCACGGGCCGCAGAGCCGGTTCCGCCCCCGGCCACCACGCCCCTCCCGGAGCCATCCGGGCCACCTCCCGCAGCGCCGGCACCCGCCGCGGAACCCTCTCGTGAGCTGAACCCGGAGACGGCCGCGCTCCGGGACGAGGTCCTGAGGCTGAGCGACGGCCTCAAGGCGCGGAGCTTCTACGAGCTCCTCGGCCTGCCCAGGACCGCGGGGGTCAGGGAGATCACGGCCGCCTACGCGAAGCTGGCCCGCAGGTTCCACCCGGATCGGATCGCACAGATGGGCCTGCCCGAGCTGAAGCAGCCGGCGAACGCCCTGTTCATCCGGCTCGGGGAGGCCCGGGAGACGCTGTGCGACAGCGAGGAGCGCGCCTGGTACGACCGCAAGCTCGCCTCGGGCAACCTCACGCCACCCATGGGCACGCCCCAGGCCCAGCCCAAGAAGGGAACCGGGCCGATCACCCTCGACTGGAACGAGGCCAACGACATCATCGCCGAGGGTCGCGAGCTGCTCCAGGGAGAGAGCTACTGGGATGCCATCCAGAAGATGGAGGCCGCGATCCCCCTGGTGCCCGAGAAGCCCCAGCGCCGGGCGATGCAGGTGATCCTGGCACGGGCGACCGTGAAGAACCCGAAGTGGGTCAAGCGCGGCGAGGAGCTGCTGCGCCACGTCGTCAACGAGGATCCCAGGAACGTGGAGGCGCTGCTGGCCCTGGGACAGATCTACCGCGACGGCGGACTGCGCGTGCGCGCCGCGCGGATGTACAGCCGCGTGCTCGAGATCGAGCGCCGCAACGAAGACGCCCGGAAGGCCCTCGCCGAGCTCGAGGGCCAGCACTGACACCCCGGGGCCTCGGACGAGAGGCCGGCCTCGGCCCCGCGACCCGGGACTCGCCCCTGGTGCAGCGCGAGTCCCTCGGCGGCGCCTACCGGATCCTGACCTTCCGCCATCCCGAGGTGGCCCGCGCCGCCCGCCCGGGCCAGTTCGTGATGATCAAGGCCGGGCGCTCCGCCGAGCCGCCGCTGCGGCGGCCATTCTCGGTGATGAGCACCGACGCAGAAGCGGGGACCTTCAGCCTGTTCATCAAGGTCGTCGGGCCCGGCACCGCCGCCCTCGACGCGCTCCCGTCGGGCGGCGAGGCCGAATGCCTCGGTCCGCTCGGGCGGCCCTTCCCGGTCCCTGCTCCCGACCGCCAGCCGCTGCTCGTCGCCGGAGGCTACGGCGTCGCGCCGTTTCTGATGCTCTGCCGCCGGCTGCGAGGCGGCGCTCGCCCCCCGCGGCTCTTCTACGGTGGGCGCACCGCCGCGGATCTGCCCCTCGCGGGCCGCTTCGACCCGGAGCTGCTCGTCCCCGCCACCGAGGACGGGAGCCTCGGAGAGCGGGGCCGGGTGACCGCGCCGCTGGAGCGCCACCTGGACCGGGAGCCGAGTGGGGAGCTGTTCGCCTGCGGGCCCGAGCCGATGCTCCACGCCGTGGCCCGCATCGGGGCCCGGCTCGGCCTGCCCACCTGGGTGAGCCTCGATCCCTGGATGGGCTGCGGCTTCGGAACCTGTCTCGGCTGCGTGGTCCGCACCCAGACGGCGCAGGAGCCCGCCCCGAAGCACCGCTGCGCGTGCACCGAGGGCCCGGTCTTCGACGCGAGCTGCGTGGTGTGGCCGGGCGAGGAGCGATCGCTGGCCGCGGAGCGGGCTCGGGAGCCGGTCCGGCAATGACTGCGGCCGCGATCCGGACCGCTCCCGATCTCGGAGTCGAGCTGGCCGGGCTGAAGCTCAGGAACCCCCTGATCGCGGCCTCCGGGACCTTCGGCTACGGCGTGGAGGTCGCGGAGATCGTGGACCTGTCCACGCTCGGGGGCCTCGTTTCCAAGGGGCTGTTCCTCGAGCCGCGACAGGGCTGCCCGACGCCCAGGCTCGCCGAGACGCCCTCGGGCCTGCTCAACGCCATCGGGCTGCAGGGCGTCGGGATCCACCACTTCGTCGAGGTGGTGCTCCCGCGCCTCGTCGACTGCGGCACCCTCGTGCTCGTCAACGTGTGCGGCGACACCGTGGAGGAGTACGCCGAGGTGACCCGCGTCCTCGACGGCCGGCCCGGCGTGGCGGGGGTGGAGATCAACATCTCCTGCCCCAACGTGCGCCAGGGGGGCATGGTCTTCGGCACCGATCCCCGGATGACCCACGCGGTGGTGGCCGCGGTCCGCGGCGCGACGAAGCTCCCCGTGATCCCGAAGCTCTCCCCGAACGTCACGGACATCGCGGTGTTCGCCCGGGCCTCCGCCGAGGCGGGAGCGGACGCGCTCTCCTGCATCAACACGCTGCTCGGCATGGCGATCGACGTCGAGACGCGCCGGCCGAAGCTCGCCTTCGGCACCGGCGGCCTCTCGGGTCCCGCGATCCGGCCGGTCGCCGTGCGCATGGCCTGGCAGGCGGCCCGGGCGGTGGAGATCCCCGTGATCGGGATCGGGGGGATCGCGAGCGGCGCCGACGCTCTCGAGTTCCTGATCGCGGGCTGCCGCGCCGTGCAGGTGGGCACCGCGAACTTCGTGGAGCCCGGGATCTACACCCGGATCGCCCAGGAGCTGCGGGAGTACCTGCGCCGTCACGGGCTGGAACGGATCGAGCAGGTGATCGGCACCCTGGAGAGCGAAGCGTGACCCCGCGGGAGCGGCTCGTCGTCCCCTTGGACTTCCCGGCCGCCGACGAGGGGCGGCGCATGGCGGAGCGGCTCGCGGGGGAGGTAGGGATGCTGAAGGTGGGGCTGCAGCTCTTCACCGCTGCCGGCCCGGGCCTGGTCCGGGAGCTGGCCGATCAGGGCCACGGCATCTTCCTCGACCTCAAGTTCCACGACATCCCGAACACCGTGGGCGGGGCCGTGGCGGCGGCCTGCGAGCTCGGCGTCGCCCTCGTGGACGTCCACGCCCTGGGCGGGCGCGACGCCCTGCTCGCCGCGGCCCGGGCCCGGCGAGGCCCCACCCGCACCCTGGCCATCACGATCCTCACGAGCCACGCTCCCTCGTGGCTGGAGGAAGCCGGGATCGCCGGGCCGATCGAGACGGCGGCGCTGCGGCTCGCACGGCTCGCCCGGGAAGCGGGGATCGACGGCGTCGTGGCGTCCCCTCGGGAGGTGGCCGCGATCCGCGAAGCCTGCGGGCCCGGGTTCCTGATCGTGGCGCCGGGGATCCGCCCCGCCGGCAGCGACAGCGACGACCAGGCCCGGACCGCCACGCCCCGCGACGCGATCGAGGCGGGGGCCGACTACGTCGTCGTGGGCCGCCCCATCACCCGGGCCGCGGATCCGGCAGCCGCCGCCCGCCGTATCGCCGACGAGATCGGCGGCTGACGCCCCGGTTTCCGGGTTCGCACGTGCTATATTCTCGCCCCCTGCGGCTACGGAACAGGTTCGGAGAACACCTCGTAGATCCAATCGGAGCGTCGGCCAAATGGGCGAGTTTCTAGCCGAGATTCTGGCCTTCCCCACCGTCGTCTTCAGCGCGCTCCTCGGCCTCGTCGTGCTGTACTGGGTCGTCGTGCTCCTGGGCCTCCTGGAGATGGACGTCCTCGACCCGGGCGGGATCGTCGAGAGCGTCGACGGCGCCCTGGACGCCGCCGGGGGCGAGGCGGGGGACGTGGACGGCGGCGGCCTCGCGAAGGGCCTGCAGGCGCTCGGCCTGGCCCAGGTCCCCCTCACGATGAGCCTCAGCATCCTGGTCTTCTTCGGCTGGGCGCTCAGCTACCTCGGCATGCGCTTCGTCCGGGGCCTCGCCCCGGCCACCTGGATCCAGGCGCGGCTGGGAGAGGTGGCTCTCGGCGCCGGGATCGGCCTCGCCGCCGTGCTCGCGGCGTTCTACCTCACGCTGATCGCGGTGCGGCCGCTGCGCCCTCTGTTCGTCCTCCACAACGCTCCCCTGCGCAGCTCCTTCGTGGGCCGGGTCTGCACGGTCACGTCGAGCCGGGTGGACGCGGAGTTCGGGCAGGCGGAGATCGAGGACGGCGGAGCGGGGCTGCGGGTCGACGTGCGCTGCGGGGAGGACAACGACCTCACCCGGGGGTCGAAGGCCCTCGTCTACGAGTACGACGCGAAGGAAGAGGTGTACCACGTTTCCCCCGCCGAGGAGGTGCTCGGTGGGTGAGCCCGGCCGCGGAGCCGGCGCGCAGGGAGGGAGCGACACCCCATGACGGGATTCCTGGTCACGGCGGTCTCAGCCGCCGTCTTCATCGTGATGGTGCTGCTGATGGGCATCGCCCGCTTCTACCGCAAGGTGGAGCAGGGGAAAGCGCTCGTCGTCAATCGCATGCGCAAGGAGCCGGAGGTCACCTTCACCGGCACCTACGTCCTGCCGATCGTCCACAAGGCCGAGGAGATGGACATCTCGGTCAAGACGCTGGAGATCGACCGGCGGGGCAAGGACGGCCTGATCTGCCGGGACAACATCCGGGCCGACATCCGGGTCACGTTCTTCGTGCGGGTCAACAAGGCCCGGGAGGACGTGATCAAGGTCGCCCAGTCCATCGGCTGCAAGCGCGCCTCGGACAAGGTCACCCTCGACGAGCTGTTCAACGCCAAGTTCTCCGAGGCGCTGAAGACCGTCGGGAAGCAGCTCGACTTCGAGGACCTCTACACGAAGCGGGACGAGTTCCGGGACCGGATCATCCAGCTCATCGGCCGCGACCTCAATGGCTACGTCCTCGAGGACGCCGCCATCGACTACCTCGAGCAGACCCCGGTCGCGAACCTGGACCCGAACAACATCCTGGACGCCCAGGGCATCCGCAAGATCACCGAGCTGACCGCGAAGCAGCACGTCCAGACCAACGAGTGGGAGAACACCGAGAGGAAGCAGATCCGCAAGCAGGACGTGGAGGCGGCCGACGCAATCCTGCAGCTCGACCAGCAGCTCGCCGACGCCACCGCGAAGCAGCAGCGCGCCATCGACAGCGTCAAGGCCCGGGAGCAGGCCGAGACGCTCAAGGTCCAGGCGGAGGAGCGCCTCAAGTCCGAGAACGCCCGCATCAAGGCCGACGAGGAGATCCAGGTCAACGAGGAGAACAAGCTGCGCCAGGTCCAGGTCGCCCAGAAGAACCGGGAGCGGGTGATCGCCGTGGAGACCGAGCGCGTGGAGAAGGACCGCATGCTCGAGCAGATCTCGAGGGAGCGGGAGACCGAGCTGCAGCGCATCGAGAAGGACAAGGAGGTCGAGGTCCAGAAGCGCGAGATCGCGAACGTGATCCGCGAGCGCATCGCCGTGGACAAGACCGTGGCCGAGGAGGAGGAGCGCATCAAGCGGCTGCGGGTCGTCGAGGAGGCGGAGCGCCTGAAGGAGGCGGCGGTGATCCAGGCCGCGGCCGAGGCCGAGGAGGCCCTGATCAAGGACATCAAGGCCGCCGAGGCCGCCGAGAAGGCCTCCACCCACAAGGCCAAGGAGCAGGTGACGCTGGCGGACGCGGAGCTGGAGGCCTCGGACCGCCAGGCCCGGGCCAAGATCCGGATGGCCGAGGGGGTCCAGGCCGAGCAGGCCGCCGCCGGGCTCGCCCAGGTCAAGGTGAAGGAAGCCGACGCCCTGGCCGTGGAGAAGATGGGCCGGGCCGAGGCCCTCGCCCTCAGGGAGAAGGGCGAGGCACAGGCGAGCGTGCTGCGCCAGACGGGTCTCTCCGAGGCGGAGGCCCTGCGCGAGAAGCTGCTGGGCGAGGCCGCGGGCCTGACCGAGAAGGCGACGGCCATGAAGGTCCTGGACGAGGCGAGCCGCGACCACGAGGAGTTCCGCCTGCGGCTGGAGAACGAGCGCGTGCTGGGCCTGGAAGGGTTCGCGGTACAGAAGGAGGTCTCCCAGGCCGCAGCCAAGGTCCTCGCCGAGGCCCTCTCCGGCGCCAGGATCGACATCGTGGGCGGCGAGAGCCTGTTCGTGGACCGGCTGGTCAGCGCCGTCTCCATGGGCAAGGCCGTGGACGGCTTCGTGGACCGGAGCGACCGCACCCAGGCGCTGCTCCGCGACTACCTCGAAGGGAGGAAGAGCCTCCCCGCCGACGTCAAGGACGCGCTCTCCGGGATGTCCGCGGACACCCTCCAGAACCTGACCCTGGGTGCGCTGCTGGCCCGGATGGTGGCGAAGGGCGGCGAGGACGCTCCCGCCCTGCAGAAGCTCCTGGACGCGGCGAAGTCGATGGGGGTCAAGGACGTCAAGCCCTGAGCCGCTGAATGGCTGAGGAGCCGAAGAGCCCGGAGCGCCCGGAACCGCAGCTCGAGCGGGGGGCGTACGAGATCATCCGGGACCGCCTGTCGGGCCAGGCGAAGCGGCTCGCCCAGAAGGCGAACGCCCTCAACGCCCAGCGCCTGGAGCTGTTCGGGCGCACCGAGTTCTCGCTGCTGGGCACCGAGCGCGTCCGCACCGAGAACAACTGCGTCCCGAGAGATGTGGTCCAGGTCGGAGGGCACCTGCTCTTCGGCTACAACGTCCACCTCGGGCTTCGGACCGAGACGCGGGTCGACGACGTGTTCGCGCTGCATCGGGTCGTGCCCGGCGAGGGGGGGCTCTCCTTCGAGGAGATCCGCTCCGGGGGAGAGCGCGCCTTCCTCGACGACCCGCAGTTCGTCAAGGAGTTCCGGGAACTCTACCAGTACTACAAGTCGGCGCGCCTGGTGCAGCTGCGCCAGGTGGAGGGGAAGCTCCTGGCCGCGTTCCAGATCGGGGCGGCGGTCCGGGACATCAAGGTCTTCCGCTGGGAGGTGGGCGTCGACCGCAGCGTCCGCTACATCGACAACCGCGGCGAGCGCGACCACACCTTCCCCCCCTCCCACGACTTCGAGTGGAGCCCCACCGGCCGCGAGAGCTACGTGGAAGGCCGCCACCCCCACGTCTCGATCCTGGACGAGGTGTTCGTGGAGGCCGTGGGCGGCGACCTCACCGTCAAGATCGAGAACAACACCGAGGACGGCCTCGGCATCTACAGCGAGCCCGTGGAGGATCCCCGCCAGGCCCTGGACGACGCGGAGATCCAGTACGCCAAGGTCGGCAGCCTGATCCTGATCAAGGTGCTCCCGTTCCGGGAGCGGGCCCACCGCTACCTCGTCTACAACGGCCTCACCCAGAAGGTGGCGCGCCTGGACGCCGTCGGCCAGAGTTGCCTGCAGCTCCCCGAAGACCACGGGATCGTCTTTCCCGGCGGCTACCACCTGCAGTCCGGCGAGACGAAGGTCTTCGACGGCGACTACGCGGGACTGGAGTTCCAGCGCTCGATCCGCTCCCCGAACGGCGAGGACGTGCTCTACGTCTTTCACCACCGGATCGAGGGGCGCTCCGTGCTCTTCCCCTACAACCTGATCCGCAAGGAGGTGACGGCCCCCGTCGCCTGCCACGGCTTCAGCCTGTTCGACGACGGCAAGCTCGTGATCCTGCGGGCAGCCTCCGAGGAGCCGACCCGGGTCCACCCTCTCCAGACCTGGCAGACGCCGTTCTGCAGCGAGGAGCACGCCGCTGCGCAGCCGCAGAGCGCGAGCTACCTGGCCAAGATCGGCAACGCCGACCTGGTGCGGGGCATCTCCGACTGCCTGAGCCTGGCCCGGATGGCCGAGCAGCAGCAGCCCACCCGGGCCGTCTACCAGGACCTGATCGCGAGCTCGATCCGGGTGCTGGACGCCTACTACTGGCTCGACCGGACGGAGGCCGGGGGCCTGGGAGAGTCGGTCGGGCAGGTCCGGAAGACCGCCGAGCAGATCATCGACGAGTTCGACAAGGTGGAGGCGATCCGCAGGACCGCCGACGGCAAGCTGCGGGAGGCCGAGAACGACCTGCGCGAGCTGTTCCGGGGCCTGCGCCCCCAGGACTGGGACAGCGTTCCGCCCTTCGTGGACGCCCTGGCCGAGCTGCGTCGCAAGCGCGGCCACCTGATCACGCTCCGGGACCTGCGCTACGTGGACCGAAAGCACCTCGACGCCCTGGAGGCCCAGGTCGTGGAGCGCTTCGCGGAGGTGAGCGACAAGGCCGTCGGCTTCCTGGTCACCGACGAGGCCCTCGCTCCCTACCACGCCGGCATCGCGGAGCTGGAGCGGAAAAACGAGCAGGTCACCACCGTCCACGAGGCGCAGCCACTCCGGCAGGAGCTGGACCGCCTCGCGGGGAACCTCGACCTGCTGGCGGAGGTCGTAAGCGGCCTGGAGATCGACGACGCCACGGTGAGGACCCGGATCCTGGAGGGGATCTCGGAGGTCGTCGGCGGTCTGAACCGGGCCCGGGCCCTGGTGGAGGCGAAGCGCAGGGAGCTGCTCTCGGGGGAGTCGGTCGCCGAGTTCGGCGTGCAGTTCAAGCTGTTCAGCCAGAGCGTCACGAGCGCGCTCGGCGGCGCGGACACCCCCGAGAAGTGCGAGACGGCTCTTTCCAAGCTGATGCTGCAGCTCGAGGAGCTGGAGGGGCGCTTCAGCGAGTTCGACGAGTTCCTGGCCCAGCTCGCCACCAAGCGCGAGGAGGTCTACGAGGCCGCCAGCTCGAAGAAGCAGCTGCTCCTCGACCAGCGCCAGCGCCGGGCCGACACCCTGATGGAGGCCGCCGAGCGCATCCTCGCGAACGTGGGCCGCCGCTCGTCGAGCTTCGCCGACGAGGACGAGCTGAACGCCTACTTCGCCGGCGACCCGATGGTGGCGAAGCTCCGGGACCTCGGCGAGCGGCTCCGGGAGCTGGGCGCCGGTGTCCGGGCCGACGAGATCGAGTCCCGGGTCAAGGCGGCCCACAAGGACGCCGCCCGGTCGCTGCGGGACCGGACCGACCTGTACGAGGAGGGGACGGCGGTCATCCGCCTGGGCCGCCACCGCTTCAGCGTCAACTCCCAGTCCCTGGACCTGACCCTCGTCCCCAGGGGCGACGGCGTGGCCCTCCACCTGACCGGGACCGAGTTCCACGAGCCCTTCGCCGACCCGGAGTTCGAGAAGACGAAGGCCTACTGGCGCCAGGAGCTGGTCTCCGAGACCCCCGAGGTCTACCGGGGTGAGTACCTCGCGGCGTGCCTGCTCGCGGACGCCGAGGAGGAGCGCTCCGGGCTGGGCCTGGCCGCGCTCCACGACGCCGCGCGCGCCGAAGGCGGCCTCGTGGAGCTGGTGCGCCGCTACGCCGCCGAGCGCTACGACGAGGGTTACGAGCGCGGCGTCCACGACGTGGACGCCGCGAGGATCCTGGAGAAGCTGCTCGCCCTCTACTCCACCGCGGGGCTGCTGCGCTTCGAGCCCCGGGCCCGCGCCCTCGCCATGACGTTCTGGGCCTTCTGCGACGACAAGGAGCCCCGGGCGTCATGGGAGCGCCGGGCGAAGAGCCTGGCCCGGCTGCGCGCCGCCTTCGCCCACTCCCCTGCCATCGCCACCCTGGCCGCCGAGCTGGGAGAAGCCGTCGCGGCCTTCTTCGAGGCCCGCCGCATCCCCGTCGACCGCGAGCAGTCCCGCATCGCGGGCGCGTACCTCTTCGAGGAGCTGGCCGGGGACCCGGTCCGCTTCCAGGTGAGCGCCCAGGCCGTGCAGCTCCGCGACGCCTTCCTGCAGCAGCTCGCGGCCGACGGCTCCGGCCGGGAGCTGGAGCACGACGTCAAGCAGCTCGGCGCCGACCTGGCCCGGGCCTACCCGCTCGTACACGCCTGGCTCAGCGCCTTCGTTCAGAAGACCGGACCCGGCCGGCCCGAGATCGCCGCCCTGGCTCCGGTCCTGGACAACGCGGTGGCGCTGATCCTGGCCGAGGACCGCGTCGCCTGGGACACCTCGAGCGCCCTGCCCGCCGTGGACGTCGAAGGACTGCTCGGCCAGCACGCCCGCATCCAGGCACGGAAGCTCCACCTGCGCCTCGACGAGTTCACGGCCCGGCTCGCCCGCTTCCGGAACGAGCGCGTTCCCGGCTTCCAGGCGTTCCAGAAGCTCCGGCACCAGGTGCTGGAGCGGGAGCGGCGCCGGCTGCGGCTCTCCGAGTACCAGCCCCGGGTGATGAGCGCCTTCGTGCGCAACAAGCTCATCGACCAGGTCTACCTGCCCCTGATCGGCGACAACCTGGCCAAACAGATCGGCGCGCTCGGCGAGGGGAAGCGCACCGACCTGATGGGGATGCTGCTGCTGATCTCCCCGCCGGGCTACGGCAAGACGACCCTGATGGAGTACGTCGCGAACCGCCTCGGCCTCGTCTTCATGAAGATCAACGGCCCCTCCCTGGGCCACGCCGTCACCTCCCTCGACCCGGCCGAGGCGAAGAGCGCCACCGCCCGCCAGGAGGTGGAGAAGATCAACCTCGCCTTCGAGATGGCGAGCAACGTGCTCCTCTACATCGACGACATCCAGCACACCCACCCCGAGCTGCTGCAGAAGTTCATCTCGCTGTGCGACGCCCAGCGCAAGGTGGAGGGCGTCTGGAAGGGGGAGACCCGCACCTACGACCTGAAGGGGCGCCGCTTCATCGTCTGCATGGCGGGGAACCCCTACACCGAGTCCGGGGAGAAGTTCCAGGTGCCGGACATGCTCGCGAACCGCGCCGACATCTACAACCTCGGCGACGTCCTCCATGGCAGGGAGGAGCTGTTCGCCACGAGCTACCTCGAGAACGCCCTCACCTCGAACCCCGCCCTCTCCCCGCTCTCGGCCCGGGCCCCCGAGGACGTCTACAGGCTGATCGGCATGGCCCGGGGCGACGGCACCACCCCGGACCAGCTCGCCCACAGCTACTCCGTCCCCGAGCTGGAGGAGATCCTCGGCGTCCTGAAGCGGCTGATCCGGGTGCAGCAGGTGCTGCTGAAGGTCAACCAGCAGTACATCCTCTCCGCGTCGCAGCAGGACGCCTTCCGCACCGAGCCCCCGTTCCAGCTCCAGGGCAGCTACCGCAACATGAACAAGCTCGCCGAGAAAATCGCCGCGGTGATGAACGACGACGAGCTGGAGGCCCTGGTCGACGACCACTACCTGGGCGAGTCCCAGACGCTCACCACCGGGGCCGAGCAGAACCTTCTCAAGCTGGCCGAGATGCGCGGCCGGATGAGCGACGAGCAGACAAAGCGCTGGGAGGAGATCAAACGCAGCTACGCGCGGATCCAGACCATGGGCGGCGCCGAGGAGGACCCGGCCGTAAGGATCGCCGGCCAGCTCGGCCTGATGTCCGAGCGTCTGGGCGACATCGGGGCCCGGATCGCCGCCGCGTCAGCCGGTGCCGACGGCGGGTCGCCCCGGGGCGAATCCGCCGAGCTGGCGGCGGCTCTCGCCCCGGCCCTGGAGCGCCTCGGCCAGACCCTGGCGACCGTGACCGCGCCCAAAGAGACAGGCCTCAGCCCCGAGGCCGTGAACGCCATCGGCGCCCACCTCGGCCAGGTGTCCGAGGGCCTCGGCCGCATCGGCGACGCGATCGCGAGCGCGGCCGAGGCCGGCGCGCGCGCGCGCGGCGAGGGCCCCGAGCTGCAGCCCTACCTGGAGAAGCTCCACGAGACCGTCGAGGCGATGTCGAAGAAGGGCGGCACCCGCCGCGAGATCGTCCAGACCCTCCCCGGGGGCGTCCAGGACCTGCTCGACGAGCTGGTCCACCAGGTCGCGGACAACATGATGCCGTCGATCCGCGGTCTGGCCCGCCGCATCGAGGGCTCCGAGGACGCCGCCGACCGCCGCTTCCGGGACCAGCTCGCCAGCGCCCTGAAGCAGCTCGACCAGCTCCGGGACCTGGTCGGGGCGCTCCGCAAGCTCGACACCCGCGGGCTGGACAAGGGCCCGGGAGCGGGTTAGCGAACCACGCAGGGGCCGCTCAGCGCCACACAGGCCCGCTCGCATCCCGAAGGGGATCCGGTGCCTGGCAGACAGACCGTCCAGCGATGGGCAGATCTGCTCCGCCGTGTCTACGAAGTCGATCCCATGGTCTGCCCAGGTGCTCGGCGGGAATGAAGGCGATCGGCTTCATCACACAAGCCACGGCGATCAAGCGCATCCTCGACCACCTGCGCCGTTCCTCCCGCTCGGGCCCCAGGCCGCCGCCCGTTCGGAGCCCTCACATCCCCGCCCGGATGGCCTGACGCCAGCTCGCTGACCGCCCCTGGAAGTCGGAGGCGCAGTTCGAGCGGGAGATCGGCAAGTACGTCGACGAAGACGAGGTCGGCCGGCTGTGGCGCTATGTGGTGATCGGGGCGCCCGAATAGCGGGGGCACGGACCGGTGAGCTGACGGGGGCCACCGTGGTGGCGGATCCGCCTTCAGGCGCCACCAGTGGACCCGCTGGCCAGGGCCTCTCGCACCCGGCGCAGCAGCGTCGACGTCGTGAAGGGTTTTGGGAGCAGCAGCGTGCCGGCCTCCAGGACCCCCCGGTGGGCGATCAGATCCTCCGTGTAGCCTGACATGTAGAGGATCTTGATTTCCGGGCGGGTGGGCAGCAGCGTCTCTGCCAGCTCGCGTCCGCTGATCCCCGGCATCACCACGTCGGTGAGCAGCAGGTGAATCGGACCGGCATGCGCGCGGGCGACCGCGATGGCGGCGGTGCCGTCCGATGCCTCGAGCACGCGGTAGCCGTTGCCCGCGAGGATCTCCCGGGAGATCTCGCGTAGCGAGTCCTCGTCCTCGACCAGCAGAAGGGTCTCGGTTCCCTGCAGCGGGCCGACGTCGCGCTTCGGGTCGGCCGCCGCCGCGGCCTCGTCGACGCGGGGAAGGTAGATCTTGAAGGTCGTGCCTCGGCCCACCTCGCTGTAGACCCAGACGAAACCGCCGGCCTGCTTCACGATCCCGTAAACCGTCGAGAGGCCCAGGCCGGTGCCCTTTCCGGGTTCCTTGGTGGTGAAGAAGGGCTCGAAGATCTTGTCGAGCAGCTCCCTCTCGATGCCGGAGCCGGTATCGCTGACGGCGAGCATCACGTAGCGCCCGCCGCGCATCGGCGGGTGCTGGGATGCGTAGGCGGCGTCGAGATCGACGTTCGCGGTCTCGATCCGCAGCAGGCCCCCGTCGGGCATCACGTCACGGGCGTTGATCGACAGGTTCATCACCACCTGCTCCAACTGCCCGGGGTCCGCCTTTACGCGTCCCAACTCCGCGCCGGCCGCGATGCTGAGGGCGACGTCCTCGCCGATCAGGCGGCCCAGCATCTTCTCGATGTCCGCGAGCAGCGCATTCAGGTCGAGTACCCTGGGGTCCACGATCTGCTTGCGGCTGAAGGCCAGCAACTGGCGGGTAAGTCCGGCGGCGCGCTGCGATGCCTTCAGGATCTGCTCGACCCGGGCGCGCTGCGGGCCGCTCGCGTCGCGCAGCAGCAGGTCGCCGTAGCCGAGGATGACGCCGAGCAGGTTGTTGAAGTCGTGGGCCACGCCGCCGGCCAGGCGCCCGATCGCTTCCAGCTTCTGCGACTGCCTGAGCTGGGCCTCGAGCTGCCGGCGCTCGGTGAGGTCCACCAGCACCACCATGTTGAGCGGTTCCGATATACCGGAGAGCGTCATCGCCTCCATCGAGACCATGGCGTGGCGGATCTCTCCCGTCTTGCGCCGGAAGCGCGCCTCCCCCTGCGAGAGGGTGTGGTCGGGAGCCAGCTCGGCGATCAGGCGTGCGCGTTCGGAGGCTTCCGCCCACAGGTCCAGCTCGAAGACGGTCCTGCCGATCATCTCCTCGCGCGTATACCCGAAGAAATCGGCGCAGCGGTCGTTGACGTCGACCAGCCGCCCCGACGCCAGCTCCGACACGCCGATCGCGACGAGCCGCGACTGGAACACCCGCGCGAACCGCTCTTCCGAGCGGAGCAGCTCCTCCTCAGCTCGCTTGCGCGCGTCGATGTCGATCACGAAGGCGACGGAACGCTGCCGCTCGGGCTCGAGCAGGACGTAGCCCACCAGCACCCAGATCCGCCTGCCGTCCTTGCGGATGTACTGCTTCTCGTAAGGCGTGCAGGCCCCCCGGGAGCGCGCCTCTGCGATGCTCGCGTCGTCCAGGGGCAGGAACTCGGGCGGCGTGAGGTCGATCCAGTTCAGTCCGGCGTCGACGTCGGCGCGCGTGTAGCCGGACATCGCCAGCAGCTTGTCGTTGGCGTCCAGGATGTTGCCGTGGATGTCCCCGAACAGGATGCCGGCCACGTCGGACTCGAACAGCGCCCGGAGCTTGCTCTCGCTCGCGCGCAGCATCCGCTCGGCTCGCCGCTGCTCCGTGACGTCGCGTGCGATGGCGGAGACGCCCACGAGCCGGCCATGGGCGTCGTAGAGGGGCGACTCGGAGACGAAGGCGGTCACCGCCGAGCCGTCCTTCCCGACCAGGGTCGCCTCGGTGTGGCCGATGCGCTCGCCGCGCCGGAGCTTCTCCAGGATCCGGGGGAGCGGGTCCTCGGAGCCGGGAGGCTGGAGCAGCATCGCCGAGCGCCCCAGCATCTCCTCGGCCGAGTAGCCGAAGAGGCGTTCGGCGCCGGCGTTCCAGGCGGTGATCGAGGCGCCCAGGTCCCTGGCCCAGATCGCGTCGGTGGAGGACTCGACGATCGCGGCCAGCCGGTCCACGTCCCGCCGCGCGCGCTCGCGTTCGGCCTCGGCGCGGTCGAGCGCCCGGCTGAGCGCGCGAGCGGCGAAGAACACCACTGCCGCGACGACCGTCGCTGACAGGAGACCCTCGAGGGCGGCCTCGAGAGCGGGGTTGATGCTGCCGAACTGGGCGAGCAGCAGGTCCACGATCACGACGGCCGGAGCCAGGGGTAGGAACGCCCGCAGCATGCGGGCGTTGGCCGAGGGACCGCGCAGTGGGCGGACGGGGAGGCTGTCGATGGGAGCGAGTGCGACCAGGGCGGCGCCCAGGGACGCGACGCCGAGCGCGGTCGAGAGGGCCATCGGCACCACCGCGCCTCCGTACAGCAGGGGCGCCCCGTAGCCGTACCCCAGCGCGACCACGACGCCGACCAGGGACACGATCGAGCCGAGCGGGCCGCCCAGCGCGACGGCCGCGCGAAAGCGCGGGCCTGCGCTGATGCAAAGCAGTCCGAGGCTGGCGAGCAGCAGGGCGACGGCGGTCAGCGGCGACATCCGCGCGGTGGGCACGCCGCCGAACGTCCCGGGGTTCGGCACCAGCAGGGAATCGGGCCAGGCGGGAAGGCCGGCGAGGGGTGCGACGAGCGCGAAGCCGGTGGCGGTCAGCACCAGCAGGGCGGCGGCACCCGTCCGCCGGGGCGAGGGCCGGCGCGCCTCCAGCATCAGGGCGCTGGCGAGGAGCATCAGCTCCAACGCGGTGACAGGCGCCATCGGCAGCGACGCTGGAACCAGCCTCGCCAGGCCGGGCCACGGCGTCAGCCAGCCCAGCAGGCCCAGGGCGCCCAGCGAGGCTGCCGCGGCGCCGCCCGCGCAGGCGGCGGGGCGGGAGCAGGCCGCTACTCTCCGGGCCACCGGGGCGCTGACCTCATCGACTTTGCCGGAACGCGTGAGGCATTCGCCACACACTCTGTGTACGGGTTAGCCGTCGAGCGAGGGCATCACGGTACCACCATTCAAGGACGCTCGATACGTCGAAGGAATCGCTGCCCCCGATCTGGAGGGGCTGCCAGACGTCGACCACCACTCCCAGCGCCACATCGCGGCTCGCGGCGGCGATGGCGAGAAGTCACATCCCAGGCTGAGCCCCCGGCTCGTGGCGGCCGGGGTCCGAGCCAGGAATCCGCTGCTGGCCTCGCCAGCCCCGACTGGATCGGCACCATCTCCCGGCCGGCTCGGCAGCGGAGATCCGGTCCCCTATTTCTTCCGAGCCGTGTTCGATCGAGCTTCTGCCGTTCGCGTCGCAGCAGGACGCCTTCCGCACCGAGCCGCCCTCCAGCTCCAGGGCAGCTACCGCAACATGAGCAAGCTCGCCGAGAAGATCGCTGCCGTGATGAACGACGACGAGCTGGAAGCCCTGGTCGACGACCACTACCTCGGCGAGTCACAGACCCTTCCGCCGGGGCGGCGCGGCTCTCGCCCCTGCACTCGAGCGCCTCGGCCAGACCCTCGCCACCGTGACGGCGCCCAAGGAGACAGGCCTCAGCCCCGAGGCCGTGAACGCCATCGGCGCCCACCTCGGCAGGTCTCCGAGGGCCTGGGCCGCATCGGCGACGCGATCGCGAGCGCGGCCGCGGGCGCGCGGGCGCAGAGCGAGGGCCCAGAGCTGCAGCCCTACCTGGAGAGCTCCACGAGACCGTCGAGGCGATGTCGAGGACGAGCGGCGCCCGTCGCGAGATCGTCCAGACCCTCCCCGGGGGCGTCCAGGACCTGCTCGACGAGCTGGTCCACCAGGTAGCGGACAACATGATGCCCTCGATCCGCGGCCTGGCCAGTCGACGCCGTAGATCGAGACGATGTTCGGGTGCGACAGCGCCGCCACCGCCTTCGCCTCGCGCTCGAACCGCGCCGCCCGCTCCGCGTTCTCGTGATGGCCGCGGGCAGCACCTTGATCGCGACTTCGCGGTCGAGGGTCGTGTCCAGTGCCCTCCACACGACTCCCATCCCACCCGCGCCGATCTCCTCGATCAGCCGATACTGGTCCAGCAGTTGCCCGGGCCGCAGTGTCATGGCAGCCGGATTCAACGCCGCGCCGAAGCGGGGCTCAGGTCTACCGGTTCAGGATCAGCTCGATCGGGTGGGAGGTGGGCAGGCGCGGCGCATCGGCGCGCTCTGCGAGGGCGGGGGCCATCAGTCGGGCAGGCCGAGCAGGCCGGCGACGGAGATGTCCTCGTCGATGTCGGGCCAGTGGATGCCGGTCCCCGGACCGATCAGCCTCCAGTTGTTGCGCTGCGCAGGAGTGGCGTCGCGCAGGCGCGGGAACCACTCGAGGGGCACACTGAGGGAGCGGCCATCCTGGAGGTGCACGACGAAAGCGTCCGGGACGAATTCGATCGTCCGGGCCCGCGCCTGCGGCGGGCTAACGACGGAAGTGTTCATTCCACCGCTCCACAAAGGCCGCCTGGTGCTGGAAGGTCAGCTCGCGCGCGCGACGCAGCTCGGCCGGGGTCAGCCGGTACGAGTAGACGAGTTGCACCGGCTGGAGCCAGAGCTTGGCTTCGCCGTCGCCTTTCTCCACGTGGACATGCGGCGGCTCCTGACCCTCGCTGCTGTAGAAGAAGAACCGGAAGCCATCGACCCGGAGCAGCGTGGGCATGCCATGTTTCTGCTGTACTCCTGAGCGCCACGAGGTCCCTTTCCTCCGCCGATTGTACGTCCTTTCGCGCGGATGCGCCTTCTCCATGACGGGGGCCAGGTCATCCGTATCGACGTGGGTGCAGATCGCCGCCGTCGCACGCTCGAATGGCCGAGGCGCTTCTGCACGTGGCGGACGTCTGCGCCGCCCTGCAGGAGGTGCGTCGCGCTGCCGTGACGCAGCGTATGGGGCGCGACGCGGATGTCGATGCCGGCGGCCTTGCCGTTCGAGCGCACGAGGTCCTGGATTGCCCGTCAACAGCATGCTCGGGGATGCCCATCGCAGGTGCTCGCCAACCGTGATGGTGCCCGGCAGGCCCGCTCGCCCGTGCCTGGAGGGTGCCGCGTCGGGCGGATCCTGCGACGGACAGGGCTGCGCCGGCCCGGGGGCCGGGCTCGCGCTGTCGCCCCACCGCTACGTGGGTTTCGTCTCCTGCGCTGCCCTGGCTGAGCTCAGCGCTCCTCGTCGCCCAGCACCTGCCGGCGGAGGACGCGGCTCTTCCAGTGCGGCGGGCCACGGGCCGCAGAGCGGCACGGTAGCTCGGTCGCCTCCCCCACCGCCGCCAGGTAGTTGGCCCGCTTCACTCATGAGGGCGACAGGTTGCCCCACGTTCGTGCTGCCGGTAGCGTTCGTGGCTCTGGAGTGGCTCAGAATCCTCAGCCGCGCGCGCGCGCACGGACTGAACATGCGTAGAGACGGTGGGCTACGAAACCGATCACTTCTGGAACGATCGTTCGGTTCGCTCGTGCTAGCATCGCGCAAATCGTTCGAGCCTGGCCTGGCGCCCTTCGGGGGCGCCGTGTCCTGGTTCTGAACGGGACACTCGTCGGGCCGGGCGCGAGCTTTCTCCTGGGGGTGGGAACATGGCGACGACCACAGAGACCGGACGCTACTGGCGGTGCGCGAGCTGCGGCAAGCACGTTCCCGAGCGGCTCGACCGTTGCCGGTGCGGTGCGGGCCGGCCGGAGCATCCGGTGCTGAAGGGCCCAGCCGTCTACCAGCCGCGGGGCCAGTCCACGGCCGACGACCTGGTCTACCCGAACGAACGCTCGCTGTTCGCGATCGGGCTCGTGGTCTCCCTCCCCGTCTGGCTGCTGCTCGTGGTCGGCACGCTCGGCCTCGCCTTCGTCTACGCCCTGCTCTTCTTCGTCTTCTACCTCTTCGCTCAGTCGGGGTTGATCGCCCACCTCAAGGGCACGGGGGTCCGGATCTCGCCGCAGCAGTTCCCCGACCTCCACCAACGTCTGACCACCTGCTGTGCGAAGCTGGGCATCGACCCCGTGCCGGAGGCCTACCTGCTCCACGGCGATGGGGCCTTCAACGCGTTCGCGACGCGCTTTCTGGGGCGGGACTTCGTAGTGCTGCTCTCGGACGTCGTCGACGCGCTCGAGAACCGCCCCGGCGCCATCGACTTCTATCTCGGGCACGAGCTGGGCCACGTCCACCGGCGCCATCTGCTCTGGTCGCCCGTCCTGCTGCCCGCCAACGTATTGCCTCTTATCGGGGCCGCCTACCACCGGGCCCGCGAGGCCACGTGCGACAACTACGGCGCCGCCTGCTGCGAGGACCCCGAGGATGCGGTCGTCGGGCTTTCTGCGCTTGCGGCCGGGGGGAAGCGTTGGAAGTCGCTGGCCGTGACGGAGTACGCCGCGCAGACTGCGGAGACCGGCGGGTTCTGGATGTCGTTCCACGAGCTGGTCTCGGACTACCCGTGGCTCGTCAAGCGGGTCGAGCGACTCGCGGCGCGGGCGCAGGGCCGTCCTCCGAGCTTGCCGAGCCGCCACCCACTCGCCTACCTCTTTGCGTTGTTCGTGCCCCGGCTCGGGATGGGTGCGGGGGGCGGCATCGGGACCATGCTGCTCGTCGTGGCGGTCATCGGCGTGGTCGCGGCGATCGCCATTCCGAGCCTGCTGCGCGCCCGGGTGTCGGCGAACGAGGCGGCGACGATCGGCGACCTGCGCACCGTGATCTCGGCCCAGGCGGCCTACGCCTCGGCGGCTGGCAGCTACGGGTACCTCCAGTGCCTGGCAGAGCCTTCCGCGCCCGGGTGCATCGCGAACTACTCGCCGGACGCGCCGACCTTCCTCGACCGAGAGCTCGCGACGCTGGGGACGAAGAGCGGGTACGTGCGCTCCTTTGTGCCAGGGGCGGCGGCGCCGACACCCTCCAACCCGAACGGACTCGACGGCTACTGCATCTCGGCGGTTCCCGCGCAGCCGGACCAGACCGGGGTCCGCTCCTTCGCGGGCGACGGGAGCGGCCGGATCTGCTTCGATCCCGGGGCCGCCGATCTCTGCTCCAACGGGTCCCTTCCGCTCGACTGCGCTGTGCTGAGGTAGCTGCGAGCGCCGGCGGGCAGAGCGCACGACCGGTCCGCCTCGATGCCCTCGCTCAGTCGGTCGCCCGCGCTGGCCGGCGCGCGCCTACTCCTGAGTCGAACGAGGCGCACCAACAGGACATCCGCCATGTCGATCCCGAAGCCGATTCTGCTGACAGCCATGCAGGCGGCCGTCCCCAGGATGACACCCGCCTGAGTCCCAATTCGAGCCAGCGTCTGCACTGGGGGTCAGATCTTGCGTTTTGCCCGCTGACGGTGTGTCAGGCCGCAAGAGGCAAGATCTGACCCCCCGCGCGGGAGTCACGCTCTCGGGTCTGCACGTGGCGAGGCTGAGCCCGTGGCCGCCGGCGCTCGCTTCCAGGGCCGACGCAAACGGATAGCGGTGGGTGAAGTCGACGGCCGTCGCCGTGGTCAAGCGGCACCCCCGCCGGGGATTCTACGCCGCGAAGGGCCGAGGCGCGCTGCCCGTCGCTCACGTCGGACACGACTCTCGTCCTCGCCGGAGCTCGCGGGGACCCCCCCCGCCGCCGCGGGCATGCAATCGGCAGGCTCTCGCGAACGATCGACGGCTGCTGCGGCGGCGGGGCGGACGAGACGGCGAGACGAAACGCGTCCGGATTTCGCGTCTCTACTAAAGGAGGGTGTCTTGAACCCATCGACCGACTTCGGCCAGCTGCTCCTCGAACGCAAGAACGCCGCCATGGTCTGGGGCCTTCTCTGGCTGCCGGCCGTGCTCCTGGGCGCCTGGGGAGCCCTGCAGCTCAACGCCGCCATCCCTGACGTGAACCTTGCGGCCACGCTATTCGTCCTGGCCCTCGTAGTGTTCGTGGCCCCGTTCCTGCTCCCCGGGCGGGTGCTGCGATTCCACGAGCGCGGCGTGACCGAGAAGGTGCCGTTCCAGGGCGTCTTTCCGCTCCGGTACGAAGACGTCGAGCACATGACGTGGCGGGCGGTGAAACCGGATGTGGGCGTGACCGTTCACGCGGAGCTCACGGGCGGGGGCCGGCGCCTCCGCTTCGAGGCCCGGATGGACACGGGGGGGCGCTTCCAGCAGAACCTGGACGCCCTGCGCGACCGCATCGCGGCCCACGTGGCTGCCCGCGTCGAGCGCCGGATCCAGGCGAACCAGCCCTTCCACTGGGGATCGCGGCGTGGGCCCGGCGTGCGCATCCAGAGCGACGGGATCGCCTACCGACCGTCTGGCTTCCTCGGCGCCGGAGAAGAGCAGCTCGTCCCGTGGACGACGCCTCTGACCTTCGCCATCCGGGACGGCTTCCTCGCCGTCAGCGCCTCCGGAGGCCGGGAGGAGCTGTTCTCGATGGCCTGCGAAGAGCCCGACTTCTACCCCGGCCTCGTCGTCTTCGCAGCGATGGGTCAAGCCCGGCGCGTCTAGCGCCGGGCGCTCACCGTGAGGCGACCGGTCCGCCCCTTGTGTCTTGTGGGTCTCGATCGGGCGGCGTTTCGCCGCGACTCGGGGACGCGGTCGGCCACGCGCATCGAGTGGGGATCGAGACCCGCGGCGATCCCGAAGGCGTGACGAAACGTCGCTCATCCTCCGCTGCGGCTCACGGAGGGGACCCGCTGGCCTCTTTCCCTGGCGGCGACGCCGCGGCGGTCGTGACGTCTGCAGGCTGATCGGCATGGCCCGGGGCGACGGCTCCACCCCGACCCGCTCGCCCACAGCTACTCCGCCCCCCGAGCTGGGCGAAATCCTGGGGTGCTGAAGCGGCTTGATCCGGGTGCAGCAGATGCTGCTGAAGGTGAACCAGCAGCACATCTCCACCGAGTTGGCCGTGGCCCTCGCCCCGGCCCTGGAGCGGTTCGGCCAGACCCTCGCCACGGTGACGGCCCCCGGGAGACGGGGCTCAGCCCCGAGGCCTGTGACACCAGCATCAATACTGGTCTTAGAGCTGGTAGCATGGCCATATGGGAAGCACACAGAAGCTCACCGTCGAGGTGCCCGCGGATCTGCTACGGCGAGCCCGCAAGTCGACGGGGGCAGGCATCACCGCAACCGTGAGGCAGGGCTTGGAATTGCTGGCGGCGCGCCGGGCCTACGACCAGATGCGCCAGCTGCGCGGCCGCGTCAAACTGAGCCTCGACTCGCGACTGCTCAGAGACGATCGGTGATCGCGCTCGATACCAGCTCCCTCGTCCACTACCTGGCGGGCTCGGAAGGGAGCGACGTGGCAGCCGTGGACACCGCGCTTCTGGAGAGTCAGGGATGCCTGCCGCCCGTCGTCCTCGGCGAGCTACTGAGCGATCCGTCCCTGCCCAAGACCGTGGAAAGGGTCCTGCTTCAGTTGCCGATGCTGGACGTCGATCCTGGTCACTGGGAACGCGCGGGCCGCCTGCGTGCCAGCTTGCTGCGCCAGGGTCACAAAGCCAAGCTCGCCGATACGCTGATAGCCCAGTGCTGCCTCGATCATGGCGCGCCGCTGATCACCCGAGACGACGACTTCCGCCACTTCGTCGCCGCAGGGCTGCGGCTATTCCCCTAAGGGCCCCGGGTCCGGCTGGCGAATCGACCCCCTCACCTACCGGGAGCCCTCCCGGGGGACCACCTTGACCACTTTGAGGGGCACCACGTTCTCTCCGCCCGTCTCCGCCGAGCGTTTCGGCGGAGCACCCTGCTCGCGAGCCGCGGCGAGCGCCTCCATCTGATCCTGGTGCTCGCGCTCGAGAGCCGCGACGTGGTCGGCGTGGCGCCCTCGCAGGCGCTCCAGCCGCTCCTTCCAGTCGGCGGCGAGCTCCGCCATTTTGCCCTCGTGCTCCGCCCGGAGGCGGGTCTCGAGGCTCCTCAGCGCCTCGGCCTGCTCCTCCGCGGAGCGCAGCGTGCCCCCGGCCTCGCGCTGGCGCGCCCCGCGCTCGAGCTGCGAGATCTGCCGGCGGGCATTCGCGAGCTGCTCGCCCAGCCGGCGCCGCTCGGCCTCGTGCTCGTCCTCTCGGCGGACCAGCTCCTCGTCCCGCCGGTCGTCCCGGGAGGCAAGCTCCTGCGAGTGCTCCTTCCGGAGCGCCTCCAGGGCCTGGGCGTGGGCGCTGCGCAGCTCCTCGAGGCGCGCCGACCAGTCCCGCGCCGACTCCCCGACGGCCTCGTCGCGTTTGGCGCGCAGCCGCGCCTCCTGCTCCACCAGCGCCTCACGGCGCTGGTCGTCGCGGTGGGCCAGCTCCCGCTCGTAGGCCTGGCGGGTCTCCTGGTCCAGGCGCGCGGCGTCTGCGTGCGCCGCCGCCAGCTCGGCTCCCGCCCGCTCGAGCGCCGCGCGGTGCTCGGCGTCGCGGCGTGCGGCGTCGGCCTCGCCCGCCGACGCGTGCTCGGTGAGCCGGCGCTGGTGCTCCTCCCGGAGCGCCTCGAGGGCGTCCGCGTGGCTGCGCCGCGCCTCCTCGAGCCGGGACTGCCACTCCGCCACGGCAGCGGCCACGGCCCGCTCGCGCTCACCGGCCAGCCGCGTCTCCAGCTCAGAGAACGAAGCACCGCGCCGCTGCTCGGCTCGCTCGAGGGCCACGGCGTGCTCGTCGCGGAGCGCCTCGAGCGCCTGTTCGTGGGCCTGGACCAGCTCGGCGTGCCGGCGGACGGCCTCCGCCCGGGCCTCGGCGAGCTGGCGTGCGCCGCGCTCGACCGCCTCGCGCAGCTCGGACTCGTGCTCCGCGCGCTCGCGGCGCTGCGCGGCGAGGTCGACGTCCGCTCGCTCCTTCGCCTCGCGGCGTTGCACCTCGAGCCTGGCCTCCCAGGCTTCGATCGTCTCGGCCACGGCCCGGTCGCGCACCTCGAGCATCCGCGCCTCGAGGGCGCTCGTCGCTTCCGCGTGCCGCGCCTCGAGCTGGGCCACTCGGCGCTCGTGCTCACGGTGCAGGTCCTGCTCGGCCTGCCCGGCCCGCGCCCGGGCCGCCGAGAGGGCGTCGGCGTCCCGGCGGCGCAGGCCCTGGTGCTCGGCCTCGCGCCGCGCCAAGTCCGCTCCCGCGGCGGCCCTCACCGCTTCCAGCTCGGACTGGAACTCTTTCCGCAACTCGTCCAGGGCCGCCTCGTGCTGACGTCCCGCCTCGTCGAGGCGCTCGCCCCAGCTTCGGCCGTCCGACTCGAGCGTCTCGGCGAGCTCGGCGCGGAGCCGCTCCTCGAGCGCGCGCTCGGCCTCGGCGTGGCGGCTCCGCTCGGCGGCCAGCGCGCGCTCGTGCTCCTGGCGCTGCTCCTCGAGCCGTCCCGCGGCCCGCCCGTTCGCCGCGGCCAGGGCCTCGCTGCCGCGGCGAACGGCCTCGTCGTGGGCCGTCTGCCGGCGGGCCCGCTCGGCGGCCTCGGCCTGCCGCTGGATCTCGAGCTGCTCCTGGAAGTGGGCGCCCAGGGCCTGGAGGGAGGCCTCCTGCGCCGCGCCCTGCCTCTCGAGTCGCTCGCTCCAGAGCGCGTCCGCCTCCGCCACCGCCTCGGCCGTCCGCGTCCGGAGCCGCTCCTCGGTCTCCCTCGAGGTGAGCTTCCCCTCCGCCACCTGTCGCTCGGCCTCGGCGTGGGCGGCGAGAGCCTGGCCCAGCTCCGCCTCGTGTCGCTTCTGCTGCGCGGCGAGCCGCTCCTCTCCCTCCGCCTTCGAGGCCCCTGCGCGCGAGGCCAGGGCCTCCTCGTGCGCCCTCTCCACCCGGGCGATCTCCTCCGCATGGCGGGCCTGGAGGTCGGTGATCCGCTTCTCGAGCGCCGCCCGGGCGGTCCGGTGCTCGCGCCGCCGTCGCCGAAGCCGCTCGCGCCACCGGCTGAACAGCTCCGACAGGGCGGCGCGCCCGTGGTCCGTCAGCCGCACTTCGAGCTTGGCGCGCTCCGCGGCGTGCTCGGCCCTGATCTCCTTCAGCGTGGACGCGTGAGCCTCCCGCGTGCTCTCGTGGCGCTTGCGCGTCTCGGCGTGCTGGCGGCGCTCCCCTTCGAGGATCGCCCGGACCTGGTCCGCCTCCGCCTCCCGGCGCTGCGCTTCCACGCGGAGCCGCAGGGTCTCGGCTTGCGAGGACTCGAGGTCGCCGCCGAGCTGGCCCACGTGGCCCGCCATCTGGTCCCGCTCCCGGGTGGCAGAGGCAGCGCGGGTCGACAGCTCGCGCAACGTGCGGTGGACCGTGGCGAGCTTCGAGTCGCGCGCCGCGATCTCCCTCTTCAGGCGGACGACCTCCTTCTCCTTCGCTGCGACCACCTCGCCCAGGCGCAGGAAGTCCTTCGAGTGGGGCGCCCCGCCCGCCGCGGCGCGCGTCGCGTCCAGCTCGAAGCGCAGGCGCTCGACCTCCTCCTCGAGCCGGGCGCCCTCCGCCTCGGCGTCGGCGTCGGTCGCCGGGTCTCCCGAGCGGCCCACCAGCTCGTCGAGCTGCTCCAGGAACGACTCGCGGGTCAGCGACCGCTGGTCGAGGCAGGCGACGGCCGACTCGGCCTGTCGGTTGAGCTCGAACTCGTCCGGCGGGATCGTCGCCGTGGTCAGGACGATCGGGACGCCGCGGGCGCGGGCCCGGGCGCGGCGACAGGCGACGAAGCCCGCCTTGTCGGGCAGATCGACCCTCACGATGATGATCGCCGGGTGAACGTCCGCGACAGCCTCGTCGCTCCACTCGGGCCACCGTACGACCTCGAGGTCGCGTCCGCCGACCCAGCTCCGCAGCGTCTCTGCGAACGCGGCATCGCCGTCGATGAGCAATGCGCTACGGTGAGCCATGGAGTCCAGGGCCAAGGATACCAGCACTTCAGCCAACAGGCCGCGGCTCTCGGTCGGTCCTTGCCGTTCATGCCGAGCACCAGGGAGGGTTCACCGCCGGGCAGCAGGCACGCGTCTAAGATGAGCGCCATGCCCGAGGCCGGCCTTCTCGAGATGCTGCGGCGCTGGGCCGAGGCGGGGCCCCACGCGCCGGCGCTGCTCGCACCGGGACGGGCCGCGCTCGGGCGCCGCGGGCTGGAGCAGCACGTGCGCGAGGGGCTGGGCGCGCTCGCGTGCTTCGGCGTGGGACGCGGCGACCGGGTGGCGCTCGTCCTCCCCGACGGCCCCGAGATGGCCGCGGCGTTCCTCACGGTGGCGGCGGGCGCGGCCAGCGCGCCCCTCAACCCCGCGCTCACCCCGCGCGAGCTGGAGGCCGCCTTCGAGGAGCTGGGGCCGCGGGCGGTCGTCGTGCCGTCCGGCGAGGGGGTCGAGGTGGCGGCGATCGCGCGCGGCCACGGCATCGCCGTCGTCGAGCTGATGGCGGACCCAGCCGCGCCTGCGGGCCGCTTCGCGCTACGGGGCGAGCCGGGGGTGCGCCGCGCCGAGACGCATCCGGGTGAGGGCGACGACGTGGCGCTGGTGCTCCAGACCTCGGGCACCACTGCGCGGCCGAAGCGCGTGCCGCTCAGCCACCGCAACCTGCTCGCGTCCGCGGAGCACATCTCGGGCACGCTGCGGCTGGGTCCCGAGGACCGCTGCCTCGGCGTGATGCCGCTCTTCCACATCCACGGACTCGTGGGCGCGCTGCTCGCGTCGCTGGCCTCGGGTGGGAGCGTGGCGTGCGCCCCGGGATTCCAGGCGCCGCGCTTCCTGGACTGGCTCCGCGAGCTGAACGTCACCTGGTACACGGCGGTCCCGACCATGCACCAGGCCGTGCTGGCCCGCGCCCGCGCGCACCCCGAAGCAGCGCGCGGGACGCGGCTGCGCATGATCCGCTCGTCGTCGGCGGCTCTGCCCCCGACGCTGCTGCGGGAGCTGGAGGCGGCCTTCGGCGTGCCGGTGATCGAGTCCTACGGCATGACCGAGGCCGCGCACCAGATGGCGAGCAACCCCCTGCCTCCGGCACAGCGCAAGCCGGGCTCGGTGGGCCCGGCCGCGGGACCCGAGATCGCCGTGCTGCGCCCGGACGGCGAGCGGCTGGGCACCGGTGAGACGGGCGAGATCGTGATCCGCGGCCCGAACGTCACGCGCGGCTACGAGGCGAACCCCGAGGCCGACGCCCTCGCGTTCACCGGCGGGTGGTTCCGCACCGGCGACCAGGGCTACCTGGACGAGGACGGCTATCTCCACGTCACGGGTCGCCTCAAGGAGCTCATCAATCGGGGTGGGGAGAAGATCGCACCGCGCGAGGTGGACGAGGCGCTGCTGGAGCACCCGGCGGTGGCTCAGGCGCTCGCCTTCGCCGTGCCGCACCCGCGGCTCGGGGAGGAGGTTGCGGCCGCGGTGGTCCTGAAGCCCGGCGCGGCGCTCGAAGCCGAGCCGCTTCGCGGCTTCGCTGCGGAGCGCCTGGCGCGCTTCAAGGTGCCCGACCGGATCGTCTTCCTGGACGAGCTGCCCAAGGGGCCCACGGGCAAGCCACAGCGCGTCGGGCTGGCGCGGCGCCTCGGGATCGGCGCAGCCGTGTCCCCGCCAGCGGCCGCACGCGCCGCGACCTCTCCCGACGCCCCCCGGCTCGAGGCGCAGCTCGCCGCGATCTGGTCCGAGGTGCTCGAGGTGGACGCGCCTCCGGGGGGCGAGAGCGACTTCTTCGCGCTGGGCGGCGACTCGGTGCTGGCCGCGCAGGTCGCCGCGCGGGTCCGGGAGCGCCTGGGCCTGGAGCTGCCGCTCCTCGACTTCTTCGACGGCCTCACGGTCGGCGACCAGGCGCGCCGGCTGGAGGGGCGCGCCGTCGGTCCCGAGCCGGCGCCGGTGCGGCGCAGCGGCGCGCGCCGGGACCGGCCGCTGTCCTTCGCCCAGGAGCGCCTGTGGCTGATCGACCGTCTGCAGCCGAGGAGCCCCGCCTACAACCGGCCGTTCGGCCTGCGCCTCGAGGGCGCCCTCGACGTGGATGCCCTGGGACGCGCCCTGGACGCCCTGGTCGAGAGGCACGAGCCGCTGCGCACGGTGATCGCGCTGGCGGACGGCGGTCCCGTGACGCGACCCGTCCCCGGATCGCGGGCGGCTCTCGAGCTCGTGGACATCGAGGCGCACCCGGCCAGCGTCGGCGCGGCGGAGGCGGACCGCCGCGCCGACGCCGAGGCGGGACGCCCCTTCGAGATCGGGTGCGAGCCGCCCGTGCGCGCGGCGCTGCTGCGGTTGGGCCCCGAGGAGCACCGGCTGGTCGTGACGCTCCACCACGTGGCGTGCGACGCGTGGTCGGTCGGCATCCTGGAGCGGGAGCTGCTCGCTCTCTACGCGGCCTTCCGGGCGGGCGATCCGTCGCCGCTGCCGCCGCTCCCCTTCGACTACGGGGATGCGGCGGCCTGGCAGCGCGAGCGGCTCGCGGGACCCGCGCTCGAGGCGGGGTTGGGCTGGTGGCGGGCCGAGCTCGGTGGCCCACCCGGCCCGGCGCCCCTCGAGCTGCCCACCGACCGACCGCGCCCGCCGGAGCAGAGCGGCCTCGGCGGCACGGTGCGCGCGAGGTGGCCCCACCAGGTCGCCGAGGGCGTCCGGCGCCTGGCTCGACGCGGCGGCGCGACGCCGTTCACGGTCCTGCTGGCGGCCTTCCAGGCGCTGCTCCACCGGCTCACGGGTCGGGACGACGTGGCGGTGGGCTCGGCCGTCGCGGGCCGGCCGCTGTCCGCGCTCGAGGCCCTCGCCGGGCTCTTCGTCAACACCGTGGTGCTGCGCGGCGACCTCTCGGGAGACCCCACCTTCGCCGAGCTCCTGGACCGCGCCCGCGGCGTCGTCGCCGGGGCCCACGCTCACCAGGAAGTCCCGTTCGAGAAGGTCGTCGAGGCGCTCTCGCCGCCGCGCCGGCTGGGGCGCACGCCGCTCTTTCAGGTGATGCTGGTGATGGAGAACGCGCCGTCGCCGGCTCTCGAGGCGCCGGGGCTGCGAGTGAGCCGCTTCGAGCCGCAGCGGGGCGGCGCCCTCTTCGACCTGACGCTCTACCTGCGCGACACGCGGGGGGCGGGGATCGAGGCCGCCCTCGAGTTCGACGCCGCCCTGTACGAGCGCGCGTCGGCCGCGCGGATCCTGGGACAGCTCAGGACCCTGCTCGAGGACGCGGTGGCCGCTCCGGAGCGACGACTCTCCGAGCTCGCGCTCGCCGATACCGCGGAGACCGCGCGCCTGGTCGAGGAGTGGCGCCGGCCGGTGGCCGCGCCTCCCGCCGGGACCGTAGCGTCGCGCTTCCGGCGCGCAGCGGAGCGGGCCGGCGATCGGGTCGCGCTGCGCGCGGACGGGCGCACGGCGAGCTTTCGCGAGCTGGACGCGTGGAGCGACGCTCTCGCGCACCGGCTCGTCGAGCGCGGCCTGCCGCCCGAGGGCGTCGTGGCGATCGCCCACGACCCCGGCATCGAGCACGCGGTGGCGGTCCTCGCCTCGCTGAAGGCGGGCGGCGCGGTCCTCGCCCTCGACCGCGCGGACCCGCCGGATCGACGGCGGGCGCTGCTGGAGGACGCGCGGGCGTGGCTCGTGCTCGCCCCGCCGGGTGACCCCGCGCCGGAGGGCACGCTGCCGCGACTCGAGGTGGAAGCGTCGGTCCACGCCGCCTCCGGCGGCGCGACGCCCCTCGACCGCGCACGCCCGGATGGGCTCGCCTGGGTCGTCTACACCTCGGGCACCACGGGACGCCCCAAGGGCGTGGCGCTCGAGCACCGGGCGATCCTGAACCGCCTGGGTTGGTCGTGGAGCGCGCTCCCCTTCGAGCCCGGCGAGGCCTGCTGCTGGAAGACCCCGGTGGCCTTCGCCGACACGATCGTCGAGCTGTGGACACCCCTGCTCGAAGGGGTACCGGTCACGCGGATCCCGGAGACGGTCGTGCGCGACCCCGTCGCCCTCGTCGCGGCGCTGAGGGAGGCGGGCGTGTCGCGTCTGCTGCTGGTGCCCTCGCTGCTGAGAGCTCTGCTGGCGGGGGTTCCGGATCTGGCGGAGCGATTGCCGGCGCTGCGGCTCTGGATCTCGAGCGGCGACGCGCTGGGCCCGGAGCTGCGGCGGCGCTTCGCCGAGGCGGTGCCGGACCGCCGCCTCGTCGACGCCTACGGGGCCACGGAGGCGCTCGACGCCTGCGGCGACGAAGCGCGCCCCGCCGAAGCCTGGCGCGAGACGATCGGCCACCCGCTGCCCGGAGTGCGCGCCAGCGTCTTCGACGCGGGCGGCCGACCGCTCCCCGCGGGCGTGGCCGGGGAGATCCGCGTGGGCGGGGCCTGCCTGGCCCGGTGCTACCTCGGGGATGCGGCCCTCACCGCAGAGCGCTTCCCCCACGATCCGCACGGCACGGGCCGCGTCTTCCTCACGGGCGACCGCGGGCGGCGTCTCCCCGACGGCCGGCTCGAGTTCCTCGGCCGGCGCGACGGCCAGGTCGAGGTGCGCGGCGTCCGCATCGAGCTGGGCGAGCTGGAGGCGTCGCTGCGCGCGCACCCCGGCGTGGAGGAGGCCGTGGCGTTCACCCGCCCCGACGCCGCCGGGGAGACGGCGCTCCACGCGTGCGCGGTAGTGCGGGACGAGACGGACGCCGCCGAGCTGCGGCGCCAGCTGCGGAGCCGGCTCCCCCGCTACGCGCTGCCCGCGACCCTGCAGGTGCTGGACGCGCTTCCGATGACGCGGAGCGGGAAGGTCGACCGCAACGCGCTGCGGCTGCCGTCCCACGACGGCGCCGCCGAGGCGCCGGCCTTCGTGGCGCCCCACGGTGCCACCCAGCAGCGCCTGGCCGGGATCTGGGCGCGGCTTCTCGGCGGGGGGCCGGTCGGCGCGCGGGACGACTTCTTCGACGCCGGGGGGAGCTCCCTGTTGGCGGTGCAGCTCTCCGTGGAGGTCGAGCGCGTCTTCGGGCGCGTGCTGCCCACCTCGGCGATCTTCGCGGCGCCTACCCTCGAGGCACTCGCCGCCCGGCTCGAGGGAGACGTCGCGCAGCCCGGGGGCAGCGCCGTCGCGTTCCCGTCGGCTGGCGAGCGGCCGCCGCTCTTCTGCGTACCCGGTGCGGGCGGCCTGGCGCTCCGGCTGCGCGACCTCGCCCGGCGTCTCGCGGCCGCGGGGCCCGTCTACGCCCTGCACCCGCCCGGCGTCGCGGCCGAGCGCGCGCCGCTCGCCCGGATGGAGGCGCTGGGCCGTCACTACGTCGACGAGATCCGGACCGTGCAGCCGCAGGGACCCTACTTCCTCGCCGGGTACAGCCTCGGCGGCGCCGCCGCATGGGAGACGGCTCGCCAGCTCGAGGCCGCCGGCGAGCGGGTGGCGCTGCTCGCGCTCATCGACGCGCCGTTCCCCCGCCGGCCGCTCGGGGTGCGCGCCCGGGAGTTCGCAGGGGCGCTGCGCCGCCGCCTGCGCCGGCCGCTGGGGGAGGGAGTGGTGTTCGCTCCGCCGCCCACCGAAACCGGCCTCGAGACCGCGCTCCGGGCCGTCCGCGTGGCGAACCGCCACGCCTTCCACGCCTACCGCCCCCGGCGCCGCTCGGGACGGCTGGTCGTCCTGAGCCTCGCCCGGCCCGCGACCCATCGCGTCTACGCCGGCGTCGAGGCCTGGACCCGGCTGGCCACCGGAGTCGTGGAGCGCCACGCCGTGCCGGGCACGCACCTGAGCCTGCTGGACGAGCCCCACGTCGAGCACGTCGCCCGCATCCTCGGGGAGTGCCTCGAGCGGGCGGCGCCGGCGATGCGCGGGCTCCCCGCGACGCTCCCAGGGCACGGAGCTCCTTGAACAGCTGAGGTCGACCACCCCTCGGGGTACCTCTCCGGAGGGTCGAAGGCTCCTCGAGGATCCGGACGTGCTCGCCCGGGCGCGAAGCGACCCCCGAGGGTTCCTCGAAGAGGTGCGGCCTCCGGCCATCCTCGACGAGATCCAGAAACGTTCCGGAGCTGGTCAGCTACGTGAGGACGATGGTGGACGCCGCGCCACAGCGCTGGGGGCGCTGGATCCTCACCGGCTCCCAGGAGGCGCCGCTCATGAAGGGCGTCTCCGAGTCCCTCGCCGGCCGCGCGGCGGTCCTCCAGCTTCTGCCCTTGTCGACCCGCGAAACTCCGAAGGTGACGCTGCGAACGGGCGGATTCCCGGAGGTCCTGGCGCGCCCTTCGGCGGCCCCGTTGTGGTTCAGCCCTTGCGTCGAGACCTACCTGGAGCGGGACGTGCGGCCGGTCAGCGCGGTCCGCGACCTGGCGACATTCCGCCGGTCCCTGGCGCTGGTGGCGACGCGCACCGGCCAGATCCTCAACAGGACCTGGCTGCCCCCTCGGTGTCTCTGTCCCCACCGTCGGCGCCTGGCTGGGCGTGCTGGAGGTCACGGGCCAGATCGCGCTGGTGCCGCCCTTCTTCGAGAGCTTCAGAAAGCGCCTCACCAGGTCTCCGAAGATCTACCTGCTCGACTCCGGGCTGGCGTGCCATCTGCTCGGGATCGAGACGGACCGTCAGCTCTCCCGCTCTCCGTTCCTTGGGCCGCTCTTCGAGGGCTTCGTCGCCTCGGAGATCATCAAGCAACAGGTCAACGCCGGCCGCCGTCGGGAGCTCTATCACTTCCGCGATCAGCAGGGCCTGGAGGTCGACTTCGTCGTCCCGCGGCGGGCGGACGAGCTGCTCCTGATCGAGGCGAAGGCGTCGCGAACGGTGCGGCCTGCCATGGCGGACGCCCTGTTGCGGCTCGTCCGCGCCGCGAGGGGACGCACGCGTGGCGTCGTGGTCCATCCCGGGGACGACGCCGGAACCACAGCGTCGGCGCTCCGCCCCGGCGTCCGCGCGCTCCCGCTGGGGAAGTTGCTGGACGAGCTTCGCTGACGAGGCGGGCGAGAATCCAGCTTCTCGAGGAGGAGCTTCCAGCGCCAACCAGCGGACGCGTGTCAGTCCCGCGCTGCGCTCCGGAAGGGATCCGCCCTCCCCCCTTGAGTCTGGCGCAGGGCGGCGTGGAGACAACGGCGGTCAGGAGCGGCCTCGAGCGGAAGGCGCGTTTCCTGCAAGCCCTCGAGCGGGGTTGTGACCGACGAGGATCCGCCAGCCGGAACCGACTCGTTCAGGTCAGCGGGGCGCGCACGTCACGACCTCTGCATCCTGGAGTGCGCCGATCACCGCGGAGGCAGCGACCTCGTGGCCCTCCTCGTTCCAGTGCCACTCCTTGGGAAAGTAGACCGGCTGTTGCGGATGACTCCGCAGGGCGGGGGTGAGATCCACCACTGGCAGCCCCAGCGGTTCCGCGACGGACTGGAGATGCCGCAGCGGCGCGCCGAAATCCCAGCGAGCCGGATCCAGATCCTCGCCTGGGGGCAGATACTCGATCTGTCCCGGCGTCGAGACGGCGACTGCGGCAGGGACGAAGAACACGATCAGCCGAGCGCCCACCTCCTCCGCGGTACGCCGCATCTGCCCGAGCGCCGCGCTCACCGACGCCAGGCTCTCCGTCGAGTAGATCTCGTTCGGCTCGCGGGCGTAGTACTCGAGCAGCGAGTGGCGAACCCGCCACTGAGGCGGCTCGCCCCTGATCCGCTCCCCTATGCTCGTGTACAAGAAGTTCGCGTGAGACCTCAGCTCGGTGTACATGAGCCGCCCCAACGGTCCCGAGCGTCCCCGGTGGATGAACCCGATCTGCCCCAGCCGCTGTTCCGGCGTCAGCAGTGTCTCGGTGAACTCGTTGACGAAGAACTCGTAGACGACCACGTCGGGGCGGAACAGGGGCGCGAGCTCCGCGAGCTGGACCACCTCCTCGACCGGGCCGTAGCCCGTCACTCCCCCGTTGATCACCTGGACCGATCGCGGCGCAATACAGTCCCGGATGCGCCCCTCGAGCAGGGCGGGATAGGCGCGCTCGCCCTCGACGCCTTCCGGCATCGAGAAGGCGTCCCCGATTACCAGGACGCGGAACGTGTCGGGTTCGGGACGAGCGGCCGCGATCTCGGGGCTGGCGAGCCCGAAGGAGTTCGTGCGCACCACGTAGTCGTAGCTCCCGTATCGGAGTCGTGTCGTGCGATTGGGCTCGAGGCCGTAGATCCGCGTTGGGTGCTCGTCGAGCACCGGGTACTCCCCCCACCGCCCCGCGCCCCGGGGCGCCCAGCGGCGCAGCGCCACCTCACCGGCGGCGAGGAGCAGGCCGACCGTAGCGACGGCGACCGTGGCGGCCCGCCAGGGTCGTCGCACCCCGGCCAGGGGGAGACGAGCGACCAGTTGGGCCAGGGCGACCGTCAGGAGGCTGATCAGCAACGTCCAGGGCCCGAGGCGCTCGGGCATCACGAACAGAGTGAGCAGGCTGGCAGCCAGCACCGCCCCGCGCAGCGCGCTCTCGACGCCGCCAGCGCGTTTGTCCCGCAGGTGGACGGCCGCGAGGGTAGCCGCCACGGCTGCGAGCAGGAACGCCAGCACACGGGACTTGAACGGCGACCAGATCCGCGGCTCGACGAAGACCAGGGCGACCGCCCCCCCCGCCGTCGCGAGCAGGCCGAGCATCCGCCACCTGGCGGCAAGGTCCGGTCGGCGCCACCAGCCCTCGAGGACCTCCACGCCGCGCCGCATCAGGATCGTAGCCGGCACACACGCGGCGAGCACGACGAGGGCCGCCACCAGGTGCGGAACGGGATCGTCGAAGAAAGGGCGCAGCCACCGCAGGGGGGGCTGGTGCAGGAGGTAGATTCCGTAGGACTCGGCCCCGAGGAGCAGCACCAGCTTTCGCAGGAGCCCGATCCGGGCCAGAAGACCGTGCCACCAGGCGTACAGGACACCGGTGAGCCCGACGCTGACGAGGAGGTTGGAGACCAGTGTGCCCACCCAGAAGATCGAGCATATCAGCCCGAGTGCGTAGATCGGGATCGCCAGCGTCACCGCTCGAGGCCAGGGAAGGGGCGCGTTCGCGTCGCGTCGTCCCACCCACTCGGCCAGGAGCATCCCTGCCGCGAACTCGGCGAGGCGCGTTCCGGCGAAGAGTCCCGTCATCCAGAAGTAGAGGCTGTCCGTAGGGATCCAGCCCAGTAAACCAAGCCCACGGCTGAGCACTGTCAGGCCCAGGGTCGACGCCGCGAACCCCCACGGCCCGGCGCGCTCGCGGAGGATCATCAGGAGTGGAAAGACCAGGTACAGTTGCAGGATGGTCCAGACGAACCACCAGGCAGGCGAGATGTGGAAGAACACCGATTCCCGAAACCGGAGGCCCAGAACGCTCAGCAGCGTCAGATGGTCTCCGAAGGTCAAGGTGGTAGAAGGGATGAGGAGAGCCAGGCCCAGGATCAGAAAATGCGCGGCCACGTACTCCGGGAAGAGCCGGAGCAGTCGGCGTCGCAGGAAATCCGGGTACGCCGGTCGCCCGCCTCGCGCGCTCCATGCCAGCCCGAGACCGCTGAGCAGTATGAAGACGCCTGGCGCGGCGTCTCCCAGCCAGCCCGCGAATTGGAGCAGGGAGAGCGGGAACGGGGTCTCGTGGGGGTAGAAGCTCGCGAGCCGCTGCGACAGATCGGGCCAGTCACGGCCGGGGTTGCTGAACCAGGGGCCTCGACCGAAGTTCTCGACGAGGTGGTTCAGTAGGACGCCGAGCAAAGCCAGCCCACGGACGGCATCGAGCCACGCCCTGCGTCCCTGCTGAGCCATCCAACCCTCTGCTCAGGTCCCCAAGCCCTCGACGGCCGGGAAGCATCGGTACTGCGCCTGTGGCGAATGGTCACGCGTGGAGGGATCCCAAGAGTAAACGCGAGGCCCTGCCCCGTCAAGCCCGGCAGCCCGGCGCAGCAGCGACGATGCCTGCGCCTGGACGCGCGTGCTCGACCTCCGCTCCCCTCGTTCTGGAGCTGCCAGTCCAAGCGCACACGTACCTCCTCGATCCATGCACGCAGCAACGCCGTGTCGACGATCTCGGGCTGATCTCCGTCTGATCGACCGTGGGCTGAGACACTGGGGAGGCCGCCAACTTCGCCGCCTACCAGCAGAGGCCCCCGAGGAGCTCGCCCGACTGGCGCCTGGCAACTGCGCCACTTTGACGCTGCAGACAGCACGTGCTCGACGACGGTTGGGCCTGGCTCGATCGAGGATGACCGCGGCTCGAGCCTTCGGCGTCTGGAAGGTTGGCGCGCCGCCCTTCAGCCCGTCTGGCCCTGGACGATCGGCTCGCCCTTCGCCTCCCTGAAGGCCGAGAGGCTCAGCGGCTGGATCAGCCAGGCGTCGAGTAGCGCGCGGCGCCGCTCGTCGCCTGCGGTGAAGACGTCCGCCAGCTCCCCGAGGTCGATGGCCGCTCGCGCCGCCTCGAGGGAGGCCCCCGAACGCACCGCAGCGCCCACGTCGTCGCGGATCTTCCGGATCAGCGCCTGGAGCTGGCGCAGGTAGGTTGCGTCGCTCTGGATCTCGCCATGCCCCGGCACCAGGTGGAGGAAGTCCAGCCCCGCCAACCGGTCCAGGGTCTCGAGCCACTCCGCAGGGAAGCTGCCGAACCCGTAGGGCAATGGGTGCACCACCAGGTCGCCGCTCAGCACGACGCGCTCCCGGGGCAGCCACACCACCAGGTCGCCGTCGGTGTTCCCGCGCCCCAGGTGGCGGATCTGGATCTCCCGCTCGCCGCGCCACAAGGTCATCGCGCCGTCGACGATCAGGGTGGGCTTCTCGATCCGCGCACGCCGGTACTCCGCCAGGGCCGCCTCGGTGTCCGGCAGCATCTGCCTCCAGCGGGCCAGGCGCTCCGGAGTCAGGGGCGCCCCCTGGTCGTCGAGACCCGTCTCCACGCCCTTGCGGAGCGACCCGATCATGTCGACGAGCTGCGGTTGGAAGCGCTCGAGCCCGATGTTCTCGCCCGTCATGCCGGTGATGGTGCGGGAGTGGCCCACGACCTCGGCTCCGGGGAAAGCCTGGAGAAACACCGCGTTTCCGAGCACGTGGTCTCCGTGCCAGTGGGTGTTGACGAGATAGCGCACCGGCAGGTCGGTCACCATGCGCAGCAGCCGGAGCGCGCTCTCCGCCGCTGCCACGCCGCCGCCCGAGTCCACCACGACCACGTCCTCGTCGTTGACGATGAAGGCGACGTTGGGCTCCACCGGCTGCCGGAACACGTCGGGGCGGACCGCCACGTAGACGCCGTCGGCAACCTGGCGGAGCTCGCGGTCGAACACCCCGCTCCCGGTGGCGGGCGCGACGAGGGTCTGAGCCGCCGCCGGGTGAAGCGCGGATGCGAGGAGCACCGCCGAGGCCAGCGGCAGCCGGGGCAGCGCTCTCATCGGGTCGGGCTCGAGGCCGAGGGGTCGCCGGTCGCCTGCCGGAAGGCGCGCTCGACTCCGGGCGCGAGGAAGAAGCTGTCGAAGGCACGGCCGCGAGCTTCGTCGTCCCCCGCGAAGCGCGCCCGCCACTCCGGGAGCGTGAGCCTCGCCCGCACCTGCTCCAGGTCGAGGCCCTCGGCTGCCGCGGCGCGGGCGCCGTCGACGAGGGTCAGCAGCAGGCCCCGCACCTGCCGCAGGTAGGCCCGGTCGCGCTGCGGACGGCCATGGGCGAGGAAGAGCACGTCGGCCGGCAGGCCGTCGAGAGCGGCCAGCGTCCCGATCCAGTCTTCGTAGTACGAGTAGAAGGCAAAGGGCACGGGGTAGACCAGCAGGTCACCGGTCGCGACGATCCGCTCCTCCGGCAGCAGCACCACCACGTCTCCCCGGGTGTTCCCGCGCCCCAGCCACAGCAGCTCGATGGTGCGGGTGCCGCGCTGCAGCACCAGGCGGTCCCGGAAGACGAGGTCTGGCGGTTGCTCCTCGACGTCCCGCAGCTCGTCCAGCGCCCAGCGGTTCGCCCCGATGATGGCGCGGGCTCTTTGCTTTCGCCGCTCGTCCATGGGCTTCCCGGCGTCGTCCACGCCGTCGGCGATCCAGCGCTCGAGGGTCGCGATCTGTCCCTCGATGCCGGCGAGATCCTCCAGCCGCCCACCGTAGCTGCGCTCGCGGATGTCGGTTCGGGTGTCCTCGTGGGCGATGAACTCCACTCCGGGCCAGCGCTCCCGGAACACGGCGTTGCCGCTGTGGTGGTCGTCGTGCCAGTGCGTGTTGACCACGTAGCGGACGGGCTCGCCCGTGAGCCTCTCGATCTCGGCGACCATGCGCCGGGCGGTCGAGGGGAAGTTGCCCGTGTCCACCACCAGCACGTCGCTCTCGTTCACGACGATGAGCGAGTTGCCCTCGATCAGGTCCTCTAGGGGGTCCTTCCAGACGAAACCGTAGACCCCGTCAGCCAGGGTGATGATCTCGAATGGCTTCGCCTGCGGTCCGCGCTCGGCATCCGACGCCGGCGCGGCCAGCGCCAGCCCGCCGGCCAGCACAAGGGTCAGCAATCGATCGCCCTCCACCCCCCAGCCCGACCTTCGTCTCCCAGCCTGGGGCAATCGTCATGCCAGGTGCATGTCGAGTCTTCACCTCACCCGTTCCGCGCGGGTTGTCCATTCGCGGACAGCGCCGTCACGCAACCGGACAGGGGGTCAGATCTTGCGTTTTGCCTGCTGACGCTGTCTCCGACCGCAGGATGCAGGATTTTGACCCCCGCTGCGGTGAGCCTTCCCGGGCGGTTTCTACGCGTCTCAGACAGGGAGGCCGAGCGGCCACCGGAGGGAGGATCCGACCATGCGCACTGTACTCGCGACCGGCGCGTTCGCGCTGCTCGCCTCGGGCGGCCAGGCCGCTGCCGAGGCGCCGGAGAAGCTGGAAAGGCCTTTCCTCGTCTACGTTTGCCCCGCCGACGCCCTCGCCCTCGAGCCGGCCGGAGCCCCGAAGGACGTCATGGACTCGGTCGAGGACGTCCGCAAGAACATCGAGAAGAAGCGCAGGGGCTGGATGAAGCTGGTTCCGTCCCTGGAGCAGGCCGAGGTGCTGGTGGCGGTAGTGGGCCGCGAGGTGACCGAGAGCCACGGCTCGGTGCTGCGCGGCCGGTACACGCTGTTCACCGATCAGGGCGACCTGATCGGACAGGGGGACCTCAGCGGGCAGCAGATCTTCGGGATCTGGGGCACGGCCGCAGCGGACATGTCCGGCCGCCTCCAGCGCCTGCTCGAGGCCTTCTACCCGGTCATATCCGAGGAGCGCGAGACGCTCCCGCGCCCAGCCACGGTGCTCGCGGTCCGGCACGGCGAGGTGCTGGCCCGTCGCGGCGACCCCGAGGTGGCCCGCGCCCGCTTCGAGAAGGCGCTGGCGCTCTCGCCCGACCACTTCCCGGCGCTGCGCGGCCGGGGCCAGGCGCTGGTGGACCTGGGTGCCTACGAAGCGGCGCTCGTGGACTTCGACCGCGTGATCGAGGCAGAGCACGCCGACGCGGCGACTTTCTTCGCGCGGGCGCGCGCCCGCGACGCGCTGGGGTACGACCAGGAGGCAGACGAGGACCGGAGGGTGGCGCTGACGGCGGTGCCGCGGAACGCCGAGCCCGGACCGCTCGCGGTGGCGCCCGGGGGCGAACCCGATCCCGCAGCGGCGATCTCCGCCGAGCTGACCAGGCGCGACGCGGAGATCGTCGAGCTGCAGCGCCGCGCCGACGATTGGCGCCGAACCATGAAGTCGACCAGCGACACCTACGAGAAGGCCGTCCATCAGGCCCGCTACGACCTGGCGGCTCTCGACGCCGCGCTCCGCTCCTGCCAGGCCGGCGACCAGGCCGTGTGCGGCGCCCTCGTCACCCGCGCGGTCACCGGTGTCGCCGAGATCCCGGTCGCGGATGCGCCGCCCCCACCGGGCCCCGAGACCGTGGACCGGGCGCTGGTCTCGGTTGCGGCCGCGAACCTGCGCAGCGGGCCGTCCACTGGTGACGGTGTCGTGCGCCGCCTGGTCGAGGGCGACCTGCTGGTGCTGCTGGACCGCGAGGCTCAGCAGGGCTGGTACCCGGTGATCCACGTGGCCTCGGCCGACCAGGGCTGGATCCACGGCGACCTGCTCGGGCTGGAGCTGGCGGAGAAGCCCCCGGGCGAGGGCCCGAGCCCGTTCCGGGGACGCCGGCTGACCGAGGACGCGCCCCCGAAGGTGATCGTCACCAACGACGGTGACCTGACCATGACGCTGACCGTGGGCGCGGAGCACCACACCATCCCGCCCGGCAACCAGCGCACGCTCGAGGTCGCGGCGGGCAACCACCGCTACGTGGGCGCCGCGCCCGGCGCGCTCCCCGCTCTGGGCCGGCAGCTCTTCGAGCGCGGCCACGAGTACACCTGGCGTTTCTGGATCGAGCGAAAGCCGGCGCCCTGATACACTCCGATGGACAGCGGCAGTCGATCCGGTCGTGCGCTGCGACACCGGCAGAGGATAGAAGACCATGCGAACCACCACCCTCTTCATCCTGGCGGTCGTCGTCGGCGCCGTGTTCGGCTCGTGGCGTCCCGGCTGGGCGACTGTCGGGATGCAGGAGGAAGCGAAAGGCCTGGGCTACCCGTCCGAAGATTGCGACTACTGCCACACCTTCTCGGGCGATCACATGCGGGAAAGGGCCGAAGAGCTGGGCATCACATCGAGGAACTGCTACGTGTGCCACGGGGCGAAGCTGCCCCTCGCCGGGTTCGAGCTCTACAACCGACGGGGCCGGTACCTGGTCGACGAGAAGGCGCGACGTGAGGCCGAGCGGGCGGACATGTCCTGGCTCGCCGACTACGTCGAGGAGACGGAAGAGGACCAGAAGCCCCCGCCCCGATGAACGCAGGGCAGCCGAGCAGTCCGCTCGCCCGAACGGAGCGCACCTCGGCACTCAGGATCCGTTTTATGGATCCTGAACACGACCCGGTACCAGGATGGCACGCAATCCGCGGCCGCTTTCAGCTCCCCTCCCAGGTGCTTGGGAGGGGTCAGCTCCTGGTGCCGGCCGGCCGCCCGCCGAGGGGCACCGCGACCCGAGGCCCGGGCAACCTCGCGGCCGGGCGAGAGGCGAGCGTGGAAAGAACGGTGGCACCCGTGGCCACCTGTGGTACACTTCTGCCCTTGCTGGTTGCCGTTCGATCTGGCGTTTCGAACTTGGCCGTCCATGCTGGGCGGCCTTTTCTTTTGGACGCGCAGGCGACCTGGCCGCTGGCATTGGCCGAGGAGGCTTGCAGGAAATGATCGAAGGCACAGTAAAGTGG
>Ga0299906_10000231_pt1 | contig 55346 bp, 41 predicted proteins | sample RVTome_14_FD_200259 | JGI IMG/M metagenome (GOLD analysis project Ga0299906, IMG submission 200259) | Soil microbial communities from uranium-contaminated site in the Upper Colorado River Basin, Wyoming, United States - RVT145D125 (version 2) ...
CTCCACGTCGGCTTCATACGGGCTGGTCACCTGCTTCATGATCCGCAGCTCTTCGTCGGGCGTGGGATAGCCGACCTGGATCTTGAACATGAAACGGTCGAGCTGGGCCTCGGGCAGCGGATAGGTCCCCTCCTGCTCGATCGGGTTCTGCGTGGCGAGCACGAAGAACGGGCTCGGCAACGGGAACGTCGCGTCGCCCACGGTGACGTGCCGCTCCTGCATGGCTTCGAGCAGGGCGGCCTGCGTCTTGGGCGGCGTACGGTTGATTTCGTCGGCGAGGAGCATGTTGGCGAAGACCGGGCCGCGGACGAAGCGGAAGATGCGCTTGCCGGTGGTGCGGTCCTCCTCGAGCACGTCGGTGCCGGTGATGTCGGCGGGCATCAGGTCGGGGGTGAACTGGATGCGCCGGAACGACAGGTGCAACGCGTCGGCGAGGGTGCTGATCAACAACGTCTTGGCCAGTCCGGGCACGCCTTCGAGGATGCAGTGCCCGCGGCAGAACATGGCGATGAGCACCTGCTCGATCACCTGGTCCATGCCGACGATGACCTTGCCGAGCTCGGCGCCGAGCTGTTCGTACGCCTCGCCGAGCCGGCGGACGGCGTCGACGTCGTCGCTCGGGGGCGCGGGTTGCTGCGCTACGTCGGCCATACACGGACTCCGGCACGGGCACGTCGGCCCATTGAAAAGATACCCATGCCGCCGGATGGTCGGGCGCCGCGCGCCGGCGGAACGGTGGTCTGCAAACCCTTACAGTACAGGATTTCGTGTGTTGGTGACAAGCGACACCCTGGGGGGAATGACGAATGACAAAATACCCAATGACGAAAGAATGACGAAGCCCGAATGGCGGACCGAGTGGAGTCACGGCCGGGATTGGTCATTGGTCATTCGGTATTCTCTCGACATTCGTCATTAGACATTTGTCATTCCGCGGTAACCCGTTTCCACTTCTTCTCGAACCCCGGCTGATCGAGCACCTCGGGGTTGATCACGCCGATCGGGCGTCGGCCTTGGGACAGGTCGAGCATGCCCTGGCAGGCGGTTCGGCCGATGTCGCGGAACATCTCGTTCGTCCAGGCAATGCAGTGCGGGGCGAGCAGGACGTTGTCGAGTTCGCCGAGGCGGTGGGGTTCCGCGAGCGGCTCGGTGGCGAAGACGTCGATCGCGGCGCCGGCGATTTTGCCTGCGGCGAGTACGTCGTACAGCGCGTCTTCGTCGACGATGCCGCCGCGGGCGGTGTTGATCAGGTACGCGTCGGGTTTCATGAGCGCCAGTTCACGCGGGCCGATCAGGTCACGGGTTTCGTCGGTCAGCGGACAGTTGATCGAGATGAAGTCGGCGGATGCGAGGAGTTCGTCGAGGGTGGTCATGCGCACCCCCATTTGCCTGGCGGTCTCGGCGTCGACGAAGGGGTCGAACGCGAGCGGCGGGTTCATGCCGAACCCCTCGAGGAGTTCGACGAGCTTGCGCGCGATCCGGCCCAGGCCGACGATGCCGAGCGTACGGTCGCGCAGTTCGCAGCCCATCAGGCCCGCGCGCGCGTCCCATTGTCCGGTGCGTACGAGCCGGTCCTTGGCCCGCATGTGGTGGGTCAGGGCGATCATCCAGCCGACGGTGGCTTCGGCGACGGGTCGGTCCACCGCGCCGGCGGTGATGAACAGCAGTACGTCGGCCGCGGTGCACGCTTCGACATCGACGGCGTCGTAGCCCACGCCGAACCGGCCGAACGCGATCAGGTGTTCGTTATGCGGCAGACTCTCCGCGGTCACCGCAGGCGTAAGCACGATCACGCCGTTGGCGTCGCCGATCTGGTCGGCGGTGATGGTCGGCCGGTGCTCGGCGAACTTGCCGCAGTCGATGGGGTCGTAGCCGTCAAACACGCCGAGACCCAGGTCGGCGAACTTCGGGCTACCGTCGGCGTCGTAGAAGTCGGCAGTCAAGCGGACCTTGAATCGGCCGGCGGGATTACTTGACATGGCATGGTTCCAACGCCATAGCGCCGCGACCTCGTGTGCCACTGCTCTGTGAGCAGTGCATTCCCGGTATGACGCTACACCTGCTCTCCACTGCTGACACAGCAGTGGCACACTCCGGAACCTTGGTTTCGATCAGGGTCAACATCCGTGCGATCCTATTGTGAGTTGGTCCGTTTGGGTACGAGTGTCGGGGTGATCGCCACGGTTCGGCCTACAAGCGTCAGGGCGTCGGTCAGACCGCGGATCAGCAGGCCGGTGTCGAGCCCGAGCCCGAGCATGCGAAAACCCTGCTCCCGACGTTCGAGCAGGTTGTCGTTGCCGGTTGCGACCACGCCGCAGTGTTTGCCGGCGTTGCGCACGGTGTCCTTGATCGTCAGCAATTGCTCGGCCACCCTGGGGCCTTCCCACTGACCGGCATGGCCGGCGGAGGCGGAATAGTCGGCCGGGCCGATGAAGAAGATCTCGACGCCCTCGACCCGCACCAACTCGTTGATGTTCCATCGGCCGGTGACCGTTTCGATCAGTGGCACGACGAGGACGTTGTCCCCGGCCTCGCGGACATGTTCGGCGAAGCAGGCGCCCCAACCGGTGGCCCGTTCGGCTCCGATGCCGCGCACACCTTTGGGAGGATAGTGTGCGTAGGCGACGGCTTGGCGCAACTGATCCGCCGACTCGATCCAGGGCACGACCACCCCGTCGGCCCCGATGTCGAGCACACGTTTGATCAGCCCACCGTTCAGCTCGGCGATGCGGACCAGCACCACCGTCTCACTGCGCACCGCGGCGCGGATGTGATCGACGATCGTTTGCCAATCGAGGTGACCGTGCTCGGCGTCGACCACGATCCAGTCGACGCCCAGCGCGACGGCGATCTCGGAAACCCCGGTCGCGTCAAGCGTGACCCACAGCCCGTAAGCCGGGCGGTCGGCGGACAGGGTGCGTTTCAATTGCTGGATCGCGGGTGTGTTCATGGTCGGCTCGGTTTCGCGCGTTCGGAAATATTGTATCGTAAAGTTGCGCCGTGTTGACCGCAAGCGATGCGACGATCACGATATATAAGATGATCAGGAAGAGGATCTGAACCGGCCCGAAGCGCTGGCGAGGGTGTTTCCCTGGACCGTACACTCGGATACTACACCCTCGCCAGCGCGTCGGGCGGGTAGGTTGCAGCTTGACCGTTTCTTCAGATCTCCGCACACGCGGTGCGTTCGTTTGATGGGAGACGTAGAACCCATGCCCATCCAGCCGGTCGATGATCGAAGGCGCGCCGTGGTCATGGGACTCGGCGAGTTGCTGTGGGACTGTTTCGGCGACGTGCGTCGTCCGGGGGGCGCGCCGGCCAACGTCGCTTTTCATGCCGATCAACTCGGAGCCCGCGGCGTGATCGTCTCTCGCGTCGGGCGTGACGCGCTCGGCGACGACTTGCTGGCCTTCCTGAAGGACCGCGATCTCGACATCGCAGGTATTCAGCGCGATGCGCGGCATCCCACCGGGACGGTAACCGTCGAGACCGACGCCGGCGGCCAGCCGCGTTACGTCATCCATGAAAACGTCGCCTGGGATCACCTTGCGTTCGATGTTTCGCTCGAAGCGATCACCGCGCGGGTGTCGGCGGTGTGCTTCGGGACCTTGGCCCAGCGCACCGCGGCGTCCCGTCGAGCGATTGAAGCGGTGCTCGATCGCTGTGACCGCGCGCTGCGCGTGTTCGACGTCAACATTCGTCCGCCGTGGTTTGATGCGGCGGTGATCGAGTCGTCGCTGCGTCGCAGTGACGTGGCGAAGCTCAATCACGAGGAAGTGCCGATCGTCGCCGACCTACTGAAAATGACGTTGCGCGATCCGCGGGACGTGTCCGCAGCGCTGGTGGATCGGTTCGGGTTGCAACTGGTGTGTATCACCCGCGGTGGGGCGGGTTGTTTGGCGGTCTCGGCGGACGAACGGGTTGACGTGCCCGGCAGGCGAATCGAAGTGGTGGACACCGTCGGTTCCGGTGATGCGTTTACGGCCGCTTTGGTCTGCGGACGACTGCGCGGATGGCCGTTGGCGCGCTGCGCGCACCGTGCCAACGCGGTGGGCGCGTTGGTCGCGACGCGCGCGGGGGCCATGCCGAACCTGCGCGACGAAATGGCCGCGGTGATGACGGCCGGCTGAGCGGTTCATGACTCGTCTGTTCATTCAATTCCCTTTACCAGTACTGATAAACCGGCCGGTCGCGCGGCATGATTTCAGGTGCGTGTAATCGTTGCTTACCGGCGACATAAAATGCGCGTCAGCGTGCGGTGATCGCCTTATCAAACTTCGCACGTTCGTCCGATTTTATGAGTACGCGAAGCGGGCAAATCCTAGGTCCAGAGAACGGAGATGCAAGCATGACGCTTACCTATCTGTTGGCTCTCTCGACGGTCGGGACGATTGGTGGTTGGCCTTCAACGGCCGAGTTTACAGCATCGCAACATGTAGCGCAGGTGTACGACGACCGGTACGTCGTCGGTTTCGACAGCGAGGGGATCGTTGTCGACGCGCAATCGGTAGGGCAACGGCTCGATGCCGGCGCGCGGAGGCTCGATACCGCGTTGATCGTGGCGCGGTATGCGCCGGCGCCGCGGATCGACGCTGCGTTGGGAGGATCCCAACCAGGCGATCGCCGTCTGACCGAGACGGCGGCGGCGCGGGTCGTTGATCGCTCGGCGATGCTGTGGGCATGTGTGGGCTCGGGCCGCACGCGTGTGGCGGGCATGCCCCAGGCGGTGGACGATGCGGCTGCGCGCTTGCGGCTCGACGGTCAGGAGCAGCCGCACATTCGCGGCCCGCCCGATGACCCGGATACCTGGGCTACCGGATACTTGGGCTATACGTGACGTCGGTTTACTCGTCCTTTGCCGTGACACGTTTGACGAACGATTGGTAGGCGCTGGCCGGATCGAATGAACCCTTCGCCTCTTCGGCGTGCAGCAGGACTCCGAAACGAAGCCGTAGCGTGGCGCCCTTTTTGACGACGACACGGCTTTTCTCACCCTTGGTGAAGGCGTTTCGTCCGAACGGATTGGCCAGCAGCAGCCCGTTGTCGCGGGCATGGTACCAACTGCGGCGGAAGTTACTCGGGTCGGGCATGAGCAGGACGCCGACCCGTTGTCCGTCGATCACGCCGCGATAATCACACCACGCCGCCTGCCGGCCCCAGACCTGCATCTCGTTGCGACGACCCTCACTGTTGAACATTTCGCCGCCGTGCTTGACCGTCAGGGGCGTGGCCACGCGAACGCCCAGCCCCATCTCCTCCTGATCGCCGAACACGAAATCACCCTCGTCGGAGGAGAACGTCGACTCCCAGATCAGCAGCGTATCGCTCGGCCGAACGATCCATGTATAGCGGCCGATCTCGCGGCACACGGTTTTGCCGTTCTCACTGTTGATATAGCGATTGCGCACGGCGAACGATCCGGTTCCGTTGCCGCCGGTCGGCTCGGTCACGAACGCTTCATGCTCGACCCGGGCGCGATTGCGCCAGAAGTCCGCGCCGCTGATGTCGCCGAACGCCATCCAGACGCCCGGGTGGTACGTCGCGTGATCGGTGAGGTCCTTGCCCTCGATCGGCGGGTGGTTGCGGGTCACCTGCGTGCCGTTCGGGGCGCGCACGTGCGCGAAGTAGGGACGGGGTATCATCGCGTCTTCGTAGACATAGGTGGCTACGTCCCGACCGGCGATGGTGATGTTGACTTTGCCCGGTTCGCGCGAAAACGCGACCGTGAGCGCGTCGGCGGATGCGCAACCGGATGCGGAACCGAACAGGGTTATCAGTATTGCGGCGCGTAGATGCGCTGATTGAGTAGGCAAAGTAGCGCGCTCCATCATGTCTGGGATCGCGGATCGTGCTCAGTCACCACGTACGACGCGTGGCGTTACGTCTGCTTCGGCGTACCCCAGTGATCGTCGCGGTAGATTCGTCCGACCCTCGTGTTGGCTTCGTCGTCGCCGATGAACCGTTCGCTGGTCGGCTCGAAGCGGAGCGATCTCCCGAGTCGGGTGGCGATGTTGCCCAGGTGGCAGAGCGACGCGGACAGGTGTCCGACGTCGATCGGGGCGTTGACCGGTTGCTCGCCGCGGACGGCCGCGATGAAGTTGGCCTGGTGCGATTCGCCGCTGACGTTCGTGTCGATCTCGACCGGTTCGTGCCGTTCGTTGAAGACCTTGAGCACGCCGCGCTTGCTGAGCAGCATCCAGCCCTTGGTGCCGTAGAAGGCGTTGCCGTTGTCGATGCGGTCGAAGCCGTAGGGCGACCAGAGCCGCTGCTCGAAGACGAGCTGGCGTGTCCGGCCGTTGCTCGGGTACTCGAAGCTGACGTATTGCGTGTCGGGGAACTGCTGGTCGTCCTTGAAGAAGTACTTACCGCCGGCGGCGCTGACGTAGGACGGATGGGTTTCGACGCCGAGTCCCCACCGGGCGATGTCGATCTCGTGCACGCCGTCGTTGCCCATGTCACCGGTGCCGAAGTCGTACCACCAGTGCCAGGTGTAGTGGAAGCGGTTCTTCTGAAAGGGCACGAACGGGGCCGGGCCGATCCAGGTGTCGTAGTCGACGCCGGCGGGAACCGGGCCGGGCGAGGCGTGGCCGATGTTGTCGCGACGCTGCACGTTCCACGCCTTCGAGACGAGCACGTCGCCGATGATGCCGTCGCGCAGGAGTTGGATGCCGTGGCGGATCAGCGGGGTGGTGCGGCTTTGCGTGCCGTGCTGGACCTGACGTTTCGTGCGTCGGGCGGTCTCGACGAGCAGCCGGCCCTCGCGGATGTTGTGCGAGCAGGGCTTCTCGACGTAGACGTGCTTGCCCGCTTCGCAGGCCAGGATGGCGGCGGGCGTGTGCCAGTGGTCGGGGGTGGCGATCAGGACGGCGTCGACGGTCTTGTCGTCGAGGAGGCGTCGGAGGTCGCTGATCTTTTTCGGGTTGCCGGCGCTGTGGTCGTTGGCCGCCTCGGCCGCGCGGTTCGCGTCGGGATCGCAGACGTAGGCGAATTCGACGCCGGGCAGGCTCGCCAAGGCCTTGGCGACCCCCTTACCCCGGCCGCCGCAGCCGATCAGGCCCATCACGACCTTCATGTTCGCGCCGGCGGCGGAAGCGGAAGTGGTCAGGCTCAGGGCGGCGGTACTTGCCAGCGTTGCGGTGCTCGCCAGACCCGCTCCGGTCTGCTTCAGGAATGTGCGTCGGTTGGCTTTGGCCATGGTTGTTCTCCTGCGTTCGGAAAGGTGCGTTCGCGCGGACGGCCCGGCGGCCGCGATGTAGGCTTCACAGTACCCCGCACGTCGGGCAAGAGCAACCACGGGCAGCCTGGAGAGCCGTTTTAGGTTCGTAGTGTCGCCGCTAAACAGGGTGATGCGTCCATTTGTCCTACGGTTCAAGGTTTCGCAGCAGGGCGCGCACCGGGCTCGCTTCGGCGTGGGTCATGCGCAGTGGGGCGGCGTGGAGTTCATATTGTCCGGGCTGCACGTCGGCGAGCCAGAGGCCCTCGATGATCGCGCAGCCTTCACCGAGCAGGAGATGGTGCAGCGTGAACGCCTCGCCGCGCGCGTCGTCGACGGTCAGGCGATCGGTGCCGATCAGGAGCAAGCCGCCGTCGAGCAGGCACCGGGCGGCATCGGGGGTGAGAATCGCTTCGTGATCGTTGTAGTGGGTGAGTTGATCCGGATTCGAATGGGTCGAACGGATCAGCAAGCGCTGCGCGCCGACGATCTCATCGGCGATGTCCACGTCGAGGACGGTAGCGTTGCGTGCGATCAGGTCGACAACGGTGCAGGGGCCGGCGAACACCTCGAGCGGGATTTGGTCGATGGGCAGTCCGTTCCTGCAGAAGTGCAGCGGAGCGTCCATGTGCGTGCCGGTGTGGGCGCTGAGGCGCCAACTCGATGCGTTGCAGTGGTCGCCGCCGGCGATGCTTTTGTCCCAGGTGCGCACGGGCGGAGTTCGGCCGGGCCAGCAGTTCATCCGGTCGTTCATGGGACGGGTGATGTCGATCCATTGCCGCATGATGGGTCGCGATTCTACTTCTTCGCACGTTTCGGCGGCGCGGCGGAGACGCCCTCCAGGCCGCCGCTGACGCGTAGGACTTCGCCGGTGATCCAGCTCGTGCCGGGGTCGCAGAGAAACGCGACGGCGCCGGCGATGTCCTCCGGCTCGCCCCATCGGCCGAGCGGGACCGCCTTGCGCACGCGCTCGAGCATCTCCTCTTCGGTGATGTTCAGCGACTCGCACCGCTGGGCCATCACCCGCTGGTTGAAATCGGTGTAGACCGGACCGGGGCTGACCGCGTTGACCCGCACCCCGTAGGCGGCCAGCTCGATGGCCAGGGTCTTGGTCAGGCTGATCACGCCGGCCTTGGCGACGTTGTAGGCGGCCACCAGCGCGGCGGGGTTCATGCCGTTGACCGACGCGATGTTGACGATGCTGCCGGACTCTTGCCGTTCCATGATCGCGCCCGCGGCCCGGCAACAGTAAAACGTGCCCGTCAGCGTGACCCCGATCACGCGGTCCCACTGGTCGTCGGGCAACTCGACGATGGGGATCACGTCCTGTCCGAGTCCGGCGTTGTTGACGGCGATGTCGAGCCGCCCGTGCTCGGCGGCGATCGCTTCGTAGGTGGACGTGACCTGCGCGCTGTCGGTGATGTCGAGCGCGACCGCTTGCGCGCCGAGCCCCTGTTCGGCCAGGCCCGCCGCGGCGCTCGCGACCTTCTCGGCCTGCACGTCGGCGAGGACGACCCGCGCCCCGCGTCGCCCGAGTTCGGTCGCGATCCCCAGGCCAAGACCTTGTGCCGAGCCGGTCACGACCGCGATCAGGCCGTCAAGGTTGTTGATCGATGACATGTTGTGCACTCCGCGTGAATCACTTCATTTCGTAAGGCCAGGGACCCTGCGACCAGATCCCGCCGTCGACGTAGAGCGTGTGGCCGGTGATGAAGCTTGCCTCTTCGCGGGCGAGAAACGCCACCGCGCCGGCAACGTCTTGGACTTGCCCGATGCGCCCCAACGGCGTGAGCGAACCCCAGGTCTTCGCGTAGTCCGGCGACTCTTTCTTCGTTCGCTCGATCTCGATACACCCCGGAGCGACGCAATTGACGCGAATGTTGTATGGCCCCAACTCGACCGCGGCGACGACGGTAAACGCCTCAATGGCGCCCTTCGACGCGCAATAGTCGATCAGGCTGGGAAAGGGACGCTTGTTCGCGCCCGACCCGATGTTGATGATGCTGCCGCCGGCTTCGCGCATGCGCCGTGCCGCGGCCTGCGTGCACAGGTAGGTGCCCTTGAGGTTCGTGCGGAGGGTGCGGTCCCAGTCGGCTTCTTCAAGGTCGAGCAAGGACGACCATGTTTGCACCGCGGCGTTGTTGACCAGCAGGTTGATCCCGCTGGCCTGGGCGTCGAGCGCGTCGAACATGGCCCGGACCTGCGCGCCGTCGCCGACGTCGGCCTGAAAGACCCAGGCTTGTCGCCCTTTTTCGCGCACCATCTCGGCCGTGGCTTCAGCGCCGTCGGCGTCGAGGTGGTAGTTGACGCCGACATCCCAACCATCGGCGGCCAGGCCCTCGGCCGTGCCGCGACCGATGCCCTTGCTGGCACCGGTGATCAGGGCGACTTTTGTGCGCTGACTCATGATCGTACCAACGCTATTTGCCACGCTGGTGCGAGATTCCTATCTCGCACCCACCAATGCGGGAATCCCTTCCCGCGAGGTACACGCAGGAATGGATTCCTGCGAGAAGTGGTGCGAGAAAGGATTCTCGCACCAGCACACCAATTACATCTTCACCCACGTCGAACCTTGTTCGCACGATGCGACGGCTTGGGTGATGAATTCGAGTCCGCGCAGCCCGTCGTGCACGGTGGGGAAGTCGTATTGGTCGGTTTTCATCGGCTTGCCGTCGATGTGGGCGCGGATCGCCTCGGTCACGCCGCAATAGATCGTGGCGAACGCTTCGAGGTACCCCTCCGGATGACCGGTCGGGATGCGCGTCGCGTGGTTGGCCGGGTCGGACAGATACCCCTGCCCGCGGGTCAGTATCCGTCGCGGCTCGCCGTAGCGATACAGTTCAAGGTAGTTCGGATTCTCCTGCGCCCACTTGATCGCGCCCTGGTCGCCGTAGACCCTCAGCGTCAAACCGTTCTCTTCGCCGGTGGCGACCTGGCTGATGGTGAGCACGCCCTTGCCGCCGCCCTCGAAGCGCAGCAGGGCGTTGACGTCCTCGTCGAGTTGGCGATCGGGCAGGAACGTGCTCTTGTCGGCGCACAGCTCGCGGATCGGATCGCCGGTGACATATTCGAGCAGGTTGACGCAGTGGGTTCCGACGTCGCCCATCGTGCCGCCGATGCCGGACTGGGCCGGATCGACCCGCCACGCCGCCTGCTTCTGGCCGAGCTTCTCGTGCGGGACCATGAGGAAGTCCTGCAGGTATTCGACGACGACTTTGCGCACCGTGCCCATCTCGCCCGAGCGAAACAGTTCGCGGGCGTGCCGGATCATGGGGTGGCCGGTGTAGTTGTGGGTCAGGGCGAAGACCAAGCCGCTCTTTTCGACGCGCCCGACGAGTTCCTTCGCTTCGGCGAGGTTGTAGGTCATCGGCTTGTCGCAGACGACGTGAAAGCCGGCTTCGAGAAACGTCTTGGCGATTGCGAAGTGCGAGACGTTCGGGGTGACGATGCTGACGAAGTCGATCTTCCGGTCGTCGGGCAGCTTGGCCTCGGCCGACGCCATGGCGTCGTAGCTGTCGTAACAGCGCTGGGGATCGAGGTAGAGCTGCTTGCCGGTCTCGCGCGTGTTGTCCGCGTCGCGCGAGAAGCAGCCGGCGACCAATTCGATCTGTTGGTCAAGGGCGGCGGCCATGCGGTGGACCCCGCCGATGAACGCGCCTTGTCCTCCGCCGACCATGCCCATGCGTAGTTTGCGTTTCCAGGATTGCATGTGAATTACCCCTTGATCGTGATTAATTGACCAGTGTCGATATGAATGGGGTGATATCGGCGTAACCGATAGAACACGCGCGGCCCCGACGGGGCCGACGAATGTAGCCAGGGGCGCAGCGCAGTGGAGCCCCTGGATAGCGATAAGGAGTTTTTCCCTGCCCCGTAGGGGGCGGACGAATGATGCGCACCAAACCTTCGTCCGCCCCATCCGGGGCGGGAATCATCGGAACGATCGATCACCAGGGGTTGCGCTGCGCTGCGCCCCTGGCTACATTCGATGGCCCCATCGGGGCCTGGGTTTGGTCGTCGCGACATCAACTCAATCCGAGGATGCGTCGGTTGCTTTCCGGATCGCTCTCGCCGCCGGCGAAATCGTCGAACGCCACGTCGGTGGTTTCGATGATGTGCTCGGCGATGAACGGTGCGCCTTCGCGAGCGCCTTGCTCGGGGCTCTTGATGCAGCATTCCCATTCGAGCACGGCCCACCCGGTGTAGCCGGCCTCGGCGAGCAGGGTGAAGACCTGCTTGAAGTCGACCTGCCCGTCGCCGGGCGAGCGGAACCGGCCGGCACGATCGGACCAGGGCTGGTAGCCGCCGTAGACTCCCACGCGACCGCTGGGACGGAACTCGGCGTCCTTGACGTGAAACGCCCGGATGCGGTCGCCGTAACGTCGAATGAAATCCAGGTAATCGAGCTGCTGCAACAGAAAGTGACTGGGATCGTAGGCCAGACAAGCGGCCGGGTGATCGCCCGTGTGTTCGAGAAACATTTCGTACGTGGCGCCGTCGTAGATGTCCGAGCCGGGATGCAGCTCGTAGGTGAACACGACGCCGTGATCGCGGGCCAGGTCCAGCACCGGTCGCCAGCGCGCGGCCAACTCCCGGAACGCTTCTTCGATGATGCCCGGCGGTCGTTGCGGCCAGGGGTAGACCATGTGCCACGCGAACCCGCCGGAGAGCACGGGGATGTTGTCGGTGCCGAGGTTCACCGATGCGAGTACGCTTTTGTGCAACTGCTCGGTCGCCCAGGCAGTGCGGTCGTCGCCGCGCAGCCCGGGCGGATGAAACGCCTCGAACATGACCTCGTAGGCCGGGTGAACGGCCAAGACCTGCCCTTGCAGATAGGACGCCAGCTCGGTCGGGGCGAGACCGAGTTCGTTCAGCATCCCCCGGTAGTCGTCGCAGTAGGTTTTGGACTCGGCCGCTTGGTCGAGATCGAAGCAGCGGCGATCCCAGGTCGGGATCTGCACGCCCTTGTAACCCATGTCGGCGAACCATTGGCTGATGGTCTTGATGTCGTTGAACGGTGGTTGATCCCGCATGAACTGGGCGAGAAAAACCGCGGGACCTTGCATGCTGCCCATCGCACTGATTCCCGTTGTTGAGGTGTTTCGCGCGATCCGGCCGACGGACCGGACGACCGCGCCTGTCGGTATCATCAATAAGCGCGAATCGTGGGAAGATCAAGCGGTACGTGAAAAGCCGCTGGGACGAGAATCCTTGCTCGTCCCGATCCGATCCGAAGCAGGAATCCTTTCCTGCGAGGCATTTCCGAATACGCGCCCGTATCGCGCTTTGAACTTCGCGGGAAGGGATTCCCGCGGCAGTGGGTGCGAGAAAGGATTCCCGCACCAGCGTCATAGCGCATTAGCTCAGGATATCGGTGATCACGTTGCCGGCTACGTCGGTGAGGCGGAAGTCCCGGCCGCCGTAGCGATAGGTGAGTCGTTCGTGATCGATCCCCATCAGGTGCAGGATGGTGGCGTGATAGTCGTGCACGTGCACGGGGTCGGCGGCGATGTTGATGCCGTACTCGTCGGTCTCGCCGTAGGTGCGTCCGCCCTGGATGCCCGCGCCGGCGAGGAAGCTGGAGAACGCCGCGGCGTAGTGGTTGCGGCCCTGGCCGTTGTCGCTCCAGGGCGTCCGGCCGAACTCGGTGCAGCCGGCGATCAGCGTCTGGTTGAACAGGCCGCGTTGCTTGAGATCGGTGATCAGGGCGGTGATGGCCTGATCGACCCGCAGCGCCTTCGGCCGATGCTGCTGCATGTTGCCGTGGGCGTCCCAGTTGTCGTGCGAGCCGGTGTCGATCAACTCGACCACGCGCACGCCGCGCTCGATGAGCCGGCGGGCGATCAGGCACTGAAACGCGAACGACTTGTTGTCGCCGCGCTCGACGCCGTACATCTTCAGCGTCGCGTCGGACTCGCGGGTGATGTCGAGCACCTCGGGCGCTTCGCGCATCATGCCGCGGGCGACGTCGAAGCTGCCGGTGCGGGCCCGCAGGTTCGCATCGTCGGGCCGGTCCGCGGCGTGCCGTTCGTTGACCTCGCGCAGCATGAGCTGTTCGAGCTCGTGCAACGTGAGCGAGCGGGCCGACGAGCGCAGGTCGGGAATCGGGTCGTCGCCCGGCTTGATCCGCACGCCCTGATGGAACGGGGGCAGGAAGTTGTTGTCCCACACTTGAGCCCCGGCATACGGGATGTTCTCGGCCAGCACCATGTAGGACGGCAGGTTGGGATTGAGCGTGCCGAGCCCGTAGCTGAGCCACGCGCCGATGCTGGGCATGGGTACCGTCGACGAGCCGGTGTGCATGGCGAGGACGGCCTGAAAATGCTCGATGATGTCGGTGTGCAGGCTGCGAATCACGCACAACTCGTCGGCGACGGTGCCGAGCTGGGGAAAGATCTCGCTGATCCACAGCCCCGACTCGCCGTGCTGCTTGAACGAAAACGGCGAGCCCATGAGCGGCTGCTTGTCGACGCCGCGCAGGTGGACCGCGGGGACGATCTTGCCCGCGTCGGCGGTGAGCTTGGGCTTCGGGTCGAAGGTGTCGACGTGCGAGAAACCGCCGGTCAGGAAGATGAGCAGGAAGTTTTCGGCCTTGGCGGGAAAGTGCGCGGGTTTCGGCGCCAGAGGATGACCGTCGCCCAACCGCGCCGCCCGTGCCAACGCGGGATACAAACCGAGACTACCCGCCGCACAGCAGCCGAGAAAATCACGACGACGTAGGGTGTGGGTTGGGTTCATGGTTACGCACCCCGGATTGGATTCTCATAGTCTATCATGACGCGCATCTCTTGTCAGTCACGCATCGTACGGATTCCATCATGTAGCCGCCGAGCAAGCTCGGCGGCTACATGTCTCGATCGCGGTTTCTTTCTCAATCGACATACGCAAACTCGTTCGCGGACAGCACGATGCGCGCGTAGCTGGTCCAGGCTTCTTGCTCGATGCGGTCGGCCGGGGTTTCGATGCGCCGCAACCCTTGCGTGTATCGGTCCACGTAGTCGAGCGCCTTGTCGACATCGACCGGAGTCGGTTCCCGGCCCCAGGCGAGCTCGCAGGCGACCGCGACGCGTTCGCGCGGATCGGGAGACGCGTCGAGCAGGCGTTTCGCGAACGCGGCGGACTGCTCGGCCACGAACGGGTTGTTCATCATGTACAACGCCTGGAGCGGGACGATCGACGCGGCGCGTTGGGCGGTGCTCAGGTTCGCGTCGGCCCCGTCGAACAGAGCGAGGTAGGGGTGGCGCACAAGTCGTTGGGTCATGAGGTAGACGCTGCGGTGGCTCGACGGATAGACCGCCTTGAAGGGTGTGTGCTGCGTCCAGCCCCATTGCTCGATGGGTGGAAACGGGTGCCGGCCGGGACGGCGCAGATCCAGGGTGCCCGCTGCCGCGAGCATCGCGTCGCGAATCGCCTCGGCGTCGAGCCGACGGCGATCCTGCCGCCAGTAGAGCAGGTTCCCCGGATCCGTGGCGGCGTTCACTTTGTTCTCGTCGCTCGACAGCCGGTAGGTGCTCGAAGCCAGGATCAGCCGGTGCACCGCTTTGATCGACCACCCGCTTTCGATGAAGCGCAGCGTAAGCCAATCGAGCAGTTCCGGGTGCGTCGGCGCGGCGCCCGAGCGCCCGAAGTTCGACGGCGTGGCGACGATGCCCTTGCCGAAGTGATGCTGCCAGATGCGGTTGACCATCACCCGGGCGGTGAGCGGATGGTCCGGCCGGGTGAGCCAGCGGGCCAACTCGAGCCGCCCGCTGCCGTCGGGCGGCAGTTCGAGCGCACGCTCGCCGGCGAGGAACTTGGGTACCGACCGCGGAACGACCTCGCCCGGCTGGCTGGGATCGCCGCGCAGGTGCATGCGCAACGGCTCGGGCTTCTTGTCGTGCACGGCATAGGCGACCGGCACCTCCGACGGCATGCCCGCCATGGTCATCTTACGCAGCGCGTCGCGCTTGGGCTCGAGTTGCTCGTCGCGTCGGCGCTTCGTTTCAGCCTGTTCCTTCTCCAGCGCGGTGCGCTGTTTGTCCAGCGCGGCTGCGTCTCGGTTTTCTTTCTTGGCCGTCTCGATTTGTTGAGCGAGGGCCTTGATCTGCGTGTCCAGTTCGGTCAGCCGGACCGCATCGGGGCCTTGTTGCTCGAGCTGTTGGATCTCGCCTTCGAGGGTTTTGACCTGCTGTTGATGACGGTCGACCAGCGGCTTCGCCTCGTCGGGCGGGAGCAGCGGCGAAAAATGTCGCCGGCTGAACTTCTGCGACGCGAACTCTTCCGAGCCGGCGTAGGGATACTGCGTGCTGGCGAAGAACGCGTAGAGTCCGTAGTAGTCGGTCATGGTGACCGGGTCGAACTTGTGGTCGTGACAGCGGCTGCACCGCAGGGTAAGACCGAGGAACGCCCGGCCGGTGGTCTCGAGGGTGTCCTCGACGGTCAGGTGAAACAGTTCGTAGGGCGCGGTGGCGTAGCGACGCGACAGGGCGATGAAACCGGTGGCGACCACACGCTCGGCATACGCTTCGCGCGGGCCCTGCTCGGCCAGGATGTCGCCGGCGAGCTGTTCCCGCACGAACGCGTCGTAGGGCTTGTCGCGGTTGAACGCGTCGATGATGTAGTCGCGGTAGTGTCGCGCCTCGGGCACAGGATAGTCGGCGTTGTCGCCGGCGGTGTCGGCATAGCGCACCACGTCCATCCAGTATCGGCCCCAGCGTTCGCCGTAGCGCGGCGAGGCGAGCAGACGTTCGACCAGGTTGGCGTAAGCATCCGGTGCGTCGTCGGTGAGAAACGCCTCGATCTCGGCGGGGGTCGGGGGCAAGCCGATCAGATCGAAGTACAACCGACGGATCAGGGTGCGCCGGTCGGCGGGGCGTACCGGTTTGAGCCCCTGTGCGTCGAGCCGGGCCTGTGCGTCGAACTGGGCCCGAACGAATGCGTCGATGGCGTTGCGCGACCAGCCGGTGGCGTCGGTTGGGGGCACGGTCTCGCGCACCGGGGTGAACGACCAATGCGGCGCGGATTCAGGGGACGAATCATCAGCACGGCCGACCGCCGGCCAACTCAGCAGCACGACCAGAATAACGCGGTTTGCCGACATGGCTTATGATCCCGATCCACGTTCAAGGCGGAAGGGCTATCATACCCGATGCGTTGACGGGGTTCCACACGGGTCGCGTCGATCCAGGCGAAATCACAATGCCCATCCTGGTACGCAATTTGAAACTGCGGCTCGACGAGTCCGAGGCGCTTTTGCCTTTGCTGGCGGCGCGGCGGCTCAAGGTGCCGGTCGAGGCGATTCGCGTCTGGTCGCCGGTGCGGCGTTCGCTCGATGCCCGGCGGGCGGATGATCTCGTCTACGTCTACAGCCTTGAATTGGCGCTGCGGGGTCCGATCTCGGAAGAACTGCGGATCGTGCAGCGGTTGCATCGCGGCGACACGGTGATGCTCATACCGCGGGCGTATGAGTTGCCCGAACCGGGCACAACGCCGCTCAAGCATCGGCCGGTGGTGGTCGGGTTCGGGCCGGCGGGGATGTTCGCCGCGCTGCGGCTGGCGGAATACGGATACGCGCCGATCGTGCTCGAACGCGGACGCGACGTGCGCCGTCGACATGCCGATGTGCTCAAGCGCTTCTACCGCGACGGGGATTTCGATCCCGAGTCGAACCTGCTCTACGGCGAGGGCGGCGCGGGAGCGTACAGTGACGGCAAGCTCTACACCCGGGTCAACGATCCGTTGGTCGACGAGGTGCTCGAGAGCTTCTTTCGTCACGGCGCGAGCCCGGACATTTTGCTCGAAGGTCGGCCGCACGTGGGCAGCGACAAGTTGCCCGGCATCTGTCGCCGCATGCGCGAACGCATCATCGCCGCCGGCGGCGAGGTGTGCTTCGATCAACGGCTCGACGACGTCGAGATCCGTGACGGGCGGATCACGGCGCTGACGGTGAACAGTCGGCGGCAGGCCTGCGGTCCGGTGCTGCTGGGCGTGGGCCACTCCGCACGCGACACGTTGCGACGGCTGGCATCACGCGGCGTGCGACTGTCGGCCAAGCCGTTTCAATTGGGCGTTCGCATCGAGCATCCCCAGTCGATGGTCGATCGCTGGCAGTACGGCGCGGCCTGCGGCCACGGGCGGCTGCCTCCGGCCGACTACCACCTGGTGGGCAAGCGCGCCGCCGGTCCGCGCGGCGACGCGTTCAGCTTCTGCATGTGTCCGGGCGGGATGATCCTGCCGTCGAACGAGTCGGCGGGCGAGGTCGCCACCAACGGCGCGAGTCGCTCGGCACGCAGCGGAGCGTTCGCCAACGCCGGATTGGTCATCACCGTCGGGACCGACGACTTCGACAACGATCCGCTCGCCGGTCTGGCGCTCCAGGAACGGCTCGAACGCCGTGCGTTCAGGCTCACCGGTGAAACGTATGCCGTGCCCTGCCAGCGGGCCGCCGACTATCTCGCCGACCGGGCGTCGGACGGAACGCTCGAGACGTCGTACCCGCTCGGTGGCCGATGGTCCGCGGTGCGCGAGGTGCTGCCCGGCTTCGTCGCCGAGGCCGTCGCCCGCGGGCTCGAGATTCTCGATCGTCGGCTACCGGGCTTCGCCGGCAGTCACGCGCTGGTGACCGCACCGGAGACGCGCGCCTCGGCGCCGTTCCGCATCGACCGCGACGCAACCACGCGCATGTCGACAACGGTCCAAGATCTCTATCCCATCGGCGAAGGCGCGGGTTACGCCGGCGGCATCATCTCGGCCGCCATCGACGGGCTGAAAACCGCCGACGCGCTCATCCGACGTTACGGGAAGTATAGTCAGTAAAAGGTGTCAGGAAGAATATATCGCCCCCTAGAAAATCTTCCTGACACCTTTTCTTTTGCTTTACCTTTTACTTACGGCTTGACCGGCGGGCGGCCGATCGAGTGGTACTCGAAGCCGTGTCGGCGCATGGCGGCGGCGGTGTAGACGTTGCGGCCGTCGAAGATGAGCGGCGACTTCATCAGGCTGCGCATGCGGTCGAAGTCAGGACTGCGGAACTCGTTCCATTCCGTGGCGATGATCAGGGCGTCGGCCCCGTCGAGGACCGTGTACGCGTCGCGGACGCAATCGACGCGGTCGCCGAATTCGCGGTCGAGATTGTCGAGCCCTTCGGGGTCGTAGGCGGCGACGCTCGCGCCGGCTTCGAGCAGCAGACTGATGAGCGTCAGGGACGGCGCCTCGCGGACGTCGTCGGTCTTGGGTTTGAAGGTCACGCCCCAGAACGCGAAACGGTTTTTGCTTAAATCGGCACCCAACCGGGCGGTCAGCTTGTCAAAGAGCAGCCGGCGTTGCGCGAGGTTGCGGTTGTGCACGGCGTCGAGAATCGCGGCGGAGTACCCGGCCGATCGCGCGCTGTGGGCCAGCGCCTGCACGTCTTTCGGAAAACAACTGCCCCCGTAACCCGCACCGGGAAAGAGAAAGTGAAAGCCGATGCGGGCGTCGGTGCCGATGCCGCGCCGCACCTCGTCGACGTCGACCCCGCACGCGTCGCAGATGTTGGCGATTTCGTTGATGAAGCTGATGCGGGTGGCGAGGTAGGCGTTGGCGGCGTATTTGGTCACCTCGGCGGCGGTTCGGCTCATGAGCAGGATCGGATGCTGGTTACGCACGAACGGCTCATAGAGTTCGCGAATCACCTGACCGGCTTGCTCGTCCTCCGACCCGATCACGACGCGGTCGGGCCGAAGGAAGTCGTCGACGGCGCTGCCTTCCTTGAGAAACTCGGGGTTGCTCACGAAGTGAACCGGGTGCGCGGTCCGCTCGCACACGCGGGCTTCGAGTCGCGCGCCGGTGCCCACCGGGACGGTCGATTTGATGACCACGGTTTTGGGTCCGGTCGCCGATGCGGCGATCTGGTCGCACGCCCCCTCGATGGCCGACAGGTCCGCCGATCCGTCATCGCGCGGCGGGGTGCCGATGGCGATGAAGATCACGTCGGCGAATCGCACCGCTTGCTCGGATTCGGTGGTGAAGGTCAGTCGTCCCGCCTGGAGGTTGCGGCGGAGCAGGTCGGTCAGGCCCGGTTCGAAGATGGGGCACGCACCGGCCCGCAGGCGTTCGACCTTGTCGGCATCGACATCGAGCCCGAGGACGTGATTGCCCGCGTCGGCCAGGCACGTCCCGGTCACGAGTCCGACATAGCCCGAGCCCATTACCGTGATTTTCATCGTATCGGTCCTGTTCGTGCCGCTCTTGCCGTCGTCCCTATCACGCGGTCTGGAGGCCGCGGCATCCTATAATCGTCGGCAGACCCCATACTCGGCTGAAGTTATCGTCCTCCCGGAAGATCGTACGCGGGTCACGGAATTCGGTTCCGCGCATCGGCGGCCGAATTGCGTCCGATTGGGACTCGCGATCGCGGCCCACCAGGATAAGATCGGCCGGCGGCCGTGCCCGTCGCAACCTGTGTGTTATTCGTCATTTACCATCGTAACCCATTGCTGAATAGACGTTTATGGTGAGTGACATGAAAAGGGGTGGGTGGCATTCCCCTGCGTGAAAATAGGGATCGAGCAGGAATCGCCTTTGATCGCGAATCTCATCGGCCTAGGCTCGGTAGGGGTCTGGAACTGTATCGATTGCCGCGCGTGGTGTCCGACTACCGGGTGCCAAAGTTACCGGGGGGGGCCGGGGCGGCGACCGGCTCCCACCACGTGTCAGCCGTGCCGCCGCCTTATTCTTTTACGTACGTCCAGGGCATTGAAGTTATCATCGGACCGGGTCGATGGTGCGCGCATAGGATAGAATGGCGAGGGGGCGGGTGGATCGGAGGCCGACGTGGGCTTTGCCGAACTGGAAGATGCCCGATTGTACTACCGCAAGCGCGGTCGCGGTGCGCCGTTGATTCTCGTGTCCGGACTCGGGGCGTCGCTCGGCGTTTGGGACAGCGTGGTGCCGGCGTTGAGCGAGGTGTTCAGCGTGATCCGGCTGGACAATCGCGGCATCGGTCGGTCGGTCGCGAAACGCAAGCCGCGGACGTTGCGCGATTACGCCTGCGACATCCGCGGGCTGCTCGATCATCTCGGTTACGAGCGTGCTCACATTATCGGCTCGTCGCTGGGCGGTATGATCGCCCAGCAGTTCGCCATGGACTTTCCCGACCGGACCGATCGGCTGGTGTTGCTGGCCACTTGTCACCGTTTTTCGCCTTATTTAAGGCAAATCATGACCACGCTGACGGTGCTGCTGCGGCGGGGCAAGGGGAACGAGTATCGCGACGCGCTGACCACGCTGGGGTTTTCGCCGGCGTTCATCGACGCGAACCCGGACGTGCACGATCAGGTGCGCGAGGCAATGCAGGCGCCGGTAAGCCGGCTCGCGGTGGCGACGCAGTTCCGGGCGCTGGTCGCGTCGGAGTTCGAGGAAGATCGCTACGTGATACCGGCCGAGACCCTGGTCGTGGGCGGGAGCCTCGATGTGCTCATACCGTTTCGCTATGTCGAGCAGTTGGCCGCCGCGATCGAGCGGTCGGAGTTGATTCACATCGAGGGCGTCGGCCATGCCCTGCTCGAAGAGGCTCCGGAGATCGTGATCCCGGCCATTGTGTCGTTCCTGCGCGACGGGCCGGGCGGTCCGAAAAACAACGGCATGGGCAAGAAAGAACGTCGCAAGTTGGGTGTAACCCACCGGTAGGGCGGATGTTACCGTCCGAATCGGGTCAAGGCGGATGAAACCAGACCCGCCGACTTGGACGATGTAGGATGGGTAACCTAAGATTGAATGTGTTCTCTCGGGGACATCGTGCGACCCCGACACATTCAACCGCGGACGTTGCGTCGACCGTGGAACGGGTTGTCTGTCGGCGGCGGTATCAGCGCGTGAAAGCGAACGGATGAACATTCCTCCTTGGGTGCGAATCGACGAGATGACCGCGCGGACCTGGTCGCGGTTGTGGAGTCGGAGGACGAACGGCGAAGGTGCGCCGGACGCCGAGCCGCAGGCGCCCTGGCCCTGGGCCAAGCAGTATCCGCGCCACGTACCCACGGCGTTGCGTTATCCGCGGATGTCGGTCGGTCATCTGCTTGATCAGGCCGCGGCACGCTACGGGCATCTTGATGCGATCGGTTTCGACCGGGCCCGGATAACCTACGACGAACTCAAAGCCCAGGCCGATCGATTCGCGGCCGGGCTTGCCCAACTCGGTGTCTCGCCGGGGGATCGCATCGCCATCGCCCTGCCCAACTGCCCGGAATACGTGGTCGCGTTCTTCGCGACGCTTCGACTGGGGGCGGTCGTGGTCCAGGCCGGTCCGTTGCTCGGGCCGGCTGAATTGGCCGTGCTCAGCGCGAAGACCTCGCCGAAAGTCGTGATCGCGCTCGATCTGCTCGGCGACCGGATCGGGGCCGTGGCCAACAGCTCGTTCGTGCAGCATGTCATCACCGTGTCGCTCAGTCCGCACCTGTCGCGCACCGATCAGCTCGGCTATTGGTTCAAACTGCGCGGTTCGAAATACACCGGCGGCAACGGCGAGTCGAGCAAGGTCACGCGCTATGAGCAGCTGCTGGCCGAGGCGCCGGCCTATCCGCCCGCGGCCCGGGTCGAGCCGGACCGGGACCTCGCCGTGCTCCAGCCGACGGGGGGCACCACCGGCGGACTCAAGGTGGCCAAGCTCACCCATGCGAACCTGCTCGCCAATGCGTGCCAGGTGGCGACCTGGACCGGCATGGTCGAAGGGCAGGAGACGGTGCTCGCGGTGCTGCCGCTGTTTCACGCTTACGCGATGACGAGTTGCATGATCGCGCCGATCTACGGCAAGTCGACGATGATCCTTCAGCCGAGGTTCGAAGCCGGGGCCGTGCTCGACGCGATTCGCACGCACCGTCCGACGATTTTTCCGCTCGTGCCCGCCATCGCCGTCGCCCTGACGCAAAAGGTCGAGGCGGATGCCAAGGCCGAACCCCTGCCGCCGATTCGTCTGTGCGTTTCGGGCGCGGCCCCGTTGACGCTCAAGGTCAAAGAGGCGTTCGAGGCTTGGAGTGGAGCGCGGATCATCGAGGGCTACGGGCTTTCCGAGGCGTCGCCCGTTACGCACGTCAACCCGACCGACGGTCGGGACAAGGTCGGCAGTATCGGCGTGCCCTTGCCGGACACCGAGGCGCGGGTGGTGAATCCCGACGGCGAAGGCAATATCGAGCCGCTAGCGCCGGGCGTGATCGGCGAGCTGATCATTCGCGGGCCGCAGATCATGAAGGGCTATCTTTCCGATCCCGAAGCCACGGCCGACATGATTCGCGACGGTTGGCTGTGGACCGGTGACCTGGCCACGATGGACGACGACGGTTTCTTCACCATCGTCGATCGCAGGAAGGATCTGATCATCACGGCCGGGTTCAACGTCTATCCCGGTCAGGTCGAGAAGACGCTGTGCAAGCATGACGGTGTGGCCGAGTGCGCCGTGGTCGGAGAGCCCGACGAGGAGAAGGGCGAGGTGGTCAAAGCGTTCGTGGTACGCGCCGGTGACAGCGACGTGTCCGACGACGCGTTGCGCGAGCATTGCCGGGAGCACCTCGCGCCGTACGAAGCGCCGCGCACCATCGAATTCGTCGACGAGCTGCCGCGCAGTTACCTCGGCAAGGTGCTCAAGTATCGCATGCGCCAAGCCTACGACCATCGCCCCGGGACAGTCGCAGCGCCCGAGCCGGTGGCCGACGATCCGACAACCCCGGTGTCGGTCGAGACGCAAGACGCTTCCCCATCGTAACCCGGAGCAGAAAAAGGTGTCAGGAAGATTTTCCCCGGCTGCGAAAAATCTTCCTGACACCTTTTTTGGCTATCGCGGCGAGCGAGGCGCAGACGATTTGGTTGTCGTTGCGGGCGAAGATGTGGCGGTTGGCGTAGGCGGGCGGAGACCAGACGATCTTCCGGCCGTGTTCGGCGCCGGTCGGCTCGATGAGCTTGGTGCGGTCGATCAGCTCGTGTCCCTTGGGCGTCAAGCGCGCGATGATCAACTCACCCTGCTCGTTGGTGATGAACGTGCGATCACCATTGGGGGTGAGGAAGGCGTTCCACCACCGCCCCTCTCCGGTGTAATCGAGCGTGGACCAGAGCCGTCGGCCGGTCTTGGCGTCGAGACAGCGCAGGTGTCCGTAGCTGCCCACGCCGTAAATGTGACCGTCGCGCAGGAGCGGCGTACACATCAACGCGTGCAGGCCGTCGGTTTTATTAGGTTTCTCGCTGTCGCTTTTACCCTTCCAGAGCAGCGATTTCGCGGGCCGATCCTTGGCCAGCCGCAGCATGACCGGCCCGTTGTAGAACGCGCTGAAAAACAGCATGTCGTTTTCGATCACCGGCGGGGTGATGGCCAGCCCGGCTTTGACCGCGAACGGATGTTCCCAGAATACTTTGCCGGTTTCCGGATCGAGTGAGACCAGCGCTTGCGGGTGCCAGATCAGGAGTTGGCGCGTGCCGCCGGCTTCGATGATCGTGGGCGGACAGTAGCCCGGTTCTTCGGCCGTCACCGACCGCCAGAGTTCCTTGCCCGTCAGCCGGTCCAGCGCGACGACGACCGCGTTGTCCGCGCCGCCGACGAGGCAGATCAGCTTGCGGCCGTCGACCAGCGCCGGGGCCGACATGCCCCAGATCGGAACCTTCGTGCCGAAGTCGGCGATGAAGTTCTTCTGCCAGAGCACCTTGCCCGTCACGGCGTCGAGGCAGAACAGGTCACCCATCGTGCCGATCGAGTAAACCTTGCCGTCATGCACCGTCGGCGTCGCTCGCGGCCCGCGGTTGCGGTCGATCTGCCGATAGATGGACTTGTAGGGGTGCGTCCAGAGTTCCTTACCGGTTTTTTCGTCGAGACAGATCACGCGCTCGGTGTCGTCGCTCGCCTGTCGGTCGGTGACGTACACGCGCCCGTCGGCGACGGCCGGCCCGGTATACCCGTCGCCGATCTCCACACGCCAGCGAAAAGTAAGACCATCGGCGGGAAACGCCTCGAGTACGCCGGTCTCGCGCCAAACCCCGTCGCGCCGCGGTCCGCCCCACTGCGGCCAATCGTCGGCCCGCACGGTGGACGCGAGCAACAACAGCATGCCGAACCCAATCAAACGTGTCGATCGTGCCATTTCGTTCTACTCCGCATGCATCAACGTTGGTCAACCTTGATGCATCAACCATAGCGTTTCAACGCGCCCGCCGCCAATTGCTCTCGATAACGCAACGCGCTCCCCCTTCGGGTCGCCGCTAAACGATCAAGCTGAAGCATCGTTGGGTAGGCAAGTAACGGTTTGACTGCCGCCGACTCAGGCGCCGCGAAACGCCCGGCGAATGCGAGCCAGATCGAGCGTGAATCCGTCGACGGCTTTACTGAGCAGCTTGTCGCCGTCCGGCGTCATTTCCACGAACCGGCCGTCAACAAGTTGGAAGAACGTCATTGCGCTGCGTTCGGGATCGATCAGCCAGTACTCCGCCACCCCGGCCCGCTCGTAGTCGGCCTTCTTCGTCTCACTGTCGTATCGACGGGACGTGTCCGAGATGATTTCGACGACCAGATCGGCGCCGCCAACAATACGATCGGGAATCGGAGCGGCAGGAACGGCTCGAGTGAACACCACGTCCGGTCGATAGACCAAATCCTTCCCCTCTGTTCCCGGGCCAAGATCCACATCCACTTCAACGAACACATGCCCGATCGGCTGTGATTCCAGAAACGTTTCGATTTGGGTGGCGATGAGAACAATGAGTTTCTGATGTTTTGGTGTCGGACTCGGCGACATGCAGACCACTCCTTCGATCAGTTCGTAGCGATAGCCGTCGTCGACGAGTCGAAAGTACTCATCGGCCGACATGCGCCGGCCGTGATGCAGAGCCTCTCGTCGATCGAATTGCGTCACCGTCGTCATCGTGCGATCCTCTGATTATCATCATAACAGAACACTACGTCCCCGGGAAATGGACGCAGACCTCTACCCGTGACGTATCGCCGCATTCAGGGCGTGGGTTGCGGATTGAACAGGATGGCGTCGGGGTGCATGGCGGACCAGGCGAACCAGAAGGTGTAGACGAGCGAGAGGTCGTCGTTCGATCCGCCGATCGGTTCGACCCGCACCGAATCGGCGCCCTGCTGATAGGTCAGTCGATACTTGTGGCTGCCGATGGTTTGCTCGAGGCCCGCCGTGCCCGAAGCCTGTTTCGCGAGCACATCGACGGGATACGCCCACATGTCACCTCCGGCGCGGACCACGACCAGTTTGTCCTTGTTCCGTAGCTCGACCGACGGATCGGGTTCGGGGTTCACCGGAAACATCAGATTGTCGTGGCTGAAGTACGGCCCGTAGGCGGTCGCGCCGTAGTTTCGACCGTGCCCGGTATCTTCCGAGAGCACCGTGGTATCGGGGTGTCGCTTCCGCCATGCACCCCAGGTGGTCAGGTCGCACGGCAACATGCGCAGCGTCGACCCCTGGTCGGCGGCGGGTCCGGTCACCGCCCGCATTTGTAGCTGGCTCCATAGGCTTTCCCCCTTGCCGTCGGGCCGGCGGTCGAACAGCAGCACGTTCGAGTTGTACAGCAAGCCGCTGATGCCGAACTCGAGCGTCTCGCCGTCGACGGTACGATCGAAGACCACGACCGAGTCGCACAGGGGACAGTAGGTCACGGTGATCGGTTCGTCGCCGAGCACGTCGTTGACGGCCTCATGCCAGTTCAGGATGCGTATCGGATAGGCCCGTGCCGATTCTCCACGAACCACGCCGACGACACGATCCACGCCTTTCAGGTACGACGCCTCGTCCGCCGTCACCAGCTTCGGCGACGTGATCGCAGGAATGCCGTCCTTGGGCGGTCCGCCGGAAAATATTTCGTCGCGGGGAATCAGACAGGGTTCGAGATCGAAGGTAGGTGGACCGTAGCCCGGGAGCACCCCCTGGCCGGGCGTAGGCTGGTGCGGCGTCGTGACGTCGGCTTTGAAGATCACCGCCCCGTAGACGAGTACCGTCACGGTTAGGCAGAGCAGCGCAACCGCGATGCCCCACTCGCGGCGGTCGAGTTCGAAGAAGCCCTTCCGCGAAACGGGTGGTTCGTTACCGTCCAACGCGCCGGACAAGAAGGGCGCTCCTCACGTGCAATCGAAGTACAAGTAGTGATTCACCGCTACCGAGTTTCCGAGCCGCGGCGTTCACGCCGCGCGGCCACGCCGATTCGCCCACCGCGTGCCGATCGCACAGCGCCGAGCAAGCTCGGCGGCTAAATGATCTTGCGACGCTGAACCGGCGCCTACCCTCCCCCCGCTATAACCGTCCCCATCGTGGCAGCTATTCCCGGCCATCAGACCGAGAAGCGAAAGGTGATGCAATCGCCGTCGGCGACGGGGTAGGTCTTGCCTTCAAGGCGAATTTTTCCGGCGGCTTTGGCCGCCTTCATGTCGCCGGCTTGCCGGAGGTCCTCGAAGGCGACGGTTTCGGCCCGGATGAACCCGCGGGCGATGTCGCTGTGGATTTTGCTCGCCGCTTCGACCGCGCTGGCGTGGTTGGGAATCGTCCACGCCCGGCACTCGTCCTCGCCGTAGGTCAGGAACGAGATCAGCCCCAACGCCTCGTAACACGCATGGATCAGCCGGTCACGGGCGGGTTCGGCCAGGCCCAGGTCCTCCATGAACACCCGCCGATCGTCCTCGTCGAGTTGGGCGATCTCCTGCTCGACCTGGGCGCAGCACGAGATCACCGTGCGAGCATGCGCGAACGTCAACGTCGGCGGACTGCTCACGTCGGCCTCACCGACGTTGACCACCACCACCAACGGCTTGTGCGACAGGAACGCGAAACTGCTCATCAGCTTGCGATCGTCCACGTTCCAGCCGCTGTCGTCGTAGGGCTGTTCGGCCTCCCAGGCGTCGCGCATCTCACCCAGCAATATGAGTTGCCGTTTGTCCTGATCCTGCGTCGGCGTGGGTTTGTGGACGTCCTTTTCGAGCCGCTCGATGCGCCGCGTCGCGACTTCCAGGTCCGCGAACACCAGTTCGCTGTAGAGTTCGTCGATGTCGGCCACCGGGTCGATTCGATTGCGATAGGGCGGTACGGCGTCGTCCTCGAACGCCCGGACCACCGCCACCAGTCCGTCGCACGTGCGTAGGTTCGGCACGTGTCGTTTGAACTCGGCCTGCTGTTGCGGCGTCTCCTGGCTGAACCCGGGGATGTCGAGCACCTCGAACGACGCTTCGGTGAGCTTTTTGGGCTTATAATGCTCGGCGAGCCATTTCAGTCGCGGGTCAGGCACATGGACCGTCGCGAGTTGCTCCTTTCCCATCCGCGTCGGGTCGAGCGATTGCCCGGTGATCGCGCCGAACAGACTGCTTTTGCCCGAGAGCATGGGTCCGATCAAAGCGGCCTTCATCCTGTTGATCTCCCGCCGATTCGTCGTGTGACGTTGAGGGTCTGGTAATACGCGTGCGGAACCGGCCGCCGCGTCGTGTCCGGTATGGTAGCGTCCCGGCTCGTTCGTCGCGACGGTTTTGCGAACCGACCGATTCAATCGTAGGGTTGCCTTACGGAATCTTCAGTACCGCGTGAGCGTGACGTCCGAGGTTTACCCCAGGGGATCTCGACCAAGCGTGCATCGTGACCGAAGGGAGAATTGGGATTATGGCATTCACGACGCAGACCTTCCGCCCGGGACAGATCGAGTTCGTAGAAGGCCACAACTTCGCGATCGCCACGCTGCACGGCGAGATGGTGTACAACAACGTCGAGTGGTGGCTGCCCCCGCTGACCGATGCGCTGTGTGAACGGAACGCCCATCTCGTCGTGGATCTCTCGGACATCGAGGACATCGACTCGGGCGCGCTGGGCAACCTGGTCGCCCTGGTGGCCGAAGGGCACACCCGCGCTTGCCGGGTGATCTTCGTCGGACTCGCACCGTACATCGTCGGGGTGCTCGAAGTGACCAACCTCGACCGGTTCTTCGAAGTCTGCGCGAATGTCGACGAAGCCACCGCCCGTCTGTCCGCGTCTTGACGACAAAACCCCATCAACATCAAGCAACACACCAGCCCGAAGCGCGAGCGAGGGTTTTGTGTTCGACAGCCATAAAAAACACCCTCGCTTGCACTTCGGGCCGGTCGAGATCCCACCGGCTGGAAACCACCCACGGTCAACGGCTAAGATTCACCCCGTTGCTGACGAGTGGCCGGTTGCGTTTTACTCCGCCGGTCGAACCCGCTCGCGGCTCGGATTGTAGCTTATTCCTTCTGCACCCGACGAGGTTGACCTATGGATGCTCCGTTTTCCCCCGACGTTCTCGACGAACTGACCAAGTACGACAGCCCGACGATCTGCAACATCATCGAACTGTTCGATTGCCGGGCCCGCAACGTGGGCTACGCGCACGCCGATATCCGGGCGATGTATCCGCAGCTTCCGCCCATGGTGGGCTATGCGGTCACCGCGACGTTTCGCTCGGCCCACGCGCCCGAGGCGGGCGAGCCCTGCGCGACGTTGCCCGACCAGATCGAGGCGTTCTCGAGCATTCCCAAGCCGTGGGTGGTGGTGATCCAGGACCTCGACCACCCGCTCGGGGCCGCGGTCTACGGCGAGGTGATGGTCTCGACCTACAAGGGGTTCGGCGCGGTCGGGCTGGTGACCAACGGCTACGGTCGGGACATCCTGCAGATCGAGCCGTTGAACTTCGCCTGCTTCACCGCCGGCGCCGCCGTTTCGCACGCCTATTGCCGCGTGATCGACACGCAAGTGCCGGTGGAAATCGGCGGCCTGACCGTCAAGCCCGGCGACCTGCTCCACGGCGACGCCAACGGCCTGACCAACATTCCGAAGACAATTGTCAACGAAGTAGCCGGCGCCTGTGCCGAGTTCGTCGACGCCGAAGAGGTCATCGTTCAAGCCGCGCGACAAAAGAATCCCGACCTCGACACCTACCGCAAGGCGGTTCAGGAGTTCGGAAAACGCCGGGCTGCGCTCACGGACCGATTGCGTAAGGGTACAGCCGGCGGGGACGACGGCGACGCGCTCGCGTGAATGTTTGCTGGGGCGAGATTCCCATCTCGCCCCTTCGCTTGCAGGAATCCTTTCCTGCGTCGGTTTCGCGGGAAAGGATTCCCGCGTCGGATGGTGCGAGAAAGGATTCCCGCACCAGCGTTCCGCCCCGCCGTCATCGTGCCGCGTGTTTTGCGGCGCGGTGGAGCATAGTACCGTTTTCGTCGCGGAAGGTGAACGTCAACGTGGCCGGTTTCCCATTTTCGGCGGGCATCATGTTGGGACTGCGGTAGTCCCGCCCCTCGACCAGCCAGAGCTGGGGTCTTGGCATGTTTACTTTTCAGCCGTTGGCGTCTCGACTTGGCTGACCACTTCGCTCTTGACGTCGCCGCCGGCGGTTACGCGGAGTTTGAGGGTGGCGTTGCCGTAGGGACAGGTCATGTGGATCGTGGTCTCGGGCATGTCCATGACGTGGTGACGATCACAGGCCGGGCATTTGAATCGAATTTGCATCGTGCGTTCCGTTGCGTTCAAGCTTTTTCTTGGTTCGCGCCGGATCACTGCTGCGGACTCCGGCGCGTCGTCGGGCCGGCCGGCCATGATACGTTCTCGCCGATCACGTCGTCCAGTTTCAGGTGCGGATTGGCGGCGAACGGGCGGTAAAGCGGATCGGCGACGAGGAGCATCATCCACGAATTGAAGGGCTTGGTGAAGTAGTACGCCTCGACGAGCGAAAACCGGCCGGTCAGGATCAGGCCGAAGAATTCTCGCGGGTCGGCGAACGCATGCAGGTAGGGTTCGGCGACCGGTCCGTACGTCGCCGCCACGCCGTCGTCGAGCAGTTCCTTGCACCAGTAGCGTGCGGCGGGGCGCTGCAGGGTGATCGCCTCGTGCGAGGCGATGTGCAGCCCGACCGCCCCCGGCACGAAGTCGAATGCATCAACGTAGTTGCCCAGACTGTACCAGCCGCAATACAGGGCCACGTCACGACAGGTTCCGGGCTTGAACACCGGGCCGCGGTTGTCGAGCTTGACCGTGAGTTTCGTCTTACGCTTCAGCAGGTCGGCCAAGTCGTGCAGCTTTCGGTCGTAGGTTCCGTACGCGTCCATGCCGGTCAGGCCGCGGGCGTCGATGTAGACCTTGCCCCGCAACCCGCGCCGCTCGACCGCGATCGACTCGTCGATGATGCGGCGCACCACCTTCGGCGACGGACCGTCGAGTCGGCTGACCATGAGCACCGGACCGCCGGGCTGGTCGACGGCCTCGGGTACCGGACCGTGCAACAGCTTGAGACGATTCGGCAGCCAACGATAGCGCGGGTAGTCGTCGTCCCACCAGAGCAGCGACAGCTCGCTGTCGAACGACGCGGTGGTCTGGTTGGCATTGACGCGGTTGAGGTCGGTCTGCAGATGATCGAGCAGTCCGAGCAGTCCGCTATGTTGCCGAATGATCTGTCGCGCCTCGGCGCGTTCGGGGGCGTCGATGCCGGCCGACAGCAGCTTGCGGGCTTGGCGTTGTCCCGCATCGAGTCGGGCTCGGATCGCGTCGCGCTGTTGATCGGCAGCGCGTCGTGCCGAGTCGGTCGCGTCGGGCGGGACCGTGAGGCGTTGGACGATCGCGACCGCCCCCTCGGCCGTCGTGACCACGCTGAACATCGCTTCCTGTCCTCGGCGGGCGGCGTCGGCATCCGTCAATTTGGCGAGTCGTTCGTAGGCTGCGATTCGCGCTTGGGTGTAGCGCCGCACCGCGACGTGCACCGGCGCGTCACGTCGGCCGATCGGGTCGACGGCTTGGGATGTTCCGCTTGCCGCGATGCGGTTCAACGCCTTGATGGCTGTATCCACCTCGGCGAGCACGCTTGCATAGGTGTCGGTAAGCGCTTTCGACCTGGTTTTCAATTCGGGCGTGTCGGGGACCGGTCCGACGCGAATGGGCACGCCGAAGAACGTGACCACACAGCGAATCCGCTCGTCCAGTCCGTCGGACTTCATGCGGCGGCGCAGCTCGGCCACCACGCGCGCGTCGAAGACCTCCCGGCGCACTTCGTCGGTGGTGGGAAGATCCAGTCCGATCCGATGCTCGTCAGGTATGTCGCGAGCCTCGGCGTAATGGCTTGCCAGCGCGGCCGAGTCTTTGCTGGATGCGTTGTACAACAGGAGCAGTTCATCCGCCTGCAGCGGTGCGGGTTGTCCGTGGGACGGCGCAACCGGAATGACGATCAGGAGCAGGGTTCGTGCGTAGGCCAACCGACTCACGGGTCGCTCGGCGTGGCGGCGGTTTGGCTGGTAGGCTGCGAGGTGGGCCGTTGGCTGGGCATGCCCAATTCATCGAGCCGTTGTTTGGCCAGGGCGTGGTCGGGCTCGGCCTCGAGAATCGTCCAGCAGGTTTCGGCCATGTGGTCGTGCAAGTGGAGTTGCCACTGGAGCTCGGCCAGGGTGGTCAGGGCGTTGACGTTGCCCGGCGCCAGTTCAGCCGCCCGCACCGCGTAGGGCAGCGCGGAGAACATGCGCAGGGCGTACTCGATGTCGGCCACTTCGCGAATCGCATCGTGGATCTGCTTCGCCAAACCGGCGTCCTCCGACCGGTCCCGTTCCTGGCGTTGGCGGATGTTCAGCAGCGTCCGGTAATAGATCGGCATCACGCGAAGGTACCCGGTCTGTTCGGGTTCCTTGGCGTATTTCCCGCGAATGATCTTGATGGCTAGTTCGGCCTGGGCGGCGGCGCCGGTCAGATCGGGCGGCCGGCTGTCGGCCAGGATGCGCGACAACAGGTGACGGGCTTCGTCATCTTCCGGGTCGCCGTCGACGACGGACTGCGCGTACTGACGCGCTGGATCCATCTTGCTCCGTGCGTGCAGCGTCACCGCCAGGGACTTCCGGGCCGTGATGTTGTTACTGTCCAGCCTCAGACATTCACGGAGTTTTTGTTCCGCTTGCAGGTAGTATTGGCTTTTCTGGAGAATGAGCCCCAGCCCGAGATGAGCGCGCGGGTCGTTTCGTCCTTCGGAGCTGATGTACTCTTCGTAGACGCGCTTGGCTTCGAGGTCCTGTCCGGCGTCGCGATAGGCGTCGGCCAGGCCGATTCGGGCCGCCCGATTCCGCGGGTCCAGTTGGAGCGCTCGCTGATACCAGCCCACCGCCACGGCGATCTGTCTCGCGGCCAAGGCCTCCCCGGCGTTTTCGAGGGCTCGATCCACGGTTTCGGGTTGCGCATCCGGCGCGGGCGGGATCGCCGGCGCGGATGCTTCGGGTTCTCCTGAAGACCCAGGCTTACCTGAAGATCCAGGCTCTCCCGTAGGGACCGACGCACCTGCCGGCGACGTGGGCACCTGCCCGGAGACACATACACTGGCCACCACCAGGATCGGCAGGAAGATGACGTGCACGCTTCCGAGCCGGTAGCGAGCGGCGGAGGGCTTGTTGTTCACGGAAGATTCCATGCGGTCGGTCGGCACGGTACACCCACACCCGATAGCGGCTGGTACGACCGAACTATACGACGCGCCCGACAGCCGGTCAAGCGGATCATCTGTCCGCCAGGGTCGACGAATGCGATGAGGGATAAGGGATGAGCGATAAGAGGTGATGGGGCGTTGTTTGTGATCCCTCATCCTTCATCCCTTATCCCTCATCCTCTATTATCCTTCCACGCTCAGGACCGTACCGGACGTACCGCTCCCTTCGCGGGGGCGACTGGCATCGGCTGCCACCACCGGTGAGGTTCGTTCTTCACTCACCTTTTCGATGAGCATGACCCATGTTTCCCGTTGATATTCCAGCAGTCGCACCGATTCGGCGATCGCCGAGGGGGTGTGATGGATGCCGGCATCGACGAGCTGGCTGTAGATGAACTGGTACAGTTGGGCCATCCGGTCGCACAGCTCCGGATTGACCTCGCGGCGAAGGCCGCTCTGCAGTTCGAGAACGATCTTCTGGGCCCGCGACAGGGCGTTGAAGCTGGTTTCAAAGTCTTTGCGTTCGAGCGCTTCGATCCCCTGCTTGGCGAAGCGAATGGCTCCGTCATAGAGCATGAGCTGGAGCTGCTCGGGGGTGGCGGTCATGACCGCGTTGCGAAGATAGGCATCCGGTGCGCTGCTGCTCATGGTCGACATCCGCCCTGACGGGCGTTCCCCGCGGGTTATCGGGTTTCCGGCGGCCGATTTCGCCGGCGGCACGCAATTCCTGCCGTTCTCGGTCGCCCTGTTCCCGGACCCTATCGACATTCGTGGGCCGACAGTTCACTTTCGGCCTCATGATCTTATGGGTGTGTAACTCAGGCGACGGATGCATCGAACCGCACCCGCGATCGCAACGCAAGACTACGGGTTGTCGCCCGTGGGACGTCAGCCAAAACAAACATGGCTCTACGATAAGCCGCCGATGCCGAGGTTGCCGGTGGCAGCCGGGAGGGCAATCAGGCCCGCCAGGGCGGACTGCTGCGCCTGCAGGCCGGCCAGGGCGCGCTCCATGGCGATGAATTGAGCCCGCAGGCGGGCCTCTTTGGCGTCGAGCAACAGTTGCAGATCCTCGGCACGATCATTGAGCTGCTTTTCCTGGTTCTCGAGGCGGTCGGTCTGCTGCGAAAGCAAGCCGTCGTCGTCGCCGGTGAGTCGATCGATTTCTTCCTTGAGCCTGACGCCGAAACCCACCTCGGCTTTGGTGAACAATTCGACCACCGCGTCGGGATCGGAGGCGATCGCTTCCCGCAGGACCGCCTCGTCGAAGCTGAGTCGGTTGTTGCGAAAACGGATGCCCACCGAATTGAGGCGGGATATCGCGGGGTTCGAGGTCTCGACGCTGAAAATGACCGCGTTTTGCAGGCGACGCTCGATCCGGCGAATGCCGGAGTCGCCCTGGAGGATGCCGCGTTGGGTCGGGTTGTCGGGATCGAAGCTGGTCAACTCGTCGATGCGATCCATCACGTCGTTGAAGCTGTCGACGAAGCCGGTGACATCGGTGACCACCTGGTCGATGTCTTCGGAGACGGTGACGGTAACCGGATTCGGGTCGGTGCCGATCAGGTCGATGGAGACGCCGCGAATGAACTCGTCGAGCGTATTCGTGGGCGAGGAGATGAGATCGCCGTTATAGGACACCAAAGCGTCGCGCGGCTCGGACTGGGTGGAGAAGGAGAGGCTGACCGAGCCCGCGTCGATCAGGATGCGTCCGCGTCGGCCGGTGGTCTCGGAGGTCAGGGAGAGGCGGAACGGGTCGACGACCGAGCCGATGCTGTAGATCAGCGCGGACACGCCCGCCGCCGACGCGTTGATCTTGTCCTGCACGTCGTTGAGCGTATCGTCGGCGTCGATGTCGATGACGATTTCATACGTCCCGTCGATCTCGGTCTCGCCTTGGGTCGCTTGGCCGAGGATATTCAAGTCGGCGGCGGTGGTCGAGCCGTCCTCTTCGACCTTCAGGCTGAGATTGCCGCCGGCGGTGTCGACGAGCACGATGCCGTCGCCGGTGTCGTTGATCCGGGCCGTCACGTCGATGTTCAGCGCGTTGATCTCGTCGAGCGCATCGCCGAGCGTCTGATCGTCGGCTTCGGCCAGGCTGACCGAGCCGGTGACGCCGAGCGAGTTGGTGATCCGGAACCGGCCGCGGGCGATCCCTTTGCCGAGACGCAGATCGTCGAGGCGGGTGTTCTCGGCAATGTATTGCCGCTGAAGATTGCCGCTGTTGATCTCGGCGACGTTGGCGTTGACGAGCAGGTTGAGGTCGGTTGCCGCCGTGCCCCCGACGCCGTCGGTGATCACCAGGGGTCCGGTCCCGCCGGACGTGTCGCGCAGGACGATGCCGTTGCCCGCGCTGTTGACGGCGGCGGACAGGGCGAAACCCGCGCCGTTGATGCGGTTGATGACCTCGGCGACGGTAGCGGCGCCGGACAGGTCGATGGCGCCGACGGTGTTGTCGCTGAGTCGAATGTCGATGGTGCCCAACGCCGAGCCGGACCCGCCGTTGATCGAGCTGATGAGCACGGTGTTGAGGCCGGCGATCAGATGGCGCGATTGAATCCGGTTGCCGACGGCGAGGCCGTTGATCCCCAGGTCCTCGGCCGCGCCGCTACCGTTGAGCGCGGTGACGGTGAGCGTGCCCGCTCCGGCGGTGTTGTCCGATAACACGATACCGTTCCCGTCGGGCGACAGCGATGCCACCACGCGGCCGGCATTGTCCGCCCCGCTCTGATCCAACGCGAAGTTGATCGCCCGCATCACGTCCCCGAGCGTCGAGATGCGGTGGATGTCGCTGCCCGTGATCGTGTTGCCGTCCACGTCGGCGGCGATGCCGAGGTCGCGGGCCGCGAAACCGTTCACGTCCTCGATGACGAAGTTCGGCGGGGGCGGATCATCCGGATTGGTCGTCGGGGTCGGATCGGTCAGCGAGATCAAAAAGCTCGAGCGATTGTCCAGCGTGACCGACACGTTCGGGACCGCGCTTTCGATCGCCGTTTCCACGTCGGCGACGGTGACCGCACCGGACAGATCGACGTCGGTCCAGACGCCGGCCCGGTCGGTGATGCGGATGGTCCCCAACCGGACCCCGTGGCCGTTGTTGAGCACGTCGAGTCGCACCGCCTCGGTCGGCTGGCCGGTGCGCAGCTTGAGCAGGTCGTCATCCAGCCGCACCTGGATCACGGCGCCGTCGCTCGCGGTGATCTGGAAATCGTCCTGCTTCTTGCCCTGCGTGCGGATGCCGTTGCCGTCGTTGAGCAGGTCCAAGCCGGTCCGGTCGGTCAGGTAGACCAGGTCGTTGCTGGTCAGCGATGCCGCGGCGACTTGCTGGTCGATCCCGAGGTCGGCGGCGGTTTGGCCGAGGCCGAGATCGGCGACGCCCAGCAGCCCGGTGCCGCCTGAGAAGTCCTCCAGCTCGAGTCGATCGCCGTTGACTTTCGCCCGTACGGCGGCGGTGGTCTGGGTGTTGATCGCGTCAAGCACGTCGTCCATGGTCAAGGCCGTGCTCAGGTCGACATCGACGGTCGCGCCGCTGCGGTCGGTGATACGAATCTCACCGCGGCGTATCCCGAGCTGACCGTTGAGTTGATCGAGGGTGGTGGATTCGTTCAGCAGTCCGTTGCCGACTTCCAGCGTAATCCGTCCGGCTCCGACCGGGGTGGTATCGCGGTCGGCGAATCGATTCGAGGCGAGCTGGTGCGAACTGACCAGCGAACGCACCAGAAACGAAAAACTGCCGGTCGATGCGCCCTCCTCGGCCGTGGCGAGCAGGACGTTCTCGTTCGAGCTCGTCGCCTTGCTGGCCCGAAAGAAGCCGGGCGTATCGAAGCGCGAGATCGTCGCCTTGAGCGCCAACATCCGGGCGGAGATATCGAGGAAACCGGTGCGCTGGGCCTGGACCCGCGCGATCTGGTTCTCGACCAGTTTCAACGGTCGCGCCTCGATCGCGATGAGCTGCGTGACGATGTCGTCAATCGGCAGCCCGGAAATGATGCCGACGCCGGCCTGGATGGTTCCCAATGCGAACTCCCTGGATACGACTCACGGTGCGCGCGCCTGCGCTACCCTGTTGACTATCGGTCCATCGAACGACAAGACTTCACGTCGGCGAGTATCCGTCATTGTTGAGCGGCGACCCGAAGCGGAGCGCGTTTTATTTGTGGACGCAGCGTCGAGCAAGCTCGGCGGCTAATTCATTTCCGTCACCCCAAAAGAGAACCGGCCGGAACTTGCGTCCCGGCCGGTTGATGGGTTACTGGGTTGATGTCGAACGGTCTTAGCCGAGCAGGCTCAGGGCGTTTTGCGGCAACTGGTTCGCCAATCCCAAAATCGAGGTGCCACTCTGCACCAGGATCTGTGCTCGGGTCAGGGCCGACACCTCGGTCGCGTAATCCGCGTCGCGGATCGCCGATTCGGACGCCGACACGTTCTCGAGTGCCACCTGTTGCGACCGGATGTTGGTCTCGAGCTGGTTCTTCTGCAACCCGCCCAGTCGGCCTCGCAGTACCGCGATCTGACTGATGGCCTTCTTGACCACATCGTTGGCGGTCGCGAATTTCTTGCGGGACAGTTCGTTGCCGGCTCCGGATCGGAGCGTGCTCAACAGCCCGATGGTGGTGTTGCCCAGGTGGGCGGTGCTGACCGACGGGATGCCGATGCTCACCTGCCCGGGGCCGTCGACCTCCGGACCGATCTGGAAGGTCGCCCCACCGCTCTTGATCGCGAACAGTTCGGTGTTCGCACCGCCCGCGACGGTGGTCGTCTGACCGAACGCGGCGGTCAGGGTCAAGTCGACGCTGAGGGTCCCGCTTCGGCTGGTGACATCGAGTCCCTTGGTGGTCGCGGTCACGCCGTTGACCAGCACCGTCGCGTCGGCCCCCTTGTCGGTGCCGGTGATGTTGTTGGCCCGGTCTACCAGTTGGAACGTACCGCTCACTTGGGAAACGGTCACGAACTGATCGGAGCCGTACTGGGTCGAGGAAAGAATCAGGCCGGAGTTGTTCGTCGAGAGCGAGGCGGAGACGCCGGTCAGGTCCTTGGACTGGTTGATGGCGAAGGCGATGGCCGAGTTCGCCGCCGACCCGGCGAAGCTGAGCGTCTCGGCTCCCTTGCTGCCCTTGACCTCGATGGTCACGGGATTGCTCGAGGCGAGTCCGGAAGCGGCGAACCGGAGGTAACCGGTTTCGGCCGAGTTGGTCACTTGGACCACGACGTTCTTTTGTCCGCCTTCGGGAATGCGCGCGGCCAGGACGGTTTGATCGGCGATGTTGGCACTGTTCACGCCCGAGAGGGTATAGGCGAGCGTGCCGTCAATGAGCTTGTCGCCGCCGAACTGGGTCGAGTTGGCGATACGGTCGATCGACTCGAGGATCGAATCGATCTCCAACTGGTTCGCCTCGATCTCCGTGTCGGACAAGGCGCCGTCATTGGCACTACCCTGCACCAGGCCGCGCACATCGAGCAGGAGGGACGCGATCTCGTTGAGTGAACCTTCCGCCGTCGAGATCACGTTCACGGCGCGCTGCGAGTTCTCGATCGCCTGGCTGATGCCACGGATCTCACTGCGCAGAACCTCTGAGGCGATAAGCCCCGCCGGATCGTCACGGCCGCGGTTGATGCGGAGACCGGTACTCAGTCGTTCAAGACGGAGCTTGAGGTCTTCCTGGTTGCGGCCGAGGATGTGCCCCGCCTGGAGAGACGGGATATTCGTATTGATGCGAGTCATGGCATCCTCCGTGACCAACGGGGCGCGAGGCCTTACCTCGGCTCGCCCCACCGACACACCACCGTGTGTGTCGGAGTCCGGTCCGCGCTAAAGCCGGACCTAGAGAGGTTCTTGTTGCCGCCGATCCGCGGTGAACCTCACACCATACCGCTCGTTACGCGTTCCACCGCACGAGTCGGCGATCATGGTTCCAGCGTTGAAGATTCGCGTTACGGCGAATCACGCTCACGCCGGGTCCCCTACCGGAACTCCGTTCCGGCGCCTCACCGTTCAAGTCGTTCCGGCCGGGCGCCCCTGGGTGGGTGCTGCATCCCGCCTGCCCTTCGGACGGTCGCGGGCGGATTCCGCCCACTGTTCTGCCCGTCCGGGCGGTGAGGTCAGTCGTGCCTACGATCGTCCGATACGTAACGACCGTATAGCTGTCGGCTTGTGTCGACATTCTCGGGCCATGGTCTTTAGCTATTTCCGACCATTGGCCGCGGAGGCGGGTTATCGGACGGGTGGGTGGGGCGCCCGAGGGCGCCCGTTCCCATGGTGATCTGCGTATTGTCCCGTCTGCAACGTGCTCCGTCACGACTGTCTCACCTTCCTTGGTGACCGCCGAGCAAGCTCGGCGTGGTTATTTTTGCTACGGCGGGTTCTTCCGCCGCGCCGCGGCTCGGGTCTACCCGAGCAACGACAAGACGCTCTGCGGCGCCGCGTTGGACAACTGCAAGGTCGAGGTACCGGCGGCCACGAGGATTTGCGAGCGAGTGAGCTTGCTGGTCTCGGTGGCGAAGTCGGTATCTCGGATGGCGCTTTCGGCCGCGGTCGTGTTTTCGAGGGTGACCTGGAGCGACCGAATCGTGGATTCGAGCGTATCTTTCTGGAACGAACCGAGTCGTCCGCGGAGGCTGGCGACCTTGGTCCCCGCGGCTCGGATGATGTTCTGGGCGGCGAGGAAGTTCTTCTGTTTGAGGTCGTTGGCCTGTCCGCTGCCGAGCGAGGAGATGAACCCGATCCCGCTCTTGCCCAGGTTCCCGGTGGTGACCGAGGCGATGCCGATGCTCTGTCGTCCCACCAGGTTCAGTTCGGGGGAGAGGGCGAAGGTCGCCCCACCGCCGGTGACGCCGAAGGTAGACGTATTGTTCGTATCCTGGCTGAACGAGGTCGAGAGGGTCACGTCCACGCCGAGGGACGCGGAGTTGAGCGAGACATCGCGTCCGGTTCCGGTAACGGACTGGCCACTGATGGTGGCGACGACGTCGCCCCCGAAATCCTTGGTGGTGGTGTTGCTGTTACGATCGGCGACGGTGAACGTGCCCTGGAGCGCTTTGATGGAGACGAACTGGTCGCTGCCGAACTCGGTGCTGCTGAAGATGAGTCCGGAGTTGTTGGTGGAGGTCGTCGCCGATACGCCGGTCAGGTCCTTGGCCGCGTTGATGGCGGTCAGGATCGTTGTGGTCGAGGCGGACGCGGCGAATGAGAAATTCTCGGTGCCGAGGTTTCCCTGCACTTCGAGGGTGACGGAGTTGCCGGCGGCCAGCCCCGATGCCGCGAAGCGGAGGTACCCGGTCTCGGCCGAGGTCGTCACCGCCACGGTCACGGTCCGCGTCGCCCCGTCGGCAATTCGGGCCGAGTTGACCTCGACCGACGCCAACTGCGAGCTGGTCACGGACGAGAGCGTGTAATCGAGTCCGCCGTTGAGCAGATTTTTACCCGCAAACGCCGTCGAGTTCGCGATTCGGTTGATGGTGTCCAGGATCGAGTCGATCTGAAGCTGATTCGCCTTGATCTCGTTGGCGCCCAGGCCGCCCTGGTTGGCGGACCGGTCGACCAGGTCCTCGAGTTCCAGGATCAGGCTGCCCACTTCATTGAGGGCGCCTTCGGCGGTCGCCACGATATTGTCCGCTCGACGTGCGTTGGTGATCGCGGCGTCGATGGCGCGAATGTTGGTCCGCAAGACTTCCGAGGCGATGAGACCGGCCGGATCGTCCTTGCCGGAGTTGATCCGGAAGCCCGTGCTCAGCCGCTCCAGCGTCATATTGAGCTTTTCGTTGTTCTGACTGAATATCCGGGCGGCAATCATTGAGGGAATGTTGGTGTTGATTCTACTCATCGAACTCTAGCCTCCAATACCCGTGCCGATTCGACGCTGCCTTCTCTGCTCGGAAAACGTTTTCCGAGTCACCCCTCCCAGTGGGCGTCAGCATCGCACTGCACGGTGCCGCCGGTCGCGATTGGCATCCCCGGCTGCGGGCTCAATAGGTTCGGAGCGGTTAGCCCCCCCCCGAATCCTTAGCTGGTTTTTCCACAACGTTTCGCAAGCGACCTCGGATTGGCCGTCGCCAATCGTTCAGTGCGGTATTCGCGATACGTTAGTGGCCAAAATCGGTCTTCCGCATAAGGCCCTTTAACTAATTCGTCGGGCCCACGACGAGACGTATGCGTGTTTCATGACGGTTCACGAGCGTTCCGGAACCGGTCCTGCACGGGTCATTGACGCACGGAGCGAGACGCCTGTTTTTACCGGACAATGAGCGACCCGGCGTGGATGGATCGGCCATGAAAGACATCGTCATGCCGTGCGCCGGGCGCTCGAGCCGAACGCGAGTCGATGCCGTTCACCCGAACCAAGGCGCACCGATTGATATGTCCACCACAGACGGCTTCGCGCAAAGACGATAAGAATCCCAATGCAGCGCCCGAAGTCTGGATGACTCCGCGCGCCGCCGGTACGGCGCGCGACGAGGGTGTACCCGCGTGGATCGATGAAACCACGACGTCCACTGAATCTCAATCAGACGATCACGTTGACGCTGCTGTTGGTGAGCGCGTCGGTCGTGCTGGGGGCCGGTGCGCTGCACCGACTGCAACAGAGCATGGGCCGCGACCGCGAGCGGAACCAGCGGGCCGGCTTCGGGGGCGCCCTGCTCGCGGCCGACTTCGGTCGCTTCTGTCGTGATTTCGGCGACGAAGGCCCGCAACAGTGGGCCCGCAACGCCACGCTACATCCGGATGCGTTGATGGCGGCGGTCCTCGATGCCGATCGCACGTTCATCGCCGTACACCCGGATCTGCCCGGGTGGTGGATGAACGAATATTATCGGCACGTGCCGTGGGCGCCGTTCACCGCCGCGGTCACGTGGCCGCCGCCCGGGGCGGAGATCGGCGAGAAGGAATCGGTTTATGTCACCCGGCTCGACGCGCCCGACGCCACGCAGCGCTTCGCGAACCACCAGCTCATGCTCGTGATGCGGTCCGGACCCGGCGCCGCCTTTTCCCCATCCCAAATCTGGACCTTCCATATGCCCTTGCTGGGCATCTCCGTGATCGGACTCGGATTGGGTCTTTTCTGGCTGCGGCGACAAGTCCTGCTTCCGATCACCAAGCTGTCGCGCATGGCCCAGAAAGCGACGGTCACGAAAGAAGTCGTCGATTGGACGATGCCGGACGAACGCTGTGACGAGCTGGGCCAGTTATCGGATGCTTTAAGTACGCTATACTTGGATAACGAGCAGTGGCGACAGCGGGCCACCAAGCTCGAACGCGATTTCGACTGGCGGGTGGCGGCCGAAACCCGACACATCGCCGTCGCGCTCAACCGGGCGACCCGCGATTCATGGCTGGACGGTTTGACCGGCCTGCACAATCGTCGGGCCTTGGAAGAGAAGCTCCCTGAATTCTTCGAAGCCCAGGTGCATGCCGGCCACGATCTGTCGCTGGCGATGTTCGACCTCGACAACTTCAAGGGCTTGAACGACACCCTCGGCCATGCCGCGGGCGACGAGCTGCTCCAATTCGTGGGTGAACTGCTCCGAACCGCACTTCGATCGGGCGACGTGGCGTTTCGTTACGGCGGCGACGAGTTTCTGCTCGTGTGTCCGGGCGTCTCCGCGGATGCCGCCGCCAACATCGCCGACCGACTCATCCGGCTCTTCACCCAGCGCGCCAAACTGCTTACCGTCCAACCCGAAGTCTCCCTCAGCGCCGGCGTCGCCTCGGTACGCCGGCATCGACCCGGCAGTGCGGGCGAGATGCTGAAGATGGCCGACGAGGCCCTGTATCGCGTCAAAGAGACGGGCAAGCGCGGGGTGGCCATCTACGAACCGACCCAAGAACCCGTGGTCAAGTAACGATCATTCCCCCGATCAGCCGTCTCGATCGATTCGGTGTCAGATCCGGCGAGTTTCGATGTATATAGGAAGGCGCGCGGGTCGGGCTCATCCCACCTCGCGCCGTTGAAACAGGGCGATCGCCAGCAACAGGGCGGCCAGGATATAGCAAGCGGCGTAGGAGGAGACTCCGAGCACGTAGTCGACGGTGACCACGTTCCCGGCGGTCAGGGCGTCGGCGACCCAGAAAAAAGCGAGGTTGGGCACGAAACGATAGATCACGTCGGCCAGCCAGCTCTGGTCGCTGTACCGGCCGAACAGATAGTCCGAGACCAGCCCGACCTCGAGAACGGCGACGCAGACCACGAGCGTCACCACTTCGCGGAACCGGGTCGAGGCCGCCATCGCCACCGCGGTCAACACGAGCACGGCGAGAAAGACCAGGCCGGTGGCGGCCAGCAACTGCCCGTCCCCGAAGTCGTGCCCGATGGACTGAAGTTCCCAGGCGGGCGAAATCAGGCAGACAAGCACCCAGGCGATGGTGAAGATCGGGATCGAGAGCTTGACCGCGGTCGAGGCGAAGGTCATGCGATAGAGGAAATTGCACACGCCGGCGACGCCGAGGGTGAGCAACAGGCCGCCGACGCCGAAAATCAGCACCGGCATGTCGAACTTGTCGCTGGCGGTCTGCAGGACACGGTGGCGCAGCGTGAACAAGAAGACGATGCCGCACAGATAGAACGCCACCGAGAGCGCCCCGGCCAGGCCGAGGAACTTGCCGACAATGAATACCGGACGTCCGACGGGCTTGGAGATGACCGTCAACACCGTTTTGTTTTCGATTTCGCGGGCCAGTACGCCCGTGGCCGAAAACGCGGCCAAGAACAAACCAGAGAGGAGCAACGTAGAAAGTCCCAGGTCCTGAAGGAGTTTGTTGTCGTCCTCCATGGTGAACCCCGCCAGCGAGACGTTGAACATCAGGAACATGGGCGTCAGGAGCAGAATCACGCCGTAGATCGGTTGCCGGATCGTTTCGAGGAAGGTCGTGGCGGCAATGGCGAACAGTTTGGTCATCATGATCGTCTGATCCCGGTGATCTTCACCGCGTTACGGTCGCTACCGATCGGGGTCTGTGCCGATCGGGGTCTGTGCCGGTCGGGGTCTTGGCAGCACGCGCCGGCTATTGTAGTTTATACGCCGCGCTGGACAATAGGTTGGTGCCGGACAATAGGGTTAGGCCCAAGCGCCTTGACCAGGACAACATCCGTCTCGTCGCCCGGCATTCCCCAAACCCGTGCGAACGGCATGTACCCTCGGCGCGAGCGCGCCGGTGGTGGCCGGTGTCGGGAATAACCCGGCACGGCGATCGGTTCGACGAATACCAGCGCAAGGGAAACAGCACACACGTATGGCCACGCCATCGACTACACAAAGCGAACGACGCGGTGAACGCGTCGCCATGGTCGGGTTCGGGCTCCAGACGGTGGCCACCCTCCTGGTCGGGCTGCTCTACGCGAATACGGTCGACCGGCAAGCCCTCGAGTCGTCGGTGCTGAGCGGTTCGTCCGCCCTGATCGCGTTGGTCCCGTACCTTAGTGCCGGCATCTCCCTCTGGCTGGTGCTGTGGGTGGTGTTCAATCAGCGCAAACGCGTGCGCCTGGAGATTCTCGAGACCGAGAACCTCAAGCGCGAACGAGAAGCGGCCGGCGGCGGGGGCGCGATCTTCGACGTCGACGACGCCGAGCTCATGGTGGCGCGACGGCGGCTGCGTTGGATGTATCGGTGGATGCTGCCCGGGTACACCCTGATCCTCGCGCTGATGCTGGTCTGGGCGGGTTCGCGCGCCCCCTGGTCGTTCGGCCTGGGGCTGACCGACGAATCGTGGCCCGTCGTTGCCAACGCCAACGTGACCATGTGGTTTTTGGGCGGGCTCACGTTGGTGCTGTTCCTTTTTTCGCGCTACGCGACCGGGCTCGCCCGGCTGCCCGAATGGCGCATGCTGCGGGCCGGTGCGAGCTTCACCCTCGGCAACACCCTGATGATGTTTCTGGGCGTGGTCGCCTTGGGCGCCCAGTCGACCTCGGCCGTGCCCGAGCATCTGCTCGCCTACATCATCCGCATGCTGATCCTCGCGCTGTCCGCCGAGCTGGTGCTGAATTTCGTGCTCGACCTCTATCGCCCGCGCACCGTGGGCGAAGACCCCCGCCCGGCGTTCGAGAGCCGATTGCTGGGTTTGCTATCCGAGCCCGGCGCGATCGCCCACTCGGTCGCCGAGGCGGTGAACTATCAGTTCGGGTTCGAGGTTTCGAGCACCTGGTTCTATCAGCTCATGCAGCGGGCGATCGTGCCGTTGGTCTGCTTCGGGGTGGTGGTGTTGATCGCCCTCTCGACGGTCGTGGTCGTTCAGCCGCATGAACGTGCGGTGGTCGAGCGCTGGGGCCATCCGACCAAGATCGCCGACGGCGACGGCGATTTCGATATCGAGACGCTCGGGCCGGACATCCACTTCAAGCTGCCCTGGCCGGTCGATCGCGTCTATCACCATCCGGTCACGCAGGTGCAGGAAGTCGTGCTGGGCATGCACGCGGGTGAGGCGGAAGACGACGGCCACGGGCATGAGAACGAAGGCCGACCGCGGCTGGTGCTCTGGACCGAGGCGCAACACTTCGATGGTGAAGGTGAGCATTTCAATCTGCTCGTCGCCGCCGATTCGAGCGCGCCGGGTCGCACGTCAACGACGACGCAACCAGGCGACGATGCGGATTCGGGCCGGGCGGTTCCGGTGAGCATCATTCAGGCGGTGGTGCCGATTCACTTCACGATCTCGCACCTGGGCAAGTTCGCGTACCGCTATGCGGACGGCAAGGCGGTGCTCGAGTCGGTGGCCTATCGCGAGTTGATCCGGCTGGCGTCTTCGATGAGCCTGCAGGAGATCATGGGCTCGCGTCGGGGAGAGGCCACCCGGGTGCTCCGCGAACGCATCGAGAAGCGCATCGGCCCGGACGGTCTCGACCTCGGCGTGACGATCAAGTTCGTCGGGCTCGACGGGCTGCACCCGCCGCAGGAAGTGGCGGCATCGTTTCAAGCGGTGGTCGGGGCTCGGATCGAGAGCGAGACGATGCGTCTGGCTGCGCGGGCCTTGGCGATCAACACCAAGATCGCGGTGGCGGGCGGCGTCGAGCTGGCCGACGCGCTGTACGATGCGATCGGTCACGCGCAGGATCTACGTGGAAAAGACGTGGAGCCCGGCGAGGTCGACGCTGTCGAACATCGCATCCGACAACTGATGTTCGGCGACATGCCCGGGCAACTGGCGGTGGGCGGGGCGGCGGCCAAATCGATCCTCGATGCCCAAGCCGAACGATGGCGTTCCGAAGCCGATGCCCGTGCTGACGTTGAAAGGTTCATGCGCGAGCAGCCGGGCTATGAGGCCGCACCCCAACTCTATTGTATGCGCCGCTACCTCGGGGTAATGTCCCAGGCATTCGCAGGTGTCAAAAAGTATATCGTCGCAGTCAAGACCGATCCCGTGCGCATTATCTGGCGTGAGAACGGCCAGGCCGGCACGGCATTGGACTGGACCGCGACCGGCGACGAAGCAGGTACCCAACCATGAAGCGAAACATTCCGACCCTCATTGCCGCGGGCATCCTGGTGATCATTCTGCTGAGCTACATGGTCACCTACCAGGTCCGCTACACCGAAACCGTGTTGGTAACCACGTTCGGCAAGCCATCCGAGCCGAAAGACCGGGCCGGCGTGTACATGAAATGGCCCTGGCCCGTTCAGCGCGTGATTCGTTTCGACAAACGGGAACACATCGTCGAAGGGGTCGAAGAGGAGTTGCGAACGCAGGACGAACAAAACCTGGTTGTGCTGGCGTATGCCGGATGGAAAATCGAAAAGCCGCTCACGTTTTTGGGCAGTGTGCGCACCGTCAAAGAAGCCGATCGACAACTCTGGCGTCTGCTCGATACCCACAAGAAAACCGTGGTGGGTCACTACAACCTTTCGCAATTCGTCTCGCGTGACACGGAACAGATCCGCATCGAGCAAATCGAAAAGGAAATCCTGGACAAGCTGCGCGCCGATGCGCTCGAGCAGTTCGGGATCGACGTGACCATGGTGGGGATCAAGCGACTGAGTCTGCCCGCGGCGACGACGGAGAAGGTCTTCGCCCGCATGCGGGCCGAACAGGACAACCTCGTGACTGAATTTCGAGCCGAGGGTGAATCGGCGGCGTTGAAGATTATTTCCGAAGCGGAGAGTGCGCGCGAGCGGATCCTGGCTCACGCGGACCGGCTGGCCCAGGAGATTCGGGGTGAGGGCATACGGGAAGCCGCCAAGCTGATGACCGCGTTCAAGGCAAACAAGGAATTCGCAACGTTCCTCGACGAGTTGGACTACCTCGAAAAAATCGACCGCGCCATTCTCATCCTGGGTCTCGATGATGCGGGAACCAGGTTGTTCTCGACCGACGGCAAACCCATCGGCGTTACGGACGAAGTCTTCACGCCTCCGCGTGCGGTCACCTTGAAAGAACAGGACCCCGAGGAACTGGCTCCCAAAGAGCCGGCCCCGAAGGAACAGAATCATTGAGCACCGCGCGGCCGAGCGAACACGCGAACCGATAGGACCCTACTTCGTGTCTGAGCAATCCAATCAACAAGACCCGACGCGGCCTTCCAACACGTCGCTGCCCGTGGTCGAGGAAGGGCTCGATCCGGCCAGTCAGTCATTGAGCGACGCGTTGCGGGTGAGCTTCAAGGTCCTCAAGGCGGTGATGGCGTTCATCGTGATCGCGTTCCTCTGCTCGGGCTTTTTCACCGTCGAACAGAACGAGTCGGTCCTGGTCTTGCGGTTCGGCAAGCTCCAGCGCGTGGGGGACGCACCGGTGGTGCACGATCCGGGATTCAAGGTGGCGCTGCCCGGACCGATCGATGAGAAGGTGAAGATCAAGTCCGATTTGCGCCGCCTGACCGTCGATACCTTTGCCATCGACCCGGCCGCGGGCGCTCATCAGGGCGGTCTGATACCCGGACTGGACGGGTACATGATCACCGCCGATCAGAACATGATCCACGCGACCTGGATGGTTACCTATCGCATCGACGATCCGGTGACCTTCGTCGCAAAAGTCGCCGACGCCGAGGATGACGACGACGACCACGGCGGGGGCAAACCGTTGATTCGGTCCGTCGTCGAGAACGCCGTGCTCCGCAAGGCGGCCCGGTATACGTCGAGCGAGATCCTCCTGCAGAAGCAGGATGTTTTTCGCGGCGACGTGCGTGACGAAGTGAGCGCCCGGCTACGGCCGTTCGGCATCTACGTGCGCGACGTGTTACTCAAGGGCCAAATGTCGCCGCCGGGCGCGGTGCTCCGTGAGTGGCAGGCCCGCACCGCCGCGGCCCAGACGCGCGCCGAGAAGATCCAGAAAGCGGTCAGCGAGCGATCGACCATGCTCAACGACACCGCCGGGCAGGTCTATCCCGAGCTGCTGACCCAACTCGCGCTATACGAACAAGCCCGCGCCGCCGGCGACGAGCCGGCGGCGACGGCGTTGGAGAAGGAAATCGAAACGCTGATGCTGACCGACGCGTCGGGCCGAACCGCCCGACGCATCAGCGCCGCCCGTGCGTTTCAGACCGGCGTGTACGAGATGATGCGTGCCGACGTGAAGCGCTTTAACGAACTGTTGCCCGAATACGAGAAGAACCCGCAGACCGTGGCGAAGAGACTTTGGACCAAGACCAAGGCCATACTACATGCCAAGGCCGAGGGTACACTCTATGCCATACCCGGTCAGCCACTGACCATCGAAATCCGACCGGACCCGAACTGGAAGAAGGATGACGAGATCTCGGGATACGTGGACGAAGTGAGAAGCGAGAAGTGAGAAGTTGGATGTTCGGATGGCGGGAGTCACCGGGTTCGGCCGCGCAACTCTTTGATGACTGACTATTCTTTGATGGTTGACAGGGGCAATGCCATTCTGGAGACCGCGGGCCTGACCAAGGTATTCCGCGACTTTTGGTATCGGCCTCGGGTCACCGCGGTTCGCAATCTCGATTTGCGCATCGACCCGGGCGAGGTGTTCGGGTTGTTGGGGCCGAACGGCTCGGGCAAGAGCACGACGATCAAGATGATCCTCGGATTGCTCTATCCGACCCGTGGCCGCATCTCGATCCTGGGCCGGCCGCCCACCGACGTTTCGATCAAGGACCGCATCGGGTATCTGCCCGAAGAGTCCTATCTCTATCCGTTCCTCAACGCGCGGGAGACGCTGGAATACTACGGCCAACTGTTTCAACTCCCGCGGAACGAACGGCGAAAGCGGATCGACATGCTGCTCGAGATGGTCGGGTTGCAGCACGAGCAGCGTCGGCAGGTCGGCGAGTATTCCAAGGGCATGGCCCGTCGGATCGGGCTGGCGCAGGCGTTGATCAACGATCCGGAGTTCCTGATCCTGGACGAACCGACGGCCGGGCTCGATCCGCTCGGGACCCGGCTGATCAAGGACCTGATCGTCAATCTCGGACAGAAGGGCAAGACGATTCTGCTCTCGAGTCATCTGCTCGCCGACGTGGAGGACGTGTGCGATCGGGTGAGCATACTCTACGGCGGCCGGGAACGGCAGTCGGGCGACATCCGGCAACTGCTGGCTCGGGAGGAGCTGACGCAGATTACCTCGCCGCGTCTCGAAGCGGCGACGATCGAGCGCATCAAGACGATCATCCGCGAGACCGAGCAGAAGGACGTGATCAGCGTGTCGGCCCCGTCGGACAAGCTCGAGCATCTGTTCCTCGACATCGTTCGGCAAGCGCAGTCCGCCGAGGCGGAGACGTACGGGGCGCGGGTCGGAGACGGCGCGGCGCCGGCGTTTCTGACCGACCTCAGTGAACGATCCGGCGTGATCGAGCAGCTTGTCGCGTCAGCCGACGCGCCGGCGGTCAAGGAGGCCGACGCCGTCGCGCCGGAACCCGCACCGCCCGAGCCCGATGCCGCCATGCTCGAATCACTCGCCGCCGACGCGCCGGAAGTCCCCGCTGGTGATGGTCAAGCCGAGCAACACAAACCCGAAGAACCTCCGGCACCCGTGCCGGAAGCCGACCGCAGCCTGATCGATTCACTCGTCGATAACGCGGACACGCAGGACGAGGAAAGCTAAATGACATTGCATCGATCCTGCGCCATGATGAAACGACCGGGCGTGCACCTGTTGACCGGAGAACGCGCATGAACAGCCTCGAAGAGGCGACAGTCAATAGCCCAGGGCGTAAGCCCTGGGTTGCCGTGCGTGGGTTTTTCTCGGTGAGCCCCGGAGGGGCGACAGACGCTGTGAGCCAAGACGCTTCTTTCGCCCCTACGGGGCTGGGTTGGTACGGTGTACCGCGTCGCAACCCAGGGCTTACGCCCTGGGCTATGAACTTGCGCCCCTACGGGGCTTGTGCTCCACCGTCAGCACCACTTCGACATGTGCGCGATCAGGGTAACCACGCGGTGTCATGTCGATGCAATCCGATTTAGGACAGGGATCGTGCGTAGAATCTGGGCTGTCGCCAAGCACATGATCGCCGAGGGCGTTCGCAAGAAGATCGCCATCTCGTTGCTGGTGGTGTTGGTGCTGGTGCTGCCCTTGTTGCCGTTCGTCGCTTCGGGCGACGGCACGCTTCGTGGCCGGGTGCAGGCCTCGATGATGTACATGCTGTGGGTCGTCTCGCTGATCCTCTCGCTGCTGACGATCTTCATAGCCTGCGGGTCGCTCACCGGCGAGATCACCTCGAAGCAGATTCACCACATCGTCACCAAACCGATACCGCGCTGGCAGTTTCTGTTCGGCAAGTGGCTGGGGATCGCCGTGCTCGACGGCGTGCTGCTGCTGGTGTGCGGGCTGCTGATGTACGGCATGGTGCGTCTGTATCTTCAGAACGGTACGGAGGGGCATGCCGGCGATCGCGACCGCCTGTTGCACGAGGTGTTGACCGCCCGCCATGCAAGAAGCCCCATCGATCCCACGGATCGGATCAACAAGGCGGTCAAGGCCGAGTTCGAGGACATGCGCGAGCGCGGCAACCTGCCCGACCCGGATAAAATGAGCGCCGCGCAGGTCATGAACGAGATCCGTGTGCGGAAAGAGCGCGAGGAGATCACGATCCCGCCGCTGATGGCGAAGCGGTACCAGTTCGACGGACTCGAGTTCGTGGATCGCAGCGCCGACCAGAAGATCTACATTCGCTTTCAGGTGCGCGTCGGTCGCGTGCCTCCGAACGAAGTCCTGCACAGCTTTTGGATCGTCGGGGACCCGGTCGAGGGGGGGACCGCGTATCCGTTCGACCGGACCGATCGTCCCGACCTCCCCCATGAGATCGAGGTGCCCGCCGACGCGGTCACGCCGGAGGGAACGCTCACCGTCCTGTTTAACAATATCAATCGCGTGAGCAACGACCCCGACGCCATCATCAACGCTACGTTTCCCACCACCGTCACCTTCGAGGGGGATGACGCGCTGCAGGTTCTCTATCGGGTGGGATCGTTCGAGGGCAATTTGTCCCGGACCCTGGGCATGATGTATTGCCGGCTGATATTCCTCGCCGGCCTGGGTCTGTTCTCGGCCACGTTCCTCTCGTTTCCGGTGGCCTGCATGATGTCGATGATGATTTTCACCACCGCCGCCGGCGCGAGCTGGTTTCTCGACGCGCTGGACACGACCGGCATCGTCGGCGCGGAATTGGATCCGACCGGCGGCGCGCTTGCCCGGTTCTTTCGCTGGTTGGCGTGGGCGTTCCTGAAAACCATTCCCAATTTCTCCGCCTACAACGCGATTCCGACGTTGGTGGACGGCCGGGTGGTGACGCTGGTGTGGCTGTTGCAGGCTTTCGGTTCCATGGTCGTCTTCAAGAGCGCCGTCATCGGCGCGTTGGCTTGTGTGATTTTTCAACGGCGCGAGATCGCCGAGGTAATCATCTGACCATGCACGCACCGCGCAAGATCCAACTCGGCTGCCTGCTGCTCGCCGTGGTCATGGCCGTGGTCGGTTCGATGCACCAGGATTCGATCAACGAGAAGCGCCGGGCGCTGGAGATCGGGCTGCACGACAAGGCCAACGAATCGCTTCCGCTCAGTCTCCGGTTCGCGGTCACCTCGCTCGGCACGTTCCGCGCCTTCGCCATCGACTACCTCTGGATCAAGGCGGTCAAGTACAAGGAGGAGAACAAGCACTATCTGTCGCTGCAGCACGCCAAATGGATCTGCGCCTTGCAGCCGCGCTTCGCGAAGGTGTGGACGTTCCAGTCGTGGGAGATGGCGTTCAACATTTCGGTGAACACGCATACGCCGGAAGAGCGCTGGAACTGGGTGCACAACGGCATCAAGCTGCTGCGTGACGAAGCGATCCCGATCAATCCCGGCACGCTCGAACTCTACAAGGAGCTGGGGTGGATCTACTTCTTCAAGATCGGCGACGTGATGGACGAGATGCACTGGGTCTACAAGCGCGAGTGGGCGGCGTTGATGCACCGCGTGGTCGGCGCGCCGCAGCCCGGCGCCGGCACCCGTGAGACCATCGACGCGTTCCGGCCGATCGCCGAGGCTCCGCAGGATCTCGAGGCGTTGATCGCGTCCGATCCCCGCGTCGGCGACTACGTCCAACAACTCGAGTCGACCGGTATCGGGTTGGGGTATCCGCTGCTCGACGCCCTGGCGTCGACGGAGCCGACGGCCATACTGGATCTCGTACCTGACACCGAAGCGACCCTCCCGCAGGCGACAACCTTGCCCGACGACGGAGCCGAGGGCGCCGTGCGCAACCGACTCGTCGCCTTCGTCCAAGCCGATATCCTGCGCAAGGAATTTAAGCTGGATGCGACGTGGATGCTCGAGTTGATGGAGACCTACGGCCCGCTCGACTGGCGCTCACCGTTCAGCCACACCCTGTACTGGACGACGCTCGCCACCCGGGATGCCTTCGCGTTTCGCAAGGACATCGAAGCGCTCAACAACGACCGGTTCATGCAGTTCGGTCTCAACCGGCTGATCCATTCGGGGCGTCTGACGTTCCGGCTGGACCCCGAACATCCCAACCAGTCGGACTACAACGAAGCGCCGGACATTCGGTTCATCGAGCCGCTGCACCAGGCGTACATCGAGATGGGCAAGAAGAAGACCGGCGGCGAGGGACTCGACAAGAACGTCGAGACCCAAGCGAAGTACTTCGCGAACGGCCACCGCGGATTCCTCGAGGACGCCGTCCGTCTGTTGTACCGCTACGGCACCGACGCTCAGCTTCAGCAGGCGCGCGAGTATTACCGCTACTTGCGGACGAATTTCAAGATGCCGAACGGCGATCCGATGCCGCAATACCTGCTCCCGTTCGATGAATTCGCCATCCACGGGTTGTTCCAGGATATCGACCGGATGAAGATCGCGACCTCGACCATCAACGCCGAACTGGAGCAGTCGTTCGCCTACCTGTCGATGGGTGACCTGGACCTGTACCAGGGTCAGCAGCGGATGGCTCGGCGGATGTACGAGACCTTTATGAAGAGACGGGGTAAGGACCCGTCGGATCGCATGAAACTGCCGCCGTGGGAGACGATGCTCGCCAACACGCTGAGCCGGTTCATGACGCTGCCGGCGGTGCAGCTCTCGAGCGTCCGTCCGCCGCGGGGCGTGAGTCCGCAATCGGAGACCGCACGACAAATCTATATCTTGCAGGCCAAGCAGGCGATCGTGCCCAAGGCGCGCGTGTGGCGGCATCTGAGTACCCTCGGCGATGTCGAGCGGGTGAACGAAGCCAACCGCAAGCTGCGACAACGGGTGTATGACGAGATGCTGCCGGTGGTCGCCGCCCAGTGCGAACTGGCCGGGCTCGATGTCGACAAAGCGTTCCCCGAGCCGGTGGGCATGGCCGCGTTTCGTGAACAGCGGAAATCCAGCGAGCAGCCACCGACCCAAACCCAACCCACGGCCGCTGTTCCATGATCGGGGTCGGCGCCTTCACCGGGGTCACGTCGATCCCATGAGTTTTCGATCCAGACTGATCGACGCATCGACGGCGTTGGGCGTTCCGCTCTCGGCCGAGCAAGTGGATCAGTGCGCCGCGCATTGGTCGCGGGTGGCTGATGCGAATCGGCGCTTCAACCTCACCCGCATCACCGATCCCGAAGACGCGGCCGTCAAGCACTATGCCGACGCGTTGAGCGTGGTCGCCTGGGCCCGTACCCGGGCGGCGCGGATCGGTACGGTGCTCGACGTGGGCGCCGGTCCGGGTCTGCCCGCGCTCGCCCTGGCCGTGGCCGAACCGACCTGGCACGTCACCGCCGTCGACGCCACCGCCAAGAAAGCCGATTTCGTCGCCGACTGCGCCGCGACGCTGGGGCTGTCCAACCTGGCCGCGCTGCACCGGCACACCGATCACTGGCTCGACGCGGTTGACGTGTTCGATCTGATCACTTTCCGCGCCGTCGGCGCGCTCGAGGCGTGCATTGCAACCGGTCACCGACGACTCGCGCCGGGCGGTACGCTGATCTGCTTCAAATCCGCGCGTCTGAGCGACGAGGAACGAACGGCGGGGCTGGCCGCGGCACGGCGTCACCATCTTCGCGCCCTGGACGACTTTCCCTATGCCCTCACGACGAAGCAGGAGACCTTGCGGCGTCTACTTGTGATCTACCAGCGATGCTGAGGACGGATGGGCCCAATCGGCGTGGCATTTCGCAAGTACCGGCACGACAGCGTCTGGCTTGAATCGGGGCGACCGGCCTGGTATAGAAACGCTCGTGGGCCGGTTCCTGGCCGCCGCCGCGAATACTGGGCCACGCCCCTGTATTTACTGGGTCACAGCCGACGTCTACACGAGTATCCTGGGCGGTCACGCGTCGCAGCGCAAAATTTACCCGTCTATTTGTCCAACACCTGAAAACCGACTAGGACGAATTGGAGCAATCCGACGACCACACTTATAAACGTCAACACATTGAGTCGGGCGCCATTTCTCAGTTGTTGTTCGGCCAAACACACTTGAAGGCGTAGTTCAGCATTTCGACGGGCGTCGGGGTCACCAAAACCGCTGCCGTCGGCGAACATGTTCCGCAACTCCTGCAATTCATCTTTCGACATGAACCACTCTCCTTCCACCTTGAGCAGGTGAACAGTTGAACAGGCGACCGCAGGTGAGCGGGTCAACGCCACCGGAGCGCGGAAACGCCTCGATGCACTTCTTCCCTCTCCTGTTCCTGTGCTCCGTCATTCCGGCGCAAGCCGGAATCCAGGCCTTCACAACAAATCATCGTACAAGTCCCGCCACGTTGAGTTCTGCTGCTCGATCAGCGCAAGCTTCCAACGCCGCTTCCATTCCTTGATGGCCTTTTCACGCCTGATCGCCGCCTCCATCGACTCGTGGGGCTCGTACCAGACCAACATGTGAACCCCATATCGCTTGGTGAAGCCGTCGACAAGCCTTTCCTTGTGTTGCCACACGCGCTGGATCAGATCCGAAGTAACGCCGACGTACAGCGTGCCGTTGCGGCGGCTGGCCGGAATGTACACGCAAGGTCGTTTCATTCCCCTGGCATCTCTGGATTCCGGCGTTCGCCGGAATGACGATCCTTTCGGTGAGCGTTGCGAGCTCGTCAGCGAAGGTGACGGCTTACTGATAGACGATCAGTTTCTCGAAGGCGAAAGGCATAACCTCGACGCTGCCGCGGAAAACTGCAAGATCAGAGAGGAGAAAGTAGAGAGGAGACCGCAGGAGAGGGCAACTCGCCCGCATCGGCGTTTTCCCTTGCGGATGGCGGGTCTTGCCTTCTCTACTTTCTCCTTTCTCCCCTCTCCTGCTCTAGTCCGCCTTCGGCGGACTCGGGCGACTGTCCTGGTATAGAAACGGTACTCCAAAGGTTCCTGACGGCGGCGAGTAGCTCGTCGGTCTGCG
>Ga0299906_10000232_pt1 | contig 55340 bp, 58 predicted proteins | sample RVTome_14_FD_200259 | JGI IMG/M metagenome (GOLD analysis project Ga0299906, IMG submission 200259) | Soil microbial communities from uranium-contaminated site in the Upper Colorado River Basin, Wyoming, United States - RVT145D125 (version 2) ...
ATCGTCGCCCTCGGCGCTTCCATGTCGAAGTTCGCGATCGCGGTCGCGCCCGACTCGAAGATCTACGAGCCCGAGATGCTCAAGAACAAGGAAATCGCGGTGACGCCGAACAACGGCTCGCACTTCACCGCGCTCAAGATGATGGAGGGTTTTCTCAAGCCGGAGCACGTGAAGACGACGACCGCCGGCTCGATGCCGAAGCGCATCGAGGCGCTAAAGCAGGGCAAGGTCGCGGCGGTGACCCTGATGGAGCCCTGGATCAGCGTCGCGCAGAAGATGGGCCTGCGCGTCCTGATCGAGTCGCACTCGACCCGCAGCGAGGCGGCGAGCGATGACCTCGACGGCAATACGCTGGCGGCGATGTTCCGGGCGCAGGCGCGCGCGGTGAAGGAAATCGAGAGGGACCCGACGCCATACATCCATTACTTCATCCGCGAAACCGGGGGTCTCCTCGAGCCGAAGGATTTCCAGACCTGGCGGCTGCTCCACGCCGCGCCGCAGCCCTACACGCGCGAGCGCTGGGACGATACCTACAACTGGTCGGTCAAGTGGAACATGGTGGTGCCGGGCGCCACCTACGAGAGCATCGTCGACAACCGCGCCTGGCAATAGCGCGATCCGCTTGCGGATGGACAGGCTTCCGCTGGTCAAGGTCGTCGCGACCGGCGGCACCATCGCCAACACGCCGTCCGGCCGCCTGCACGCCGGTGAAGTCGCGGAGGCGATCCCAGAGCTCAAGAAAGTCGCCCGGCTCGAGGTCGAAGAGCTCGTGCGGATGGCGAGCAGCAGCATCACCGTCGAGCACTGGCTGACGCTCGCCCGCCGGATCAACGAAATCCTTGCCCGGGAAACTGACGTCGCAGGCGTCGTCGTCACCCACGGTTCGAACGCCGTGGAGGAGACCGGCTATTTCCTGAGCCTGACGGTCAAGAGCGACAAGCCCGTGGTGCTGACCGCCGCGCAACGGCAGTTCAGGACCTTGAGCTCGGACAGTCCCAGGAATTTCCTGCAGGCGGTGCGCGTCGCGGCGAGCGAGGAGTCCAGGGGCAAGGGAGCGCTCGTCGTCGCGAACGACGAGATCAACGCGGCGCGCGACGTCTCCAAGAACATATCCTCCCGCGTCGAAACCTACAGCAGCCGGGACATCGGCGCCCTGGGTTTCGTCGATGACGACCGCATCACCTGGTATCGCCAGCCGGTGAAGCTGCACGGGGCGGCGACGCCGTTCGACGTCACGCGCCTGCCGAAGCTTCCCCGCGTCGACATCGTATACACCTATGCGGGGGCGGATGGCGCGCTGATCGAAGCCGCGGCTGCAGCCGGCGCCGCAGGCATCGTGATCGCGGGATTCCCGACCGGCTCCGGCACACCCGCCATGGAAGAGGCGGTCGCGCGGGTCGCAACCAGGGGGATATCCGTGGTGATGACCAATCGCGGCGGCATGGGTCGGGTGTGGGACAAGCGCGCGAAGGAGGCACGCCCCCTCATCTGGGGCGACAACCTCACGCCGGTGAAAGCGCGGATCCTGCTGATGCTGGCCCTGACGACGACCCGCAATCCCGCGGAGATCCAGCAGCTCTTCCTGAAATACTGACCGTGCTGACTCAGCGCGGAACGGTGAGGATCGAGCCCCACAGGCCTGAGGACCTGCACGAGCCATCCGGGTCGCAGAAGGTGCGGGTGCTCGAGCCGCCGCCGCCGCCGCGGCTCTGCCCGCCCGCGCCCGCGCATAGCGCGAGGTTGAAGGATGGGGGGGCGCCCTCGAAGCCGCCGATTCCGTACGGGTTGACCCAATAGCGTGCGGGGCGCACCGGCGTCTGGCACGACTGTTCGAGATACGCCTTCTCGCCGAGTGTGAGCTGCCGCCCGTTGATGTATACCCCGGAGGTGCCGCGCGAGGCATCGGCGCGCAGGGGGCCGCCAATCCGCAACCCCGGCATCATCTGCCCGGCAATCGGGCCGACCTCCTGCCCCCACGCGCCCGAAAAGGCGTCATACCAGTAGCGGCCCGGCTGGATCGGCACCGGGTAGATGCGCTGGAGCGCCTGCACCGTCTCCACTGTGAGTGGAACGGCGTTGACGACGATCTGCGTCTCGCCCTCGGCCGCCCGGGCGCCGGCGACACCCAGGCCGGCCGCGATGAGGAATGAGCCGAACAGCCCCCCGAAATATTCTCGCCGTCGATTCATGGAACGCTCCTCGAGGATCACAGGCAGGACCGAAATGATCTCCCCGTCAGTCGTCAGCCGTCTCCGGGTCTTGGGCCATCCCTCCGCCCTCCTCCCCCTACTTGATTTGCACGCCGGAAGCCTTCACCAGCTCGGTGATGCGCTTTCTCTCGCTCGCCCGGAACGCGTCAAGCTCCTTGCGCCCGCCGCCGACGATTTCGATTCCCAGGACTTTCAGTTTCTCGCCGAACGCAGGCTCCCCGGCCGCTTTCACCACTTCGGTGCTGACCTTGTTCAGGACTGCGGCAGGCGCGCCGCCGGGGGCCACGATGCTGTACCAGCCGAACATCGCGTAACCGGGGACGAATTCCGAGATGGCCGGCACGTTGGGAAGCGCGGGCGAGCGCTTCGGGGTGGTCACGCCGAGCGCCCGCAGCCGTCCGGACTCCACGTGGGGCCGCGCGGCCGGATAGACCGCGTAGGTGAGCTGCACTTCGCCCGCGAGCGTATCCACGATGGCCTGGGCGATGCCTTTGTAGGGCACGTGCAGCATCTCCGTGCCGGTTCTCTGAGTGAACAGAACACCCGAGAGATGCTCCGAGGCTCCCGCTCCGGCCGAGCCGTAGCGCAGCTTGCCCGGCGATTTCTTCGCGAGCGCGATCAGCTCGGGTATCGATTTCGCCGGCACCTGCGGATTGACCATCTGCACGAACGGCACCGTGCCGATCAGGCTGACCGACACGAAATCCTTGTCCAGATTAAACTTGAGATTCGGGTACACCGACGTCGCGACGAAGAGCTGCGAGGTCAGCATCATCCACGTGTAGCCGTCGCGCTCCGCGCGCAGGGCCAGTTCCGCGCTGATGATGCCGGCGACACCGGGACGGGAGTCCACTACGACGCGCTGGCCCCACACCCTGTAAAGGTGATCTGCCACGAGCCGCGCGATGATATCGGGGCCGGATCCCGGCGCGCTGCCGATGATGAGCCGGATCGGCTTTTGCGGAAAGGCCTGTCCTGCGCTTGTCGAAGGACCCTGCGCGGCCTGCGCCGCCGTTGCCAGCGCCACTAACGCGATGGACGCCCAACGCACTGTTTTGGTTTTCATGTTACCTCCTCGTTTCTTGATCACCTTACACCAATACCCGAGAGCTGAGAGCTGCAAGTCACTACCTGCCGGCATACTAGCAAAAAACCGGAACGGCGAGCGCCGGTCCCGCGCGAGATGCAGGGGCCCCGCCAAAGCCTACCTGGCTGCCGCCGTCACGCTCCCGAGAAATTGGAGCAGGCGCGCCGGAGCGGTTTCCTCCGTCTGGCCGTCCGGCGGAACATCCCAATATTCCGCCTTCGGCAGGCATTCTTCCAGGTAGCGCGCCGCCGAGGTCGCGTGCGACGGGTCGCGGCCGGGAACGATGAGCGCGGGGATATCGAGGCGCATCAGGTCCTCGGGCTCGGCGCCGGGCGCGGTGTCGCGATCCATCAGCGCGCGCGCCATTCCGGCAACGATGAGTTTGTAGCGCTCGACGTCCTGCTTCGCGTAGGACTCGGCGAAGGGGCGGTCCATGCGTATCACCGACGCCCAGGGCCCGCCCCGCGGGTCCTCGTTGAAGCTCTTGCCCGAGCCGGCTGCGAGCGCGGCCACCTCCGCCAGGCCGTGGCTCTGGACGTACGCGAGGTGCTGCGCGAAGCGGCTCTGGCCGTTGATCCGGTATTTCGCGCCGCCGACGGGCCACCACAGCACCAGGCTCAGCGCGATTTCCGGATGAGATACGGCCAGCGACAGCACCGGGGAGCATCCCATGCAGCCGCCCATGAGGTGCGCTCGCGGAATCTTAAGATGCTCGAGCAGTCCCCTGCCCTGCGTCGCGTAATCGGCCCAGGTCACGCGCTCGACGCGGCCTCCCGACTGGCCGGTCTCGCGCCGGTCGAAGACGATGCAGGAGTATTTTTTCGGCAGATGGGCCATGAGCCGGGTCTTGGCGTAGATCCCGGTCGTCGTCCATTTCTCCAGAATCCCGTCGAAGCCGCCGGGCGAGAACATCAGCACAGGTGGCCCGGAGCCGACCACCTCGTAGCGTGTCTTGATGCCGTCAATGACCGCGGTTGGCATGCCTAGAATTCACCCCCATCCCAACCTTCCCCCATCAAGGGGGAAGGGGGATTCTCTTCATCCCTTGATCTGCCGGCCGGCGCGTACGTCGGCGATGAGCGCGGTGAACGCCTGGAGGCTGAGCCTCGCGGTGTTCGCATAGGTATCCGTGGTGGAATCGATCCATTTCGCGCCGTAGCCGATCGCGGTGTGCGCGAGGCGCATCCGCCCGTCGAGCCAAGGCCCGCCGCCGAGCCCGCCGATCACCGGAATGGAGACGGCCTTCGCCACCGCCGCGCCCGCCTCCGGTCCGGAGTGCCGGAAATCGAGCAGCACCGCGCCAGCTTCCTCCAGCCGCTTCGCCTCCTCGACAAGCTTCGCGACGGCTTTCTCCTTTCCCCCGTGAAACTCGGCGAACACCGGCACCCCCGCACGGACGACCGCGCCCACGGTTTCGGGACCGCCGGGGATCTTCACCATTCCGGCGCCGCCCTCTTTCGCGAGGCGAATGGCGGCGCTCACCGTGGCCTGGATACCCGCCTGCACAGGGCCGTACGGGATGTCGCAGCTCACCAGCGCGCGCTTCGCGCCGCGGCTGACCGCCTTGCAAGCGATAAGGATTTCTTCCACCGTGACTTCCGTCTCCGTGGCTTGGCCCCACACATTGGCACCCACGGAGTCGCCCACGGAGATGAGGTCAACCCCCGCGCGGTCTGCGATTTGCGCGGTGGGGTAGTCATAGGCGACCACGCCGACGATCTTGCGTCCCTCGCGCTTCATTTGCTGAAGCGCCGCGACGGTCACCCTCTCCATGGTCAGGAACGGCCGGCGAGCGAGCGCGCTTTTTCGAGAGTGGCGAAACTGCGCGGCGCGGCGCACATCAGGTAGCGGTAACCCTCCTTGATGATGCGCTCGGCATTCGCAGCCTCGACGTGGGGGTGGCCGACGACGACGTTGTGTTTCTTGCAGGTGGCGACGACCTGCGCCATCGCATCGAGCACCGCCTTGTGCTCGTATTGCCGGGGATAGCCGAGCTCCTGGCTCAGATCGCCCTCGCCGATCAGGACGGCGCCGATGCCCGGCACGTTCTTGAGCATCGGGTCGAGGTTGGCGATGCCCGTGGTGTCCTCGATCATGAGAATGACGAAGATTTCGCCCTGGGGATTCAACGGCCACACGTCGGCGCGCTCGTAGTATTCCTGCTGCATGACGCCCCAGTAGCGCACCGCCTGGCCAGGCCCGTCGCCGCGAATTCCCGCCGGCTCGTAGAGCGGCTTACCCTTCAGGCGTGGATAGCGGCAGGCCGCGACCGCGTTGTAGGCCTCCTCCACCGTGCTGACGTGCGGCCAGATGATGCCGTAGTAGCCGAGGTCGAGCGCCTGCTTGGCGAAGAACTGGTTCTTTTCGTTGCCGTTGGGCGGGATGCGCACCGTCGGCGTCACAGCGGGCGCGACCGACCCGGACTTCGCGATCTGCCCGCGGTTCAGGAGGTATTGCAGGCAGTCCCTGAGAGTGCGGATGTCCCACCCGTTGTGCTCGCCTTCGAACACGACGCCATCGTACTTCGAGGCTTGCAGCGCGATCGCCGCCTCGAGGTCCGGCGGCATGAAGGTCGTGAAGGCGTGCTGGCCGGATTCGAGCGCGCGGATGATTCCATTCAAACGTGGCAGTGGCATATGAAGACCTTAAGAGCTAAGACGAAAGTCCCTTGCCTCCAAACTTGCCGCGCTTCGCAAGCAGCCGGTCGAGACGCGGATAGACACGGCGGGCGTTGCCCTCGAAGATCTTGTGGAGGTCCTTCTCGGTGAGGCCCTTCAGCTGGTCGACGTAGCGCTTGGTGTCGTCGAAATAATGCCCGGTCTCCGGATCGATGCCCTTCACCGCGCCGACCATCTCGGAGGCGAACAGGATGTTGTCCACCGGGATCACCTTGGCCATGAGCTCGATGCCCGGCAGGTGGTAGACGCAGGTATCGAAGAACACGTTCTTCAGCAGGTGCTCGGTGAGCAGCGGCTTCTTCATGTCCTGCGCGAGCCCGCGGTAACGGCCCCAGTGGAACGGCACCGCGCCGCCCCCGTGGGGAATGATGAACCGCAGCGTCGGGAAATCCTTGAAGAGGTTGCCCTGGATCAGCTGCATGAAGGCGGTGGTGTCGCCGTTGATGTAGTGCGCGCCCGTAGCGTGGAAGTTCGCGTTGCAGGAGGAGGAGACGTGGATCATCGCCGGCACCTCCAGCTCGCACAGCTTCTCGTAGAGGGGATACCAGCCGCGGTCGGTCAGCGGCGGGCCGGTCCAGTTGCCGCCCGAGGGATCGGGGTTGAGGTTGACGCCGACGAAGCCGAGCTCCTTCACGATGCGCTCGAGCTCCGGTATGCAGTTCTTCGGCGGCGCGCCGGGAAACTGCGGGAGCTGGCCAACGCCGACGAAGTTCTCGGTCAGCAGCGTGCAGATGCGGTGGATGAGGTCGTTGGAGATCCGCGTCCATTCGATGCTGATTGCCTCGGTGCCGACGTGGTGGGCCATGCCGGAAGCGCGCGGAGAGAAGATGGTCAGATCGCTGCCGCGCTCCTTCTGGAACTTGAGCTGGGGTCCGACGCTCTTTACCAGCACCTCGTCGCTGATGCCGAGGTCGGTCGTGGCCGGCTTGCGCGCCGAATCGGCGAGCCCCGCGAGCTGCTTGTCGCGGAACGCATGGAGCGTCTGCGGCTCGGTGGTGTAGTGGCCGTGGATATCGATGATCATGATCACTAGATTTTAAAGGCTTCCATCGTCTCCGGGGCGAACATCTCCTCGGGCTTGAGGCGCCGCTTCGACAGCCCCTGCTCGTGGTGATAGCGCAGGAACGTGTCGAGTACGTGGCGGTTGCCGTGAAACCCGTACGGCCACCAATCCTCGCCGAACTCGCGCACCGCATCCTCCACGTGGGCGTTCTGCCACGGCAGCATCGCCTTGTGCGCCGCAGTCTGGGCGAACCCCTGGTAGACGCGGCGCTGCGCCTCGGTGAAGGCCTTGTAGAGCGACATCGCGATCCAGCGGTTCTTCTCGTAGACCTCGCGCCGGATCGCCACCACGTGCATGATCGGGAAGATCTTCGTGCGCCGGTAGTATTCACGCTCGACCGCGACGAAATCCGGGAACAGGCGCTTCACCGCTTCGGGACGGGTGCGGAAGGTCGACGGCGCGCGCGCCGTGTGCAGCGCGTCGATCTCTCCGGCCGCGATCATCGCCGCAAGCGTCTTGTCCGGCCCGATCGGCCGCACCCTGAAATTGGGCGGGAGATCGAGCTTGATCTTCTCGTCGCGCTGGGTCTCTTCCTCTCCCCCCGTCCGGTACTCGACGCTGTCGGCCTTCACGCCGTAATCGTCGGAAAGGATGCCGCGGATCCAGACCGGCGCCGTCATCTGGTACTCGGGTGTGCCGATGCGCTTCCCGACGAGGTCTTTCGGCTCGCGGATGCCGCTCTTTGTCGAGACGTAGATGGACGAATGGCGGAAGAACCGCGAGGGGAATACGGGGATCGCAATAAAGGGCTGCGGATCGCGGTGGAGCGAGACCGTGTACGACGACATCGACAATTCCGCGACGTCGAATTCGCGGTAGCGCGCCATCCGGAAGAAGGTCTCCTCGACCGGCAGCTCGAGCACGTTCAGCTCGATGCCTTCCGGCCGCACCGAGCCGTCGGCGAGCGCCCGCGTGCGGTCGTAGTCCCAGATCGACAGCGTCAGGCGCAGCCTGGCCTTCGCCACCGGGCTAGACGGAGACGGGATCGGTATTGAGCGGCCGGAACAGGCCCTCGCGGGCGCCGTCCTTGAACTTGACGTTCTTCGGCAGCTCGATCGCGCAAGAGCGCACGCGCTGGGTATCGGGCTCAAGGCCCGGCACTGGCTTGCCCTCGCGGTTGTCTCTTCCGGCCCTGAGCAGCAGGCGCCGGGTCATGAGGATGCCGTTGTCGGTCGAGCAGAGATTTTCCTTGGTGCGGTCCTGGATCGGCCCCATGCTCTCCTGCAGCGACGCATCCTGCATGGCGATGCCCTCGATGCCGCTGTAGTTGGTGCCGATCTTCTGCGTGGCGCGGTCCATGAGGTAGTTGTTGCTCTTGTTGGCGAGCGGCATGAAGGTGCCCGGCACATATTTCACGTGTATGCCCTTGCCGTCCGCCATCGCCTTCACCTCGGTGGCGTTCAGCGCGCGATTGGGATGGTAGTTGATCGACCAGGCCCAGCAGTTCTCGTCGTCGATCGGCACCCAGGCGTGGCCGCCGATCGGATGCCCCGCGCGCGGCGGGATGAGCGTGTGCCACGGCATGATGAAAGGCGTGATGCGCCAGTACCAGCGGTCGTTGTCCGCCTGGCGGCGCGCGCCAATGAGCAATCCGCCTTCATATTCCACCACGTCGAAGTGCGGCATGCGGTCGGTCAGGTTATAGCGGTTCGCACGGTCCTTGGCGTCCTTGAACAGGGGATCGCGGTTGAGCGCGCCGCTGTGCAGGAACGACACGTGGCTCGAGTCGATGCCGCCTTCGATCGCCTGGAGATAGTTGCATTCCTGGAGCCGCTTGGAGACGAAGCGGTTCGCGGCCGGCACCAGCGACCACTCCAGCGCGGGCGGCTCGGGCCTGAGTTGCGGCGGGCCCATGTAGATCCAGATGACCCCGCCCTGCTCGATCGAGGGGTAGGACTTGAGCTTGATCCGGGCGCGCATGCCGGATTCCTCCGCCTCGGAGGGAAGGTCAACGCACTGCCCGGTGACGTCATACTTCCACCCGTGATACGGGCAGCGCAGGCCGCATTCCTCGTTGCGCCCGAACCACAGCGAGACGCCGCGATGCGCGCAGAATTCATCGATCACGCCGATGCGGCCATCGCTGTCCCGGAACGCCACCAGCTTCTCGCCCAGGAGCTGCACCCGGACCGGCGCGCCGTCCTTTTCCGCAACTTCTTCTGCGAGAAGCGCCGGGATCCAGTAGCGCCGGAACAAGTCCCCCAGCAGCGTGCCGGGTCCGGTGCGGATCAATTGTTCGTTCTGTCCGTGGGCCAGTGCCATTTCTCGCTCCTTCGTCTCATTCCTCGTCGGGTCACCCGTGCTCAGCGGGATCGATGCACACTTTGCCGTCGATGATCTGGACCTTCCACACCTTGAGCGGTTCCGTTGCCGGCGCGTAGGTCGCGCGGCCGCTCGCGATGTGAAACCGCCCCTGGTGGAACGGGCACTCCACCTCGTCGTCGAGTAGGTAGCCCTCCGACAGCGATCCCGGGCCGTGGGTGCATTCGTCCTGGGTCACGTGAATGGCGCCCTCGACGTTGAACACGGCGTAGACGCTGCCGCCGCATTCCGCGCGAAGTGCGCAGCCCGGGGCCACATCCGATACGCCGCACAGCGGCACCAGCTTCCCGTCCTTCATGCGTTGGCGCGTATTTTACCCTCTTGCCGGGGGCCTGCAGCGCGCCGCCCGGCGCACGTTCGTCACTCGTTCGCTCGCCGGGTGGCGCCGCGGTGATGGGCGTAGCCGCCGATCAGCATGAGCACGGAGTTGGCGAGAAACACGCTGGCCGCGCCGAATGCCGAACCGACCGACCCGAACGCGAGCGGAATGACCATGTGGGTCAGATTCACGAACGAAAAGCGCAGCCCGAGCGACTCCCCCGCCCGCCCCTGCGGCGATCGATTGTAAGTCATGATGACCGAAAGCGGCTGGCCGATGCCGAGTCCCAGCCCGAGCGCGAACGACAGCAAAAGCAGGGCCCCGACGTTCTGCACAAACGGGAACAGAAGAAACGTCATGCCTGCAAGGAGCACGGAAACCGTCATCACCGGATCCTCGCCCCAACGACGCACCAGCAGCGGCAACAGGGTGCGGACCACGAAGGTCGCGGCGGCGAGGGCGCCGAGCACCACCCCGATCATGGTCGCGGACAGCCCGATGGAGTGCCCGTAGATCGGCATATAGAAGGTGTAGAGGTCGATGCCGGCTACCACAAGCCCGCTTATCAGGATGACCCGGCGCAGATCCGGCTGTGCCAGCAGCTCGCGCACGCCGCCGCCCTCCTTGGGCCGAGCTGCCCGCCGCGAGTGCGGAATCACGCGGCGGAAGACGACCCATGCTGCGCACGAGACGGCGACGAGCAACGCCAGGTACAGAAACGTCGGCACATGGCCCCGGTGATCGATCGAAACGCCCACCAGCAACGGTCCGATCAGCGCGCCGAGCGCTATGGCCAGGCTCTGCAGGCTCACGTTGCGGGTGCGCTCCTCGGCGCCGCCGAACGAAGCGACCAGGTGCTGAAGCGCGATGTTGAAGAACACCAGCGCAGCACCCATCACCACTGCCGACAAGTACAGCACCTCGATTCCCGGGACAAAGTAGGGAATGACAAGTCCCAGGGCGATGCCGCCGGAACCCAGCACGATGGGCCAGTAACTTCCGTAGCGGTCGGAAACCTTGCCGGCCTGCACTGAAAGCACGAGCGGCCCGAGACCGTAGAGCGCGATGAGCAGACCGATCGCCGCGGCGGATGCGCCGAGCTCGATCGCGTAGAGCGACATCAGCACGCGGCTGCTCATGTAGCTCATCCAGCTGAGCACGCCGAGAAATAGGATAAGATAGATCACGCTCGAATCGGCGGCGGGAAATGCCCGGGGGCAGCAGGTCAGAGCGCGCTATTCTAGCGCGGGCACCGCCGCCCTCCCCCGCGACCGGCAGTTCCATCGCAAAAGGAGCACGCATGCAGATCAAGAATGTCGGAGTCGTCAGCCCGGGCGACATGGGCCAGGCGATTGCCGGTCGGCTCAAGGAGGCCGGCCTGAACGTGTTCGCCGCGCTTGACGGCCGCAGCGAGCGCACCCGGACGCTCGCGCGGGATGCCGGCCTCACCGATTGCGGCTCGCTGGAGAAGCTGGTGGCAACCTGCGAGCTGGTGATCTCGGTCATCAACCCCGGAGAGGCGCTCAACGTCGCGCGCCAGGTGACGGCCGCAATGAAGAAAACGGCCCGCAAGATCGCGTTCGCCGATCTCAATGCGGTATCGCCACAGACCGCGCGCGATGCGGACCGCATGATCCGCGATGCGGGCGGGATGTTCATCGACGGCGGCATCATCGGGCCGCCACCGCGCGGCGAGAAGGACCGGCCCCGCATCTACGTTTCGGGGCCGGATGCTTATTTGTTCGAGAGCATCAGCCACCCCAATCTCGTGGTTCGGGTGCTGTCGGAGCGCGTCGGCGACGCCTCCGGGGTCAAGATGTGCTACGCCGCGATGACCAAGGGCACGACGGCGCTCGCGGTGGAGCTGCTGGTGGCGGCGCGCAAGCTCGGCGTCGAGCAGGCACTGGAGAGGGAGCTGCGCGAGAGCCGCAACGACGTCTTCGAGTGGCAGATGAAGAACATCGCGGGCATGCCGCCCAAGGCCTACCGCTGGGTGCCGGAGATGCAGGAGATCGCCAGGACCTTCGGCGAGCTCGGGCTCACGCCGCGCATGTTCGAGGGCGCGACCGACGTCTACTCCATGGTCGCCGCGACGTCCCTGGGCAAGGAAAGCCCGGAGCAGGCGCGCAGACAAGGCCGCAGCGGTCTCGACGTTACGCGGGAAATTGCCGACAACAAATAGGGCTTGGTGATGCGTGACCGAAAAACCGTGACGTGATGCAGCGTGACGTGATCAGGCGTGACTGGTGAGTCGGGGATTCTGGTCACGCTTTATCATGTCACGCGCCACCCTGTCACGCCTCATCAAACACGGTACATCGACCGCCGGTCGGGCTCGAAGGTGATGACCCGCGATGGCCGTTCCGCGCGGCTGCGCCCGACGTGGATATGGCCGGTGCCGTCGAGCAGCAGCTCGCGCCGCAGCACGTGCACCTCTTCTCCGCTCCCGAGGGAGACGAAGGTGCCGTTGATGCTGTGGTCGAACAGGTAGAAATGCGTGCGCACCAGCTTGATCGAGAGGTGCCGGCGCGAGGCGTAGACGTCCGACACGACCAGGTCACAATCCGTGGCGCGCCCGATGACGATCCCGCTGCGCCACTGGTCCACGCGCACGCGCTCCTCGTCGAGCGTAACCAGCAGGGCGCCGGTATCGCCGGGTATCATCTTGCTGGGCTGCAGGTTGACGTCGGTCAGGTCGGTCCGGTCGCTGCGCCAGAGCACCTGGAAGACTTTTGACTCGTGATCGTTGCCCTTCAGCACCGCGTTGAAGATCGGCCGCACGCAGGTCTTGAGCGCGGCCGACAGGCAGCGTTCCACGGCATCGGTGGTGAGGATCTGTTCCGCGGTCGCCGCCGCCCTCAGGTAGGCGGCTACGTTCACCGTGTCGCCAAACACGTCGTTGTCCTCGACCAGCACCGGGCCGCAGTGGAGGCCAATGTGGATCGTGACCGGATAATTGCCGGGCCTGGCCGCGCTCACCTGCGCCTGCATGTCGCTCGCGGCGAGCACCGCGCGATCGGCGTCGGGAAAGACGCACATCACCTCGTCGCCGATGGTCTTCACCAGCCGCCCGTCGTAGCGCGCCAGCACGCCGTTCACCACTTCGAGGCAGGCGTTGACGATATTGCGGGCGGCGGCGTCCCCGAGGTTCTGGTAAAGGCTGGTGCTGTCGCTGATGTCAGCGAACATCACCGCGAGGTTGTGCTTCTGGCGTGTCATCCGCCGCGATTATATCGCGCCTCGCGTCAATGACTTGTGACGGGTGACCGGTGACGGACGCTCGCCGCGCTCACGCATGACCCCCGTGACATACCGTGTCGCATGTCACGAATCAGCCGCCGCGAGGGGTGCGCCCTCCATCCCTGGCGAGTGCGATCGCAAGGATTACGGGCGCTGAGGGTCTGGTCTGCCTTGCGCCTTCTGCTCTCAGCCCTGGTTCAGGCGGCGCCCACCATCGCGCCGGGATCCTCCAGCTCCGAGAACCGCACCGGCAGGATTTCACGCGCGGAAAGGCTGCCGGTGGCGGACTTCTCCACCAGCATCAGGGTCTGCTTATCGGGGATGCCGGTCGGGATCACCATGCGCCCGCCCGGCTTGAGCTGGGCGAGCAGCGGCGGCGGGATGAGATCGGAGGCCGCGGTCACCATGATCCGGTCGTAGGGCGCGTGCTGCGGCAAGCCGTAGTAGCCGTTCCTGACCGCGACTTCCACGTTCTCGTAGCCAAGGCGCTTCAGCCGCCGTTCTGCGCCGCGCGCGAGCTCCTCGATGATATCCACCGTGTAGACGCGCTTTGTGAGCTGGGCCAGGATCGCTGCCTGGTAACCGGCTCCGGCACCGATCTCCAGCACGATATCATCCGCCTCCGGAGCCAGGAGATCGGTCATGAGCGCGACGATGAACGGCTGCGATACCGTCTTCTCGTAGCCGATCGGCAGCGGGCGGTTGAGGTAGGCGAAGGACTGCAGTTCCACCGGCACGAACTCGTGGCGCGGCATGCTCGCGATCACGCGCATTACCCGCTCGCTGAATGCGGCGCGGCCGGTGTGACCGACGGTGAGCGCGGCCTCCGCCACGATCTCGGCGATCATCTGCTGCCGCAGTGTCTCGAACGGGTCTTCAGGCATTGGGGCATAGTACTACAGTAATGAAAAAGCTAAGGCATTCGTGGAACCTCTCGCCGCGCGCTGCGATCGCCCTGCAGCAGCGGCTTCGTTCCAAAGTCGTTCGGCTGGGACGCCCGCCGCAGGTGCGCACCGTGGCCGGTACCGACGTCGGCTTTTCGCGCGGCGGCGGAGTCGCGCACGCCGCGGTCGCGGTGCTCTCGTTTCCGCAGCTCGAGCTGGTGGACCATGCCGTGGCACGGCAGCAGGTGCGCTTTCCCTACGTGCCGGGCCTGCTCTCGTTCCGCGAGATACCGGCGCTGCTGGCGGCGCTCGACCGGCTGCGGGTCAAGCCCGATCTCATACTGTGCGACGGGCAGGGTTTCGCCCATCCGCGCCGTTTCGGCATCGCCTGTCATCTGGGAGTGATCTGCGGCGTGCCGACGATCGGCGTCGCCAAGTCGCGTTTGATCGGGGAGCACGCCGAGCCGATGCAGCGGCGGGGCGCCTGGGTTCCGCTGCGGGACAAGGGCGAAACCATCGGCGCGGTGCTGCGCACCCGGGCGGGCACCCGGCCGATCTACGTTTCCATCGGCCACCGCGTGAGCCTGGCTGTGGCGGTGCGCTACGCAATGGCCTGCACCAGCCGGTTCCGGCTGCCTGAGACGACGCGCTGGGCGCACCGGCTCGCCTCGGGCGGCGGGCCTCCGCCGCTACAAAAGCATGAGTCGTGAATGGCGAGTAGTGAGTGGAGCTGCTCCGCAAGGTAAAATGCCGATCCGGACCCGACATCCACTCACCACTCACGCTTTTGCGTGAACGGAGCTCAAATGGCCGCGCAGACCGAAACCACCAACCTCGCGCTGTTCTGCGACTTCGAGAACGTCGCCCTCGGCGTGCGCGAGGCCCGCTACGCGGAGTTCGACGTCAAGAAGGTGCTTGAGCGGCTGCTGCTCAAGGGCAACATCGTGGTGAAGAAGGCCTACTGCGACTGGGATCGTTACAAGGATTTCAAGAAGGCGATGCACGAGGCGGCGTTCGAGCTGATCGAGATTCCCCACGTGCGCATGTCGGGCAAGAACTCGGCCGACATCCGCATGGTGGTGGATGCGCTCGACCTCTGCTACACCAAGTCGCACGTGGACACCTTCGTCATCATCAGCGGGGACTCCGACTTCTCCCCGCTGGTCTCCAAGCTGCGCGAGAACAACAAGACCGTGATCGGCGTCGGCGTCAAGAAGTCGTCGTCCGACCTGCTGATCGCGAACTGCGACGAGTTCATCTACTACGACGACCTGGTGCGGGAGAAGCCGAGGAAGCCCTCCCGCAGGAAGCCCGTGCCCGCGGCGCCTGGCGCGGCACAGGCGGTCCCGGCGGATGGCGGCGACAAGAAACAGGAGGCGCTCGACCTGGTGCTGGAAACCGTCGAGGCGCTCGTCAGCGAGCGGGGTCCGGAGGAGAAGATCTGGGGCTCGATGGTGAAGCAGGCGCTGAAGCGGCGCCAGCCGGGCTTCAACGAGTCCTATTACGGCTTCCGCTCCTTCGGCAAGCTCCTCGACGAGGCGGAGGCGCGCAAGCTCCTCACGCTCGAACACGACGAGAAATCCGGCGGCGTGATCATCAAGAGCATCACGCCCGAGGCCTGAGCCTCCTCACGATGACAAGAGATGATCCCGATACCGCCCCGCGGCGGCCGCTGCCGTCAGCCGCCGAGATCGTGGAGCGGATCGTCGTCGGCGCCCTGGCGCTGGCGCTGATCGTACTCGGTTTCTTTTTCCTCGCTGCCGCGCTGGTTGCGGGCGCGGTGCTGGCAGCGGTCTTCCTGATCCGGCTTTGGTGGCTGCGGCGCAGGATCAGGCAGGAGGAGGAAGCAAGCTACCTGACAACCGAGTACGAGGTCGTCGACCGCGAGCGCCCGCAGGATCCCCGCCTGCCTCCCGGCGCCTGAAGCGCCCGCCTCCTGCGGGCGGCCCCTGATCGGATACAATCACGCCAGGCAACGCGCGCCCCGGCTACTTCCGCGCTGCCGGCGAGGAGAACACGAATTGCAAGTCAGCGCAGTACGCTACGCGGACGTCCTCGTGGTCGCAGTCAAGGGACGCATCGACTACATGAACGCCGAGGAATTCAAGGCGGCTCTCCTGCCGCATCTCGCGAACTGCGCCCCGGGCCGCGACCAGGTGATTCTCGACCTCTCGCGGCTCGAGTACGTCAGCAGCGCCGGACTGCGCGTGCTCATGATCGCCGCGAAGGAGGTCCGTCCCCGTAAAGGCCGGTTCGTCGCGGTGTCGCTGCAGCCGGTAGTGCGCGAGATCTTCGAGATCAGCCGGTTCACGCTGGTATTCGACCTCTTCGACACCGTGCAGGATGCGTTGCGCGCCCTCTCCCCGAAGGCAGCGGCCATGTCCCATACCGGATAGCCGGCGATGCGCGTACGTTTCTGGGGCACGCGCGGCTCGCTGCCGGTCTCGCTTACCGCGGAGGACATCAAGGGCAAGATCGTGGAGGCGCTGCTTGCGGCAGCGGGCCGGAACCTGAAAACCCGGGCCGAGATCGAGGCGTTCGTCGGGCGCGATCTGCCCTTCGCGATCTCGCACACCTACGGCGGCAACTCCTCCTGCGTCGAGCTCGACATCGGCACCGACGAGCACGTGCTATGCGACCTCGGCACCGGCGTGCGCCCCTTCGGCCTTGACGTGCTTGCCCGGAAAGGGCCGCGCACGCCGCGCACCTTCCATGTCTTCATGTCCCACCTGCACTGGGACCACATCATGGGGTTCCCGTTCTTTCCCCACGCCTATCTCCCGGGCAACCGAATCGTGATCTACGGTTGCCACGCCGGCATCGAAGAGGCCTTCCGCGGGCAGCACGCCGCGCCGTGCTTTCCGGTGGATTTCTCCCGGCTCTCCGCGAAAATCGAGTTCGTGAAGCTCGAGCCGGGCCGGCGCGTCCGCCACGCCGATTTCGACGTCACGCCCAAGCTGCAGCAGCACAGCGGCGACTCCTACAGCTACCGCTTCGAGCACGGCGGCAAGGTCGTCGTCTATTCGACGGACGCCGAGCACAAGACCGATGACGTCGCTTCCACCCACGAGGTGGTCGAGTTCTTCCGCAACGCCGATCTCGTGATCTTCGACGCCATGTACTCGCTGGCAGACGCGGTCTCGGTAAAGGAGGACTGGGGACATTCGAGCAACATCGTCGGCGTCGAGCTGTGCCAGCACGCGCGCGCCAGGCATCTCTGCATCTACCACCACGAGCCGGTCTACAACGACGCAAAGATCGCCTCGGTGCTGCAGGAGACCCTCCGGCTCGAGGAAATCACCCGCGCGGACCACACCCTGCGCATCTCCAGCGCCTACGACGGCCTGGAGATCGCCGTGTGAGCCCTGTGGCGCGCGCGACCCCTCACCCCTTCCCCCTCTCCCGAGTGGAGAGGGGGAATGGACACCGGTAAATGTGCTGCCATACATTTACCGAAAGCTCGATAGGCGAGTGAAGGCGTGAGCGCCCAGCCGCAGGCAGCACGGGACGCGCCCGCGTGGAACCGGTGGCTGCGGCGCCCGCGGTTCCTGGGCGGCGTCCTCGCAGCCGCTCTTGCCAGCCTGCATCTTTTCGCCGACACGCCCGTGCAGTCGTGGCTGCGCAACTCCTGGTTCGACGCCTATCAGACGGTAATGCCGCGGAGCCGCGTGTCGGCCCCGGCGGTCATCGTCGCCGTGGACGAGAAAAGCCTCGCGCAGCTCGGGCAATGGCCGTGGCCGCGCACCCTGGTCGCGCGCGTGCTCGACCGGCTTGCCGAATACCGCCCGCTCGCGGTGGGGGTGGACGTCATCTTCGCCGAGCCCGACCGGCTCTCGCCGGGCGCGATCGCCGATTTGAACCCCCAAATCGGGCGCGCCCTCGCGCTGCAGCTGAAAAGCCTTTTGAGCAACGACGAGGTGCTTGCCGCAACCATCAGGCGGTTGCCGGTGGTGCTCGGGGTCGCGGGAACCTACGAGCGCACCGAGGGGGCGGTCCCACGTTCCGCGGCCGTTTTTCGGATGCAGGGCGATCCGCTGCCCTATCTCTGGAAATTTCCATCCGCGCTGGCGAGCCTCGGCCCGATCGACGCCGCGGCGACGAGCCGCGCCCTGATCAGCGCGGACGTGCGTCACGGCATCGTCCGCAGCGTTCCCCTGCTCGCCGCCGTCGGCGACTCGCCCATGCCGACGCTCAGCCTGGAGACCCTGCGCGTTGGCGTGCGCGAAGCGGCGTTCACGGTCCGCACCGGCGCGCACGGCATCGAGTCGATCGGAATCGGGGATGTTCGCATCCGGCCCGAGGCCGACGGCCACCTCTGGGTGCGCTTCGGACCGCACGACCCCGAGCGCTTCGTGTCGGCGGCGGACGTCCTCGCCGGCACGGTCGACCGCGACAAGATCACGGGCAAGCTGGTGCTGTTCGGGCTGACCGGCATCGGGCTTCTCGACCAGAAGGCGACTCCGCTCGGCGAGCGCATGAACGGGATCGAGGTCCACGCCCAGGTCCTGGAAAACATCTTCGAGGGCAGCCTGCTCGGGCGCCCACGCTGGACACGCTGGTCGGAGTCCGCGTTGATCATGATCCTCGGCGCCCTGCTCGTTTTCGCCGTGCCGGCGCTCTCGCCAGTGGGCTCCTCGCTCGTCCTCGCCGCCGGGATCGGGGGGCTGCTCGCGCTCGGCGCGGCGCTGTTCCAGTACGCCGGCGTGCTCTTCGATGCCGCCGCGCCGATCATCGACCTCAACATCCTCTTTGGCGGGCTGCTGCGCGCGACGCTTGCCGAGTCCGCGCGCCAGCGGCAGCGCCTGCAGCGCGAGCTCGACGCCGAGCGCGAGGCGGCCGCGCGGATGGCAGGCGAGCTGGAGGCCGCGCGCCGCGTGCAGATCGGCATGCTGCCGGTGCCGGCCCTCGTGTTCGGGGGCGAGCGGCGGTTCGACCTGCACGCGAGCATGGAGCCGGCGCGCGAAGTGGGCGGGGATCTCTACGACTTCTACATGATCGGAAAGTCACACCTGTTTTTCATGGTGGGCGATGTCTCGGGCAAAGGCATGCCCGCGAGCATCTTCATGGCGCTGTCGAAGGCGCTCTACAAGAGCGCCGCGCTGCGCAGCCTGCCCGACCTCGGCCGCACGATGATCGAAGCCAATATCGAGATCACGCGGGAGAACCCGGAGCTCCTGTTCGTAACGCTGGTCGCCTGCATGCTCGATGTGGAGACCGGGGAGCTCGCCTATTGCAACGCCGGGCACGAGCCGCCTCAGCTGGTAGGCGCGGGCGGTGGAAGCGTCAGGCAACTCAAGGCCGCGGGACCGCCGCTGTGCACTCTGGAAAACTACCCGTACCAGGTGGCACACGCGCGCATGGTGCCGGGCGAATCGCTGATTCTGGTGAGCGACGGCGTGGCCGAGGCCATGAATTCCGCCGGCGAGTTGTTCGGGCGGACACGGCTCGACCGGCTGCTGGCGACGCTGCCGGCAGGTCTATCCGCTGCGGAGCAAGTCGAATCCGTGAACGACGAGGTCCGCAGGTTTTCCGCGGGGGCCGAAATGGCCGACGACGTGACGGTATTAGTGGTGCGCTGGGCCCGCGCTTAGCGGACGTTGATTTCTACCCGCCGGTTCCGGGGCTCGCTGACCTCGTCGGCGGTCGGCACGACGGGCTCGCGCTCGCCGCGCCCGGCGACGTTGATGGAGCCGGTCGGGATGCCACGGTCCACGAAATCCCTCCGCACGCGCTCGGCGCGCCTGAGGGACAGCGTGTCGTTGTACTCGACGGGACCGACCCGATCGGTGTGGCCGATCACCGCGACTTCCGCCACCTTCCGGCGCGCGACCTCCACGAACACCTTCTCGAACGCGTCCTTCGACGCCGCCGTGTATTCGTCCGAGTCTTCCAGAAAATAGAGGTAAAACGAGATCGGGCGATCCGGCTGCGCGGCGATGGCGTGCGTGAAGAGCTTCGTCACCTGCTCGCGCTCTACGGGAGGTGGGGCGACGGGCTCACCCTTCTCGAGAAGCGCAGCGGTGTAGGGCTTGTCCAGCACGGCGCTGCCGCCACGGGGATTGGTGATGACGACTGCGCCCGTCGCGCCGCCCTGGTCAGGCACGAGCACCACGAACTCCCGGGTATTCGGTGCTGCGGCACACGCACTGAGGAATACCGCGACGGCGGCAATCGCGCCGGCGCGCATCGTGTATCGCATGTCTGTAAGTCGCTAGTTCAGGGGTACGACCTGAACGAAGAACTCCGTGCCGCGCGCGCCCAGGATTGCGGCCGGCGTGCGCACCGTCATCGCCTCCGGCGACTGCTTCGAGATCTTGCCCGAGATCACGGAGAGCGTGCCGCTGCGAACGGAAGCGTCGAGCCTGCCTTCGTGGGTGGTCGAGTTGAACGAGAACCGGTCGAGCGTAAGCGAGCTGTTCGGGCCGGCAGACATTATCGTGTTGTCGATGAACGTGATGCCGACCGAGCCGTCAATGCCGGTGCGGATGACATCCGCTTGCTTCAGCTTCAAGCCGGCGCTGGCCAGGATGCGCTCGGATCCGCGCTCGACCATCACGGTGCCGCTCAGCGTCTTGATCTGGGCGATGTCGTTCGCCGACAGCGGGGCGGCAGCGAAGGCTACCGCCGCGAGCGCGGCACTTGCCAGGAACCTGATGGTGCTGCGTAGTACGGCCATAGGGTTCTCCTTTCCAGGTACGCGGTTGTGACTTATTGCCAATTACGGCCCGTGCGGCACTATGATGGCACATCCGGCACGCCCGGATAATGTATTCTTTCTCGGATGGCGGCACCCTCCCCCCCATGCGTCTGACCCTCGCCGCCGATGATCGGGAATATCCGCGGTTGCGGGAATTCATGGACAGCGCCTGCCAGCAGGCTGGCTGTTCTCCCGGCCAGCGCACGCGTGTGCAGCTCGTGGTGGAGGAGCTCTTCAGCAATACCGTGAAATATGGCCGGCGGGGGGCGGCGCCGGCGTCGGTCACCGTCACGGTCGATTTCGAGGGCAGGCACCCGATGACCGTCCACTACGAGGACGACGCGCCGGAGCACGACGCCTTCGGCCAGTCCGAGACCGATGACGACTTCAAGCGCACGGTAACGAGCCGCCGGGTGGGAGGGCTGGGGATCGTGCTGGTCAGGGAACTCGGCAAGGACGTGAGCTATTCGTGGTCCGGCGGCAAGAACCGCGTCACGTTCTCGGTCGCGCTGGACACGCCGTGGCCCAAGAGGCCGGCTTAGTAGCCGGCCGTCACTCCAGTTTGAGGGGCCGGGCCGAATCGGTTGCCGGCTTCGCCTGCGACTCCGATTCGAAACGCCGCAGTTGCTGCTGGCTCTGTTCCCGCGCTTTGCGCAGCTCCATCTGCGCCTTGTTCTCCTGCCCGGCCGCGTCCTCGGTCGGCTGGACGCTGCCCGGCTCAATGCCCTGCCGGTCATGCAGCTGCTGCTGCCGTTGCTGCTGATCAATCTGTAACTGTTCCATCGCCCGCCGCTGCCGTTGCTGCTGATCGACCTGTTGCAGGTCCGTCGCTTGCTGCCGCTGCGCATCGCCGGGTGGATTCTGCGCGCCCCGCTGTTGTTGCAGCATGCGCAATTGCAGCGCTTCCTGCTGCTGCTGGCGCTGCAACTGATGCTGCTGCATCGCGCGTACCGCCGGGTCCTCCGCGCCTCGGGCCGCGGCGACGAGCACGGCACCCGCCAGAAATACCGTCAGTCCTCTCATTGGCAGTCATGCCCTCGGTTGCCGGCCTTGCCCGGCGCCCTCGGCGCCGCACGGCTACACGATGCGGTCGAGCGGCAACTGGAACAGCCGGATCTTGTCGTCGGCGCGCGTGATCTCGTCATTGGATTCGCTGATCCTGCGCACCAGGCTTTCCAGCACGGACTCGTCCCGGAACGCGATCATCACCACGGCGTTGGTGCTGGCGAAGCCGCCCGATCCGAGATGCGGCTCGGTGCCGGGGCCTTTGCCCTGCGCGTGCTCCCACCGCGTGTAATAGTCGATGCCGGCTTCCCTGAGCAGGTGCATCACGCGCGGCGTGAAGTACTCGTTGTGAACGATGAACGCCATCTTCATGTGTCACCTCGCAAGCTTCTTCTGCATGCGCTGATCGAACCGTTCCACGTTGATGATGAGCCGCTCGTGCTCGCCTTCCCCCACTCTCTCGCGCTCGTCTTCGGCGTCGATCCTGAACGTCAGCGTGCGCCCGTCGACTTTCACCAGCTCCGCGCAGGCGCGCACGCGCATCCCCACGGGGGTCGCCGCGAAATGCCTGACGTCGAGGTGCGTACCCACCGTCTGGTATCCCGGCGGCATGAATCGCTCGACCGCCTGCAGCGCCGCCGCCTCCATCAGGTTCACCATGATCGGGGTCGCGAGCACGCCGATCTTGCCGCTGCCCACGTGCGGCGCGGTGTCGCGCGTGCCGACGACAATCTCCGCCGTGCCGGAGAGGCCCGGCTTCAGCGCTTCCGGGACGCTCAGCGCCACGCGCGCCTCCTGAAAGGGGAAGTGTGCTTCATGGTCATCGGGGCGGAAGCGGTTTATTATCGCTCATTGGCGTTCCCAAAGGAGACCGCCCTTGCGCACGAAATCCGCTTTCGCACCGGTACTGCTCGCCACCTTCCTGGCCGCCACGCCATGCCCGGCCATCGCAGTAGATGACGACCCCAACCCCCCGGTCAGCACGGAGCACGCCGCCGGCAAGAAAGCGGTCAAAGCAAAGGACTGGAACCGGGCGATCCAATCGCTTACCGCGGCGGCGCAGCGCGACGCAATAAACGCTGATATCCAGAATCTGCTCGGCTACGCCTACCGCAATGCGGGCCAGCTCGACGCCGCGTTCAAGCACTATCACCAGGCGCTGAAACTCGATCCGCGTCACCTCGGCGCCCACGAGTACATCGGCGAGGCCTACCTGATCTCCAACAACCCGGCCAAGGCCGAAGAGCACCTCGCCCGGCTGAAGCAGCTTTGCCCGTTCGCTTGCGAGGAATACGACGACCTCAGGAAGAAGCTCGACCAGTTCCGCGCCCGCGCGAAGTGATAACGATGCGAAACCGCACAGAACCGCAGTGAGCCAGACCGAACTCAAGTCGCTCGACGAAGCGCGCCGGTACAATCAGGAACTGGCGGCACGGCATGCGGAAGATGAACTTCCCCCGCGCTGGGTGCAGATCGCGAAGCGGATCACCCTGGTGATCCTGTTAGCGGGGGCATTCCTGATCTACTATCTCCTCGACAAGATGCAGGAAGCGGTGTCGCTGCTCAAGTAGCCGGGCCCGATCGGAATCGAGGCTTGTGTCACCGCCCGCTTTTTTTCAATCCTTGTAGTCGGGATACAGCTTCTCCACCAGCGCCATGCTCGCAACCCAGTCGCGGCTCTTCGAATCGTAGACGCCGATCCGCCCGAACTTCTTCACGCGTTCCGCGCACGCCTCGGGCCAGGGGATGTTGAGCTCGGCACCGCCGGCAACCGCGCCGACGATACCCTATAATTTCGGGCTGCGAAATGAAGAGCGGCCCAACATGCTGGTCCGATTCAAGCTCAATGGCGATCCAGTCGAAGTGAACCTCAAGTCGGCCGACCGGCTGCTGGTGGACGTGCTGCGGGAGGACCTGCACCTGACCGGCACCAAGCACGGCTGCGGCATCGGTGCGTGCGGCACCTGCACCGTGATCGTGGACGGCTATCCCATCGCGTCCTGCCTGCAGCTCGCTGCAATGTGCGAGGGCGCGGACGTTCGCACGGTCGAAGGGCTGGCAGGCGCTTCCCTGCTGCACCCGGTGCAGCAGGCTTTCGTCAACAAGTCCGCCCTGCAATGCGGCATCTGCATCCCCGGTCACATCATGGCGGCGTGCGCCCTGCTCGAAAGAAGACCCGATCCCACCGAGGAGGAAATTCGCGCCAGCGCCGACAGCGTCTATTGTCGTTGCACCGGCTACGTGCGCATCGTCGAGGCCTACCGGGAGGCGATCGCCCTCGCGAAAGCGAGGAAGCCGTGATTCCGCGCGATCCGAGGCTCCCCGTGGCCTCCGGTTTCCTCGTCGTCGGCAAGGACGTGCCGCGCACCGACGCCGTTCCCAAGGTCACCGGCGCGGCGCAGTACGTCGCCGATCTGCACTTCCCCGGCATGCTGCACGCGGCGGTGTTGAGAAGCCCCCACCCGCACGCGCGCATTCTCTCCATCGATACCAGCGCCGCGGCGGCCCTGCCCGGCGTCAAGGCGGTCGCGACCGGAGCCAACACGGCGAAGCGCAAGTGGGGCGCGTTCCGCCCGGACCTCTATCCCCTCGCCCTCGAAAAGGTCCGCTACGTCGGCGACGAGGTTGCGGCGGTCGCGGCGGTGGATCCCGAAACCGCCCGCGCGGCGGTGGACCGGATCGCGGTCAAGTACGAAGTCCTGCCCGCGGTGCTCTCGCTCGACCAGGCGCTCGCGCCGGGCGCAGCGCTGGTGCACGACGACGCGCCCGGCAACGTCGCGCACCAGTTCGGCTTCGAGCGCGGGGACGTGCCGGCCGGGTTCAAGGCATCGGACGTCGTCGTCGAAGGCACGTGGGAATCGGTGCGCCAGTGGCACACGGCGCTTGAGACCATCGGCTGCGTCGCCAGATGGGACAGCGGCCGCGTCACGATGTGGTGCAACACGCAAACGCCGTTCCTCGCGCGCGGCCGCTACGCCACCGCGCTCGGCCTGCCCGAAGCCCAGGTGCGCGTGATCCAGACCGAGGTCGGCGGCGGCTTCGGCGGCAAGTCCGGCGACGACAACGCCTCCGTCATTTGCGCCCTCCTCGCGCGCCTCAGCGGCCGTCCGGTCAAGCTCATTCACACCCGTGAGGAGGAATTCCTGGCGAGCCACCCGCGCATGCCGATGCGCTACTGGGTGCGGCTCGGCTTTCGCAAGGACGGCCGCGTCATGGCGAAGGAAATCAAGATGTGGGCCGATAACGGCGCCTATACCGGCAAGTCGCAGGCGATCCTCGGCGCGGCCAGCGTGCGCCACGACGCGCTCTACAAGTATCCCGCGGTGCGCGGGAATTCCACGCTCGTCTATACGAACCTGGTTCCGACCGGAGCATTTCGCGGCTTCGGCAACCCGTCTGCGGACTGGGCGGTGGAGCAGGCGTGGGACCTCGCCGCGGAGAAGCTCGGCATCGACGTGGTCGAGCTGCTCCGCCTGAACGCAGTGGACCCCGGAGACGTTTCGCCGCACAACCACAAGATCACGAGCTGCGAGCTGAAGCAGTGCATCGACAAGGCAGCCGGGTTGATCCGCTGGAAGGAAAAGCGCAAGCGCAGGCAGTCCAACCGCGAGATCAACGAGCCCGCACGCGGGCTGGGCATGGGCTGCAGCGTCCATGTCAACGGCCGCCGCAGCTTCGGCGACTGGGATGGATCCTCCGCCATCGTGCGCGTGAACGAGGACGGCCGCGCCACGGTCATCACCGGCGAGGGCGAGATCGGCCAGGGCAACCTCACCGTGCTGCGCCAGATCGCGGCCGAAGAGCTGGGACTGCCGTACGAGCATGTGGACATCACGCGGCCCGACACCGACGTGCAACCCCACTCGCTCGGCGCGCTGGCGAGCCGGCTCACCTACGTCGCGGGCAACGCGGTCAAGAACGCCGCCACGGCGGCCGCGAAGCAGCTGCTGGAAGCGGCCGCGGAGCAGTTTCAGCGCCCGGCCTCGGAACTCACCATCATCAACGGCGAGATCGGCCCGCAAAACGGGTCAGAATCCGATTTCAAGCCGGTGGGCGCGGTCGTGCGCGCGAACATCTACAAGCGCTGCGGCCAGCCGATCATCGGCGTGGGCACTTTCGACAATCCTTCCGAATTTCCCGACCACAACCGCTACGGCAACGAATCGGGCGCGTACAATTTCGCCGCGCAGGCGGCGGAGGTCGAGGTGGATCGCGCCACCGGCGAGGTGAAGCTCCTCGAAATCGCCGCCGTGGTGGATTGCGGGACGGTCATCAACCCGGCAACCGCGGAAGGCCAGGTGCAGGGCGCGGTGACGCAGGGCATAGGGCTCGCCATGATCGAGTATTTCGACTGGTGGAACGGGCAGCCGACCGATCCGCAGTTGAAGGATTACCCCATCCCGGGGGCCGCGACGATGCCGAAGCTGCACGTCGGTTTCGCCGACTCCTACGAGCCCTCGGGACCGTTCGGTGCGAAAGGGTTGGGCGAGATCGGGCTCGATGCCGTGCCCGCGGCGATCGCCAATGCGATCGCGGACGCCTGCGGCGTGCGCATCCACAAGCTCCCGATCACTTCGGAGAAGATCCACCGCGCGCTGCACCCGCAGCTCTACGCGAACGAAAAGTCCCCGGCGCCCGCCGCGCCCAAGGGTGGCATGTGGACGCGCCTCTCCGCCGGCAGGCCTTCCGGTGCGCGTCCGTTCAGCCCGGAGTTCGTGTCAGCTGCGAGCGTCGAGGAGGCGGTCCGGCTGCTCGCGGCGGGCGATGCGGCGCTCGTCGCCGGCGGCATGTCGCATGCGCTGCGGCGCGAGCGCACCGGCTTCCCGCAGGCGAAGCACCTGGTCTCGATCATGCGCATCCCCGAGTTGAGCGAGTTCTCCATCGATGCGCGGGGCGTATTGCGCGCGGGCGCGGCGGTACGGCAGCAGGTGTTTTCCGAGGAGCCACGCGTCAAGAAGCACTGGCCGGCAATCGACGACGCGATGGAATCGGTGGGACACACGAGGATCCGCCGCATGTTGACGGTGGGCGGGAGCGTCGGGCCTCTGATCGGCGGCTTCGATCTGCCGCTCGCCCTCCTCGTGCTGGGCGCGCGCGTCACGGTGGCCGGACCGAACGGGCGGCGTAGCGTAACGCTGGAGGAAGCCTTCCAGAAGCGCTTTGCCAAGGACGAGATGGTGGTCGCGATCGAAGTCGATCCGCCGCCCGCTCGATCCGGATCAAGTTTCTACAAGTACATGGCGCGCGGAGTGCTGGAAATCCCGACCGTCAACACCGCGGCGGCGGTGCGCCTCAACGCCGGCGGCGCGTGCAGCCATGCGCGCGCCGTTATCGGCGCGGTCAGTTGGAAGCCGATCGTGCTCGACTTGAAGGAACTCGTCGGGCAAAGCCTCAATGACGACCTGTTGCGCAGGTCCGTGCAGGGTGTGCGCGCCGCCGCAGAGCCGGTCGCGGACGTGCGGGGCTCGGCAACCTACAAGCGCGAGATGGCCGTAGAATTCGCCTACCGCGCGCTCGCGAGGGCGTGGAAGCGCGCCGAACGGGGAAGAGCGCGATGAGTGACGGATGATGGCGGACAACAACGGAGACTCACGGAGAGGAGAAAATCATGAAACCAGTCTCGGCACACACACAGCGAGGTCGCTGCGCAGCCCTGTTCGTCTTGCTCATAGGCGCTCTTCCCGGGATCGATGCGGGGGCGCAGTCCGCTTCGACAGGCTCAGGACAGGCGTACCCGAGCCGGCCGGTGCGGCTGATCGTGCCGCAAAGCGCGGGCGGCTCGACCGACGTGGTGGCGCGCGTCATCGTGCAGCGCATGACCGAGTCGCTCGGGCAAAACGTGATCGTGGACAACCGCCCGGGTGCCGGCAGCGTCAACGGCACGGACCTGGTGGCGAAGGCCACGCCCGACGGTCACACGGCCCTCGTCGTCGCGGCCTCGTTCTCCATCAATCCGGCGATACGCAAGAATCTCCCGTACGACCCGATGCGTGATTTCACACCGGTGAGCCAGCTCGTCAGGCTGCCTCATATCCTGGTGGTCCACCCCTCCGTGCCGGTGACTTCCGTCAAGGAGCTGATCGCTCTCGCCAAGACCAAGCCCGGCGTCCTCAATTACGGGATCAGCGGAATCGCGACCAGTACCCATATGGCGGGCGAGCTGTTCATGTACATGACCGGCACGCGCATGATCGGGATCCCCTACAAAGGGGGCGCACCCGGCATGACGGCGCTGCTGAGCGGCGAGGTTCAGCTCTACTTTGCGACGATCTCCACGGCAATTCCGCACATCCGCAGCGGCAGGCTCCGCGCGCTGGGAGTGACGACTGCCAAGCGATCGGTCGCCGCTCCCGAATTCCCCACCATCGCCGAAGCCGGCATACCGGGCTACGAGCACTCCTCGTGGGTGGGGATGCTGGCACCGGCAAAAGTACCCCCACCCGTGCTCGCCAAACTCAACGGTGAGGCCGTGAAGGCGGTTCAGAACCCGGAGGTCAAGGCGTTGCTGCTGCGCGACGGCCTCGAGGCGGTCGGCAACTCGCCCGCGGAATTCGACCGCATCATCAAGAGCGAGGTCGCCAAGTGGATCAAGGTGGCCAAGGCGGCAAACATCAAGGCGCAATAGCCGAGATGGATGACCGTCATTCCCGCGAAGGCGGGCATCCTTTTCCCCCCTCGGGGGGAAGGTAGGATGGGGGGAGTCGCATCATGACAACAGTAGCGACCAATCCGAACCGCGCGCGCCTCTCGAGCGAGATCGCGCAATTGAACATGAAGCCGCTGTGGGAGCGGGTGATGCGGTTGAAGCCCGGCACGGCGGCGCAGCCGGTCATCTGGCGCTGGCAGCAGGTCCAACCCTACCTGATGCGCGCCGCGGAGTTGATTACCACGAAGGAGGCCGAGCGTCGCGTGCTGATGCTCGAGAACCCCGCGCTGAAGGGAACGACGTTCGCCACCACGACGCTCTACGCCGGCCTGCAGGTGATCCTGCCCGGCGAGATCGCGCGCACGCACCGGCACGCGCCGAACGCGCTGCGCTTCATCATCGAGGGCGAAGGCGCGTACAGCGCCGTGGAGGGCGAGCGCGTCATGATGAAGCCGGGCGATTTCGTGACGACCCCGAACTGGGCCTGGCATGACCATGGCAACGTGGGCTCGGAACCGGTGGTGTGGCTCGACGGCCTCGACCTCGCTTTCGCCAACCTGTTCGGCGCGCATTTCCGGGAGGAGTATCCGCAGGAAAGCCAGCCCGTGACGCGCGCGCAAGGCGATGCCGGCGCGCGCTACGGGGCGAACCTGCTGCCCCTCGAATATCGGCCCAAGGGATCCGCGTCTCCGCTCCTGTCGTACCCCTACGACCGCACGCGCGAGGCGCTGGAGCGGCTCGCGCGTGGCGCCGATGCGCACGCTGCACACGGCTACAAGCTGCGTTACGCCAATCCGGCGACCGGCGGGCATCCGTTTCCGACCATGGCGGTATTCATGCAGTGGCTGCCGAAAGGCCATGCGGGACGCCGTGCCCGCAGCACCGACGGCGCAATTTACTGCGTCGTCGAAGGGCGCGGCAGCGCCGTGATCGGCGAGACGCGCCTCGAGTTCTCGCCGCACGACGTGTTCGTCGTCCCGTCGTGGGAGTACTGCCAGCTCGCGGCCGACACGGACTGCGTGTTGTTCAGCTATTCCGACCGTGCAGCGCAGGAAGCGCTCGGCTTCTGGCGCGAAGAATGCCCGACAAGCTGACCGAATTCGGCAAGCTCGTGCGCGCCGCGGAGCGCGGGGTGGCCTTCACCGGCGCGGGCATCAGCACCGAGAGCGACATCCCCGATTACCGCGGTCCCCAGGGCGTCTGGAATACCGAAACGCCGGTCTACTACCAGGAATTCATGGCGAGCCGCGAGGCGCGGGTGCGGGCGTGGCAGCGCGGCGTGCGGATGTTCCGCCGCTGCGGGGCGGCGAAACCCAATGACGGGCACCTCATCATCACCGAGCTCCAGCGCCGCGGCCACATCGAGACCGTCATCACGCAGAACATCGACGGGCTGCACCTCGACGCCGGCAACCTGAACGTGATCGAGCTGCACGGCACCAACCGCTACGCCGCCTGCCAGCACTGCGGCAAGGAGTGGCCGACCCCCGTCATCGTGGAGCGCGTGGAAAAAGGCGACGAAGCCCCGGAGTGCGAAGCCTGCGGCGGCCCGATCAAGGCCCGCACCATCTCCTTCGGCCAGGGCATGCCGGAGAAGGAGATGCGCCTCGCGACCGAGGCGACGCTCAAGGCCGATCTCTATATCTCGATCGGCTCTTCCCTCGTCGTCGAGCCGGCGGCGTCCTTCCCGGTGCTCGCCAAGCAGTCCGGCGCGACCCTGGTGATCGTCAACGCGCAACCGACGCCGCTCGACGCGATCGCCGACATCGTGATCCGGGAGCCGATCGGGGAAACGATGCGGAAGCTGCTGCGGCAGCTGCCTGGATAAGGGTTACTTCTTGTCGGGCCGGACGCGCGTTTCGGGCTTCAGGCCTTTGCGCTGCTGCTTCTCGCTGACGCGGCCATTTTCCAGGTAACGGCCGGACGCCGCGCGCTTCGCCGCCTCCTCCCACTGCGACGGCCAATCGGCTCCCGCGGGCGAGCTGAACCATGGCGACTGCGGGCGGAGCCCGGGCAGCCCGAGCTCCTCCCAGACCTTGCGCGCCCGCTCCATGTGCTCCTGCCGCGGTAGCGCGAGCGGCGGCAGGTCTTCCTTCATCGTGGCATCCAGCAGGAGCGTCGCGTCTTCGCGGTCGGCCTCGTGCTCGCGCTCCGGCCCATGCCCGGGGCTCCGATAGTTGAGCACCTGGAGATCGGTCGACGGGTCCATGCGGAAGGCGATCGCCCACATGAGCGCATCGGAGTTGTCGGGATCGATGTCCTCGTTGACCGCGATGCAGATCTTGCCGCAATCGGCCTTGAAGCTGGAGGCGCCCGTCAGCGCGCGCCAGATCTCGGTGCGCGGCGTGCCCTTCTCCACCGTCACGATGGCGATGCGGCGGAGCGCCGTCATGCGCTCGTGCAGCGTCACGCGCTTGACGCCGCGGATGCCCAGGGTGTTGCGCAGGTGCGAGAGAAACATCGGCTCGTACGAGACGCGCTTGATCGCGCTCGACTCGCTCGGCGTCACCTGGCTGAGATAGGAGGCGACGATCGCATCCTTGCGGTGGGTGATGGCGGTCACCCGCATCGGCATGTTGAATTCCTCGGGCGCGATATGGCCGTGCGATTCGCCGAACGGGCCCTCCGGCTCGAGATACTCGGTGTCGATCAGCCCCTCGATCACGATCTCGGCTTCGGCCGGCACCCACAGGTCCACCGTGCGTGCGCGCACGACATTGATCGGCCCGCCGGCAACGGCGCCTGCGACGCCGATCTCGTCGAGGTCGAGCGGCAGCTTCATCGGCGCGACGAAAGCGACACAGGGCGGCGCGCCGAGCACGATCGCGCACGGCATGGTCTTGTCGCCGCGCTTCTGATGCTTGAGATAATGCCGATAGCCGCCCGCTCCGCCCACGCGCGTCGCCATCCGGATCACGCAGCGGTCTGGCGCCTTGAGGCCGGCGCGATAGGTGCCGTGGTTCTGGACGCCGGTCTCGGGGTCCTTGGTGATGACGTTGGTCGCCGTCAACGTCGGCGCGCTGTCGAATCCCGGCGTCGAGACCGGGATCGGCAGGCTGTCGAGCCCGTTGCCCTCGCCTTTCAGCGCCGGACCCTTGATCACGACTTCCTGGCACGGCGCTTTGGTGACGACTCGCGGGCTGACGGGGTTGGCGATGGCGTGGTCCCACTTGGGCTGGACCTCCTCGGGCTTCGCGCGCATGCCGATGCAATAGATCGCGCGGTTGCCGGCGTAGGCGCCGACCACCACGGGGAACCGGTACTTGCGGCCGCGTCCGTCGACGACGTTCGTGAAGAGAAACGCCTTGCGCTCGTGCTCCCCGATCCCGCCGACGTACTGCCAGCGCACCAGGGGATGCAGCACCGCGTCCTTGTCGATCGGCCGGTCGATGGTGAGCAGCAACCCCGCTTTCTTCAGGGCGGCGAGGTGCTCGTGCAGATCCGCGTAGCCGCGTGTCCACTTGGTCCCGGTGCTTGTCACTGTCCGTTTCTTAGCCATTCAACGCGCCCTTCGCCTTTCGTCACCATTATTCGTCACCAAATCCCCCCTGCCCCCCTTTGTCAAAGGGGGGAGACATGAATATGTCGGGGGGATTCAGTCGGCCTTGATCTTTGCCGCCTTGACCGCCCGGTCCCAGCGCGGGAGCTCGGCCTTGACCAGATCCCCGAGGCGCGAAGGGGGGCCGCCGGCGGGGATCATTCCCTGGCTGGCGAGGAGCTTGTGAACGTCGGGTTGCTGGAGCAGCGCGCCGATGTCCGCATTGATCCGGGCCACCGCCGCCGCGGGCGTGCCGGCCGGCGCGAAAGTGCCGTACCAGGTATAGATCTCGAGGCTGGGGAAGCCCGCCTCCTTCATCGTCGGGACACCGGGAAACGCGGCCGAGCGCTCCCCGGTCATAACCGCCAGCATGCGCAGCCTGCCGCTCGCCACGTGCGGATGTGCACTCTGCAGCGCCGAAACCATCGCCTGCACGTGTCCCGCCATCGCGTCGATGATCGCGCCGGCGAAACCTTTGTACGGCACGTGCACGATATCGATCCCGGTCTCGAGCTTGAGCAGCTCCATGGCGAGGTGCTGAGGCCCGCCGTTGCCGGGCGAGGAATAGTGAAGCTCTCCGGGGCGTCGTTTGGCGAGATTGATGAAGTCCTTCAGCGATTTCACCGGCAGCTGCGGGTGGACGACCACGCCCAGCCCGCTGGTGGCGATCAGGGACACCGGCGCGAAGCTCTTGATGGGATCGTAGGGCAGATCGTGCCGCAGCGCCGGGGTCGTGCCGAAGGAGGTGGCGACGAACAGCAGCGTGTGGCCGTCCGGCGCGGCTTTCGCCACGTAAGCGGTCGCGATGGTGCCGGTCGCGCCCACCCGGTTTTCCGTGACGACGCTGACCTTCCAGCGCTCCGCGAGCTTCGGCCCGAACGCGCGCGCAAGGATGTCGGCGCCGGTGCCCGGCGAGTACGCCACCACGAACTGCACTGTTCGGCTCGGGTATGCGGCTTCCTGCGCGCCCACGGCACCGGGGCAAAGGCCGGCGGCGAGCCCCGCAAGCGCAAGGTGCCACCGCACTCGAAGTCTTTCTCGATCGGTCGTCATCCGCAGTCCTCCTCCAAGAATGCTGATCTACGTGCAGGGGCCTATTATGCAGAAAAATCCCCGCGCCCATGTAGACCCGCGCATTGACACCGGCCGACGGTCTTGCGACGCTTGGCGACCCGTGGATACTCAGGTCATCATCGTCGGAGCCGGGCCGGTCGGGCTGACGCTCGCCCTCGATCTGGGCCAACGGGGCGTGCGCTGCACGCTGATCGAGCGCAATGCAACCTCCATTCAGCTTCCCAAGATGGAACGCTGCAACGCGCGGACGATGGAAATCTACCGCCGGCTGGGGGTCGCCGAAAAAATCCGCGATGCGGGCCTGCCGCGCAACGCGCCCATGGACGTCTTTCTGGCGACGTCGATGTCCGGGCCGCCACTCGTCCGGTTGCCGTACCCGTCGGTGGCCGAAGCCAAGGCCGAGATTGCCGCGCACAACGACGGGCGTCCGCTCGAGCCGTATCAGCTGATCTCGCAGTACACGCTCGAGCCGCTGCTGAGATCGATCGTGGAAGCGCAGCCTTCCGTGACGGTGCGCTTCGGCTGTGAGCTTTCGTCGTTCACGCAGGATGCCGGCTCGGTATCAGCGCGCGTCAGCAGCGCAAAGGGGCCTGAAGAAACGATCCAGGCGGCGTACCTGGTCGGATGCGACGGAGGCTCCAGCACCGTCCGCAAGCAGCTCGGGATCCGGCTGCAGGGCGAAGGCAATATCCGGAACCTGAGACAGGCGCTGTTTCATTGCCCCGAGCTCTACGAGCGCATCCCGATGGGCAAGGGCCGGCATTACCACATCGCCGAGGGGCCGCTCTTTCCGTTCATCATCCTGCAGGACAGCACGCGCCACTGGACCCTCCACGCGGCGGCCTCCAGCGACGGGGAAATGGCGGAGATCTTCAGAAGAGCGCTCGACATGCCCATCGCGTTCGAGATGCTGTCCGTCAACGAATGGACGCAGCACCTGCTCTGCGCGGAGCGTTACGGCAACGGCCGCGTCTTCATCGCCGGAGACGCGGCGCACCTCGTCATCCCGACCGGCGGACTGGGCATGAATACCGGCGTCGGCGACGCGATCGACCTCGCGTGGAAGCTGGCGGCGGCGCTGGCGGGATGGGGCGGCCCGCAGCTCCTCGCGTCCTACGACAGAGAGCGCCGCCCCATCGGGATGCGCAACGTGAAGGTCTCCGGCGCCGCGATGAGCGGGCGGCTCAGCTGGCGCGCGGCGTATCACCCCGACATCCGCAAGAACTCGCCGGCAGGCGCAGCCATCCGTGCTGAAATGGCGAGCCGTTTCGACATCGAGCAGCGCAAGGTGACCGAGATACTGGGAATCGAGGCGGGTTATCGCTACGTGGGCTCGCCGCTGGTCTGGCCCGAGGACGGAGACGGACCGGATCCGGACAATCCCCGCTATGTTCCGACGACCTGGCCGGGTGCGAGGCTGCCACACGTCTGGCTGAACGACGGGGCGGCGTTGCATGATCGCCTGGGCCCGGGCTACACGCTGCTGCGCCTGGGCGGATCGCAAGCGGATGTTTCGGGCCTGGAGCGCGCATACGGGGCGATCGGGGCGTCGCTGGAGGTGCTCGACATCAGGGACGAGCAGGCGCGCGAAATTGCAGGCTTTGACCTGCTGCTCGTGAGACCCGACCTGCACGTCGCCTGGCGCGGGAACCGGCTTTCGGACGAGGCTGGAACAATCGCTGCCGTGGCGACCGGCCGGTTGTCGGCCGATATAATTCACTCGTCCCGGCGAGCTCTATCCCCTGAAACGCCTTAACCGATGATCTTCCGCCTTTCGCTGTTGATCGCCGTGGTCGGACTGTCTGGCTGCGCCAGTAACGAGGCGCCAGAACAGCCGCACCAGCCCAAGGCAAACGCCGCGTGGCGCTGGAGCCTCGGCGACGCGACCTTCATCACGCTGGCGGCGGGTGAAACGCGGCAGTTCAAGATCACCCCGGACCTGCAGACTTTCGGATTCCCGGAAGGAATCAGCTACTTCGTCGGACTTGCGCTCGCCCGGTCCGACGCGCCACGGACGCTCACGCTGCGCACACTGCCCCTCAACCCCATCCGGATCCCGGAGACGCATGTCTTCGTGCCGAGAGTGGCGGTCGTGGCCCCCGACGGCAGCGTGAGCCGGTATGTCGGGCTCGAGTTCAAGCCGAACACCCAGTGGATCGTCCCGCGGCTCATTGCCCGCAACACCGGCTGGCAGGGCAGCCTCACGCTCGCGCCCGGCGAGTCACGCATTGCCGTGTATACGGAGACGCTCCTCAGGCAAACGCTGCGCCTGCCGCTGCCGGAAGAGCCGGGCGGCTATTGGTACGTCCCCTCCGGGCCGACCGGCGTCATCGAGGTCACTCTCGATGGCGGCTGAGAGCGCCGACCTCGTCAGGCCCGCTCCGACTTGAGCCGCGCAAGCGCCTTCGCCCGCCACAGCGGCCAGGCGCGGTTGTAGTCCTGCACCGGGACCGATGCCTTGACTTCGGCTTCGTCCAGGCAGGTGATCCTCCCGCCGGGCCCCGCGATCAGCATCGCCTGCGCCTGCATCTGCGCGCTCATCTCCAGATAGATGCTGCGGCCCACGGCGCGCGGCAGGTTCTCCCCCACGATAACAGCGCCGTGCCCGCGCATCAGTGCCGCGGGCTTGCCCCCGAGCGTCTTCGCCAGGGCCTGCCCGAGATAGGGTGTCTTCACCAGCAGATCGGTGCCTTTCTGGGCGTCGCGGATCTCGAAGTTCGGCAGCCCGTCCCCGATAAAGGCCGCCATGTGGAAGATTGCGCGCATCTGCACCGTCGTGATGCTGAAGGGAACGACCGATTGCGAATGGCTGTGAACCACGGCAGTCACTTCCGGGCGCGTCTTGTAGATCTCACCGTGGATGAAGCGCTCGCGCACCGATTCGCGTCCGCGCGCGTCCTGCGGGTTGCTGTCGAGGTCGTATTCGATGATGTCGTCCTCGGTGACGAGCTCGGGCGCCCGGTGGCCGGCGAGAAAATAGCGGTTCGGGTCGCGCGGGGAGCGCACGCTCACGTGCCCGTAGGCGTCGATCACCTCGTGCTCCGCGAGTATCCGGTAGGCTGCGACCAGGTCTTCGAATTGACTCATGGTCTCGTCTCTCGTCTCTGGTTTCTGGTTTCTGGTCACGAGTCACCGGTCACTGCTGTTCGAGCGCCCGCCGCTTCCACGCCTTCCACGCGCGCCCGAGTCCGTAGCCTTCGCGCGCCTCGATCAGCCGCGCCTCCGCCGGGTCGAGGAACTTGATCGGTCCGCCCTGCGCCATGATCATGGCCTGCGCCTGGAGCTTGGCGTTCAGCGCGAGAAAGATGCTGCGCCCGACCACCCGCGGAATCGAAGGCCCGACCACCGTCGCGCCGTGCCCGCGCATCAGGACAGCCGGCCGGTCCGCGATGCTTCTCGCAAGCGCGCGCCCAAGCGCGGGGTCGCGGATCAGCATGTCGGTGATGCCTGCGGCGTCGCGAATCTCGAACACCGGGACGCCGAGCGCGATGAACGCCGCGCGGTGATACATCGGCTGCAGGGGAACGCTGATGACGCCGAACGGAATGACGGGCGGCGCGTGCGAATGGACGATCGCTTTCACGTCCGGCCGCGCCCGGTAGATCTCGCCATGGATGAAGCGCTCGGTGTAGAGGTCGCGCTCCATCACCTCCACCGGAACGCTGTCGAGGTCGAACTCGAGGATGTCGGCGGCGGTCACCAGCTCCGGCGCGAGCGAACGCGACAGCAGGAAGCGGTTGGGATCTCGGTCGTGGCGCACGCTCACGTGCCCCCAGCCGTCGAGCACGCCCTCCTGCGCGAGGATGCGGTTCGCCGCGACCAGGTCCTCGATCAGCAGTGGGTCCGCAGGACCCGCTGAAGACGGGTGACCGGTTGTGCGTGACTCGCTACTCGTGGCCATTTATCTGCTCAGTTCCCGGGTTTGGTTCGATTGCGCCGTTATTTCCGTCGCGCCCTCGCCGCACTTTTTGCGGCCGGCGCGGCGGTCAAGCTCAGCCTCAGCATCCTCAGCGCGTTCCCATAATAAACCTTGTTGCGGACCGGCTGCGCGAGCTTGAGCGAATCGATCGCCCGGATGCTCTCGCGGATGAAGACGGGCCCGCCCTCGGGATCGAACGGACAGTCGGTGCCGAACAGCACGCGGTCGGCGCCGAAGAACTCGAGCCCGCAGCGGATCGCCGGCGCCGAGCCGTTGACCGCCGTGTCGCCGTAGAACATCCTGAAATAATCGAGCGGCCGTTTTCCGAGCCGCTTCAGCAGCGCGCCGTAGTCCTCGTCGGAGGTGCGCGCGCCCATCTGGTCCATGCCGAGACCGATGCGCGCGTCGAAGTACGGCGCCATTGCGCCGAGGTGGTGCGTGATGATCTTCAGCTCGGGCAGCTTCTGGAGCATTCCCGAGAACACGATGCGCGCCATGCAGGCGCTCGTCTCGTAGGGCCAGCCGAACAGCCACCAGATCTCGTATTTCGACTTGCTTTCGCCCGGGTAGTCGACGAATTTCGAGGTGCGCACCGGATGCAGCCAGATCGGCAATTCGTATTTTCTGACGCAACGCTCGAACACCGGGAAGAACTCCGGGTCGTCGAGCGGCCGGCCGTTGACGTTGGTGAAGAGCTGCACGCCCTTCGCGCCGAGCTTGGTGATCGCCCGGTCCATCTCCTGCAGTGCGGCTGGAATGTTGTTCATCGGCAGCGACGCGACGAACGCCGGAAACCGGTCGGGGTGCATCGCGACGATATCCGCCATGCCGTCGTTGGCGAGCCGGGCGAGGGCCGGCGACTCTTCGGGGCCCGCCAAGTACTCGATCGCCGGAAGCGAAAGCGTCAGGACCTGCTTGTAGCCCTTGAACTTCCCCATCATGCGGATGCGCGCGTCGAGATCCCAGAGCACCGGTATGTTGAGCCAGCGCTTGATGGATGCGGCCAGCGCGGGATTCGCCTCGGCGATGCGCTTCATGCGCTCGAAAAACGACTGCGGAAAGATGTGCGGAAAGATGTCGAGCTTGAGGTCGTTCTTCATGGCTTGTTCATGCGGCGAGAGAAGGTCTAAACATTAGACGATCCGAGGACGCGTCGCAATCGATGGATATGCAGCGCGTCACCCGCCGCCCTGACGTCGCGTGACCTGCGACAGCGACAACAGGCCACCGCACGCCATCAGCGCGGCGTTGATCCAGAAGACCGGCGGCAACCCCAGCGCGGTGCCCACGGCGCCGAACACGATCGGGCCGGTCACGCGCACGAAATTGTTGGCCGTCAGGCGCAGTCCCAGCGTCTGTCCGGAGCGCCCCTGCGCGGAGCGGCTGAACATGAGAATCACGGTAAGGGGGATGCCGATGCCCATGCCGAGCCCGAAGAAGAAAGCAATTCCCCCCAGCATGAACGCGTTTCCGGTCAACGGCACCAGCGCAAAGCCGATCGCGCCCGTGAATAGCGCCCATGCGAGGAGGGTCTCGGCGGCATAACGCTTGACCAGTCGGGCAAGAAACAGCCGCACGACAAAGGACGCAACCGCCAAGGTCGCCAGGATGGCGCCGATCGCGGACGCCGACAGCCCGCTCGCGTGCCCGTAGATCGGCAGGTAGAACTGGAAAAGATCCTGCCCGAGCTGCACGATCCCGCTGGTGAGGAGCATGAGCCAGATCGTGCGGTCTCCCAGTACGCTCCATGCGCCGGGTCCTTTCACGGACCTCGGACGGCCGCGCGGATACACGCCGCCCCAGACCGCCAGCAGCGCGAGCGCGATCGCCGATGGCGCCGCGATCACGAGGCACGCCACCGCGTGTCCTGCGGTGTCGATCGCGACGCCCGCGACGAGCGGGCCGAAGAAATTGGTGAGGGCGCCGGCCAGGCTGAAGTTGCTGAAATTCCGCGCATGGTCCTCCGGCCGGCTCATGGTGCCGATCAGGTTCTGCAGCGTGACGTGGTAGAACGCCAGCCCGAGTCCGTTCAGCGCCGCCGCCACGTAGAGCGCTGGCAGGACCCTGAAGAAGAACGGAAGCACGAGCGAGACCGCGCCGCAGGCGGCGGCGAACAGCAGCAGGCCGCGCGCGCCGCGGCGGTCGGCGAGCGCGCCGATCGGCCACGAAAGCAGCAAGGGAAACAGGTACAGCAACCCGCCGATCACGCCCACCGCGGAGGCCGGCGCGTCCAGCTCGAGCGCGTAGAGCGTGAGCAGCACGCGGGCGGCGTTAGCCCCCACGAAATTGAAGAAGGTCAGGGCCAGCGTCAGCCGGATCGCCACGTGACCTCGATCACTCCACTGCCGCGGTCACAGCCCCAGGATGCGCCCGATCTCGGAGATGTACTGTCCGGTTTTGAGCCCCCTCGCGATGGCGGCATCGATCGCTTCTTCCAGCACCGTGCGCACGCCGTGCAGGCTGTCGCTCACCCAGTGGTGCCGGCGGATCGGCGAATTGAGCACGTTTTTCAGCGTTTCCACCTCGTCGCGCAGGCGCTGCACGTCCGGCGAGCCGCCCGGCAGCTTCGCGAGATCCCGCTCCAGCGCCTCGACCAGCCGCGCCACTTCATCGAGATCGATTTCCCTCGCGGTGTCGTCGTTTTGTTCACGCTGCGCCAATGTGAGCCTCCGTCATCATTTCAGATTATAATTCGATTCCCTTTTCGCGCCCGTAGCTCAACTGGATAGAGTACTTGGCTACGAACCAAGGGGTAGGGGGTTCGAATCCCTCCGGGCGCGCCACTCTCCACGCAAAAAGGCCTGCATGTCGCAGGCCTTTTTGCTTGAAGGAGGAAGGCGGAGGGATGAAGGATGACCCGTTTCCCGTCAGCGCGTCACCGCTTACTTCCTTGCCGCCTCGCCCACGAGCCGCGCGGAAGCCAGCATCCGGTCGAATTCCGGCAGGTAGCGATCATAGTAGTAGAGCTTGGCGCCCTGGAACCATGCGCCGTAGAGCTTCTTGTTGCGGATCGTGCCGACAAAGACGCCGGTACGCTCGACCTCGTCGCGTCCCACCATGCGGGTCTCGAAGCGGAATCCTTTCCCGTCCGCGATCGGCACCGGCTTGAGATTGCGGCCCTCCGCGAGGGTCGTCTGGAAATAGCGAGCGATCGTCGCTTCGAGCAACTCCTGGATCTCGATCGGGTTCATCGACGCCTTGAACACCGGCGGCTTTTCCTGCCCGCCGGAGCCCATCATGCGCTGCGTGAAGAGCGGCTCGCCATCGGGCACCCCGGTGAAAAACAGCAACGTATTGAGCACGGGGCCGTCGAGCGTCCACACCTCCACCCTCCCCTGGTAATTGTGGCTGTTCAGCTTGTTCCATTTCATCCCAGGCTGGACAGAAATGACATCTCCGACCGTCTGGCGATCCGTTGGGACGAGCGTAAACATCGTGCAGCCGCCGAGCAGCAACACGCCAAGAAACAGCGATACGCGTACGATCATCGAGTTTGTCTTCATGGTCATTGCGCGAGCAGTGAACGGAGGATTTCGGCGTCCGAGGCGTCGGGCCTCAGCTTGACGTAGCTATCGAAGGCGCTCTGCGCGCGTTCGCGCGCGCCCGCCTTCACTTCGACCATCATGAGGGAGCGGTAGATTTCGGGCGGCGCACCGCCGGCCGCAATAGCCTTGTCGTACGCGGCTCTCGCCCGCCCGGCGTCTTCCGGGCCGTCGCGCAGGCGGCACACCTCGCCCTTCGCATACCAGAGCAGCCCATCGTCGGGCGCTTGCGCGAGCAGGCGGTCGAACACCAGCTCGCTGCGCCCGTACTGGCGTAGCGCCAGTTCGTCGGCGACCATCCGTTGGCGAATTGGACGGAGCTTTTCCAGATACCGGGTGTGAGCACGCTCGGCGGTCTTGGTATCGCTCTTCGCGGCCGCTTCCCGCAGCGTGCCCTGTCGTTCCTCCGGGTCGGGATGCGTTGCGAAGAGAAAACCCGAAGACCGCGAGCCGGTTCCCGCCTTCGATTCGGCGATAAGCTGCTCCCAGACCTCGGGCGCCGCCATCGGCGAGTAGCCGCCTTTCGACATGAGTTCCAGTCCAATCTCGTCCGCCTCGCGTTCCTGGTCCCGGCTATACGCGTATATGGACGCCACCATTGCAAGATCCACGAGCGGTGCCGCCCCTCCGGCTCCGGCGACGGCCAGTCCCATGCCAAGGAAGGCCGAGAAGCTCGCTTTGTCGCGGACATCCCGGAAGCGCTGGATCGAGTGCTGGCGCAAGTAGTGCCCCATCTCGTGCCCGAGGATCGCCGACAGTTGCGCTTCGTCATTGCAGCGCAGCAGCAGTCCCGTCCACACCTGCATCATGCCGTTCGGGGCCATGCTCGCATTGAAGTGCGGAGTGCGCACGATGTAGCCCCGGAGGTCGGGGCAGTGGTCCTTGCCGAGCCGGCATACGATGTCGTGGATGTAGCGGTTCAGCTCCGCGTCCCGGATGACGAAGCGCGAAGTCTTGAGGTCGCGCTCTTCCCGATCCATCTGGCTCCAGATTCCCCGCTCGTCGCTGCCGGTCGCCGGCCGGTAGCCTGGCGCGAGGAACGCGCCGCCGGGTCCGGACTGACCGGCCAGGCGCCCCGCGTACGCCAGCGCCGTCAGCCCGCATAAGCCGCAGCCGAATTCGCGTCGTGTGAGGCTCATTTGAGCGAATCGGAAACCAGCGTCTTTACGGTTTCCGCAGCCGCGCCCGGCGTACGAAGGTCGCCGTGCCCCCGCACCAGACGGTTGAACCAGACGATCTCGCCGGTCTTCAGATCGACCACCGAAGCAAAGCCCACCTGCGATCCGCCCTGTACTCCCGCTCCCATCAGCGCAGCGACGACCATGAACGCCACGCGCCCGGCGGTCGCATAGCTGTCGCGCACGTACAGAAACAGGGCGTAGTCCGCTTCGTGAGAGCGTGAGATCGCGGCGACGGACGGCCCCAGCGACCAGTCGAATTTCCCGTCCTTGCTCGGCAGCGCAAATCCCTGGAGAAACTGGTGGACGAGCACCGAACCGCCCACGGCGCGATGCAGCTTGACCAGATCCAGGCTCATCTGGCGATCGTCCGCGGAGCCGCGCTCGCCGTCAAAATACGCCAGCTTGACACTGCGCGACCGGGCTTCAGCTTCCAGCGCGTCGCGCATGTGCTTGAGCGCGGCCTCGGTCCACTCGGCATGCGGCTCGGCCACCCCGCCCGCCGTTAGCTGGGCGAGCTCCACGTCGAGCGGCATCACGACGATCGTCGGAGTCTTGCCGGCTTCGCGCCGGAGGTCCGTCGCCTGCCGCTGAACGGTTGCCTCGCAGCCAGCGAGCATCGTCACCAGACCGATGACGGCGATCCAATTTCCGCCGCCACCCGCGTCTTTCGACCCGTGGATTCCCCTGATGTCCATCGGCGCCCTCCCGGCCTTGTATCCGGCCATTGCAGCGTCTGTTGTTAGCCTAAACCTCTCGAATGTGGAAGAACAGGCCCTGGACATCTCCGGCCTCGATAAGCCTGCCAACCGAAACGAGTGGCGGAAGCGGCTGCGTCCGCAGGATGTTGCTGAAAACACTATCAATTCCCAGTTGCGGACACCATCCCATATTCATGTGAGGCGCCCACCGCCGGGCGGGAATAGGTCTACTTGGCGTTCTTGGCGCCGCGACGGTTCAGCCCCTGGCGCGTTTCGCCCAGTTCGCCGGCAGCACCGACTGATCCTTCGCGCCGAGGCCACTGCGGGAGGCGTCTTCGAAGCACCTGAGCGCGGTCTCTGCCGCCGGAAGCGTGCCGCCCAGTGCTTCCGCCTCCGCGATCATCGTCTTCAGGTCCTTGCACACGAGGTCCACCGCCATGTTCACCGGTCCGGGGTCCTTGCCGGTGAGCTGTGATGCAATCATTCCGCTGCGCACTTTGAGAACATTCGCCCCTCCGGAAGAGTCGGCGAGAATACTAAGGAGGCGTTCCGGATCGAGGCCGAGCGGGCGGCACAGCAGCAGCGCTTCACCGAGTGCCTGCCAGTAGACGTACAGTGGGAGGTTGATCGCGAGCTTCATGCGCGACCCCGCGCCGACCGCCCCGACGTGCTCCAGCCGCCGGCACAGGCTTTCGAGGATCGGCCGCGCGCGCGCCATGTCCGCGTCCGCCGCGCCTGCAAATCCGAAGAGCTTCCCCTCCCGCGCCGGGCCGGTGGTCCCCCCGACCGGACATTCGACGAGCGCCGCGCCCTTCTCCCTCACGTTCGCCCCGAGCGCGACTTCGACCTCCGGCCGCACCGTGCTCATCTCGATGAACAGCTTGCCGGCGACGTTGCCTGACAGCAGCCCCTGCGGGCCGTGGTAGAGCGCATCGATTGCCTTGGCGTCGGTGAGGATGGTGATGACGAGTTCCACGGCACCGACCAGTGCAGCGGGCGACGCTGCGACCTTGGCGCCCGCGGCAGCCAGGCCCTTTGTTTTCTCCGGCGTGCGGTTCCATACCGTGAGCTCGTGGCCGAGACCCACCAGCCTGAAGCCAATCGCTTCACCCATCCTGCCGGTGCCCGCAATACCTATTTTCACGTTTGTCTCCTCGCGAGTGCGGCAGGTTGACACGGGCCGCAACGCCTCGTCAAACTGGCTCCCACCACCCCGCCACCTTCGGTGTCACCCCTCCTCCGGCAGGAGGGGAAACAACTTCTTATGAGCACGGCGCAACGCAGCGAAGTCCGGGACGGGATGCACATCGACTGGGATGTGCCGATACGGATGGACGACGGGCTCGTCTTGCGCGCCGATGTGTTCCGCCCGCCGCGCGAGGGCCGCTACCCCGTGATTCTGGCCTACGGCCCCTACGCCAAAGGATTTGCGTTCCAGGACGGCTACCCGAGCGCCTGGCAGCGCATGGCCGCGGAGCATCCCGACGTCCCCTACGGCTCGAGCAACCTCTACCAGAGCTGGGAGGTCGTGGATCCCGAAAAATGGGTGCCGCACGGTTACGCGTGCGTGCGCGTCGACTCGCGCGGCGCCGGCCGCTCGCCCGGAATCATCGATCATTTCTCCCCGCGCGAAACCAAGGATCTCTATCACTGCATCGAGTGGGCGGCCGTTCAGCCGTGGTCGAGCGGCAAGGTGGGCCTGAACGGCATCTCTTATTACGCGATGAACCAATGGCACGTCGCGACACTGCAGCCGCCGCACCTTGCCGCCATGTGCATCTGGGAAGGCTCTGCCGACTGGTATCGCGACATGACGCACCACGGGGGCATCCTGTCCTCGTTCTGGGCGAACTGGTACGACATGCAGGTGAAGACGGTGCAGTACGGCCTCGGCGAGCGCGGCCCGCGCTCGCGCGCGACCGGAGAGCTCGTCTGCGGCGACGTGACGCTCTCCGACGCCGAGCTGGCGAAGAACCGCTCCGACTTCGGCGACGAGATTCTCGCCCACCCCCTGGACGATCAGTACCACCGCGACCGCTCGCCGGTCTGGGAAAAAGTCATCACTCCTTTTCTCTCGGCGGCGAACTGGGGCGGCCAGGGACTGCATCCGCGCGGCAACTTCGAGGGCTTCGTGCGCGCCGCCGCGAAGGACAAGTGGCTGGAAGCGCACGGCATCGAGCACTGGACCCACTTCTACACCGACTACGGGCGCCTGCTGCAGAAGCGCTTCTTCGATTACTTCCTGAAGGGCGAGATGAACGGCTGGGACCGGCATCCGCGCGTGCAGCTGCAGGTGCGGCACGTCGATCGTTTCGTCGGGCGCCACGAGAACGAATGGCCGATCGCGCGCACGCACTGGACCAAGTTCTACCTTCATCCGGCGGCGCACCAGCTGAGCGTCGAGCCGGCGAGCAGTGCGGGCGGTATCACCTACGACGGGCTGGGAGAAGGCGTCACTTTCGTTTCGGCGCCGCTGGACAAGGAGACCGAAATCACCGGCCCGCTCGCGGCGAAGCTTTTCATTTCAAGCTCCACCCCCGATGCCGATCTCTTCCTGGTGTTTCGCGTGTTCACGCCGGATCTGCGGGAAGTGGTGTTCATGGGCGCGATCGACCCGCACACGCCGATCGCGCAGGGCTGGCTGCGCGCGTCGCACCGTAAGCTCGATCCGAAGCTCTCCACGCCGTACCGGCCCTATCACACCCACGACGAGAAGCAGCCGCTCAGGCCGGGAGAGGTCGTCGCGCTCGACGTCGAGATCTGGCCGACCTCGATCGTGGTGCCCGCGGGGCATCGTATCGCGCTCACCGTGCGTGGGCGTGATTACGAGTGGCAGAAGACGACCGGCGCGAGACTGTCCGCTTTCAAGAACGAGCTCCTCGGCTGCGGCCCGTTCCTGCACAACGACCCCCGCGACCGGCCGGCGTCGGTCTTCGGCGGCAAAGTCACCCTCCACGCGGGGCCGCAACACGAGTCGTATATACTTTTGCCCATCATCCCCGCGAAGGTTTCTCCTCCCCCTTGATGGGGGAGGATTAAGGTGGGGGTGAACCAATGTGCACGCGTGTCGCCGGTGTCGAGACCCCCATCCTAACCTTCCCCCGTCGAGGGGGAAGGAACAACGAGTAAAAAAGGAGGAGCAATGAAATATTTCGGCTTCTGGCGCTCGCTCGCCGCCTGCCGCGTGCGCATCGCGCTCGCGATGAAGGGCATCCCGGCGGAGGAGATATCGGTCAACCTGATGCAGGGCGAGCAGTTGAAGCCTGAGTATCGCGCGGTCAATCCGCTGGCGGTCGTGCCTTCCCTGATCACGGATGACGGCGGCACCCCCCTCTTCGAGTCGATGGCGATCATCGAGTACCTGGACGAGACCCATCCGCAGCCGCCGCTCCTGCCGAAGGACCCGAAGGGCCGCGCGCGCGTGCGCGGGCTCGCGCAAATCGTCGCGTGCGACGGCCATCCCCTGCTCGTCCCGCGCGTCCGCAGTTACCTTGAGAAGGAGCTCAAGGTGGACGAAGCGGCGCGCACCCGCTGGTGCCAGCACTGGATCATGGAAGCGCTGAAAGCGGTCGAGGCGCATCTCTCGAAAGAAAAAGAGACCGGGCGCTACTGCCACGGCAACTCGCCGACTCTCGCCGACATCTGCGTCGCGACCCAGGTGTTCGGGGCGCGGTTCTTCAACTGCGACACCGCCCCGGTGCCCACCGTGATGCGGGTCTTCAACGAGTGCATGAAGCTCGAGGCCTTCGACAAGTCGCACCCGCTCAAGCAGCCCGGCGCGCCGAAGGAGCTCAAGCATTAGTCATTCACCTCCATCCCAACCGTCCCGTCCCGATCCGCTGCATCGGATCGGGCGCTCGGTGGCTCGGAGCAATGCTCCTCGAATTCCCACCTCGCCCCCCATCAAGGGGGAAGGAGGACAAAGGAGCACAAGATGACCACTGCAACGCTGACCCGCTACGAAATCACCGTCGAGGACGTCGAGTACCTCCGCCACGGCGACAAGCCGCTGCTCGCGCGCATTTACAAGCCGCGGGGAACGGGGCCGTTTCCGCTCATCGTGGACCTGCACGGCGGCGCCTGGTGCGGCAAGGACCGTACGACCGACGCGGGCACCGACGAGCCGTTGGCAAAGAGCGGCGTGGTGGTGGTGTCCCTGGATTTCCGCATGCCGCCCGACGCCGGCTACCCCGCCTCGCTGGTGGACGTGAATTACGCGATCCGCTGGTGCAAGGCCAGGGCGAGAGCGCTCTACACCCGCCCCGACCTGGTCGGCATCCTCGGCGTCTCGAGCGGCGGGCACCAAGCGATGCTGACGGCCATGCGGCCGCGCGATCCGCGGTACGCAGCACTGCCCGTGCCCTCAAGGACGGAGGTCGACGCCTCGGTCCGCGCCGCCGTCCTGTGCTGGCCCGTCATCGATCCGCTTGGGCGCTATCAATACGCGCAGCAGAACCAGAGCGGCCCCCTCAAGAAACAGGCCGACAACTGGATCAGCTGCCACGACCGCTACTGGAAGGACGAAGCGGCAATGGCCGAGGGCAACCCGACGCTCGCGCTGGAGCGAAGCGAAAATGTCCAGATGCCGCCCGTGCTCTACCTCCAGGGCACCGCCGATATCGCGCATCCCGCGCCCAACCGCGACCGCTTCATCGCGAACTACCGCAAGGCGGGCGGGCGGGTGGAGCTGCATCTCCTCGAGGGCGTGGGCGAAGCTTTCATCATCAACGATCCGACCGCGCCCGCCAGCCTCTCGGCCATCGACAAGATCATCGAGTTCGTCCACAGGGAAATCCCTGTGTGACGCCGATCGTCCTGAGATTTGGTGGATACCAGGAACCCGCCTCAGTACACAATCGCGCCGCCGCGCGCTTCGGCCAGCTGCTCAAGGAGAAGCTCGGCGACCGCGTCGCCTTCGAGCTGATCGGCAGCATCCTCAAGCTCGGTCGCCGCTCCAGGGACCTCGTCCCGATGGTGGAGAGCGGGGAGCTTTCCTTCTGCTACATCTCCACCGTGCGCTTCTCCAGTGTCGCGCCGGAACTGCAGCTGCTCGAGCTGCCCTTCCTGATCGCGGACCGCGGCGCTGCATTCAAGGCGCTCGATGGCGAGTTCGGCACGAGCGCGCGCCGCAACATCGAGGGGCGGACCGCGTGCCGGCTGCTGGGATACTGGGACAACGGCTTCCGCCACCTCACCAACCGGGTGCGCCCGATCCGCAGGCCCGAGGATTGCCGCGGCATCCGCATCCGCACTCAGATGAGCGAGCTGCACGGCGAAGTCTTCCGCGCCCTCGGGTTCGAGCCGATCGCCGCCGACATCAAGGAGTTCGTGGAGGGCATCGGCGGCGATCGCTTCGACGCCCAGGACAATCCCCTCACCAATATCTACAACTTCGGCGTCCACCTCCACCACCGCTACATCACGCTCTCCGGGCATTTCTGGGGCGCGAGCGTGTTCGTGTGCAACGCCTCGCATTACCGGGGGTGGCCGAAGGAGGTGCAGGACGCCGTGGACGCCGCCGCCAGGGACGCGACTAAGTATCAGCGGCAACTCGCCGCGGCGGAGGACGCGGAGATCCTCGAGAAGCTCGACCCCGCCCGCAATGAAGTGATCACCCTGACCGCGGCCGAGCGCGGCGCCTTCCTGAAGGCGGTCGAGCCGGTGCTCGAGAAGCACCGGAAGAAAATGGATCCGAAGCTGGTCGCCTGCCTCGAAGCACCCCCATCCCAACCTTCCCCCATCAAGGGGGAAGGAGGCTTTCTGGCTGCGGGGTGATACACAAATTCCCCTCCCCCTTGAGGGGGGAGGGCTAGGGTGGGGATGATCAGGCGGTCACGTAGTGGCGACAGCCTCGATCTCGATGCGCGCTCCGCCCACCAGGCCCGCCGCCTGGAGCGTCGTGCGCGCCGGGGGCTCGCTCGGAAAGTAGGCGTTGAAGACCTCGTTCATCGCCATGAGCTCGCCGAGGTCGGTCATGTAGATCGTGACCTTCACGACCTTGCCGAGCGAAGAGCCGGCCGCTTCCAGCACCGCCTTGAGGTGTTCGCACACCTGCCGCGTCTCGGCTTCGATCCCGCCCTCGACAATGCGCCCGGTCCGGGGATCCCTCCCGAGCTGGCCCGAGGCGTACACCCAGTCTCCCACCTTGATCGCCTGCGAGAGCGGAACCCTCGCCGGCGGAACTTTGGGCGTATGTACGACGCGCTTTTCCATGGTCTCTCCTATCAAATTCCGAGATAGCTCGACTTGACGTTCTCGTTGGCCCAGAGCTCCTGCGGGGCCGCGGAATAGACCACCCGTCCCTTGCTCATCACGTGCACGTAGTCGACGAGCTTCAACGCAAGCGCCGCGTTCTGCTCGACGAGCAGGATGGACAACCCCTCCCCCTTCAGCTTCGCGATCGCTTCCCACACCCCCTGGATAACGATCGGCGCGAGCCCCTCGGAAGGCTCGTCCATGATCAGGCAGTCCGGGTTGGTCATGAGCCCGCGGCCGATGGCGAGCATCTGCTGCTCGCCTCCGGAAAGCGTTTTCGCGCGCTGGTCGCGCCGTTCCTTCAGGCGCGGAAAGAGCGCGTAGACGCGCTCGAGGCTCCAGCCGCGGCGCCCGTTCCCGCGTTCCGCGACCTTGAGGTTCTCTTCCACGCTCAAGGAGGGAAAAACGCGGCGGCCCTGGGGCACCAGGCCCATGCCCCCGCGCACCGTTTCGAACGAGGACACATGGGTGATGTCCGCGCCCCGGAAGAGGATGCGTCCGCGGCGCGGAGGATTGAAGCCCACGATCGAATTGACGAGCGTCGTCTTGCCCACGCCGTTGCGGCCGAGGAGCCCCAGGATCTGGCCCTCCTCGACCGAGAGCGACAGCCCCTGCAGCACGTAGGCGTCGCCGTAATAGGTATGGATGTCCTGCACTTCGAGGATAGACATCGCTCAACCCGTGCCCAGGTAGATTTCCTGCACCTTCCCGCTGCCACGGATGCGCTCCGTCGCGCCCTCCTCCACCACCTGGCCGAAATGCAGCACCGAGATGTGGTCCGCGAAGTCGAACACCACGTCCATGTCGTGCTCGATCAGCAGGATCGCGAGCTCGGGGTCGAGTCGCTTGAGAAACCCCGTCATTTCCTGGGATTCGCCCGAGGCTAGTCCCGCGGCGGGCTCATCGAGCAGCAGGATCTTCGGATCGCTGGCGAGGCCGAGCACGATTTCCACCTGGCGCCGCTCGCCGTGGGAGAGGTTGCGCACCTCGACCTCCCTGCGGTCCCAGTAGCCCGCGCTCTCCAGCAGGCGGCGGGCTTTCTCGTGCACGTCCGGGTAGGAGGAGAGCGGCCGCCACATCACGAACTTGGACCCGCGCACGCCCTTGATGGCGAGCAGCACGTTGTCGAGCACCGTCAACTTCGGAAACAGGCTCGTGATCTGGAAGGTCCGCGCCATTCCGAGCGCGGTCCGCCGGTGGCTCGGCCAGCCGGTGATGTCCCGGCCGAACAGCAGGACCTGTCCCGAAGTCGCCGGCAGGACGCCCGTGACGACGTTGAACAGCGTCGTCTTGCCGGCGCCGTTGGGTCCTATGATGGCCTTGCGGTCGCCCGCGAAGACTTGCAAGCAGACGTCCTGAACCGCGTGGAGGCCGCCGAAGCTCTTGCTGAGGCCCTTCAGCTCGAGGACGGGACTCTCCCTGTTCGAGACATTTCCTGTAGCGGCCAAATCCACCCCCACCCTATCCCTCCCCCTCGAGGGGGAGGGAGATCACCTTGTCACTCGCAGTACTTACAGGGCGGATAGTCGCGGCTGTAGACGGGCTGCTTCAGGAACTCCTCCTTCTTGTACTTCCAGAACTGGCCGACGTTGGGGTAGGTCTTGATCACCGTGTTCCAGAGCTCGTCCTTGTCGTAGCCGTGCTCTTTCTTCTTGCGCACCATCCGTATGTAGATGTTGTGAACGGGGTTCTTCATCTCGTCGAGGCGCACGGGGCCGCGCGGCGTCTCGAGCTCGATGCTGGAAAGCATCTTCACGAACTGCTCCGCGCCCGGCCACTTGCCTTTCGTCTTCTTCATCACCTCGTGGATCATCTGGGCGGTCGAATAGTTGGATTCCGAGTAGTAGGAGGGCACCTTGCCGTATTTCCCGCGGTACTTCTTCACGAAGGCCGCGTTCTTCGGGGTGTCCAGCGCCGCGCTGTACTGGAGGGCCGATATGTGGCCGATGACCTCATCGCCCATGGAGGGCAGCACGAACTCGTCGTAGCTCGTCCCGCCGCCCAGCACGGGCTTGCGGATGCCCGCGGCCGCCAGCTGCTTGGGAAACTGCAGCGACATCGGGCCGGCCATGAGCGTGAAGATCGCGTCCGCGTCCTTCTTGATGGTCGGGATGTACGGCCCGAAATCGATCGTGCCCAGCGGCGGCCAGATTTTCTGGATGATCCTCCCGCCGCAATCCTCGAAGGCCTTCTGGAATCCGCCCACCACCTCGTGGCCGAACGCGAAATCGGCGCCGATCGCCACGATGCGCTTGTAGCCCTGCTGGCACGCCCACTCCCCGAACGGGTGGCTGGGCTGGGAGCTCGTCCAGCCGGTCCGCACCATGAGGGGATACTTCGCGGCATCCCGCTGCGTCAGATCGTCCGCCGCCGGGATCGACGCGACATAGACCGTCTTCAGCCGCGTGCTGACCGGGGCAATCGCGTAGCCGGTCGAGGCGAGGAGTCCCCCGATGAACATGTGGACCTTGTCCTGGCGGATGAGCTTTTCCACCTTGCGCACGGCGACCGGCGGCTTCGCCTCTTCGTCCTCCACGATGAACGTCACTTTCGCGCCCGCGAAGCTGCCTCCCACCTCGTCCAGGTACATCTGGAATCCGTTCACCATATCCTTCCCGACCTGCGAAAACGGCCCTGTGATCGGCGCCACGAATCCGATGCGCAGCTCCTGCGCCGCATTGACCGGCGGCGAGCCCATGAATCCCGCGAGAGCGAGTACCCCAGCGATCCATCCCCACGTGCTGATTCGTCCGACTCGTTTAAGCATGACCACCCCTCCAATAGTTGATTCCGTCATCCCCGCGCAGGCGGGTATCCCCTTCCCCCGCTCGGGGGAAGGTAGGATGGGGGGCTAGATTCCCGCCTTCGCGGGAATGACGATACGCCGCGCGTGCCGGCTCCGGATACGCTCCGGTATGCTCATCATGCCGCCCGGTAGATATAGTATCGTCAGGACATAGACTCCACCCAGCACGTACTGCCACCACGGCACCAGCGTGCTCAGGTACTCCCGCAGGAAGACCACGATCCCGGCGCCGATCGCCCCTCCCACCAGGGTTCCCGGCCCCCCCAGCACCACCATCAGCAGCGCATCCACCGAGGTGGCGAGAACCACGTCTTCGGGGCTGACCAGGCCGTGCGCGTGCGCCCACAGCACCCCGGCGAGCCCGCCGAAACCGCCGGCAATGATGAACGCGATGTATTTGTGCAGCCACGTGTTATAGCCGAGGATGCGCATCCGCAGCTCGTTCTCGCGTATGCCCACCAGGCTGCGGCCGAACGGCGACCTGGCCAGGAGCGCCATCGTCGCCAGGGAAACCGCGAAAAACGCGAACACCAAATAGAAAAAAGTAACGTCGTCCGCGAGCTGTATTCCGAACGAGGGCCGGGGCGGAAGCACGATGCCGTTGTCCCCGCCGGTCAGGGAGTTCCACCGGTAGGCGAGTCCCCATACGCACATTCCGAGCGCCAGGGTGATCATCAGGAAATAGACACCGCCGGCGTGGACCGCAAAGAGGCCGAAGAACGCCGCCGTCGCCACGCCGATCAGAATGCCCAGAACGACCACCACCCAGAACGTCCAGTCGAGTCCGAACTGGAGTTTGCTCGCCAGGATCGCGGTGAGGTAAGCGCCCATGCCGAGGTACGCCGCCTGGCCGAGCGAGGGCAGCCCCGTGAAGCCCAGCAGGATATCCAGGCTCATCGCGAGGATGGCGAATATCAGCGCGTGCGTGACGAGAACGATGATGTACGAGCCGGAGTGCGGCGTGATGAGAAGCACGGCGAGCAACGCCGCGATGACGATCAGCAGTTTGCGCCGGCCGTCCATCCTCACTCCCGCCCGAACAGGCCCGTCGGCTTCAACGCGAGGATCAGGACCATCGGCGCGTACAGCGTGAAATAGGAGACCTCCGGGAACAGCGCCTTGCCGAAGTTGTCCGCCAGCCCGACCAATAGGCTCCCCACGGCCGCCCCGGTCAGGCTCCCCATGCCCCCGATGATCACGACCGCGAAGGCGATGGGCAGGATCGCGAAATCCAGCCCCGGATAGACGCCGAGAAACGCGCCTCCGATGACGCCTCCCAGTCCGGCGAGGAACGCGCCGAGCGCAAAGATGAACATGGACACGCGGGAGGTATTGATCCCAACGCCGCGCGCCATCTCCGAATCATCCACCGTTGCGCGCACCATCGCCCCCATGCGCGTCTTTTCCATCGTGAGCCACAGAACCAGGCCCACGAACAGCGCCATGCCGATCATGAAGATCCGGTAGATCGGGAAATAGAATCCGCCGATGACCGCGCTCTCCTTCAGGATCGCGGGTGGAACGATGTCGAAGTTGTCTCCGCCCCAGATGTCGAGCGCCGCCTGCTGAAACAAGTAGGCGAAACCCACGCTCAGCAGCACCTGCCGCAGGGGATCGAAGCCGAGCGGCCTCAGGAACACCCGCTCCATCAGCAATCCCACCACGGCGACGGCCAGCGCCGCCGCCGGCAGCGCCAGCACCCAGGATCCCGTCGTCCAGATCACCGTGAGCGCGACGTAGCCGCCGATCAGGAAGAAGGAGCCGTGCGCGAGGTTGACGATGCGCATGACCCCGAAAATCAGGGAGAGGCCGCTCGCGAGCAGGAACAGCAGGGCGCCGTAGGAAATGCCGTTGAACGCCTGGATCACCCAAAAGTTGGTATCCAATCCCCTCCCTCACCCTCCCCCGTCAAGGGGGAGGTTTTCCAGATCTTCCCTCCCCAGGCAAGGGGGAGGGTTTCCAGATCTTCCCTCCCCCCTTGAGGGGGAGGGATGGGGTGGGGGGTTACTGCGGCTCGATCTTCGCGATGGTCGGCACGTCCGGCAGCGCGGTGAGTCGCATGACGCCTTCAGCTTCTCATCCACGCACTGCCCCAGATGTTGAGCGTGTACTCGGTGTTCGGCCAGACGCGCGGCGGCTGATCGGGCGTGAAGGTCTCGAGCTCCGCGGAAAGCTCGAGCTTGTTGCCGTCCACGTCCCGCACCATGAAGAAGAGATTGTTGCCGGGACCGTGGCGCCCGGGTCCCCAGAACATCGGGATCCGCTCCCGGCCGAAGCCGTCGGCCCAGTCGCGGATGTCGTTCCAGCACGTCGTCTCGTAGGCGTGGTGATCGAGCTCGTTCTTCGAGCCGACGAAGAACGCGAGGCTGTGGTGCTCGTGGTCGGAGCGCAGAAAGAACGCGGCGAGCGAGCCATCCTCGTTCTCGACCCGATCCGAAACCGCGAATCCAACTCGCTTCACGTAAAACTCCACCAGCGGCTCGATTGCCGTCGTCTGGAATACCACGTGCTGGAGCCGCCCCGGCCGCGGGTCGGGATAGCTTTTTGCCGGCGCCACGCCGAACACGATGCGGCGCCCCTGCGGGTCGCGGATCGCGAACGATCCCTCGGAGAACAGGGGCGAGCGAACCGTCTCGAGGTTGCCCACCGTGGCCGCGAGCTTCGCGCGCAGCCGCTCCAGTGCCGCCACGTCCTGCACCGCGAACGCAATGAACGCGGGCGCGCCGTCCGGCCCTTTGCTGACGAGCAGGCGGCGCTGCCCGCCGGCCAGCACGCAGGTGCCGTCCTCAGCGCGCGAGGACTTGAGCTCGAGCAGGCTTGCGTAGAAGCGGGAGAGGCGCTCGGGGTCCGTGCTGTGCAAGTGCAGGTGATGCAGCGTCGCGGGGGTCGTCGTCTGCAGCGTTTCCATGGCTAGTGCCGATCCAACTTAAATCGACAAAACGATTACCGCTTTCGATTCATCTCGCTTCGTGCCCCCGCCATTCCGTCAAGATCAGCCCGAAATAGTTGGAACGGCACTAGTCGCCCTTGATGCCCGCCAGCTTGATGATCTTGCTTTTGGCGTTGAGTGTATCATTCCTCCCGCCGCGCGGGCCGCACACGAATCTCGCCGCAAGGACTGGAAAGCACTAAGAAGTTCCAGGACTTATCATTGACAGCCTGTTGATATTCTTTCGTCACTCTCGCGGAGGCGGGAGTCCAGACCATCAGACTGTTCTTATTCAGAGTCTTCTGGATTCCCGCCTCCGCGGGAACGACAAGCTCGCCAAGGGTACAGGATGCGGTTATGCCGCTTTGACAACGACCGCCTCGGACTCGTCGAGGGCGATGAGGTGCGGGACGTCACTGCCGCGCTCGACGTTCTGCCGCACCACGCCTGGCCCCTGCCGCGATTCGATCCACTCATCGCGAACCTGCCCGCTGTGCGCGCGCGCATCGAATCGATTGCTGCCGGCGCGCCGCGCCGGCCGCTTTCGGGAGTCAAGCTCTTGAGCCCCGTCGCGAACCCCGGGAAAATCCTCGCCGCGCCCGTGAATTACCGGAAGCACCTCGAAGAAGCGCGGGGAGACCCGGCGATCCACCACCAGAAGCAGGTCGCCGAGATCCAGAAAGTCGGGCTGTTCCTCAAGGCAACCAGCTCGCTCGTGGGCCCGGGCGAGGGGGTCGTCTTGCGACACCTCGACCGCCGTAACGACCACGAAATCGAGCTCGCGGCAGTCATCGGCAAGGCCGGGCGGGACATCCCGCGCGCGCGGGCATTCGAGCATATTGCGGGCTATTGCATCGCGCTCGACATGACGGTGCGGGGGCCGGAAGAGCGCAGCCTGCGCAAGTCCGTGGACAGCTTCACCGTCCTCGGTCCCTGGTTCGTGACCGCCGACGCGGCCGGCAACCCCTCCGCGCTGGACCTGCGGCTCGCAGTGAACGGCGAGTTGCGCCAGCAAGCGAATACGCGCGACCTGATACTGGGCATCCCCGAGCTGATCGAGTTCGCGACCGCCTTCTATACAGTACACCCGGGAGACATCTTGCTGACGGGCACGCCCGAGGGCGTAGGCCCCGTGCAGCCAGGGGACCGACTGGTTGCCGAGATCCAGGGAATCGGTAGCATGGAGGTGGCGGTGCGCGCCGTCGCATGATGCGCCGCGATCCCGGGGCGGGTATCCCGGAACACAC
>Ga0299906_10000233_pt1 | contig 55057 bp, 53 predicted proteins | sample RVTome_14_FD_200259 | JGI IMG/M metagenome (GOLD analysis project Ga0299906, IMG submission 200259) | Soil microbial communities from uranium-contaminated site in the Upper Colorado River Basin, Wyoming, United States - RVT145D125 (version 2) ...
CCATCGTCGTCGTAGCCGATCGGCAGAGCCATGTAGCGTTTCGCCACCGCATCTGGGATCGATGAGGCCGCGGTCACATCGACCTGCTCGTCGGCGAGGTCCACGAAAGGCAGGCCGATCTGCTCGGCCAGCGTCGCGACGAGTGCGGCCTCCGACACCAGCTCGAGGTCGATCAGGATCCGGCCGAGGCTCTTCCCGGTGCGCTCATGCTCCTGGCGCGCCTCGGTGAGCTGCTCATGTGTGATCAGCCCGTTGTCGACGAGCAGCTCGCCAAGGCTCCGCGTCGGCCGCATGGGTGCCGACGCTGGCTTTTGCTGCTCGGCCTGTGGCTCCTCGGCCCCGGAGGCCGATGGCGCGCCGGGTCCTCGCATCCCGTCCCCTGACTAGTGACTACCGCCGCAGGCGGAGCCGCTGCTCTTCGCGCGTCGGTGGCCGCAAGGGGCGCACGGTCGCGTCCTCGTCGTCGTCGGCATCGTCGTCGTCGTCCTCGACGACCGAGTCCTCGACGTCCTCGTCCTCCTCGCCGCCGAGCTCGTGCAGCAGCTCGGCCGGATCGGGATCGGGCTGGGATCGCTTCGGTCGCTTCTTCGGCCTCTTGCCACCCTTGGTCTTGTCGTCTTTCCACGACACGCCGGCGCCGGTAGTGACCATGCCTTGGTTGGCCAGCTCGGCGAGGGCCAGCGCCGCCGCGTACACGCTCTGGGCCGCGTCGCGCGCGATGTCTTGCACGCTGCGCGAGCCGTCGACCAGCGCCAGTAGCCGCCACTGCTCTGCCGAGATCGTGACCTGATCGGTCCCTTCGGGCAGATCGGCCACCAGGATCACCGGATCCTCCAGCGACCCGAGCACCGACACGACCTCTGCCCACTCTTCGCGGCGTCGTTCGACGGCCGCGGCCAACTGCTCGGCATCCAGGTCGAGCGGTCCGCCGACCCAGTCCTCTTCGACCACGCCGAACTCGCCACCGCTGCCATCGAACAGCAGGACGCAGACATCCAGCGATTCGTCGACGGTTGTGGGCGCCTCCTCGTCGGCGAGGCGCGCGGCGACATATCGCCCCTGATCGATCGACAGTTCCCCGCCGACCTCATCACGGGTGATCTCGATCCTGCCGGTCAGGTTGCCGTTCGCCACGAAACGCAGCACATCTGCCAAGGCGAACGTATCAAGGCTGCCGTTGAGCATGGGCCCCTCCCCGGGACTCCGATCCTGTAAGGAGATTCGGCAGCCGGACCGCGAGGCTTTACCGAGACGCGCGCGCCAGCTCGGCAGCGCGGCGCATCTCCTCGATCGGGGCATCCAACCCGGTCCACAGCTCGAAGGACAGCGCGGCCTGGTGCACGAGCATCCCCAGCCCATCCTGGGCTTCAGCACCCGCCCGGCGCGCCGCCAGCAGGAACGCGGTCTCCGGCAGCGGATAGATGAGGTCGACGGCGACGACGCCCGGTCCGAGAGCCAGCCGGTCGAGCGGTAGCCCCTCGCGGGCTGAGGTCGCCTGGACGAATAGGTCCGCTTCGCCGGGATCGTCCCAATCGCCGAGGTATATCCCGTCGGCCAGCGCCGTTATCTCCGCCGCCTGCTCGCGGCGCCGCGCGCAGATCCGGACCTCGACGCCGCTCCCTGCCAGCGCCACGGCCACGCCGCGCGCTGCGCCACCGCCCCCGAGCACGACCGCGCGCGTGGGCACGACTCGCTGCTCGGCGAGGGATCGAAGGAACCCGGGCCCGTCGGTGTTGTGGCCCACGAACCGTTCCCTCTCCCGCGCGATCGTGTTCACGGCTCCCACGGCGCGCGCGTCCGGCGCGAGGCCGTCGAGGTGCTCGATGACGGTCTGCTTGTGCGGCATGGTGACGTTGGCGCCGGCGACGTCCAGCAGCCGCAAGAGCTTGATCGCTGTCGCGCCGTCACCCGGCGGAACGGCCAGCGTCAGATAGATCCAGTCGAGCCCCAGGGCGGCGAAGGCGGCGTGATGGATCGCCGGTGACGAGCTGTGCGCGACGGGGAAGCCGATGATCCCGGTGACCCGCATCACCGGCTCGCACAGCGTGCGTGTCCGGCCGAGTCGCGGCTGAAGCAGTGCGAGCGGCCGTCGGATGAGAGCCGGTAGAAGTAGAAGTCCGTGTCGGCCGGGTTCAACGCGGCATCGAGCGACGCGAGGCCGGCAGACGCGATCGGCGCCGGAGGAAGCCCGTCGATCAAGTAGGTGTTGTAGGGAGACCGCACGTCGGTGTAGTGGTCCTGGGTCAGGTTCCTCTCGTATTCGCCGTCGCGCAGCAGGATCGCGTACTGCACTGTGGCGTCTATCTGAAGACGCATCGGCCGGCGCAGCCGGTTGTAGATCACCGACGACACCAGCGGCCGATCCTTCTGCACTTTCGCCTCCCGCTCGATCAGGCTCGCGATGATCGCCGCCTCGTACGGCGTGACGCCGAGCCGTTCCGCGCGCGCGAGATCCAGCTCGGCGGTCTCCTTCTCGAACTGCCCCAGCATGCGCTGGATCACATCCCCCGCATCCATCTCCTCGGTCACGTCGTAGGTCTTCGGGAACAGCAGGCCCTCCAGGTTCTTGGAGCCTTTGGGCATCAGGCCGATCCGGTGACGACCCGAGCGCGCCTCTTGCAGGAACTCCTCTTCGGTGATGTGGGTCCCGTCGCCGACGATGCGCGCGATCTCGATGACGGTCTTGCCTTCGGGCACCGTGATCCGGACGAACTTCGGCTCGATGCCCTGCTGCAGCAGGTCGATGACGCCTTCCACGCCGAGGCCCTCCCGCATCTCGTACACCCCGGGCTTCAGGCCGGTGTCGACGCTGCGAAGGCGCGCGACCAGACGGAACACCAGCGCCGACCGCACGACCTCAGCTTCCTCCAGGATCGCCGCGATGCGCGCGCCCGACGCGCCCTTTGGGATCTCGACCGTGACCGCCTCCCCCGAATCGGTCCCGCCCATGGCCCAGATGCCGTACCCTGCGACACCCCCGGCACCCAGGACCGCGAGCAGGATCAGCAGGACCAGCCACTTGAGCCACCGTCGCTTCTTCTTCGGCGGCTCGGGCGGGTGCTGGTCGGTTCCGACGTCGGCGTCGATCATCGTTTCTTGGTGTCGAGGAACGCCTGCAGCAATACCGTGGCAGCCGCCTTGTCGATCCTTCCTCGCTGCTGCCGGGCTTTCACTCCCTTGCTCTGCAACTTCTTGGTCGCCTCGACGGTGGTCAGCCGCTCGTCGAACAGCTTCACCTTGGCGCCGGCCGCCTTGAGTTTCTCGGCGAACGCTTCCGTCACAAAGGCTGCAGCGCCTCGCGTGCCGTCGAGCTTGAGCGGGTGGCCCAGCACGACCTCCTTGACGCGCTCGGCGGCGGCTATCTCGGCGATGGCGCGCGCATCGTGCTCGTCGCTGGTTCGATCCAGGGTCAGGTACGGCGTGGCGAGCGTGCCCTTGGAGTCGGAGAGGGCAAGGCCTATACGGCGTGTCCCCAGGTCCACCCCTATCCAGCGCGGCATGGCCTCAGCCCAATTCCTCCTGCGCCGCCGACCTGGCCAGGCGCAGTGCCTCGGACACGCCGGCGGCGTTGGCGCCTCCGCCGGTGGCGACCTCGCCCTTCCCGCCGGCGCCGCCACCGATCGCCTTGGCGGCATCGGCGATCAGCGCGCGCGGTTGCACCCGCGCGGCGGTCGCCTTGTCGAGCGCGGCGACGATCGCTGCTCGCCCGTCTGCCGCCGAGACCAGCACGACCGCGACCGCACCGCCGACCGCCTCGCGGACGGCCAGCCCCAGATCCTGCAGTTCCTTGGTCCCCAGGCCGGGCACTTCCGCGAACACCACGCTCGTATCCCCGATCATCTCCGCCGCGGCCGCGAGCTCGCCAGCGCGCGCGCGCGCCCCAGCCTGCTGCGATTTGCGAACCTGCCCCTCGGCGGCCCGCAGCTCCTCGAGCAGCTTCTCGATCCGAGCTGGCGCTTCCTCGGGTGAGGTGCGCAGCAGGCGCGCGATGTCCTCGAGCAGCGCGTGGGACTGCGCGTACGCCGCGATCGCCTCTGCACCGGTCAGCGCCTCAACCCGACGCAGGTTCGATCCGATCGAGGCTTCACCGAGGATCTTGACCGTCCCCACCTGCGCGGTGTGGTGCACGTGCGTGCCGCCACACAGCTCGATCGAGTAGTCGCCGATCTCGACCACGCGGACGATGTCGCCGTACTTCTCCTCGAACAGCATCAGGGCGCCGCGGTTACGCGCCTCGTCCATCGTTGTCTCGTACGGCTTGACCAGCTCGTCGGCGAGCAGGTGCTGGTTGACCTCGGCTTCGACCTCGGCAAGCACCTCGCCGGGAACGGCCTCGAAGTGGTGGAAGTCGAAGCGCAAGCGCCCGGGCGCGACCAGCGAGCCGGCCTGGCGCGCATGCTCGCCGAGGCGGCCGCGCAGCAGTGCGTGCAGGATATGCGTAGCGGTGTGGCTGCGCTGCGTCGCGGCGCGCCGCCGGTTATCCACCGACGCGCGCGCGGGTATGCCGGCCGTGATCTCGCCGGCGGTCACTCGCGCGACGTGCACGATCAAGTCGCCGAGTCGCTTCTGCGTGTCGAGAACCTCGACGCGCGCGCCGTCGGTCTCGATCACGCCGGCGTCGCCGATCTGGCCGCCGCCCTCCGGATAGAACGGGGTCGCGTCCAGGACCATCTCGATCTCGTCGCCTTCGCGCGCGCCGTCGATCAGCGCCCCCTCGCGAACGACGGCGAGCACCTTTGCCTCCTCTTGGGTGCGGTCGTAGCCGACGAAGGTGCTCGCCCCATGGGACGCGAGCACCCGACGCAACGCATCGGTGTCGTCGATCGCCAGCTCCTTGCGCGCGTGGCGCGCGCGCTCGCGCTGCTCGTCCATCAGGCGCTCGAACTCCGCACGGTCGATGTCGAGCCCCGCCTCCTGCACGATCTCCAGGGTCAGCTCGAAGGGGAACCCGTAGGTGTCGTGCAGCTTGAACGCGGTCTCGCCCGGGACGCCGGCCGCCTTGCTCTGCCTCGCGCCGGCGATCGCGTCGTCGAGCAGCGTCATCCCGCGCGTGAGCGTCGCGCGGAACCCGCCCTCCTCGCTCTCGAGCACCTGCTCGATAAAGGCGCGGTTCGCTGCGAGGTCTGGGTACGGCTCGGCCATGACCTCGATCACGGCGTCGACGATCTTGGGCAGCACGACCTCATCCACGCCGAGGATTTTCGCGTGGCGTGCCGCGCGCCGGATCAGCCGGCGCAGGATGTACCCGCGGCTTTCGTTCGAGGGCATGATCCCGTCGCCGATCATGAACGACGCCGCTCGCACGTGCTCGCCGATGATCCGCAGCGAGATGTCACGGTGCTCGTCTGCGCCGTAGCGATACCCGGTCAGCTCCTCGGCGCGCGCGAGGATCGGGCGCAGCACGTCGGTCTCATAGGCTGTGGGAACGCCCTGCAGGATCTGCGCCGTGCGCTCGAGCCCCATCCCGGTGTCGACGTTCCGGCGCGGCAGGTCGCGGAGCACGTTCCCGCGTTCGTCCACCTCGTGCTGGGTGAACACCAGGTTCCAGTACTCCATGATGCGGTCGCCGTCCTGGAAGCCCTCGACGTCGCCGAACGCAGACCCACGGTCGTAGAACAGCTCCGAGCACGGCCCGCCCGGTCCGGCGGGGATCCACCAGTAGTTGTCCTCGAAACCCCGGCGGACGATCCGCTCGGCGGGGACGCCGACCGCATCGCGCCAGATCTCGGCGGACTCGTCGTCGGTCTCGTAGACCGTCACCCAGATGCGATCCGGATCGAGCCCGAACCTGCCCGTGGACAGCTCCCATGCCCACGCGATCGCTTCCTCTTTGAAGTAATCCCCGAACGAGAAGTTGCCGAGCATCTCGAAGGTCGTCTGATGTCGCGCGGTGAGCCCGACCTGCTCGATGTCGGTGGTGCGCGCCACGACCTGACACGACGTGGCGCGCGGCGGATCGAGCTGCTTCTCACCGTAGAAGTACGGGATGAACTGCACCATGCCCGCGGTGGTCAGTAACGGGGCGCGCGGATCCTCGGGAACCAACGAAGCCGACGGCCAGATCTTGTGGCCCCGCTCCGCGAAGAAGTCGAGGAAGCTGCGTCGGATGTCGGTGGCTCTCACGGGGCCGTATCCTACCGGCCTCCGACCGCGAGGCGCGGAGCCTATCCGAGCAGCTATTGGGGCGTTAGACCGATCTCGGACCGCAGCTCGGCTTCGCGCACGACCATCTCCTCGGCGCCGGCTTCGATCGCGTCCCTGACCCTGTCGCGCAGCCCGGCGAAGCGTCCCGCTGCCTCGCGCGCGAGGTTGGGCGGCGCATAGCGCTGCTTGGTCTGACCCGCCCACCGAACGACCGCCATCCCGATCACAGCGCCGAGGCCGATGCCGATCAGGGCCCAGAACAAGCGTTTGAACATCAGTCGTCCTGCTTCCGCATCTTGCGGCCGGCTCGGCGCGCCCCGGCGAAAAAGGCCAGCGCCTTCACCAAGGGGTTCGTCACGGTCGCCTGCACGGTCTCCGAGATGATCTCGACGTTCTGAACCACGCGCTGGATCGAGCCGGTGATCGCATCGGCGCGCTCAAGCTGCTTGTTGACACCGCGCACGGTGCCGCCGACCTCGTTGATCACCGGCAGGGTCTCGTCGGTGATACCCCGCACCATCCTGTTGATGCTCGACACGACGTTGTAGAGGTTCGAGATCACCACGGCGATGACGAACAGCACCAGCGCGGCGGCGGCGAGCAGCGCGACCATGGCCCAGTCGCGTGCCGTCAGCGCGAGCACCTGCGTCATCGTTCCCCCTCCTCCCCTCGCGCGCGCCGTCGGCGTTCGGGGAGATCCGGCTCCGGCTCCCAATACGTACGATCCTCGAACCCCACCGGCATCACGGTCTGATCGACCCGGCCGCCGGGGTGGTCGTGAGGATACTGATATCCCTCGCCGTGGCCAAGCGCGCGCGCGCCGGGATAGTGCGCGTCGCGCAGGTGCGCCGGCACCTCTCCTCGGCCGGCGCGTTCGAGGTCGGCCTGCGCCGCGCCCAGCGCGCGGATCACCGCGTTGGATTTCGGTGCGAGCGCGAGCGCGACGGTCGCGTGCGTAAGGTTGATCGCCGCTTCGGGCAGCCCGACCAGCTCGACGGCCTGCCCCGCCGCGGTCGCGACCTGCAGTGCCTCGTGATCGGCGACGCCGATGTCCTCGGAGGCGAAGATCACCAATCGGCGCGCGATGAAGCGTGGGTCCTCGCCCGCCTCGATCATGCGAACCAGCCACGCGACCGCCGCGTCGGGGTCGGATGCTCGCATCGACTTGATGAAAGCGCTGACGATGTCGTAGTGCTGATCGCCGGCACGGTCGTAGCGGAGGTAGCGCTGACGCATCGCGTCGGCGACATCGGCGGCCGTGACCGTCTGGTCGCCGCGCGCCGCCGCCCGCTCGGCCGCCGCCTCGAGCGCGTTGAGCGCGATGCGCGCGTCGCCCTCGCCGCGCGACACGATCGCCTCGAGCGCGTCGCCGGCCACCACTACCCCACCGGCCAAGCCACGTTCATCGGCCACCGCTCGCCGTACGATCTCGGCGATCTGCTCGTCCCCGAGCGGCTCGAGCCGGAACAGCGTCGACCGCGAGAGCAGGGGACCGATCACGCTGAAGAACGGGTTCTCTGTGGTCGCGCCGATGAAGACGACCCAGCCGGCTTCCACGCCGGGCAGCAGCGCATCTTGCTGGGCCTTCGAGAACCGATGCACCTCATCGATGAACATGACCGTACGACGCCCCACCGCGCGCAGCCGCTCCTTGCCCTGTTCGACGACGCGGCGGACATCGGCCACGCCTGCCGTCACCGCCGAGAGCTGCACGAACTCCGCGCTGGTCGAGTTCGCGATCAGTGCCGCGAGCGAAGTCTTGCCCGTCCCCGCCGGCCCGTACAGCAGGATCGAGCGGAGACGGTCCTGCTCGATGATCGTGCGCAGAACCGACCCCGGCGCGAGCAGGTGCTCCTGGCCCAGGTACTCGTCGAGCGTCCGCGGCCGCATGCGCGCGGCCAGCGGCGCATCGGATCCCGCATCGATAGCCCGGCTTTGGTCGTGGCCCGGGCCGAACAGGCTCGACCCCTGTGCGGGCGGCCGGCGAGGGCTCACGGCTCGACGATACGCAATCCCAGCTCGCGCAGCGCCGTCGCGTCGACGTCGCTGGGGGCGCCGGCGAGAAGGTCGCTGCCCGACTGCGTCTTCGGGAACGCGATCACATCGCGGATGTTCTCGGTGCCGGCCATCACCATCACCGTGCGATCGATCCCGGGCGCGATCCCGCCGTGCGGCGGCGGGCCGTACCGGAAGGCCTCCAGGAGGAACCCGAACCGGTCGCGCGCGGTCTCGGGGTCGATCCCGAGCGCGTCGAAGACCCGCTGCTGCAGATCGGGCCGGTGGATACGGATACTGCCCGAGGCGAGCTCGACACCGTTGATCACGATGTCGTATGCCTCGGCTCTCAGGGTATGGTAGTCGGGTTCACCGCTCCCCCAGTCTTCCGACGGCATGGTGAACGGATGGTGGATCGGCTGCCAGGCGCCGTCGTCCCCTTGCTCGAAATAGGGGTAGTCGATCACCCAGCATGGCGCCCAGGGCTCCTTCGCGATGTGGTCGTGATCGCGAGCGACCTCCATCCGCAACGCCCCGAGCACCGGGTTGACGACGACGGCATCGTCGGCCATCAGGAACGCGACGTCGCCCGGGCCGATGCCGAGCGCCTTCTGAAGGCCGTCGATCTCGGCGGCGGACAGATGCTTCTGCAGCGGCGAATGAACCTCGCCTCCATCTTTGAAGATGATCCACGCCAGGCCCTTGGCGCCGCGCTCCATCGCCTGTCGCTCGTAGCGCTTGAGCTGCGAGTCGTTCATGTCGGGCCACCCGGGGACACCGATCGCGCGCATGACGCCGCCGGATCCCACGGCTTTGCGGAAGATGCCGAGGCCCGTGTCGGCGAAGATCTCCGCGACGTCGGTCAGCTCCATGCCGTAGCGCATGTCCACGTGATCGGTGCCGAACCGACGGATCGCCTCCGCGTAGCCGATCCGCGGGAACGGCTGCGGCAGCTCGGCGCCGATGCACTCGCGCCACAGGTGCACGTACAGCTGCTCGGTCAGCTCGAGCACGTCCTCGCGCTCGACGAAGCTCATCTCCAGGTCGAGCTGCGTGAACTCGGGCTGGCGGTCGGCGCGCAGGTCCTCGTCGCGGAAGCACCGCGCGATCTGGTAGTAGCGATCGAAACCCGAAACCATCAACAGCTGCTTGAGGATCTGCGGGGACTGCGGCAGCGCGAAGAACTTGCCCGGCTGCAGCCGCGACGGCACCAGGAAGTCGCGTGCGCCCTCCGGCGTAGCCTTGAACAGGATCGGGGTCTCGATCTCGACGAAGCCGCGCTCGTCCAGGAACGAGCGGATCTCCGAGACCACCTGCGCGCGCAGGCGGAGCGCCGCTTGCATCTCGGGGCGACGCAGGTCGAGGTACCGGTAGCGGAGGCGAACCTGCTCGTCGGCGTCGACGCCGTCCTCGATCACGAACGGCGGCGTCTCCGACTCCGCCAGGATCTCCGCCGATCGAGCAGCGAGCTCGACCTCTCCGGTCGCCAGCTTCGGGTTCTCGCTGCCCGGCTTGCGACGCACCACCTCGCCGGTGACGCGCACGCAGTACTCGCGCTGCATGTCCTCGGCAACCTGGGTCGCCTCGAGCGCGTCGTCTGGGTGGAAGACCACCTGCACGGGTCCGGAGGCGTCGCGGAGGTCGATGAAGATGACCTTGCCGTGATCGCGACGGTGATGCACCCAACCCGCGAGCGTCACCTCCCGCCCCGCGTCCTCCGCCCGCAACTCGCCGCAGCGATGTGTCCGCATCATGCGGTGTTTCCTCCCTCGTCGACCGCGACGCCGATAGCGTGACCGGAAGCAACCGCGGTCGCAACCTGGTCACGAGCCACCGCGCGCTGCTCGCCGGTGGTCATGTCCTTGAGCGTGACCTCGTCGCGCGCCTGCTCGTCGGGTCCGATGATGACCGCGTACCGCGCGCCCAGCCGGTTCGCGTGCTTCATGTGTGCCTTCACACTGCGCTCCCCAACTGCGAGGTCGACCCGCGTCCCCGTCGACCGCATCGATGCCGCGAGCGTCAGCGCGGCCGACACCTGACCGCCCGACACGGGGATGATGAAGCAGTCGAGTAGCCCTGAGGCGACCCCGGTCCCTGCTGCCTCCTGCGCGAGCAGCACGCGCTCGATGCCCGATCCGAAGCCGATGCCGGGCAGGTCGGGGCCGCCGAGCTGCTGGGACAGGAGGTCGTAGCGACCGCCGCCGCACACCGTGTTCTGGGCCGCTTCCAGCATCGACGTCTGGAACTCGAAGGTAGTGCGCGTGTAATAGTCGAGCCCCCGCACCAGACGCGGCTCGAGCGTGAACGGAACCTGCAGATCCTTCAGATACCCCTGCACGGTCTCGAAATGCTCGGAGCAGGCCGCACACAGGAAGCCGTCGATGGTGGGCGCCTTCGCCAAGATCTCCTGGTCGCGCGGCACTTTGCAGTCGAATACCCGCAACGGGTTGGTGTCCATCCGGCGCCGGCAGTCTCCGTCGAGCTCATCGCGGTGCTGCTCGAGGAACGCGCGCAGCTCGGGCCCATACTCGGTGCGGCATCCCTCGTGGCGCGGGTCGCCGATGCTGTTGAGCAGCAACGTGGCGTCTGTGATCCCGGCGTTGCGCAGCATCTCCCGGCCGATCCAGAGCACCTCGGCGTCGACGGCGGGATCGTCGCTGCCGACCACCTCGATCCCCAACTGGTGATGCTGCCGGTATCGGCCCTTCTGCGGCCGGTCGTACCGAAACATCGCAGCCGAGTACCACAGCTTGATGGGCAGTCCCTCCTCCCACAAGCTGTGCGAGATGATCGCGCGGATCACCGGCGCCGTCCCCTCCGGGCGCAGCGTCAGCGAGTTATCGCTTCGGTCCGTGAACGTGTACATCTCCTTGTTCACGATGTCGCTGCCTTCACCCACGCCGCGCACGAACAGCGTGGTGTCCTCGAACATCGGCGTGATGATGCGGCGATAGCCCGCGCGCTCGAACAGCTCGCCGCCTGTGCGCTCGTGGATCTGGAAACGCTGGGAGAACGGCGGCAGCAGGTCCTGGGTGCCGCGCGGCGGCTTCATAGGCCCAGGAGCTTCGGCAGGTCGCCGGACGCGTCGGCGACGACGAACGGGTTGGTCCGTCGCTCGATCCCCACCGTGGTCTCGGCTCCGTGGCCGGGCAGGATCACGATCTCGTCTTCCAGCGGCAGCACGACCCGGCGGATCGAATCCATCAGATCGTCGAAAGACCCGCGCGGGAAGTCGGTCCGCCCCACCGAGCCCTGGAAGATCAGGTCGCCGGAGATCAGGATCCCGTCGGTGAGGAACACGCAGTGGCCGGGCGTGTGACCCGGCGTGTGCCGCACCTCGATGCCGACACCGCCGAAGCTCAAGCGCTGCTCGTCGTGCAGATCCTCGACCTGCTCGGGCGTGCGCAGCTCGAAGTCGGCACCCAGCCCGATCGCTGCGCCGGGTCGGTCCAGCAGGTACCGGTCCTCAGGGTGCAGGAACACCGGCGCGCCGGCCGCTTCGGCGACCGCCGCCGCGGTCCAGACGTGATCGACGTGGCCGTGAGTCAGCAGGACTGCCTCGAGCGTCAGCCCATGCGCCGCCAGCCGTTCAGCGATCAGCTCATCCGCGTCCTGCCCGGGGTCGATGACCACGGCGCCCTCGCCCGCGCGCGCGGCCAGCACGAACGTGTTCGAGGCGAACACGCCGGTGGTATAGCCCTCGAGGATGCGCTGGAGACTCATCGAAGGCGCATCCTACCAAGGGAGGACACGAGCCCCCGTCCGTTCCCGGAGGTCCTCACTCGAGCGGGTGAGAGCTCCCAGGTTTGCTCGATGCGCGGGCGGGCCAGAGCTCGCAGGTCTTGATCGATGCGCGGGCGGGCTAGAGCTCGCAGGTCTTGATCGAGGCTCCGCCCAGCACAAGCTGCGAATCGCCGGTGACCAGCCGCAAGGCCGTCACGTCGTCGGTCGCGCAGCCTCCAACGGCCCCGGACGAGAAGCGCTCGTTGATGGCCAGGAAGGTGTCAGGCGACCCGAAGGGCACCACCGTGCCCTGCTGTGCCTCCAGGTTGATCGGGAACGCGCCGTCCCCCACCTCGAGCACGATCCGGCCGGCGCGCATGTCGAACACCGGACCGAGCAACCCGGGCTCGGCGGCTCGGCATACGGTCGTGGTCATGTCCTCGACGACCAGGCGCACCTTGTTCGGACTGGTGGGGCGGTTGATGGTGAAGATGGCCTCTCCCACCTTCGCGCCACCGCACGACTTGATCATGCTGTTGCCCTCGAAGGTATAGGAGTGGCAGAAGGACTCGACGGCCCCGAGATGCACCGAGACGTCGAACTGGGCCTCGGGTGGCACCATCGAGGGCATCGCCGGCGTGCGGTACCCGAACTCGGTCGCATGCGGGTTCTGGTAATCGCGCTCGTCGGAGACCGTGTCCTTGACCAGCGTGGTGGCGTGGGCCACATCCAGCATCCCGGACCCCCACAGACCGACGGCGCTGCACGACGCATCGGCGTCGGCCGGCGCGCACAGCTCGGCATCCAGCGCGCAGGGCGGCTCGGCCGCCTGCCCTGGGGTCACCGCTGCAACGGCAGCCACGATGAGGAGGAATCCCGCTGATCTCCGACGCATCCCACACCTCCAGGCTCGATGGGATATTCGACCGTTTCACCCGCTTCTCCTCTTTTCCCGGATAGGGAGGATAGAGGCGGGTTCGCCCCATTGTGCCAGGAAGTGCGATAGCCCGGGTTCTGCCGGGTTCAGAAGAGCTTGCTCGAGTCGAGCAGGATGGTCACCGGACCGTCGTTGACCAGCTCGACGGCCATCTGAGCCCCGAAAGATCCCTCGCCGACGGGAAGGCCGCCGGCCCGGAGCGAACCCGCGACAAGCTCGCAGAGCCGTCGGGCCCCCTCAGGCTGAGCCGCCTTGATGAAGCTGGGCCGCCTCCCCTTGCGAGCATCACCCAGCAAGGTGAACTGGGACACCACGAGCACCTCGCCCCCGGCGTCCTCGACCGACCGGTTCATCGCGCCGGCCTCGTCGGGGAAGACGCGCAGGTTCCGGATCTTCTCGGCCAGCCACGCGGCGTCTCGGTCACCGTCCCCCCCGGCCACCCCCACCAGGACGAGCAGTCCGGGACCTATCGCCGAGATCATCCTGCCGTCGACGGAAACGGAAGCGCGCGCCACGCGCTGGACGACCGCGCGCACTAGGTTGCTCGAGCGGTGCTCGGGATGTGCCGGGCGGCGTCGTAGACCGAGTCCACCCGCTTGATCTGGTGGAGGATGTGCTCGAGGTGCTGCGGCTCGGCCAGCTCGACCGAGAAGCGCAACGCCGCGGTCCTGGTGCGAGGATCGGTGTGCGTGGACGACCCCAGGATGTTCACGCCCAGGTCCGAGATCGTGTTCGTGACGTCACGGAGCAGCTTCGTGCGGTCGAGCGCGTGAACGATGATCCCGACGGTGAACATGCCCCGCCTCGCCTCGTCCCATCGCACCTCCAGCATGCGCTCGGACTCCGGGAGCAGCGCCTTGGCGTTGGGGCAGTCGGTCCGATGTACCGACACGCCCCGGCCCCGGGTGACGAACCCCATGATGGGATCCGCCGGCACCGGCGTGCAGCAGCGCGCGAGACGCACCAGCACATCGTCCATCCCTTCCACGATCACGCCGTGCTCGGAGGGACGGCGCATCCGCACCGGCTTGGCCGGGGCCGGTAGGATGTCCTCGTCGCCTTCGACCTCGTGCTCGAGCCGCTGGATGATCACCTTCGGCGACACCGTTCCCTCGCCGATCGCCGCCAGCATCGCCTCGAAGGATGGGTAGCGCAGCTCGGTCGCGACCGAAAGCAGCAGCCCGGAGGTCATCGCGGGCTGCAGCGGGATGGCGGCTTTGCGCAGCGCGCGGGCCAGGTCCTCACGGCCCTTCTCGATCGCGTCCTCGCGTCGCTCGCGGGTGAACCATTGGCGGATCTTGTTACGCGCGCGCGGGGTCTTGACCAGGTGCAGCCAGTCCTGCGAAGGACCCGCGTCTGCGGCCTTGGATGTGATGACCTCGACCGTGTCGCCGGATTCCAGCTCGGTGGTCAGCGGAACCAAGCGCCCGTTCACGCGCGCGCCCACGCATCGGTGCCCAACCTCGGTGTGGATCGTGTAGGCGAAGTCCACCGGCGTCGCCCCGCGGGTGAACGACATCACATCGCCTTTCGGAGTGAACACGAACACCTCGTCCTGGTACAGGTCGATCCGCAGGCTCTCCATGAAGTCGCGCGGATCTGCCTGCTCACGCTGCCAGTCGAACATCTGACGCAGCCAGGCCAGATCGACGTCGTCTCGATCTTTGCCGTCCCTGCCGCGTTTGTACTTCCAGTGAGCGGCGATGCCGTACTCCGCGGTCCGGTTCATCCCCTCGGTGCGGATCTGGATCTCCAGCGGCTTGCCGGCCGGCCCGACCACGGTCGTGTGCAATGACTGGTACATGTTGAACTTGGGCATCGCGATGAAGTCCTTGAACCGAGCCGGCACCGGCTTCCACAAGCCGTGGATCACCCCGAGCGCCGCGTAGCAGTCGCGAACCGTGTCGGTCACGACCCGGATACCGACGAGGTCGTAGATGTCGGCGAACTCCCGGCCGCGGATCACCATCTTCTGATAGATCGACCAGAAGTGCTTCGGGCGCCCCGAGATGGTTCCTTTGATCTTCAAGTTGTGGAAGGCAGTTTCGAGCTGCTCGATCACACCGACCACGACGTCTTCGCGCTCGGGCTGGCGCTCCTCGACCATCCGGACGATCTCGTCGAACTGCTTCGGGTACAGCGTGGCGAAGGAGAGGTCCTCGAGCTGCCACTTGATCTGATTGATCCCGAGACGATGTGCCAGTGGCGCATAGATCTCGATCGTCTCGCGGGCCTTCAGCTCCTGGGTCTCGCGTGCCAGGTGTCCGATCGTGCGCATGTTGTGCAACCGGTCGGCAAGCTTGATCAGCAGCACCCGGATGTCCTTTGACATCGCGATGATCATCTTCCGCAGCGTTTCGGCCTGCTGCTCCTCCTTCGACCGGAACGTGATCTTGTCCAGCTTGGTCACGCCGTCGATGATGTGGGCGACGTCGGCGCCGTACTCCCGCTCGATGTCGGCGATGGACATGCTGGTGTCCTCGACGACGTCGTGCAGCAGCGCCGAGACCATCGTGGTGGTATCCAGGTTCAGGTCGGCCAGGATCAGCGCAACCTCCAGCGGGTGCTCGATGAAGTGCTCGCCCGAGGCGCGGAATTGGTCGCGGTGAGACTCCTCGGCGAACCCATACGCACGCTCGATCAGCTTCAGATCTGCCTTTGGGTTCGCCTCGTGAACCTTCGCGAGCAGCGCGTCGAGGCGTGTCGGGGGCGCGGACTCGACCGGGCGCAGCCGCGACAGCACGCTGCGACGACGGCCTTCGGTGTGTTCGGGAACCCGGGGGTCCATGGACCAATGATACGGCCCGAGGCGGAGGCCCGCGGATCTAGTAACGAAGCAAGGAGAAGAAATCGTAGCCGTCGAGCTGCTCGCGCCCGTTCAGGGACGCAAGCTCGATCACGAACGCGAGACCGACGACCCGTCCGCCGAGGGCTTCCACCAGCCTCGCGGTCGCCAGGGCGGTACCGCCGGTCGCGAGCACATCATCGACGATCGCCACGCGCTCGCCCGGCACGATCGCGTCTTCATGGATCTCGAGGGTCTCCTCCCCGTACTCGAGCGTGTAGGACTCCGCCCGCGTCTCCCAAGGCAGCTTGCCGCGCTTGCGGACCGGGACGAACCCGGCGGCCATGTGGTACGCAACCGGCGCGGCGATGATGAACCCGCGCGCCTCCACCCCGACCACCTTGTCGATCGTGCCACGTCTCAGCCCGACCACGATCTCGTCGATCGCCGTGGACATCGCGACCGGATCCGCGAGCAGCGGTGTGATGTCCTTGAACACGATCCCCGGCTTCGGGAAGTCGGGAACGTCCCGCACGCGCGAGCGCAGCAGGTCCTCGGGACTACGCATCTACCGGCGCTTCCGCTTGCCACGCCGCTTCCGCGGCGGCCGCGGCGGCCGCGGCGGGCCGGTCGGAGCCGCCGGCACCCGACGGGAGGGCGCAGCTTGCCCCGCGGGCGCAGCCTCGCCGGCGGGCGCGGCCTCTGATCGAACGCCCTCGTCCTTGTCCGGCTCGGGCTTCGGCGGCGTGGCGCGCCTGGTCCGCGCGCCCGCCGCGGCCGGAACCTTCCCCTCGGCGCGACGTCGCAGGGCTTGGTACTGCGGCTCGCGTTCCTTGAGCTTGGCAAGGATCGGTGCTGCGACGAAGATGCTCGAGTACGTGCCGACGATCGAACCGACGAACATCGCAAGCGCGAGATCCTTCAGCGTCACCGCGCCGAACAGGAAGACGCCCACGAAAAGCAAGCCGGCGATGGGAAGCACGGTCGATATCGAGGTGTTGATCGAGCGCATCAGCACCTCGTTCAAAGACCGGTTGACCACCTCGGAATAGGTCGTGCGGCTCGATGAGGTCAGCACGGCCTGGTTCTCGTTGACACGGTCGAAGACCACGACAGTGTCGTACAGCGAATACCCCATCAGGGTGAGCAGCGCGATCACCGTCGCCGGGCTGACCTCGAAGCCGACGATCGCGTAGATGCCGGCCGTGGCGATCAGGTCGTGGGCGAGCGCGGCGAGAGCGCCGACCGCCATCTTGGGCTCGAAGCGCACGCTGATGTACAGCGAGACCAGCACCAGGAACACGATGAGGCCGCGGACGGCCTTGTTGGTGATCTGCGCCCCCCAGCTGGGTCCGATCGTGGTACGGCTGACGGCGTTGATGTCGGGCTCGCCGGATGGCGTGAGTTGCCCGCCCGCCCCGGCGACCTCCCGCTGCAGCCTCGCCAGCACGACTTCGTCGGTCTCCTTCGTCCGGACCAGCGCTTCACGCTCACCTCCGGGGGTGGTACGGAGCTGGACGGTCCCCTCGACGCCGGCTTCCCCGAGCGCGTCGTTGAACCTCGCCACGTCCGCATCGGTCTCGATGGGCACGGTGAGGGCGCTGCCGCCCTCGAACTCGAGACTGAAATTGAACTGCCGGATCAGGATGGCGAGCAGGCTGATCAAGATCACGAGGCCGGACACGATGGCCCATGTACGGGCGCGCCCAACGAAGTCGACATCGGTCTCGCCCCGGATCAGGCGCTTCAGCCCGCCGATCATGCGCGGCCCCCCGCGGGCGCAGTCGCCGCATCCGAGGCGCGGAATCCGAGCGTCCCGGCTTTCCCGAGCAGGTCCGTGTTCGCGACCAGCCACACGAGCGGATGCATGAACCAGAACGACACGAACACATCCAAGGCGGTCGCGAGCCCGAGCATCAGGGCGAAGCCGCGGACGCTTCCGACCGCCAGCAGGTACAACACGACCGCGGCGAGCGCGGTGACCAGGTCGGCCGCGATGATCGTCCGGCGCGCGCTCGCCCATGCACGGTCGACGGCGGCGCGCGCGGTGCGTCCGGCGACGACTTCATCCTTGATCCGCTCGAAGTACACGATGAACGAATCCGCCGCGATCCCCAGGGACACGATCAGGCCTGCGATCCCGGCGAGCGACAGCGCGAACCCCGCGGCCTGCCCCAGCAGGATCACGACCGAGAGCGTGAACGCGGCGTGGACGCCGATGCCGACCCAGATCACCGCACCGAGGCGCCGGTAGAAGAACAAGACGTAGAGGTAGACGACGATCACGCCGATGAGGCCGGCAAGCAGCCCGCTGCGCAGCGACTCTTTGCCGAGCGTCGGGCTGACGGTCGTGGTGGCCGACGGCTTAAGCTCAACCGGCAGCGCGCCGTAGCGAAGCACGAGCGCGAGGTCCTTGGCGTCGGCCTCGGTGAAGTTACCGGTGATCTGGGCCTCGCCCCCGGTGATGCCGACGTTGCACTGGACGCCCTCCCCCATCTGTGGAGCGGATTCGATGACCCGGTCCAGAACGATCGCCAGCTGATCGGTCGGCGGCGCGGTCTGGTTGCACGCGAGCTCGCCGGTTATATCGCCGAACTTCCGCGCGCCCTCCCGGCTGAGATCCAGCGAGACGAACCAGCCGCTGAGGCCGCCCGGATCCAGCGCCGCGGTCGCGCCGCTGACGTCCTGGCCTTCGAGCGCGGCCGGACCGAGCCGGAGCCGGGGCCACACCTCCGGCGGCGCGGTCGGCTCTTTGAGACACAGGATCACTTCCTCATCCGGCTCGTCCTCGGGATAGGTGTCCGTGTCCCCGCACACCGGCCCCTCGACCTCCTCGGCCTCGGGGTCGGCGGGAGGCAACGATTCGAGCACCGGCCGGAACCGGAGCTTGGCCGTCGTGCCGATGAGCTCCAGCGCGCGCGCCTGATCCTCGATGCCGGGGATCTGCACCAGGATGTTCTCTCCTTGCCGCGAGATGTCGGGCTCGGCAACCCCGAGCGCGTCCACCCGGTTGCGGATGATGTTGACCGCCTGCTCGAGCGCGCCGGGGTCCACCCCCGACGGGTCGTCCGGCGTGAGGACCACCGAGATGCCGCCTTGCAGATCCAGGCCGAGCTGCGGCTGGAACTTCGCGAGCAAGATCCACGTCCAGAGCCCACCGACGATCAGCAGGATCAGGATGATCGGGCGCCAGTGCTTCGCGACTTGGGGGGTCATGCCCATCCCTACTCGCCGGAGCCGCCGCCGGGCGGCGGCGGTTCTTCTTCGACGATCCGGCGACGCACCGCCGCGCGCGACATCTTGATCACGGTGCCCGGCGCGATCTCGCACCACAGCACGTCATCCGCCATGTCGGTGATCCTGCCGTACATCCCGGCGACGGTCTCCACCTCGTCGCCGACCGAGACTTCGCTGATCATCGACTGATGCTGCTTCATCCGCTGACGCTGGGGCCGGATCAGGAAGAACCAGAACAGCAGGATCAGGGGCAGGAACACGACCAGCGACCCCAAGCCGCCACCCGTCTGCTGCCCATCGGTCTGCGCAAGGATCTCGAGCATCTCACTCCCGAAAAAAGGGGCCCGTCCGCCGGGCCCGATGCCGGGCCAATGATAGGAACGCCCAGGTCGGCGGTCAAAGAGCATCCCGCGGAGCGCCCGGTCGACCTCACGGAACTAGAGCAGGCTATCGGCACCCCCGCGCGCGATGCCGAGATGACGGTAGGCATGCTCGGTGGCCACGCGGCCGCGCGGGGTCCGCTGCAGGAACCCGATCTGCAGCAGGTACGGCTCGGAGACGTCCTCGATCGTGTCGGTCTCCTCGCTCAGCGACGCCGCGATCGTGCCGACCCCCACCGGACCGCCGGCGTACTTCTCGATGACGCAGCGCAGTACGGCGAGGTCGAGCCGGTCCAGCCCCAGCTCATCGACCTGGAAGAGGATCAGGGCCGCCCGAGCGACCTCTTGGGAGACCCGGCCGTCGACCTCGACCTCGGCGTAGTCGCGCACCCGCTTGAGCAGCCGGTTCGCGATCCGCGGCGTTCCGCGAGAGCGGCCCGCGATCTCGGCTGCCCCGTCTTCGGCCAGCTCGACCCCGAGCACGACTGCGCTTCGTCGCACGATCGCGAGCAGGTCCCCGGTGTCGTAGTAGTCGAGGCGCGCGCTGAACCCGAAGCGGTCGCGCAGCGGCCCGGTCAGCAGACCGGTCCGGGTCGTCGCCCCGATCAGCGTGAACGACGGCAGGTCGATGCGGATGCTGCGCGCGCTCGGGCCCTTGCCGATCACCACGTCGACCTTGAAGTCCTCCATGGCCTGGTACAGGATCTCCTCGACCGAGCGCGGCAGCCGGTGGATCTCGTCGATGAACAGGACCTCGTGTTCCTCGAGGTTGGTCAGGATCGCCGCGAGATCGCCCGCGCGCTCCAGCGCCGGGCCGCTTGTCGGCCTGAGAGCGACCCCGAGCTCGTTGGCGGTGATGTGCGCGAGCGAGGTCTTCCCGAGCCCGGGGGGGCCGCTGAACAGCAGGTGATCCGGCGCCCCACCGCGGTTGCGCGCGGCGGCGATGATCAGCCCAACCTGGCGCTTGAGCTGCTCCTGCCCGATGAATTCCTCAAGGGAACGCGGCCGCAGCGTCTGCTCGAACTCGACCTCGTCGGGGAGCGGGGCGGTCGCCAGGATCTCCTCGCTCATGCGCGCGCCAGCTCCTTCAACGCCTGTTTGAGCAGCGCTTCGACCGGCTCGTCGGCGCCGGCGTCGAGCTTGCCGATGGCCTCGCGCGCCTCGGCGGCGGAGTATCCCAGGGACAGCAGCGCACCCCTCACCTCGACCAGCGCCCCGCGCGCGCCCCTCGATCCGCCGGGCACGACCGCGAGCTCGGGGAGGGCGAGCTTCTCGCGCAACTCGAGGATCATGCGCGCGGCGGTCTTCTTGCCGACGCCGGGGATCAGCATCAACGCATCGAGATCCTCGGTCGCTACCGCCTTTCGGAACGCGTCGGGCGAGTAGATCGAGAGCACGGCCAGCGCTCCCTTCGGACCGATGCCGGCGACGCCGAGCAGCACGCCGAACAGGTCGCGCTGCTCGCCCGTCGAGAACCCGTACAGCATCAGCGCGTCCTCGCGAACCTGCATCTGGGTCTGCACCTTGATGCGCTTACCCGGCGCGGGCAGATCGGCGATGGACGACACGGGCATCAGCAGCCGGTAGCCCATGCCGCCGACCTCGATCACGGCGCCGTCGGCGAGCACCTCGACCAGGGTTCCGTCGATGAATGAGATCACGTCGCGGCCTCCATCCGCGCGAGCGAGCGCCCGACATGCGCATGGCAGATCGCCAGCGCGAGCGCGTCGGCGGCGTCCGGTGAGTCCGGATCGGCGTCGAGCTTCACCAGGCGCCGGACCATGAACTGAACCTGCTCTTTGGTTGCGTTCCCCACCCCCGTGACCGCCTGCTTCACCGCGGTCGGGGTGTATTCGAACACGGGCAGCCCGCTCTCGGCGGCAGCCAGGAGCGCGACGCCGCTGGCCTGCCCGACCCGCAGTGCGGTCTGCACGTTGCGGTTGAAGAACAGACGCTCGACGGCCACGGCGTCCGGGGTGTGCTCCTCCATCACACGCTCCAGCGCCAGGCACAGGTTGAGCAGCTGCACCGGCGCCGGCTGGGCTTTGTCGGCACGGATCGTGCCCACGGCGAGCGCGCGCAACGAGCCGCCGCGCTGCTCGACGACGCCGAACCCGGTCCGGGTCAGGCCCGGATCGACGCCCATCACCCGCATGCGCGCGCCTCGAACATATGTACGGGAGTGTAGCCCCGGCCCCCGACCGGGACAAGGAACCCGGAAGGCCTCAGTGTGCCCGGAACAGGTCCTGCATCTGGTGGTCGAACAGGGCGTTGACGACCTCGACGAAGAGTTCCTCGGGGTCGATCTCGAGGCCCTTGCGCAGGAACCACGAGCAGACGTTGAACACGTCGCGGTGCAGGAAATCGGTCGCCTCATCGTTGTCGAGGTACGGCACCGCTTGCGGCAGGTCGATCACCCAGAGCCGACCCTCCCACACCAGCAGGTTGTACGCGGAGAGGTCGGCGTGCACGATACCGATGCGCGCGAAGACCAGCAGGTTGGCGCGCAGCTGCTCGAACAGGTCCCGAAGCTCGCCGCGCTCGGCCCGGTACTGCGCGAGGCGCGGGGCCGCGGCGTCGCGGTCGCCCACGTACTCCATCAGGATGCCATCGGGAGCACGAGACACCACGAACGGCACCGTTGCGCCGGCTTCCCAGGCACGACGGAGCGTCGTCTCCTCAGCGGCGATCCACCGATCGGCCAGCGCGCTCCGGCCGAAACGGCTCTTTCGGTCCATCGCGAGCTGGAGCGCGCGTCCCTGGGTGGGCTTGCGCAAGCGATCGCCGTCTCGCCTCTTGCCGTCGATCCGGCGGTGGGCGCGGTATGCCAGATCGTTGCGGAACGCGCGCTGCTCGGGCGGACGGTACCGCTTCTCAGCCAGCAGGCACGATCGGTCGGGCGCCAGGCGCTCGATCAGGAGAACATCGGCCTCCTTGCCGGTCTTCAACAAGCCGATCTCGACGTCCTCGGTGTAGTCCTCGATGATGATGCCCTCGGGCACAGGACGTGCATGTTCGTAGATGCGCGTCAACGCGGGTCTCCCTTCGTTCGCGGATGGTTGCGCGAGGGCCCCGCGGCGCGGAACGCCGGGATCGTTCGGAGTGCGGCGCGCCTGGATCAGACGGCGCGGCGGGGCGCGATCGCGAAGACAGCGGTTGTCATCACGTCATCACCCCTTCCGATGTGGCCGTCCGGGCGGACGGCTCACCACATGGCGACATTAGCGCGTCCGAGCTGCTTCGACCAGTATTTCCGCGCTATCCGACTTCGGCGAAGACCTCGTCGGGGATGTCGAAGTTCGCGTAGACGCTCTGCACGTCGTCGTGGTCCTCGAGCGCCTCCATCATCTTCAGCACCTGCCGGGCGTCCGCCCCGTCCACCGGGACGCTGGACTGGGGCAACTGGGTGATCTCGCTGGACGCGACGAGGAAGCCGGCGGCGGCGAGGGCGACCTTGACGGCCTCGTACGCGTCGGGGGCGCTGACGATCTCCCATTCGGCGCCGGACTCACGCACGTCCTCGGCGCCGCCGTCGAGCGCGGCGGTCATGACCTCGTCCTCGCCGGCGGCGCCTCGGTCGATCAGGATGACGCCCTTGCGCTCGAACTGCCATTGGACGGCGCCGGGCTCGGCGAGGCTGCCGCCGTACTTGCGGAAGATCGCCCTGAGGTCCTGCGAGGTCCGGTTGCGGTTGTCGGTCAGCGCATCCACGAGCATCGCGACGCCGCCGGGCGCGTAGCCCTCGTACATGACGTTCTCGTACCGGTCGCCGCCACCGGCCTCGCCGCTCGCGCGCGCGACCGCGCGCTCGATGTTGTCCTTCGGGACGCTGGCGTCCTTGGCACGCTGGATGGCGTCGGCGAGTGTGGGGTTGTTGTCGGGGTTGGCGTCACCCTGGCGAGCTGCGATCTCGATCGCCCGCAGCAGCTTGGCGAAGAGCTTGCCGCGCTTCTTGTCGAGCGCGCCCTTCTTCTCCTTGATGCCCTTCCAGTGCGAGTGGCCGCCCATGCATCCTCCCGCGACAGCCTAGCAACCGGCCGGGACCTCAGGATCCGGGAGGCGAGGGAGGCTCGGGTTGCTCGGGCACCGCGGGAGGATCGGGCTTCTCGGCCGGCGTGGGTTGCGCGGCAGGCGTGGGTTGCGCGAAGGGATCGGGATCGAGCGGCGGCGGTGGGGGCAGATCCGCCCACGGATCCCCGACCGGCTCCGGCGGAGGCGGCGGCTTCGCCTTCGACATCGCCTCGTAGACGACTTCGCGGTTGTTGAGCTCTGCGCGCAAGGCAACACCCCGGCGCTTATGAGCGAACGCAGCGCCGATCAGTGGGAGCAGCGCGAGCCCTGCCAGCAAGCCGCCGGACCCCTCTCGCGTTGCGAAGCCCACGAAGACGACCGCGAGCACCGCGGCGCCGAGCAGCACGCCGGTGGCCACATTGCGGCGCTGGATCGCCAGTCCGACCGCCAGGGCGGCGTCGCTCGCATCGGTGAGCGCGTCGCCGGCGCGCACGGCGGTCTCGACGCGCGCTCGCTGCTCGGCGGGTTTGCGGACCCACTCCTGCCGCCAGAGCCGGCCCTCCACGATCCTCGGCCTCGCCGCATCCATCACTCGGCCTCCCCCATGGCTTGCTCGGTCCAGCGTTCGATCGCATCCGACACCGTACCCAACTCACTCCGGTCGAGTACCCGCGGCGTGTGCCCGCTCATGACGCCGAGCGCAGGAAGAGGTCGTGGAGCCGGGCATCGCCTGTGAGCTCGGGATGGAAGGCCGCGAGCAGGACCGGCCCCTGCCGCACGACGACAGGCTCGCCGCGGTGCTGGGCCAGGACCTCGACGCCGGCGCCGACGCGCTCGATGCGTGGCGCGCGGATGAACACGGCGCGCATCACGCCCACGCCGGCTACATCGACGTCTGCCTCGAAGGACTGGACCTGACGCCCGTACGCGTTGCGCCGCACGGTGACGTCGGCGACGGGCCAGATCGCAGGGTCGCCGTCGGCGATCTCGCGCGCGCACGCGATAAGCCCGGCACAGGTGCCGAGGACCGGCATCCCGCCGCTGATACGAGCCGCGACCGGCTCGAGCAGCTCGAACGCCGTCGCGAGCTTGCGGATGGTGGTCGATTCGCCTCCGGGGATCACCAGCGCGTCCGCGGATTCGAGCTCCTCGGTCGTGCGCACCTCGACCGGCTGGGCGCCGATGCGTGACAGGATGCCGGCGTGCGCTTCGAAGTCGCCTTGCAGCGCCAGCACACCCACCTTCATCGCGGTGCTACCAGCCTCGGTCGGCCAGCCGCTCGCTCTCCGGCATCGAGCGGACATCCATGCCGCGCATGGGCTCGCCGAGCCCGCGGGTCACCTTCGCCAGGACATCAGGGTCGTTGAAGTAGGTCGTTGCCTCGACGATCGCCTTCGCGCGCGCGGCCGGATCGTCGCTTTTGAAGATGCCCGAGCCGACGAACACACCTTCGGCACCCAGCTGCATCACCAGCGCGGCATCGGCCGGTGTCGCCACACCGCCGGCGCAGAACAGCACGACCGGCAAACGCCCGGCGTCGTGGATCTCACGCACCAGGTCGTAAGGTGACTGCAGTTCCTTGGCGATGGTCATCAGCTCTTCGGCCGGCGACGAGTGGATCCTTTTGATGGTGCCGGTGATGCTGCGAAGGTGGCGCACCGCCTCGACGATGTTGCCGGTGCCTGCCTCGCCCTTCGACCGGATCATCGCCGCGCCCTCGCCGATACGTCGCAACGCCTCGCCGAGGTTGGTGGCGCCGCACACGAACGGCACGGTGAACTCCCACTTGTTGATGTGGAACGCTTCATCCGCGGGCGTGAGGACCTCGCTCTCGTCGACGTAATCGACACCGAGGGCCTGCAGGATCTGCGCCTCGACGAAGTGGCCGATGCGGGCCTTCGCCATGACCGGGACCGAGACGGTCTGCATGATCTCCTCGACCTTGGTCAGGTCGGCCATGCGCGCCACGCCGCCTTCGCGGCGGATGTCGGCGGGGACGCGCTCGAGCGCCATCACGGCGCACGCGCCCGCATCCTCGGCGATCTTCGCCTGCTCGGCCGTGGTCACGTCCATGATGACGCCGCCCTTGAGCATCTCCGCCAAGCCGCGCTTCACGCGCGCGGTTCCGCGTTCCTCGGTCACCGTTCCTCCCGGGGCTCGAGCAGCCGGTACGCACCCGAGACTAGCACGCGGAGGGACGCGCGAACCCAGCGTTCAGAGGGCGTCCCTAGGGGATCGGGATGGTCCCGGCCTCGCCGTCGACCACGAACTCGCGGTTCGCCGGTACGGCCTCACCACGCAGCAGGTCGAACAGGATCTCGAACGCGGTCCGGATCACGATGTGGGTCTGGCTGGACTCCGTCCCGTGCCCTGCCAGCGGCTCGGTATAAGCCTGACCGGCCGCCTCGAGCAGCGGTCGCGCCGCGTTCTCCGTGAGGGTGGTGTTGTCCGAGCCCTCCGGCGTCCCATCGGTCTCCCGGCGCGCCGCGTTATAGAAGTCGGTCGGCAATCCGTTGGCGCGCAGCACCGTCGCGAGCTCGCGGCCCTGGTTGTACGGGACCAGCCCGTCGTCGAAGCCGTGGATCACCGCGACCCCCTGAACACCCGACGCGACGATGTCATCGCTCCGCAGCACGATCGTGCCCTCGGCGTACGAGGCCGGCTGCTCCCACAACGTCCCGCCGTGCTGCGCCTCGATATCCGCCTTCGCCTTCGCGGCGAAGGGAACGGCCGGTTCCACCACCGCGGCCTCCAGGTACGTCTCGATCACGTTCGCCGCCGGCTCGGCGGCGATCCAGTAATCGAACAGGGGCGAGCCGTCGGGCTTGGTTTGACCGGCCGCCACCGCGAGCCCCGACGCGTTCCCGCCCATGCTCACGCCCAGGATGATCGAGGTCTGCAGATCGTGGCACAGCATCATGAATGCTTGGGCGATCACGATCGAGTCATCGGCGCCCTCTCGCACGAACCAGCCGCGGACATCCTCGTCCTCGTCGATCCAGGTGCCGCGGTAGTCGGTCGCGAACGCGAGCGCGCCTTCGGCGGCGGCCGCGCGCAGATGCTCGACCCAAGAGTCCGTCGTGTGCCCGTAGCCGTGGGCGAAGGTGGCGATCGCGCCGGGCTCCGACGCCGGCAGCGCGTACTTGCCGGTGATGCCCCAGGGGTTCTCGGGGATCTCGTAGACGGCATCCCCGTCGTCGTAACACTCGAAGCCGAGGTGATCGGCGCGCACAGCTACCGGCGCGAGCAGTGCGACTAGAGCGGTCGCAGCGATCAGGGAACGTCGAAGCAACGGTGTCTCCTTCCGATAATGGCCTGCGGTCAGATTCGCCCTTCACCGGGCGAGGCCCTTCCCACCCTAGCGGACGAAAAGGGCTAAAGCTCCCGAAGGATCCGGATGCGCTCGTCCAGAGGTGGGTGGGTCGCGAACAGCCGGTTCATCTTGCCGCCGAACCCCGAGTCCTTCACGTTGAGGGGCTGCTCGATCCACAGGTGACCGGTCGCGTGCTCGGCCGTGCGCACGACCGTGGTGTCGGCCTTCAGCTTCTCGAGCGCGTTGATGAGCCCCGGCGGGTAACGCGTGAACTGCACCCCGGTCACGTCGGCGTAGAACTCGCGCCGCCGGCTGACCGCCATCTGCATGATCTTGGCGAGCAGCGGCATGAGGATCGCGGCGACGAGTCCGAGAACCAGGAACGCCGCCGCCGCGGGCCCCCCGCCATCGCCACCGCGTCCGCGCCGACCGCCCACACCCCAGAACATCGAGCGGAAGGTCCAGTCCGCAAGCAGCACCAGCACGCCGACCAGCGTGGCTACGATCACCATCACCAGGGTGTCGCGGTTCTTGACGTGGGCCAGCTCGTGCGCGACGACCCCTTCGAGCTCGATCCGGTTCATCTTGTCGAGCAGGCCACGCGTCACCGCGATGCTCGCGTGCTTGGGATCGCGGCCGGTGGCGAAGGCGTTTGGTGACGGGTCCTCGACCACATAGATCTTGGGCTTGGGGATGCCGGCTGCGATGCACAACCCCTCGACCAGGTTGTGCAGGCGCGCCTCCTCTTGCGGCGAGACTTCGCGCGCGCGATGCAGGCGGAGCACCATCCTATCGCCTGCGTACCACGACGACAGCGACATGATCGTGGCGATGATCCCGGCGACCAGCAGGCCGCCGATGCCCCCGGCAGCGCCGCCGATCGCCCATCCCAGGAAGTAGCCGGCGCCGAGGGTGACCAGGATCACGCCGGTGACAAGGAACGCCGATCGTCGAACGTTCTTGGTGAGCTCCTCGTACATCCGATCCCTCCACGCGTGCAGCATCAACCACAGCGATGGCCGGCTGCCGGCGGCGGCACATGCCGCGGCGCGCGCGTGTGGGTCGTATCTAGAACTGGACGCTGACGGGGCCCGTCGCGCCCTCTTCGATCTCGAAGTACTCGCGCGTCGAGAAGCTGAACATCCCGGCGACGACGTTGGATGGGAACTGCTGAACCGAGTTGTTGTAGGTCAGCACCAGGTCGTTGTAGAACTGTCGCGCGAACGCGATCCTGCCTTCCGTCGCAGTCAGCTCCTCCTGCAGCGCCAGGAAGTTCTGGTTCGCCTTCAGCTCCGGGTAGTTCTCCACCACGGCGAGCAACTGCCGCAGCGCCTGGGTGATCATGTTCTCGGCCTGCGCCTGCTCCCCCACCGTCGACGCGGCGATGCCCTGCTGCCGCGCGCGGGTGACGTTCTCGAACGTTTCCTTCTCGTGCTTGGCGTACCCCTTCACCGTCTCCACCAAGTTGGGGATCAGGTCGTATCGCCTTCGAAGCTGCACGTCGATCTGGGACCACGCGTTGTCGGCACGGTTCCGTCCTGCGACCAGGCGGTTATAGGTCGCGATCAGGAACAGGACGAACAGCACGACGATCCCGAGGATGACCCACACGGCTACCATCGGGCGCAATCGTAGGGGTGAGGTGAGGGGGCGTCAACGCGCCGTGGTCGGGCGGAGCGCCTCGAGGTAGGCGTCCTCGATCTCACCGATCAGCACGCTCCAGTCGTACCGGGCCGCGTGCGCGCGCCCGGCCTCCCCCATCAGACGGACGGCCTGGGGGTCGCCCAGCAGCCGGATCAACGCCGCTGCCAGCGCCTCGGGGTCGCCCGGGGAGAACAGGAAGCCGTGGACGTCGTGCTCGGCCACCGCGGCATACCCAGGGATCGCGCTCGCAACCACGGGGCGCCCCGCCGCCATCGCCTCGAGCAGCACGATCCCGAAGCTCTCCCCTCCGATCGCCGGCAGACAGGCGATCGAGGCCGCCGACAGCAGCGACGAACGCGCGCCGTCGGTGAACGAGCCGACGAAGCTGACCGATGCCCGATGCTCGGGCGCGACCATGTCCTCGAGCTTGCGTCGCAGCGGTCCGTCGCCGGCGATCACGAACGTCGCGTCCGGCTCGACCGCGAGCACCTGCGGGATCGCCTCGAGCAGCACCTGCGGCCCCTTGCGCTCCTCCAGCCGGCCGAAGAATAGGACCGTCTTCGCCTCCGGGTTCACCGGCTCGATCCCCGCGTAGACCGAGACGTCCAGGCCGTTGGGGATGATGCGCGCGCCCGGGCCCAGCACCGACTCGATGGTGTCGCGAGCTGCTCGCGACACCGCGATGCGGATCGCGATCTTGCGCGCCAGCCGGCGGAGGTAGGGGCCAGCCGCCCGGTACACCCGCGAGTCGATCGCGGCGTGGAAGGTCGCAACCACCGGCACCTTCGCTGCCTGCAACGCGAGCAGCGACACGCTCGGCGAGAACGGCTCGTGGATGTGGATCAGCTCTGGCTGCGCGCGCCGCAGCGCCACGCGGACGCGGTTGCGAACGCGCGGGCCGAACGCGATGCGCGCGACCGAGCCGTTGAACGGGATGCCGAGCGTGCGGCCGAGCCCGATGACGCCCGGGCCGACGGGACCGTCGGACGGGGCGAGGATCCGCACCTCGTGGCCGCGCAGCCGCAGCTGCGCGGCCAGCGTCTCGATGTGATTGTTCACGCCGCCGGGGGTGGTCCACGAGTACGGCGAGACCAGCGTGATCTTCACGCGTCGGTCCAATAGGGCGAGAACACGTGCCACTGCTCGGGGGCGCGCGCGATCAGCTGCTCGAAGCGTTCGGCGAGCCGCTGCGTCAAGATCGCCACGTCGTCTGGTCCCAGGTCCTGCGTGGGGATCGGGTCGAGCACCCAGGCCTGCCAGGTCCCGTCCTCGCGCTGGTAGATCGTCGCCGCGATCAGGGGCGCCCCCGCCCGCAACGCCAGCACGGCCGCGCCCGGCGGCATGGTGGTCCGACGACCGAACATCTTGACCTCCACGCCGCGACCGCTGAGATCCCGGTCGGCGACCAGCGCCACCAGCTCGCCGCGTCCGAGCGCCTCCAGGCACCGGCCGGTCGCGTCACCGCCGCGCTCCAACGGCACGATGCCGATCCCCATGCCCCGCCGGTGCGCGACGAAGCGATCGAAGAGCATCTGCGGCCGCAGCACCTCGACCACCGCGGTCAGCGGCCACCGCTCGGCGACCCAGCGGCCACCCGAGTCCCAGTTACCGAGATGCGGCGTCGCGAGCACCGCGCCGGACCCTGCCTCGTACGCACGCACAACGTGCTCGATGCCGTCGACCGAGAATCGGGCGTCCAGCGCCGATGACGATAGATCCTCCATCCGGAAGGTCTCGGCCCAGTACCGGCCGTACCAGAGGAACGCGTCGCGCGCGCACGTCTCGGCGCGCTGCTCGCCCACGACCGGCGCGAGGTTGTCGATGACGGCTTGGCGCCGGCGCGGGTTACGTCGGTACGAACGCAAGGCCATGCGCTCGAACGCGGCTTTGGTCCAGCGCTCGGGGACAAGCCGCGCCAGCCGCCACGCGGCCAGCCAGCCGACTCCCTCGAGCCACAGGCGAGCGCGTCGCATCATCCCCGAACCGACTGACGCCGCACCGAGGTGGTGCGGGACACGAAACTGATCGCGGCGAGCACCACGATCGCCCACACCGCCATCTCCTCCAGACCCAGGATCAGCCCGATGATCAGGATGACCACGCGCTCCGCGCGCTCACCCGGGCCGCCGGCAGCCTCGAACCCCAGGGCCTCGGCCTTCGCCCGCGCGTACGGCACCAGGAACTGCATCACCATCGCCAGGATGGCCGCCCCCATCAGCCGCGGCTCGGTCTCTCGCGCCGACCACGCCAGCGCGCCCAGCAGCGCGCCGTCGGCGATACGGTCCGACACCGCGTCGAAGTAGCCGCCCCACGCCGACACCCGGCCGGTCGCGCGCGCCAGCGCGCCGTCCAGCACATCGATGATCACCGCCGGGATCAGCAGGATCCCGGCCAGGAACGCCCTGTCCACCGCGATCAGCCAGGCGACACCGAGCACGGCCAGCAGGCCGATCGCCGTCAAGGCATCGGGGGTGAGCCGCGCGCGCGCCAGGACCGTGCTGGCCGCTGCGGTGAAAGGCTCGATGATCGGACGGAAGATCTTGCTGAGCACGGCGCAAGCATAACCCCGCGCCTCGGGCCCACCCTGAGAGCCGCGGTGTCCCTTCGTTATAATCACGGCTCCGCCCAGCACGAAGCGCATCCAAGCATCGGAGGGACCGTGAAGACCTATCCGAGCGACAAGATCCGCAACGTCGTCCTCGTCGGCCATGGAGGATCGGGCAAGACCTCTATCGCCGAGGCGCTCGCCCTCGTCGCAGGACTCACCACCCGCGTGGGACGCGTCGAGGACGGCAACACGCTGACCGACTTCGATCCGGACGAGACGGCGAAGGGCAACTCGATCTCGCTGGCGATGTTGCCCATCGAATGGCGTGACCACAAGATCAACCTGCTCGATGCCCCCGGCTATGCGGACTTCGTCGGCGACATGGAGGCCGGCATGCGCGCCGCGGACGCCGCCATCATCGTCGTCAGCGCGGTCGACGGCGTCGAGGTCCAGGCACGGGTCGCGTGGGATATCGCCGAGCACTTCAACCTCCCGCGCGCGATCCTGATCAACAAGCTCGACCGGGAACGCGCCAACTACCACACCACGCTCGAGCAGCTCTCGGACCTCTTCGGAGCCAAGATCGCCCCGGTGCACCTGCCGGTCGGCGCCGAGCACGACTTCTCGGGCATCGTCGACCTGCTCGACGAGAAGGGCTACACCTACGCCGACGGGAAACGAACCGAGACCGACCCCGGTGATCTGGCCGGTGATCTCGAAAAGCTGCACGAGCGGCTGGTCGAGAGCGTCGTCGAAGCCGACGACGCGATGATGGAGCGCTACCTCGAGGGCGAGACCATCGATCCCAAGGAGATCATCGAGGGCCTCCACAAGGCGGTCGCGCGCGGGACCACGGTTCCCGTGCTATGCGGCGCGGCGACCGCGACGATCGGGATGGACCTGCTGCTTGACTTCATCTCCGACGAGATGCCCTCTCCGCTTGACCGTGGCGTCGTCACCGCGCGCGCCGGCGCCGGCGACGGCGAGGTCGAGGTCGAGCTGAAGCCCGATCCGAACGGACCACTGGTCGCGCAGGTCTTCAAGACGCTGTCGGACCCCTACGTGGGCCGGCTCACCTACTTCCGGGTCTGGTCGGGCACGATGCGTCCAGACTCCACCGTCCACAACTCGACGCGCAAGGGCGAGGAACGGCTCGGCCACCTGTTCACGATGCGCGGCAAGGATCACATCGACGTCCCGGAGGTGGCGGCCGGAGATATCGGGGCCGTGGCCAAGCTGAACGACACCGTGACCGGCGACACCCTGACCGCGTCCGGCGACGAGACCCAGATGCCGCCGCTGGAGTTCCCCGAGCCGGTCTTCCACCTCGCGATCGCGCCGAAGTCCAAGGGCGACGAGGACAAGCTGTCCACGGCGCTGCAGCGCGTCGCGGCGGAGGACCCCGCGTTCCGATGGGAGCGCAACCCCGATACGCACCAAACCGTCATCAGCGGCATGGGCGAAGGGCACCTCGATGTGGTCGTGCACCGCCTGGGACGCCACCACGTCGAGGTGGACATGTTCCCGCCGAGGGTCGCCTACCGTGAGACCGTCCGCGGGAAGGCCTCCGCGGAAGGCCGGCACGTGAAACAGTCGGGCGGGCGCGGGCAGTACGCCAAGTGCACGATCGAGATCTCGCCGCTGCCGCGCGGACAGGGCTACGAGTATGAAAACGCCATCGTCGGCGGCGCGGTCCCGAACCAGTTCATCCCATCGGTGGACAAGGGCGTGCGCGCCGCCATGGATGGCGGGGTGCTGGCCGGCTACAAGTTCGTGGACTTCAAGGTCCGCTTGTTCGACGGCAAGTTCCATTCGGTGGACTCATCCGACATCGCGTTCCAACTCGCCGGGCAGCACGCGTTCAAAGAGGCCGCCCAGGCGGCCGGGGTCGTGCTGCTCGAACCCGTGATGGACCTGACCGTGCTGATCCCCGATGAGGCGGTCGGCGATGTGATGGGCGACCTGTCCTCTCGTCGCGCGCGCATCGAGGGGACCGAGGCGCTGGGAAAGGGCTGGACGCAGATCAAGGCCAAGGTGCCGCAGGGCGAGGTGCTGCGCTACGCCATCGACCTGCGCTCGAAGACCGGCGGCCGCGGATCGTTCAGCCTCACGTTCTCTCACTACGAGGAGACACCGCCGCACGTGCAGGAGAAGGTCGTCGCCGAAGCGCAGGCCGAGAAAGACGCGGAGAAGAAGTAGCCGCTACGCGCTGCGCGGGAGCGCGGACTCCACCAGCGAAGTCAGGGGATGGCTCAGCGTGCGTGCGAGCGCGGCGACGAACCGCACGTCCCCGGCCTTGAAGACGTCGGGCGCGCTGCTCGCGAGCGCCAGCAGGCCGATCGGCTCCTTGCGGTTGCGGCCCACGGGCACGATCACCGCCGAGGCGATGCCTTCGCGCTTGAGCATGTCGGTCAGCAGTCCCAGATCGCGCTCACTGGTGCGCATCATCATGGGCTTGCCGGCCATCACGCTGGTGGCCAGGAACTCGACATCGTCGGTCAGCGAGAAGCGCACAACGACGCCCGGCTCGAACGCGGTGTCCCCGATGGACCACGCCGCGATCAGCCGGGCGGCATCAGGGGGCTCGAACGTCCAGATCGAGGACCGCCAGAGCTGGTACCGCTCGCGCAACGCAACGGTGATCGCGTCGAGGGCCTCATCCAGCGTGGCCGCCTCGATCACCTCGGCCGTGATGTCATCGATCAGATGCTCGACGCGTTCCGCCTCCGACGTCATCTGTCCCCTCCACCCACTCGATCCCGGGCGATCATGCTTCCACCGCGCGGCACGGATCCACTCTGTGGGTCGCGCGGCGAGGGCGTCAATGGGACGGAATGACTATCCGGAAGGCTGATCGAGCAGCTCAACCAGGCTCCCCGCGACGCCTCTGGTACTCCCCCCGATGGCTCCCTTGCAGCCTTCCCGGCTTACCCCAGCAGCGGCAACAGGTTGTCGTAGGTCTGATCCAGCGTCTCGGGGAGCACCTTGGTGTCGCCGACCGTTGTCATGTAGTTCGTGTCGCCGTTCCACCGTGGCACGATGTGGCCGTGGAGGTGGTCCACGATGCCTGCCCCCGCCGCGCGGCCGAGGTTCACCCCGATGTTGTACCCCTCGGGCTGGTAGACCTGCTCGAGCGCTCGGATGCATCGAGCGGTCAGCGCAGACATCTCTGCGTGCTCCTCGGGATCGAGTTGTTCGTAGCGCGCGACGTGACGGTAGGCGGCGACCATCAAGTGGCCGGCGTTGTACGGGTACTTGTTCATGATCACGAACGCGCGCTCACCGCGCGCGAGGATCAGGTTCTCGCGATCCTTCGCCGGATCGTCGGCCGGCATGTCGCAGAACACGCATCCCGGGTGCCGAGCCTCGCCTTTGATGTACGCCATCCGCCAGGGGGTCCAGAGCCGGTCCATCAATACCGGTGTTCCTGCTCGCGCGCCGCGATCTCCTCGACCACGTTGCCGGCGAACTCGTCGAAGGGGATGCCGAACTTCGGCTTGGATGCGCGCGGGCGCACGGCCACGGTGCCGTTCTCTATCTCCTTGTCCCCGACCACCAGCACGTACGGCGCCTTCTGCATCTCGGCGTTGCGCACCTTCGCCTGCATCGTGTCCCTCGACGCGTCGACCTCGACACGTACGCCGCGCGCGCGCAGCTGCTCGGCCAGCGCATCGGCATGGTCGTTGTGCCGGTCGGCGATCGGCACGATCACGGTCTGGACCGGAGCCAACCACGTCGGGAACGATCCGGCGAAATGCTCGACCAGTACGCCGATGAATCGCTCGACCGCGCCGAACAGCGCGCGGTGGATCATCACCGGCCGCCGCCGCGTGTTGTCCTCGTCTGTGTACTCCAGCCCGAAGCGCTCGGGCATCTGGAAGTCCACCTGGATCGTCGCGACCTGCCAGAACCGGCCGATCGCGTCGCGGACGTCGATATCGATCTTGGGCCCGTAGAACGCGCCGTCTCCCTCGTCGACGACGTACGCCAGCTCCGCCCGCTCGAGTGCCTGCGGGATCGCACCCTCGGCCAGCTCCCACAACTCGTCCGAGCCCACCGAATCGTCGGGCCTGGTCGAGAAGCGCACGCGATCGGGCCCGAGGCCGACCGTGCTGTACAAGTCACGGAGGAAGTCGATCACCCCGACCAGCTCGTCGACGACCTGATCCGGACGGCAGAAGATGTGCGAGTCGTCCTGGGTGAGACCGCGCGCGCGCAGCAGCCCGTGCAGCACGCCCGAACGCTCGTACCGGTAGACGGTGCCGAGCTCGCTCAGCCTGATCGGCAGCTCCCGGTACGAACGGGTGCGCGACCGGTAGATCAGCAGATGGAAGGGGCAGTTCATCGGCTTGGCGAAGTACTCGTGCCCTTCGTCGGTCGTCATGGGGGGGAACATGTTCTCCCGGTAGAAGCCAAGGTGCCCCGAGGTCTCCCACAGCACGCTGCGCCCGACGTGCGGCGTGAACACGGGGTCGTAGCCCCTCGCCAGATGCATCTCGCGCGAGAGGTTCTCCAGCGTCATCCTCAGGATGGCCCCTTTCGGGTGCCACACCGCCATAGCCGGTCCGACCTCGTCGGGCCACGAATACAGGTCGAGCTCGCGGCCGAGGCGCCGGTGATCGCGCTTCTCGGCCTCCTCGAGCATCTTCAGGTGCGCCTTCAGCGCTTTCGGCGATTCCCACGCCGTGCCGTAGATGCGCTGCAGCATCGGTCTGCGCTCGTCGCCGCGCCAGTACGCTCCGGCGACACGCATCAGCTTGAAGGCCGGCACCAACTTGGTGGTCTCCACGTGCGGCCCGCGGCACAGGTCTTCCCAGCCGGCGTTGCGGAACACGGTGATCGTCGGACCGGCGCCTTCGGCCTCGTCGACGCCTTCGATGATCTCGCGTTTGAACGGCTGATCGTCGAAGCGTTTCAACGCCTCCTCGCGCGACAGCTCCTCGCGTTCGAACGGCTGCGCCTCGGCGATGATCTCACGCATCCGTCCCTCGATCTTCTCCAGATCCTCGGGTGTGAACGGACGGCCGATGTCGAAGTCGTAATAGAAGCCGTCCTCGATGGACGGACCGATCGCGTACTTGGCGTTGGGGAACAGATCGCAGACCGCCTGCGCCATCACATGCGCCGTGGAGTGCCGCAGGACCTCGCGACCCTCTTCGGACGCGAGGTCGATCTGACGTCCGTCGGTGAGCGCGACACTCGGCGGCATCAGAACTCCTCCCTCACGCTTCTCAGCCAGGCTCGTTCCAGCGCGTCGAATCCCGTGTCGAGCACCCTGCGGGCGGCGCGGTCCAGATGATACCGGTCCGTCCCCAAGGACACGGTGCTTTCCGCGCCGACCGCCCGGTAGAAGCGCGCCGCACGGTTCGTGCCGAAGCGATCGCGAACGTACCGCATGAAATGCGCGCTGGCCTGATACGAGCGGTGGATGTTGGGCCCGATGAAGAAACGGTGGTCCTCCGGCAGGCCCGAGATCGACCGCGCGTCACGCGCCAGATCGGGCACGCGCAGGGATCCGCGCTCGCCGAAGATCTGCGCGACCCCCTCCTCCAGCCACGATGTGGTGAACGCGCCCGCGATCGGGCGGGTCGCATAGTGCAGCATCTCGTGCCCGAGCGTCTCGGCCTGGAACGAGCGGGAGTACCCGAAGAACGTGTCGGGCTGGACGAAGATGCGGTACCCGACCAGATCGTAGGAGCCCTGCGCGTCGCGGTACGCGTTCGACGCCGCGAAGGCAACGAACGGTCCCAGATCGATGGTAGTCCCGAGGATGCGCGCGAGGTCGTCGGCCGAGCGCGGGATCATCACGACGACGCGGGGCCGCCAGCGCAGCGGCCAATCATCTTGGACGCGCCCCACGGCATCGATCGTCGCGTCGCGGATCTGCTCGGCCTGCGACCGGTTGCCCTGGTAGATCACCATGACGCCGTCGCGCTCGGTGATGCGCACCGGCGCGAAGTCCCACATCGCGCGCGCCGACAGGAACCCGAGATCCTCCAGATCCTCGTCGGCGACGATGCTCCAGCGATCACCGCGTCGCACGACCGTGAAGTAGATGGTCTCCAGCGCCGGCTCGGCGTCGTAGCCCGCGAGCCCCATGCGCTCGTCGACCTCGATCACGTGCACCTCGTCGCCGGCCGGTAGCCGCGCGAGCGCCGGCGCGAGATCCTCGTAGGTGTGCAGGCCCGGCTCGAGCGCGTAGCGGTCCACCGGCAGATCCTGCATGCGGAAGAACCAGGTGCGGCGCTGCTCGCGGAACGTTCGAGGCGCGCCCTCCATCGTGGCCATGAACGCGGCTTCGTCGCCGTCGAGGACGGCGCGCGCACGCTGCTCGAGCAGCGCGAGGACCGGCGCGCGCCAGTCGTCGGTCTGCGCTACCGCAGGTGCGAGACCGGACAGGGCGAGCAGCGTCGAGACGGTGAAGAGGAACGCGCGGGTCATACAACGATGCTACAGGCGCCGGGTCGCCTGGGACGTGGTCGGCGCCCGCCCCGGCTCAGTGCGAGTCCGGGCTCAGTCCCGTATCAGTGCTGCGAGCTCTGCTGCGCCTCGGCGAACAGGCCGGCCATCGAACTGTAGACCTGGGCGTCGGTCGCCACGCTGTTCCGATGCCGCTCGGCGGCCTCGGGTGCGTTCAGGACGCGCTCCACGGTGCGCTCCAGCTCGGCGACGTGGAACGGCTTCGCGATGTGATCGACGGCGCCGTACTCGAACTCTCGCATGACCCCGTCCGGATCGTGCTTCGCCGTGAGGACCACGACCGGCATGTCGACGCGCGACGGCATCGCGCGGATCCGTTGCAGCACCGCGTACCCGTCGAGCTTGGGCATCATGATGTCGAGCACCACCAGGTCGTAGCGCCGCCGTTCGATCTTCGCGAGCGCGTCTTCGCCGTCGACGGCGGTCACGACATCGTGGCCGGCGAGCTTGAGCGTCTCCTCAACAACCGCGCGGACATCGGGCTCGTCATCCACAACCAGGATCTTGGCCATCGCTTCTCCCATCAGCTTTACGCTCGCCCTCACTCTGCGGCCACTCGGAGCGCACGGCAATAGCCACAACCGACTAATCGGTCGATGCCTGCTCCAACTTGATGCCGGAAATGACCGAGGTAGGCCGAGATGAGCGGAGGCTTGTGCGAGGAAGTGTGGAGAGGGTCCAGAGTGCGGGGTGCCACGGAGAGTGGGCCCCACTGAACAGTATCCGAAGGAACTCCCCACGATTGGCGGCGGGAGCCTTCGGGCTGAGTCAACGGCACAGCAAGCTGCGACGAGAGGGGTATCGAGGACGCTGTCGCTGAGTAGAGCCGACGACACCTCTACGCAGGGCCAGCGCGCAGGTGCGCCCATCCGCTTGCACGGTGACGCCGGCATGCTGGCCTTGAACCCCACTGCGCCGTGCCGGCGGCCCGTATCTCAACCGAACCGGCTGATGCTTCAACACTCCTCGAACGGCTCCACTTCAAAGCACTCCGGTTCCTGAGCGCGTATGTCGCACCGAGCTCAGGATCCGAAGGGCAGATCGAATTGCAGGACTCGGATCAGAGGCGCATCAGACGGATACCCCGTGTACTCCGCCGTCCAATCCCAGTCGCGGGCCACACCCCTGATCTCAGCGATCTCCTGCGTGTACGTTCCTGTTCCGAACTCGGTCGTCAGGGTCAGCCGCGCCGCTGGCAGGGGCGGGGGTTCATGGGCGAAGAGACCACCGAGCGAGAAGGGATACGGATTCTCGTACGAGAGGCTGAGATCCTTGCCGTGGCCGACGCCTGGAGCCATCACGTGCGTGCCGCCGGAGAAATCAGAGGCGTCGAAGTCGAGGATCCGTCCTTCCACGTTGATCGGCTCGCACGGGACATCCTCGCCGCCGATCCGCGCGGTCGCCGACCAAGAACCATCGCCGACGCCGAAGCCCACCAGATAGTAGACGCCGGGAGTGACCTCATGGCTTATAGCCCACTTCCCCTGTGGACCTCTGACGATCGTATCCGCGGTGGGAACCATCTGATCCACGACATCCTGGTCCTCGAACCTCAACTGCAGGCCCGGCGGACCGAATTGAGCGCCCACGGCGAAGAACCGGTAAGCGTAGGCATCACCCGTGCCACCGCGCAGGAGCCATGCTCCCGCGAAGAAGTGCCAATCTTCCTCGCCCACGAGACCAGCAGGATGCGGGTCCATGTCCAGGAGCAGGTTGCTGCCGCGCGCGTAGCTGTCGATGGTGATCTTGCGGATCTGGTAGGAGGCGTCCTCGCCGCTGATCGTGCATTCGGTCACGGCATGGGCTGGCGTCAACGACCCGCCGACACCCAGGCTCAGCGCCAGCACGAGGATCATGGTGCGCCTCATCACAGACAGACTCCGGTTCCTGAGGTGACGCAGGTGAGGTCGGCGGTGACTTTGATCGTCTCGCCCACGGGCGGCTCGATCCGCAGCCGCAGCTTGTCGTCATCGGCGTAGACGGTGATCGCCCCGGACGAGACACGCATATCGGCCGCAGGAGCCAGCAGATACGGCGTCATCCCGCCCGCGGGGTATCGCGTGTCGTGGCTCCACGGTTGGGGGCAGTTCAGCGAGTTCCAGGTTTGCCCACTCCAGCGCAACAGGGGATTCTGGCTGCATGCCTTGTCGCCCTTGGCGATCGTGAAGGCGATCGTCTCATGCGCCCGCGCTACCGCTTCGGGGATCTGAACTACCCCGAAGAAGCGGCCATTCGTTCTCCAGTCTGCGCCCGTAAGCAACGGCTGGCTGTCAAGATCCGTACCAGTTTCGAAGGAAGGGTCTAGCAAACCAACGATAAGTGTCCCTTCGGTCCCGCGCTCAGCGGGATCGTAGAGCCCAGCGGTGCTTGCTATGTTCGTGGTTCCACCGCGCAGTGCGAGGGGATACGCGGAGCCGCCTGCGGTTTCGCGCCTCGTGGCGTCCCAGTTCTTCGGCGTGTGCATGGTCACATCCACCGTTTCGATCTCTTCGGTGACCGGTGCCCAGGCTCCTGCCCCACTGTCGGCAGATGAATCCCATGCGTGTCGCATCCACCGAGACCCGGATGCAAACCCCATCGCCAGAGCAAGCGGAGCAGCCACCAGCCACGCGAGCCTCACACGCACCAGAACAGCCTCCTCGGAGGGCACCGTCGGACGTCCGCCGCCCCAGGGGACCGCCCCCGCAACCTGACCAACAGATTCGCCAACCCTGTGCCATCCTCCTCCCGCACCCCTGAGAGAGAGAAGGCCGACCTCGATCGAGGATGGTCAATCCCGCCGGTCTTCCCACGGCCCATATCGACCCGACCACGCCTCGAGCACGACGCTATCGAAGGGCATCGCCCATCAGCGCAGGAGGCGTTGCGCGAGGGGCCAGGGAGATCCACGGGCCCCCTCATGGATCCGGGAGGCCGTCGCCGGCTGGGCGGCAGAGCAAGGAGCCGACCGTCCGAAACGCCAGAGAGAACTCGACGCTGTCGATGCGCAGATCCGCAAGCCGAAACCGCGCTCGACCGCAACTTCACCGCCTTCGAAACCGGCACCCTACGCGAGACAACCGCAGCACCCCGCGCAGGGTCAAGGATCGCTCTTCGATCCAGCCGACCTTCCGCGTACCCGTATTTCGACCACCGTCCGGATCGGTGGGCGCAAGAGGTGGGCGCAAGAGGATTTGAACCTCTGACCCCTGCCGTGTGAAGGCAGTGCTCTCCCGCTGAGCTATGCGCCCGGAAGCTCGGAGTATAGCCGAGGCGCCGTGGCCCGGGAACGCTATGCGGGCACCAGCAGCACGGCGGTTGAGACGGGCCGCTCGACATGTCGTCGTACACGATCCCATCGATAGGTCGCACTGGTGCGCACGACTTTTCCGCCCCTGATGACGAGCGCATCGCTGGGTACGTTCCGCAGCTTCCCGCGCTCGGCGTAGGTTGTCGATCCGCCGCCGTCGAGGTTGAGCGCTCCCATCATCCCAAGCCGCCGCGCGAACCGGGCCGCCTCCGCGAGCGTCATCCCGCGCGCGCCGCGCTGCCGGCCGTCGATGGTGACGAGCAACACGTCGCCGTCGGCATTCCAGCCCATGATCGTGCGCGGGGACCGCGACCGGGCCAGACTGTCATCGCCTACTTTTTGGATCTTGCCGTTCTTCACGAGCACAGGTCGCCCCGCCAGGCTCTGCGAGGTGGGCGTCGAGGTCCCCACGGTCAGGGTCAGCTTCTCGCGCGCCTTCCCCGAGCTGATGTCGCGCCATAACGCAACCAGTTGGTCGGCGCCGTCGCCACGACCGGAGAGGACAACCGTGTTGCTCTTGACCGGTGAGTTCCCCTGCCAACGCAGCGCGTACGGGCGCACGATCGTCGGCCGGTTCACCTGCAGCCGCCCCGCCGGCTCGACGATCCTCGCGAGCAGCTCGACCCCCCGGTTGTCCCGCGGCGTGCGTGGCCCGTACCGCGACGTGTACAGGATGGTCTGGTCGGGCTTGCGGTACACGTTGACACCGTTGACGACCAGCACGCGTTCCTCATCCAGCCCATCGACGGTCGCGGCGAGGTCGGCGACCTTGATCTGCTTGGGGTATCGCGCGATCAGCGACGTGGGCAGCCGAAGCTTCCCGATGCGCATCGACCCGTCGGGAGCGACGAGCAGCTGCTCGCGCGGCGACCGCGACGACTGCACGGGCTCACCGTTCATCACCACCGCTCCCAGCGGCGTCCCGGAGCGGTTCCGGAAGAACGAGCCGTTCACACCGGCCAGGCAGCGCGCGGCCATGCACATGACCGACGTTCGCGACAGACGAGGCGACGGACCCGCGATGCGACCGCGGGAGAGCGCGAGCCGGAGCGTGGCGCCCGATCCGACCGGCGCGCGCACGACGTGGATGCGCTGTGGGGGCCGCTTGCTGGTGATCGTATAGCGGTACACCCCTTCTGCGAGGCGCGCGCGCGCGGCCACCTTGAACCCGCCCGGGACGCGGATGCCCGGTGTGTTCAGCCCGGCGCCGGCCAGCGAGCTGCTCGTGACCATGACGCAGGCGAGCAGGGCCGCGAAGCGCACTTTGCGGCGGGTGGTGGTGCGCGTACGAGCATGCATCGGGCGTCCCCTCCACGGTTCGCCGGGGTGGCCGTCCGGTCCTGCGGGAGGAAGCACCCAACTGCGCGCGCGAACCGGACGGATGGGACGCATGGATACCATGCGCCCCGCGTTCGCGCCTCCTCAGGCCAGGTCGGGCTCGATCAGCGGCAGGGCGACGTCGTCGACCCAGACGTCGAAGACGACCCAGTGCTCGGGGGTTGCGGTGAAGAAGCTTTGGTTGGTGACCAGCAGTGAGCCGTTCCCGTCGAAGGCGACGCTGGCGGGGACGTCGTAGGGCACCTCCTGCATCTGGTTCGCGACCGCGTCGGGGAACCGCGCGATCTCCTCGCCTTCCGGCGACAGGATCGCAACCTGGTTGCCTCCGGCGAAGGCCACGTACAACCGTCCCCCAGCACCGAAGGCGATTCCGTCGGGGCCGGTGGCCGGCTCGGGGAACACGTGGACGACCTCCAGGTCGGCGGCCGTCGGCTGCTCGACGATGGGCAGGCGGTAGATCACGCCCTGCGCCGGGGTGCCAGGCTGCTGTGACCCCGTCATCGCGAAGGTCACGTGGGTGCCCGAGGGGTCCACGGCGATCCCGTTGAGGCCGAAGATTGCGTCGAAGCGCGCGTCCTGGTACCAGACCTGCGCTGGACCGCCGCCTGCGGGAACCCGGAAGATCGTCGCAGCCTCCAGGTCGGTCACCATCATCGACCCGTCCGGCATGAACGCGATGTAGTCGGCGAAGGTGGCCGAGTCCAGCGCCGTCGGCGAGCACGATCCGTCGGGTTCGGTCGCCGGCGCGCAGGCGGGCAGGTCGGGGATGGTCGCGTAGACCTGTTGGCCCTCGGTTCCCAGGTCGATGCGCAGGACGCGCCCGGGGTTCCGGTCGACCACGTAGAGCCGGCCGGCGGCATCGAAGGCCATCGCGAGCACCCCGTGGGTCGCCGACAGGTTCTGGCCCTGGATCTCGATCGATCCGAGCAGCTCGCCGGTCCCCAGGTCGTACCGGTAGATCCGCGACGGCGGCCCGCTGCCGTTGCCCCTGATCGACACGTGCGTCGAGACGAACACCACGCCGTCGCGGACGACGATGCCCTCGGGCATGCCCGGACCGTCGGCCGGCAGCGTGGCGAACACCTGCGTGTCGCCGATCACTCGCTCCTCGGCGGGCGCCTGAGCGACAGCGCCGAACAGAGCCAGCGCCAAACCTGCGACGACCGCCTTCCGCATAGCTGCCCCCTTCTGGATCCGCTGTGGTTCCCTTTCTCGCCTGCCACCGCTCCTTCCTGCCGGTATCGTGCCTTCGATGACCTCGATCTCCCGAGCAGCGCTCGTCGCCCTGATGACGGTGGCGCTGCTCTCGTGCGGCGGCAAGGAGGTGACGGCCGACGGTTTCGTCTCCGCCGTCGGCGCGACCTGTCGCAACGCCAACGAGCAGCTCGACCTCATCCCCTCCCCCTCGCCGGCCGGCCGGGGCGACGAGCAGGAGGCTCTCGCCGATTACCTCCAACGTGCGCTGCGCGTGAACGAGCAGGCCGCGGACTCGATCAGGGCCCTGGCGATCCCCGAGGACCTCTCCCCCGACCGGGACGCCCTGGTCGAGGCGATGACCGAGGCGAACGAGGGGTTGAAGGCCGCCGGGGCTGCGGCCGCGAACGGGGATCAGGATGCCCTCGGGAGTGCGGTGGCGGCGATGGCGGCAGGGCAGAACCGATTCCGATCGATCGCGCAGCGGCTCGGGATCGAGCCGTGCGTCTCGGGCGGCGTTCCCACCTCGCCGTGAGCGGGCTCGGCCGGATGGCATCTATCTGCCGCCCACATGGTTCCGGTTCTGCCGCTTCGACGCAAAAATCAGCGGAAACCCGCCCAACCGACGGCAGGGAGTGGTCGGGGCGCGACGAATTGTTGTGGGCAAAGGGGCGAAATGGACCGGGAGGAACGACACAACCCGGCAGGAGGAGGGGAACGGCCATGCAGGATCCTCCCCGAAGTACACACCGCAGGCGGGCGGCCAGCTGCTCGAACGGGAAGACACGGACGCGTACACCGGCGCCACGAACCTGCGACATCACACTCGGTGCGCCGCGTCGGCATCGCGCGCGCGGCTGCCGCTTCGCCGTCCCGATCGGGCCTCACACCGCCAAACGCTGGACGCTCGCGCTGAGCCTCTGCTCGGGGATCCGTCCGCGGACCCCCCTCCCGAACCGGATCCGCCGAACCGCCTGACCTGACTCCCTTCGCCGAAGGGCGCCGCGCCACCACCACGCGGCGCCCTTCTCCATTCCGAGCCCGGGGGTGGTCGAAAGCCGGGCTCAGCCTGGGACCGCGAGTGACAGGGCGAAGTCCCCTGCTGCATCCGTCCACCACCGCTTCAGCCGCAACCCGGACGCGAGCAGCTCGCGCTCGACCCCCTCGCGGCGGAACTTCACGCTGATCTCGGTGCGCATCTGCTCGCCCTCGGCGAAGTGGACCTCGAGGTCGATGTCGCGCAGCTTGACGCGCTGCTCGCGCCGCGATCGCAGGCGCATCTCGATCCACTCGCGCGTCTGGTCGAAGAAGGCGAGGTGCTCGAACAGATCGAGGTCGAAGTCACCGCCGAGCTCTCTGTTCAGCACGTTCAGCACGTTGAGGTTGAAGGCGGCCGTCACCCCGGCCGTATCGTCGTACGCGGCCTCGAGTCGCGCGACGTCCTTGACCAGATCCGTGCCGAGCAGCAACGAGTCCCCTTCCTGCATCCCGGCGCGGATGTCCGAGAAGAAGCGGTGCCGCTGCTCGGGCTCGAGATTGCCGATCGTTCCCCCGAGGAACGCGATCATGCGAGTCCCGCCACCGGGCAGATACTCCAGGTGCCGCTCGAAGTCGCCGACGATGGCATGGATCTCGACGCCGGGGTGCTCGGAGGCGATCGCCGCTGCGGCGTCGCGCAGCGTCTGCTCGGACAGATCGAACGGCACGAATCGGCGCAGCGTTCCGGCGCGCTCGAACGCATCGAGCAGCAGCCGGGTCTTCTCGGAGGTGCCCGACCCGAGCTCGATCAGCGTGTCGGCGTCCGAGGAAGCGGCGATCTCGCCGGCGCGGCGAACGAGGATCTCGCGCTCGCGCCGGGTCGGGTAGTACTCGGGCAGCCGTGTGATCCGGTCGAACAGCGCCGAGCCGCGGTCGTCGTAGAACCACTTCGGCGGCAGCGCCTTCGGGGTCGAGGTCAGGCCCGCGAGCGCGTCGGCGCGCAAGGCCTCGGGGATGTCGTCCGGTCCCAGGTACACGTCGGTGCGTACGGCTGCCGCCTGCGTCATGCGTCTCCCCCTACAGCGTCGAGATCTCGGTGTGAGCCGGATCCGCGGTGATCAGGCTCATGTCCGGCGCCTGCTCCCATGCGGGATCGTCGTCGTACGGTTCGCTCGCGACCGTGACACCTGCGCGGTCGCGACGCACGAACAGCGTGTCGCCGAACGTGCAGCCGACGATGCGCGCGCCGTCGGTCATCAGACAGGTCAGGCGTCCGCCGGCGATCTGCTTGACCGCCGTGACGGCGGCGGCCAGCGCGCTGCTCGCGGCGTCGCCTGCATCCATGCGGCCCAGCACCAGCGCGAAGAGTCCCTCGGAGTCCACGGTGCTGCGCAACCCGGCAGCGCGCGCGCGCGACAGCAGCGCGCGAACCTCGGCGCCTGCGTCGCTCCGCCAGCCCTCGATCTGGCCGTTGTGCGCGAACAGCCAGCGGCCGTCGGCGAACGGCGGCGTCGCGCTCTCCCCGAGCGGGAACCCCGGGGTCGCGCTGCGGATCGCCGCGAGGAACGCCGGCGTCCGCAGCAGGCCGGCGATCGAAGCGAAGGACTCATCGGACCAGATCGGCTGGGTCCGCCGATACAGCGCCGGCTCGGGCCGAACGGCCGGGTCGTACCAACCCAGACCAAAGCCGTCGGCGTTGACCACGCCGTGGGTCTGGTAGCGCGGCGCCCAAGACTGACGGAGCAGCGAATGCTCGGGCGCGAGCAGCACACCGGCCGGCGTGACCGGCTCGCCGACGTAGGCGATCATGCGGCACACGGCTATGCGTCCCTCGCGCAGCGGAACCCGCAGAAGATCTGCCGGCGGATCGGGTAGTCCCAGTTGCGGAAGGTGTTGCGGATCGCGACCGGCGCGGTCGCCCACGAGCCGCCTCGCAGCACCTTGTAGCCGGCGTCGTAGAAGACCTCCGAGTACTCGGCGTAGGGGAACGACAAGAAGCCGGGATAGGGCTGGAAGTCGCTCGAGGTCCATTCCCAGACGTCGCCGAGCATCTGGTGCACCCCGGACGGGGTCGCGCCGTCGGGATAGGCGCCGACCGGCGACGGTCCCCACTGTCGCTGGCTGAGGTTCGCGTGCTTGAGCGTCGGCTCGTCGTTGCCCCAAGGGAACCGGCGTTTGGCGCGCGCGACCGGATCCCACGACGCCGCCGCCTCCCACTCGGCCTCGGCCGGCAGCCGCTTGCCTGCCCAGCGCGCGTACGCGTCGGCCTCGTGGAAACACACGTGCTGCACCGGCTCGTCGAGCAGCAACGGTTCGCGCCGCCCGAACCGCAGCACGCCCCAGCCCTCAGGGCTCCGCTCCCAGAACTGTGGCGCGCGCAGGTCGGCTTTCTGCCGCCACGCCCACCCTTCCTCGGTCCAGAGCCGCGGGTCGTCGTACCCGCCGGCCTCGATGAACCCCAGGTAGGCGCCGTTGGTCACAGGCGTGGTGTCGATCCAGAACGGCGCCAGCGCGCGCTCGTGCGCGGAGCGTTCGTTGTCGTAGGCCCACGGCTCGTCGTCGGTACCCATCACGAACGTGCCGGCGTCGATCAGGACCTCCGGCGGCGCTACCAGCCCGCCCGCGGGCGCGAGCACCGGCTCGTGGTAGGGCGCGTACCCGTCGCCGTCCATGAGCTGCAAGGTCGCGAGCATGCTCTCGTCGTGCATGTGCTCGTGCTGCACCACCATCCCGTACAGGAAACCCTCACGGAGCTTGCGCTCCTCGGCGTCGAGGTCAACACGCTCCAGACCATCGAGCACCCGGCCGCGCACATCGGTGATATAGCCGCGCGCCTCGGATGGCCCCAGCATCGGCAGCCTCGTCCGCTCGTCGCGCGGCGTGAGGAACGCGTTGTAGATGCCGTCGATCTCGGGACGCACGCCGGTGAAGCCGATGTCGCGCAGCAGCCAGATCTCCTCGTAGTTGCCGACGTGCGCGAGGTCCCACACCAGCGGCGACATCAGCTTGGAGTGCTGACGCGTCTGATCGTCCTCGGGCAGTGGATCGAGCAGGGTCAGCGACCGCCGCCTGGTGGCATCCAGCTCCGCGGCGATCGTTTCTCGCAGGCTCATGAAACCTCCATCGCCATCTCTCGTGCGGCCGGTTCAAGCTCGTCGTCGGCCGGACACCGGCCGCGCGCGACGTAGCGCTCGTAGAACCGACCGGCGTCGGCACGGGTGCCGACGTCCACGCCCATGCGAGGCAAAGCGTCCAAGGCGGCCGAGAAGCACGCGCGCGCGGCCTCGGCCATCGGGGCCCGGGACAGACCGAAGCGAAACGCGAGGAGCCAGGCGGAGGCGACCGGCGCTGTGACGCGCTCGGCGATCGCCGAGGCTTCCTCGTCGTCGAGCAACGCGGCGGCGACCGCCCCCGCAACCGGCCACCATTCGTCGGGCAAAGCGTCGATCATCCGCAGCTCGATCCACCCGCGGAGCCGCACCGGGGGGAACAGGGTCGTCAGGTGGTACAGCAGGTCGTCCTCGGTGGGCCAACCCAGCTCGTGCCCTTCCTCGACCCAGCGAGCGAACGGCACGCGCTCGCGCATCGGGAGGTGCTCGGTGTCGCTGGATCGAATGAGCATCACGTTCGCGCGCATCGCGTACTCGACCCAGGCCTGAGCTGGATCCAGTGCAAGCGGGTCCAAGCGTTCTCGTACCAGTCTGCGTCCGGTTGCCGGACGTGGATCGTGACGAGAATGCACCTCGGTGCGGTCCCGGCTCGCGCGCGCCGGGTGGGTCCGGGTTGCATCCATCGCCCACCAGTTCGCCATCCGCGTCGAACGCCAGCCGCTGGGGGCGCCCGCGACCATCGGCGAGTTCGCGAACGTGGCCGCGAGCACCGGCCCGATCGCATGCGCGAGGCGCCAGCGCCGTCCCATGCTCGCCGCATCGCCGAGGTCGAGGTTGACCTGGATCGAAGCGGTCGCGTTCATCATGCGCCGGCCCGCGAAACCGTCGGCATCGAAGAACGCCTCCATCGCGCGATAGCGGGGATCGTCCCGGACCCGTCGAAGGGGTCGCGTGTCCAAGCCGATGCCTCGCAGCTCGATGGCGTGCTGGGCGAGCGCTGCTCGCAGGATGGAGGCGTCGGTGCGGACGCAGGTGATCGCCGCGCTGACGCCGGGCAGCGGCGGCGAGCTGAGCTCGATCTGTCCGCCGGGCTCGAAGGTCAGGGCGCTGCCGGCCGGACGGGGCGCCGCGCGCGCGACGCGCTCGACGAGTTCGAAGGGCGCGTGCGTGGTCGCATCGGCAACGGGGAAGGGGATCCACTCGATCTCGAGGCCCACCCGCTTCTCGGATCCCGTCTCCACGCATCGTTGGCGGACGATGCGGTCGATATCGGCGAGGCTGAGTTGGCGGGTGCGCGCAGGCATCAGGGTCTCCTACAGATGACCGAAGTGGGCGGAGACCCAGACGAGGTTGCGCGCCGGGCCGAGCGTGAACTGACGGATCGTGCTCAAGGATCCCTCCAAGGGCGTTACCCGGGTTGGCTAACTCTTACGCCGCCGTGGGTATTCCGGAGAAGCGTCGCACCTTCAGACCTCACCCTGCAAAGCGGCCTCGTCCACGGCGGCGTGACCAGATCCGGGGTGCCGGGCACGGGCGGAAGGGTATCGCAGGAGAGAGGGGATCCGACCGTTCTCCTCGAACATGGAGTTGGAGCGATCGACGCGAGGGAGACATCGGATGCCCAAGGCCCTTCACATCTCTGGTCGGTGTCGCCGCGGATGGCTGACGAGCGTACTGCTGCTCGCCGTCGCCGCCTCCGGCGTGGCCACCGCCAGCGTCCCCAACCCGACCATCAGCGAGCCGCCCGTAGGGCTGCGCGGCCACGCGCTGTGGGACAGCTGGTGGGACCTCTCCGAGGTCGGCTACGAGGAGCACGAGTTCTTCGTCTCCGGGACGGCGTCGGACACCGCGCGCGCGCAGACCGCGCCGTACACAACCAGGATCATCGTGACGCGACCCTCGGATCCGGAAAGGTTCAACGGCGCGGTGTTGCTCGACTGGGTGAATGTGACCGCCCAGTTCGAGAACGCGGTGGACACCGTGGAGGCGCGTCAGTACCTGCTCCGCGAAGGATGGGCCTACGTGCACGTGAGCGCGCAGGCCGCCGGCATCTGCTGCGCGGGCCCGTTCACGCCGAAGCTCTGGGACCCGGTCCGGTACGAGGCGCTGTCGCATCCGGGGGACGCGTTCGCGTTCAACATCTTCTCGCAGGTCGCACAAGCGATCCGCTCACCGCAAGGGATCGATCCGCTCGGCGGATTGCCCGGGCCGCGCACCCTGATCGCCGCCGGTCAGTCACAGTCGGCCTCGCGTCTGGACAGCTACGTGCGCTCCGAGCAGCCACAGGCCGGCGTGATCGACGCGTTCCTGATCCACGGCGGCGGTAGCAAGGACCACGGCGAAGCCGGGCCTGCCGCGCCGGTCCTGCATCTGCTGAGCGATTTGGAAGCCAACACGTCGGTCCCGACGTCGGACACCAACTACCGCCTCTGGGAGATCGCCGGGTCGGCGCACTCGGACTTCTGGATCGGCTACGCGCAGGTCGCGGGTCAGGGACCGCGCTGGGCGACGGGTCTGAAGCGCTCGAAGACCGACGCGGACGCGTTGGACGCGGTCGCCGGCAATTACGGCGAGCAGCTCCACCCCATGCTTGCGACCTGCATCGTCGCCGGCGCCGCCTTCCCGATGCGCTACGCCGTCAACGCGGCGCTGGATCATCTGCTCGCCTGGGTTGATCCCTCCGATCCGGTGGCGCCGCCCACCGGCCCGCGGTTCGAGTTCGCCGCGGGGACGCTCGCCCGCGACCAGCACGGCAACGCGCTCGGCGGCATCCGCCTGCCTCCGATCGACGTGCCGGCCGCGCGCTACGTTTCGACGTCATGCGGCCTGGGCGGCATCACCGTGCCCTTCACGGAGGCCGAGCTGCTCGCGCTGTATCCGACGCATGATGCGTACTACGAACAGATAGTTGCGCGCACCGCGGACGCGGTCGAGGCCGGCTACCTGTTGCCTGAGGATTCTGCCGATCTGCTGGCGCGCGCGTGTGCGATGAGGAACCGATGGCTGGAGGCCGCGCGCAGCTGCTCGTAGGAGATCCAAACCTGGACGAATCATCGCAGCTTCACCTCGTGCGGGTTTCCGGTCCAAGGAGTCGCTGCGACTCCCCTGCCCCGCGCATCCGTTCTTGTATGGATCTAGGCGCGTAGACGATGCCGGATTGGTACAAGAACCGCGCGCGGTTCGGATACAGCCGGTCAGGTGCTCTTAACAGAACGGTGCGCGAACTGGTTGATCTCAGGTCGGCCTTCCGCTCGGCCGAGCCATTCTGGGGTCAGAAATGCTCGAAATACGAGCACAGTTGACCCCAGAATTCTCTCTCGAGATGGATCGAAGGCTCGGATACCGGCCGGTCAAGTGGGCGCGACAGGACTCGAACCTGTGACCTCCAGCGTGTCGAGCTGGCACTCTAACCAACTGAGCTACGCGCCCGGGGGTGCCGTCGGACGGCACGAGGACGGATGATACCAGCCGCCACCGACCACCGGTCTCGCGCTTCTGACCTCAAGTAACGTGGCGCCGGGAGGATGGGAGCCAACCCGGAGGCACCAGGCGAGCGGCGGACGATGCTGCTTCTGTTCGCCATCTCAGCCTCGGCGTTCCTGCTGTTCCAGGAGGGCGCCATCACGGGCTCGGACGGCGCGAGCATATTCGAGGTGACGCGCTCGATCGTGACCGACGGCGACGTCACGGTGGACGACCCCGGCCTGGGAGTGCCCGGCGAGGGCGGCCCGGTCTCGAAGTACGGGATCGGCCAGCCGCTGGTCTCACTGGTCCCCTATCTCGCGGTCTGGCCGGTCGCGCGCGCGCTGGGCGACCGGGGCGACGCGCTCGAACGGTTCGCGGTCTCGTGCACGATCCCGCTCCTCGGCGCGCTCCTTGTCGTGGCCGTCTACGCGCTGGGACGACGGCTCGGCGCCGGTCGGCGCGCGGCCGCCCTGGTCGGTATCGGCTCCGTCGCAGGCACGTTCGTCTTGCCTTACACGAAGGAGTTCTTCAGCGAGCCGCTCGCGACGCTGGGCATCACGATCGCGATCGAGCGCGCGCTCGCGCGCCGGCCGGGCTGGTCGGCCGCTGCGCTGGGCTTGGCCATCCTGACCCGGCCGCAGACCGTTGTGGTCCTGCCCTTCGTCGCCTGGGTGTGGTGGCGCGCCGGCGGGCCGGCCGCGCCATGGCGCACCGCGATCCCGCTGGTGCTGACCGGCGGTGGCGTGGTCGCGTACAACCTCGCGCGGTTCGGCGAAGCGACCGAGTTCGGCTACGCGGCCGAGCCCGGTTTCTCGACGCCGTTGCTGACCGGCGCGCGCGGCCTGCTGCTCGATCCGTCGGCGAGTCTGTTGCTGTTCGCGCCCGTGGTCGTGCTGCTGCCGGCTGCCCTGATGAAGCTGTGGCGGTCGGACGCCGACGCCGTCGTGATGCTCGGGGGGAACCTGCTCGCGACGTTCGTGCTGACCGCGTTGTGGTGGTCGTGGGCGGGCGGCTGGTCGTGGGGCCCGCGCCTGCTGATCCCCGGCGTCGTGCCTGCCCTCGCCGCGCTCGCGCCCTGGATCGAGCAGCGCCGCGTCAGGCTGCACGCCGCTTCAGCGCTGCTCGCACTCGGCCTGCTGGTGTCGTTGCCGGCGATGCTCGTCTCCACGCGCGCGCAGCAACTCGACGTTCCGCCGCCCGAGAACGGCCCGCGCGTGCTGCGGCAGTACGAGCTGCTCGGAACGACGGCGCGCTTCACCGCGAGCAACCTGTCCGCGCGGCCTGAGGGGGATCATCGCCGCTACCTGAGCCTGTGGCAGGTCAACGTGATCGGCGAGCTGGGCAAGGCCGGATCGGTGATCGCGATACCGGGCTCTCTGGTGTTGATCGGCGGCGCGATCGTCGCGGGACGGAAGCTGCGCGAGCAGCTCGCCGATCAGAACGGGATCCAATACACCGACGTCAGCGAGTAGAGCCCGACCAGGTCCGTCACGCCCGATACCGCGCCGTGCGGGGCGCGCACCGTGCCGGTCGCGTGTCCGGGCCGGTAGGTGAGCACACCGCCGTGAACGAACGGGACGGGGAAGCCGAACTCGAGCATGGGGCTCGGCCGCGGAAGGCCACGTTCGACCACGACCAGGTCGATGTCGATCGGGCCGGCGCGCGCCGTGATAGCCGCCGCTTCCAGGAGCGGCCACGCGATGGAAACCGACCCCTCGCCGCAGCCTTGATCGGTGCCGCTGGACGTGTAGACCGTGGCGCAGACCGAGGAATACTCGTAGCCGAAGTATGGATCGCTCGGGTCGAGCACAGCGTTCCCGCCTTCACCGACGTAGCCCTCGATAAGCGCGACGACGTCGGCGGATTCGAATCGGATCTGCACGGCACGGAAGCGTCCGGTGCCGTAAGAGGATGCCTCGCCCGGAGCAGCGGTCCCGAGCGCGCCGAGCAGCACCACCACGATCGCGGCTCGTACGCGCATGCTCTTCCCCCTTGCCGCCGGCGCGCCAAGCCTACCCCAAGGCTACGATGTGGGGGTCATGCACCGATCCCGGCACCTCTTGATGGTGTTCGGTGCCGCGACGGCAACAGTGGGGATCCTCTGGATCGTGTTCCCGTTCGCCGTTGTCGTCCTCGGCTACGCCGCGGTCTACGCGCTCGTCCCCTTCGGCCTGCTCTCTACGGTGCAGCGTGTCCGCGCCCGTCGGCCGTCAACCCCGGTGGGCGATTGATGCCGACGCCTCCGTCGATAATGCGCGAACGGAAAGAGCAACCGATCCCGCCGGGCTCGCCAAGCGCGGGAAGGTTCAAGATCTGAGGCGGCGCCCGGAATTGAACCGGGGTACAGGGATTTGCAGTCCCTTGCCTAACCGCTCGGCCACACCGCCAGCACACACGAGAGCCGGACGCGAAAGCCCGGCTCTCGAGAGCGGACGACGGGATTCGAACCCGCGACCCTCACCTTGGCAAGGTGATGCTCTACCACTGAGCCACGTCCGCGTAAGACTGTGATTCTACCCAAGCCGCGCGACCTCGACCAACGATCTCGGCAGGCCGGTGATTCTTGCCTTTTCAGCGCCCGGTAGAACCGAACCCGCCGTCGCCGCGCGCGCTCTGCGGCAGGGCCTCGACCTCGCGGACCACCACCTCGGGAACCGCCTGAACCAGCAGCTGGGCGATCCGCTCGCCACGCCGCAGCTCGACCGCCTCGTGCGGGTCCAGGTTGACGAGCAGCACCTTGATCTCGCCCCTGTACCCCGCGTCGATCAATCCGGGCGCGTTGACCAGCGAGATCCCATGCCGCGCGGCCAGGCCCGAGCGGGGCAGCACGAACCCGGCGTACCCCTCGGGGATGGCCACGGCGATCCCGGTGGGCATCGCGTGCCGCTCCCCCGGCTTGAGCGTCACGTCCTCGCGCGCGCGCAGATCCAGGCCCGCGTCTCCCGGGTGCGCGCGCGCCGGCAGCGGCAGCTCGGGATCCAGACGCTGAACGAGCAGCTCGACCATGAGGCCGCGAGGATACCCGTCGGCGTCGCCGAGGTGAAAGGCGCCGGTAGCATTGCCGCCCATGGGAGTTCCGCTGGAACCGGACGACGGGCAGATGCGCGCGCTGCTCGAGGCGGCAGGATCGTTCGTGCGCGAGCACATCGGATCGCTGCCCGACCAGCCGTCCTGGGATCTCGACGGGTTCGAGCAGCTCGTCGCCGCGATGCGCGAGCCGCCGCCCGAGGGCGGCCGCGAGATCGACGAGGTCCTCACGCGGTTCGGCCAGGCCGCAGCCAAGAGCCTCAACACGGCCGGCCCCGGCTACCTCGCCTACATCCCCGGGGGCGGCCTGTTCACCGCGGCGATCGCCGACCTGCTCGCCGACGCCGTGAACCGCTACGTCGGCCTGTGGTTCCCGGCGCCGGCGCTCGCGCAGATCGAGCAGACCGTGGTGCGCTGGCTCGAGGATCTGTTCGACTACCCGGCGGAGGCGCGCGGCATCCTGACCACCGGCGGGTCGATGGCGAACTTCTCGGCGATCGTGGCGGCGCGCCACGCGCTGCTCGGCGAGGACTTCACCGCGGGCACGCTGTACGTGACCGAGCACACCCACCACTCGATCGCCAAAGCCGCGTTCATCGCCGGGATCCCGGCGCGCAACGTGCGCGCCGTGCCGATCGACGCCGGGCTACGCCTCGATCCCGACGCGCTCGCCGGGATGATCGCGGCCGATCGCGACGCGGGGTTGAAGCCGTTCTTCGTGGTCGCCTCGCTGGGGACGACCAACACCGGCGCGGTGGATCCGATCGATGCGATCGAGCGCGTCGCGCACGCGCACGGCCTGTGGCTCCACGCCGACGCCGCATACGGCGGCTTCTTCCAGTTGACCGAGCGCGGCCGCCGCGCGTTCAGCGGCGTCGAGCGCGCGGACTCGATCACCCTGGACCCGCACAAGGGCATGTTCCTGCCGTACGGGACCGGCGCGCTGCTCGTCCGGGATGGAGCAGCGCTGCGCGCCGCCCACACCGTCGGAGAGGGCACCGTGTACCTCCAAGACCTCGCCGCCGAGGACGAGCTGCCGAACTTCACCGACTACGGTCCCGAGTTGTCGCGCGACTTCCGGGGCTTGCGGGTCTGGCTGCCGCTGCAACTGCACGGCGTGGCCGCGTTCCGCGACGCGCTCGACGAGAAGCTCGACCTGACGCGGTTCCTGTACGAGGGCTTGCTGGAGATACCCGACCTCGAGGTCCCGTGGGAGCCCGAGCTGTCGATCGTCGCGTTCCGCTACCGGCCGGGCGCGCCGGACGCCGACGCACCGGATGCCGAGGCGTTGAACCGGCGGCTGCTCGAGGCGATCAACACCTCGCGACGGATCTTCTGTTCGAGCACCGTCGTGGACGGCCGCTTCACGTTGCGCGCATGCATCGTGTCGCACCGGACGCACCGGGATCGGATCGCCGAGGCGCTGGAGATCATCCGGCGCGCCGCGAAGGATCTCGCC
>Ga0299906_10000234_pt1 | contig 54951 bp, 44 predicted proteins | sample RVTome_14_FD_200259 | JGI IMG/M metagenome (GOLD analysis project Ga0299906, IMG submission 200259) | Soil microbial communities from uranium-contaminated site in the Upper Colorado River Basin, Wyoming, United States - RVT145D125 (version 2) ...
TTGAGCGCCCGATGCCGGTTGCGGCGCCTCACTTCCCAGGTGAGCATGCTGTCGAGCCAATCGAAGTGGGCTCGCTGGACGCTCATGGGCCGATGGCTGACCGAACGCCGGACCTTCGGCAGGAGCTGTCGGCCTCCTTCTTGCCCGCCGCGTCCGTCCTGAACAGGGACCACGCGAGATTGTGCCGGATGGAGTCATGGAGGTCTTCCACGTCCGGCGGCACCATCGCCAGGCATTCGGCGAAGTCCGCGCTGGCGCCCGCGGCGGCCCCCATGTGGAAACGCACAAAGGCGCGTGCGAATAGGGCCTTCGCCATGCCTTGCCCGTGGAGGTCATGGCCCGGGCCGCCAAGCTTGCGATAGCCGTCGAGCGTGGACTGGGCCTCGGCAAGGGCGTCTTCATGGCGGCCCTGGGTCGTAAGCAGGATCGAATGGCGTCGGTCCACGTCCAGGAGGCAAGGCTTGGCGTCTTCGTGTTGGAGCCGACAGGTCACGGCGAGCTCGCGGGCCTGGTCGAGAAGGGTCTCGGCATCGGCGAGCTTTCCCAGCGCTCGACTGCGAGCCGCGTCGATACCGAGAACCTGCACCCGTTCGCAGGAGCCGAAGTGCCACATGCGCTCCCGCAGTTGCGCGAGGAGGGCTTCGCCGTCCGCGGGGTTCGAGTAGACGATCGAGTCGGCTTCTCGCAAATCAGCCCAGAAGGCTTCTCGCTCCTTGTCGTCGGGCTCGCCCACAGCCGAATCGAGCGTCTCGAGGACCTCGTTCCAGATCTCATCGTCGTCCCTGATGAGCTGGCGCAGCTCCCATGCGGCGTCGCGATCGCCCCGCCGCGCTCTTCTGATGAGATCCCTGAGCTTCACCCTTAACCTCGGCAGAGAGATCATCTATACCACACCTCCTCCGCCGAGGCAAGGGGGGGAGACCCATGGCTCCCCCCTCCATCCAGCACACTCAACCGCCGGGTACCAAGAGCGAACCCAGGCCGGCCTTCACGGTGGTCCTGACTTTCACTGCCGTCTCCTTCCTCGTCGGTCAACCTCCGGCTGAATTGCCGAGGGAGCGTTTTCCACGATAACGAGAAAACCCATTCTCGATCGGGAGCTCGCGCCGGCACGCTTTCCGGAGCAGAAAGGTCGGCGGTTCCGAGAAAGGTGCGGTATTTCGAGCTTCGCTCACGCTGTCCTACCCTCCCCCCGAGAAACGACATGTCCCGCCCGGGACCCGGGCGACGAGTCAAGGAGGAGCGACGCTATGGCGAAGAAGAGGGAAGCCCATGCCACGGCCGCGGCGTGACCCCGGCCAGCTTTCGAACCTGGGCCGCGTGCTGCGGACGCTGCGCGAGGGGGCCGGCCTGACCCTCGCCGATCTCGCCGCGGCGGTCGGCGTCCACGTGAAGACGGTCAGCCGCTGGGAGCTGTGCGGCATCCTGCCGCCGGCCGATCAGCTTCGCGTGCTCGCCGGCGCCGTCGACCCGGAGCGTCCCACGCGGGCAAAAGCGCGGATCCTCGAGGCCGCGGGCCTCCTGGATCCGGAGGAGACCGAGATGTTGATACAAGCTGCGGAGGTCGCCAATGACGAAGAAGTCCGGTAGTGATCGTCCGATTGTCCCCGACGACGACGGGACAGCCTCCGCGTCGTTCCCGGAGGAGGCGAAGGGCGCGGCGTCCCGGATCTCGAAGGACCAGCCGATCGACGTGGTCATGGCGCGGACGCTGGTGCTCTCGCGCCTCGAGGAGATGGAGGGCTTCCGCCAGTGGCTGCGGGACCTCGCGGATTTGCTGCCGGTCTCGAACGACCGGGATGCAATGTGCAATGACCTGGTGCCGCGCGACGAGGCGGAGTTCTTGTTCGGCGCCCTGGACGACGCGGCGAAGGAGACGCTGCCCACGTTGTTCGAGGGGCTGCGCCGGGCCGCGACGGTGACCGAGGCAGAGCTCATCCAGGATTTCTTCGACCGGCATGAGCAGTATCTGGCCGAGCAGAAGCGTCGTCTGGGGAGGCGATCATGAAGAGTTGGCCCAAGCTCTATCGCCGGCTCCTCGACCTGGCGACGACGCTGCGGACGCACGGCATCGACTGGACGCCGTTCGGTGACATGGGAGTCGAGGTGCGGCGCGGCAGCCGCATCCCGCCCGACGTGGTCGCGGAGATGAAGAGCCTGCTCGAGGAGCTCCGCGCGCTCGTGCGGGCGACGACGGCCGCCAGCGAGGTCGCGAATTTCGTCCGCCGCTGCCGGGAGCTGGCGCGCGAGTTTCCGGAGAAGAGCGCGGACTTCGAAGCGCTGGCCGAGCGCTCGCAGCGGGAGCGGACGGCGTATTGGGAGGAGCGCGAGCTGCTGCTCGCCGCGGCGATGGGCGAGCCGGCGTGGGGAGGCATCGTGTTCCCGGAGGGCGGCGAACGGCCGCCCTTCGAGCTGCCGGAGCTCTCGGGCTTGGTTGGGGACGACTATCGCGTCGAGCCCGAGCCGACGCCGCTGGGCGGCTTCATGGACCTGTGGCGGCTGGTCCTGGCCTGGGAGTCGGGGGCCCTGGAAGGTCCCTGAGAGCCGACGCGCTTCCCATGTTCGCGTCCTGCCGGCATAATACGGCCATGCGATTGACGATGGACGCCTTCAAGGTCGCCGCGTGGTTGATGCTGCGGGACCTCTTGAGATCCCGCGGGCTCTCCGAAGAGTGGCTGGCGGCCCGGTTGGGAGACGAGCAACCGGCGTTCGACACCTGGCTGCTGTCCCCCGAGGCCCATCGCGTGGGCGAGTACTGCGAGCTGATCCTCGAAGCCGAGGGGACGCCTCCGCAGGCGAGGACCGAATCTTTCGACGCCGGTTACGTCGGCATCTTTCGCGAGGAGTACTCGGACGTCCTGGAGCGGCCCGACGTCTCGGTGCGGGAGGTCGGCGCGTTGGCGGCCGACCACCCGGTCGTGATGCTGCTCGACCTCGCCTTCCAGGGCCTCCTGGAGGACGTTCGCCGGGACCGGCGCATCGCCGAGCCGGTCATCCTCACTCTTCGGAAGTACCTCGAGGTCCTGTCGGGCTACAAGTGAGCTTCGCGCGCTCGACGTCGGACTTTCTCGGGCCGCGTTCGGCGAGATCGCGCCAGAGCCGCCGGAATTCCGCGCGCGCCAGCTTCTTCGCCGCCGGCGACCGCAGCAGCTCCCCGAGCTCGCGGTCGACGCACGCCGCCTCTTCCGGTCGGCCGGTCGTGAAGTAGACGCGGCCGAGCGTCGCCAGGGCCTGGGCCGCGTCGTGCCACAGCCCGAGCTCGAGGAGCCGGTCCACGGCCTGGCGCAGCGGCTCCGCCGCGCCGGCGGCGCCGGTCTCGAAACGGCTCACGCCCAGCATCACCAGTCGCTCCAGCCGCAGCCGCTGCGATGCCTGGTCGCCGTAGAGCTCGGCGCTCTCGTCGAGGAGGGCGAGCGCGCGGCCGAAATCGTGGCTGCGCGCCGCCGCCAGGGCAAGATAGTGGAAGGCACGGAGCCGGGTTCCGAGGTCGATGCCGGGGGCCAGGGCGGCGTGCGCCCGCTCGAATGCGGCGGCGGCTTGACGCGGGTCCTTGAGCCGCAACCGGACCAGGCCGAGACGGACCTGGGTCTCGGCCGCGCGGCCCGGGATCGCGACGCCGCGGACGAGACGGACCGCGTGCTCGATGCGGTGCAGGGCCGCGGTGCCGAGACGCCGAGACGATTCGAGATCGGCCCACAGCTCGCTGAGGGTCGTGTGGACCTCGGGGTCGGCGGTGCCCCGCGAGATCTCCCCTTCCGCCTGGCGAAAGTGTACCTCGGCGTCCGCGATCCGTCCCTGGCATCGCAAGTCGTCCCCGAGGTAGGCCAGAGCGAGGCCGCGGACGTCGCGGAACCGCGGGGGGTGGAGCGCCTCGAGCCGCGGGTCGTCGGCGAGGTACCTCAAGGCCTCGCGCGTGAGCGCGCTCGTCAGCTCGGGATTGCGGTCGAGCTGCCGGACGCTGTGGCGGACCTCCTCGACGACGACGCGGGCGAAGGCCAGGGGCTCGACGCCGACGAGCCCGAGCCAGTGGCGGTGGGCCGCGCGCAGCCACGCCAGATCGCCCGCCGCCGGCGGCGGGCGGCGCCGCAGCTCGACGAGGTGGCGCAGGCCCAGGACGACGCCGTCACGCACGCGGGCGTCCCAGGCGACGGCCGGGTCGGCGGGTTGCCGGCCCAGCTCCTCCAGGACCTGCTCGCAGTCCGGACAGCCGCGGGCGAGGTGGTAGAGCGTCCGCCGGCGAGCGTCTTCGGCGTCCTCGCCGAAGCCCCGCGCCAGGACGTCCGCCGTCGCCTCGGCCTCGAGGTGAAGCTCTTGAAAGGCGTCGATCGGTCGAAGTGATCTCTTCATGGAGACCATTATCACTGACACGGAGAGACGAATCCACCCCTTTCGTGCGCCCGCGTCTGGCGACGCCAGGCGCAAGGCGGGCACGTACGCCCGCCGGACGGGCGCAAGGCCTTGCGCCCCTACATCGGGCCTCCGGCTTCCTGACGGATCAGGTGTAGGGGCGCACGGCGTGCGCCCGAAGACCGATCCTTTCGCGCTGTGAAGGCCACGGAGCTCAAGAGCTGAACAAGAACTCGACGACGTTGCCGTCGGCGATCTCGTAGCCCTTGCCCTCGGTGCGCAGGAGCCCGAGGCGGTGGAGCTCGTGGAAGCTGCCGTGCTCGACGAGCTGGTCGTGGCGCGCCACCTGGGCGCGGATGAAGCCGTGCTCCATGTCGCTGTGGACCTTGCCCGCCGCCTCCGGCGCGTGGGCGCCGCGGCGCAGCTCCCAGGCCCGCAGCTTGCCGGAGACCACGGTGTAGAAGCGGATCAGGCCCAACAGCTCGAAACAGCTCGCGACCACCCGCTCGAGGCCGGAGCGCGCGAGGCCGAGCTCGGCCGCCATCTCGCGGCGCTCGTCGGGCGCGAGCTGGGCGAGCTCCCACTCGAGCCGCGCCGAGACCTCGGCGACCCGGGCGTGCGGCAGCGCGCGCAGCGCGTCCGCCTCCGGGCTCGCCGCTTCGCCGTAGCCGCCCTCCGAGACGTTGGCGACGTGGAGCAGCGGCTTGCCGGTGATCAGCCCCAGGGCCTTGAGCTGGCGGCGGTCCTCGGCGTCGAGGTCGAGGGTGCGCAGCGGCACGCCCGCCGCGAGCTGCTGGCGGTAGAGCTCGAGGCGCCGGTGCTCGTCCTCGTGCTCGCGGGGATGGGTCTGCCAGTCGCGGCGCCGCTTGTCGACGGCGCGGGAGAGCACCTCGAGGTCGGCGAGCAGCAGCTCGGTCTCGATCACCGCGGCGTCGCGCGCCGGGTCGACCGCGGCGTAGACGTGGGCCACGTCGGGAGCGGCGAAGCAGCGCACCACGTGGGCCACCGCGTCGACCCCGCGGATCTCGCCGAGGAACTGGTTGCCCAGCCCCTCGCCGCGGCTCGCGCCCTCCACCAGACCGGCGACGTCGATGAAGCGCACGAAGCACGGCGTCGTCTCGGGCGGCGCGAGCACCCGCGCCAGCGCGTCCAGGCGCTCGTCCGGCACCGTGACCATGCCGACGTTGGGCTCGATGGTGGTGAAGGGGTAGTTGGAGACGTTGGCGTGGCCGGCGGTCAGCGCGTTGAAGAGCGTCGACTTGCCGACGTTGGGCAGACCGATGATGCCGACGGAGAGCATGTGGCTCGAAGTCTAGCCCACCCGTCCCCCGTAGTATCCTCAAGGCACCGTGAGCATCCCCACCGGACTCTTCGACGACAAGTACGAGATCCTCCACAAGCTCGGCGAAGGGGGGATGGGGAAGATCTACAAGGTCCGCCACGTCCTGCTCGACGACGCGCGGGTGATCAAGGTCATCCGCCGGCAGCCGTCGGAAGACGGCGAGAGCCTGGTGCGCCGCTTCATCGAGGAGGCGCGCACCGCCACCCGCCTGCGCCATCCCGGTCTCGCCCAGCTCTACGACTTCACCGTGGCGGCCGACGGCACCTGCGTGATCGTGATGGAGTTCATCGACGGCGTGACGCTGCTCGACGTGCTCAAACGCCGCGGCGCCCTCGAGCTCGGGCTCGCCGTCGAGGTGGCGCTCCAGGGCCTCGACGCCCTCGGCTACCTGCACGAGATGGGCTACGTCCATCGCGATGTCTCGCCCGACAACCTGATGCTCACCCGCGGCCGCGACGCCCGCCCGGTGGTCAAGCTCATCGACCTCGGCCTCGCCAAGCGGCTCGACGCCAGCCTGAAGCTCACCGCCACCGGCGCCTACCTGGGCAAGGTGCGCTACTCGGCGCCGGAGCAGTTCGGCGAGACCGGCGTGGACGCGCGCAGCGACCTCTACTCCTTCGGCGTGATGCTCTACGAGCTGCTCACGGGCAAGCTGCCGATCGCCGGCGAGCAGTTCTCCGAGCTGGTGGGCGGCCACCTGGTGCGCCCGCCGCGCGACTTCGACGAGACCGATCCCGAGGGCCGGGTGCCGCCGGAGCTGCGCCGCATCGTGCTGCGCACGCTCGAGAAGGACCCCGGCCGCCGGATCGCCACCGCGGGCGAGCTGCGGGAGCTGCTCGAGCCCTTCCGGCGACCCTACCGTTCGCCCTTCGAGGACGACGACCGAGTCTTCGAGCCCGCGGGCCTGGAGAGCGCGCCCACCGTGATCACGCAGAAGCCGGAGCCGCCACCGCGCCCGTCGCCGCGCCGCGGACGCCGGCTGGCGGCCGTCGCCGCGGCGCTCGCCGTCGTGGCTCTCGGCGTCTGGGGGGGCCTGTGGCTGGCGCGTCCCGATCCCGGCGAGGAGGAGCTCCGCGCCGGGGTCCTGGCGTTGCGGGCAGGGGATTCGACGCGGGCCGCCCGCTACCTGCGCCGGGCCATCGAGCTGGATCCCTGGGAACGTCCGGAACGGATCGAAATCGGGCCCGGCGTCGAGGAGCCCTACCTGCCGCACTTCTTCCTCGGTCAGGCGCTCTTCGAGCTGAAGAACTACGAGCTGGCCTGGGACGCCTGGCAGACGTCCGAGGACCAGGGCGTCGTCACCGCGTCGACCCATCTCAAAGAGATCGGGAAGGGACGCCAGGAGATCCGGCGCCTGGACCTCGATCCGGCCCTGAAGAGGGCGGAAGGGACGCTCAGGCTGGCGGACGACCACGCCGGCGTGATCCGCCAGATGCTCGAGGATCCGACGCTGGCGTCGATATGGCAGGAGGCGCCCGACGTGGCCGACGATGCGCGTGCCGTGCTGGCGAGCTTCGAGGTGGCCCGCGGCAAGCTGGAGGACGTCCGTAGCGTCGACGATTACGCGGCGGCGCGCGCCGCCGAGGACGCCGCGAAGAAGGCCAGCGAGGCGCTCCTGGGTCTCAGGGAAAAGGTCTACGGGATGCTGGACAGCGTCGAGACGCGGTAGTCGGCGTCGGTGGACGGCGAATCGCAGCTCGTCGTCGTCCACGTCGATGTCGAGGGGGCGTTCAGCAGCGTCATGGACGATCGCATGCTGGAGTACGGCCTGCACTTGGTGCTCAAGACGAAGAAGCCCGTCGTCTCGATCGCGGTCTTCCTGACCGGCGGCCCGAAGGGCATTGAAATCCGCGAGGTCAGGAATGAGGCGGCGGGGTGGATCTCGCTGCGCTTCTTCTACCTGGCCTTCGGTCTCTCCGGGAGCTTGGCGGAGGAATACGTGGATCGTCCGCAGCCGCTGGCGGCAGCGCTTGCGGCGCTGATGCGCTCGGAGGTCTGGAACCGGGTGGAGCAGAAACTGCGGTGCTTCACGGGGATCAGCCGCGCGGAAGGGCTTGACCTGAGCCGTCAGTACGTGCTCAAGAGGATTGTCGACACCTACCTGAAACTAGGCGAGAATGAGAGCGAGCGTTTTGCGGCCGAGCTGGAGCGCGACGCCAACAAGGAGGTCCGAGACATGGTTGTCACCTGGGAAGAAGCGCTGGCCGAGAGCAGGGCCGAGGGAGAGGCCAAAGGAGAGGCCAAAGGAGAGGCCAAAGGAGAGGCCAAAGGAGAGGCCCGGGGCCGACTCGAAGCGACACGGAAGGCCATCGTGCTGCTGGCGCGACGGTTTCACCGTGAGGTGCCGCCCGACTTCGAGGAGACGTTGGCCGCCATCGACGACCTCGACCGGCTCTACCGAATCCTGGAGCGGGTCGTCGACGCGCCTACGATCGCCGAGCTCGATCTCGACTGACACGGCAACGCGATGTCTGGGCGAGCTTGGCTTAGCTTGCTGCGCTCGCGGAATTCCCGCTCCCCGACCTGGCCGGAACCCGCCGTCTGAAGAGTCCCGCCCCCGGGGTCGGGACGCCCGGCGGCCGCGGGCGAACGCCACCGGCGCCGGCGGAATCGGTGGATGGCAGGACGTGGCCCTCACCGATTCCGCGCGGAATCGCTCAGGGTCTGGCGTGACCTTGGCCGATTCCAGGCGGAATCGCTCAGGGTCGCGCCGGCGACGACGCTTACCGCGTCGAGGTCGCCGTCGAAGGCGACGGCCTCCCCCGCGGGACGGCCACCGTCCGTTCCCCTTCGCCCTCACTCCCCAGGACGACGCCTTCGGCTCCCTGGCCCAGGAGGCCATGGACGCCAGCGTGACCGGCGGTTGAGCCGCCCTGTGGTGGGCGGTGCCCACCCTACTTCTTGCGCGGTGCTCTCGTCCGTAAAGCTACGGCCGCGCTCCCAGCAAACCCTGGCGGCTCAGACAAGAGCATACTTCGTGAATCTCGGATCCTCCTCCGTGTGCTCAAGGTAATCGAGAAGCGTCTCCTCGAATGCTCGCTCGAGCATCGAAACCACCTCTCTGCTCGCAGCGAAGCTCATGTTCTTGCCGTAGCGTCCCGTCTTCAGATCGATGAAGATCGGTATGTAATGCTCGCTATTGACGACTCCCAACAGGTAGCGTCCTACCGAGCTTTGGACCCGAATACGGAGTTTCAGGATAGAGATTTCCGTTTCACCAATAATCTCCTGCTTGAGCTCACACTCTCCTTTCCCGAACCCCGTAGTCGTGAACCTCCTCACATCGCTGACGACGTCGTTCTCGCTGAAGTGTCTCCTGAGACCCTTCAACCTCTTCCTGAAGCTACTGCAGATGATGACCTGCTTCATCTTGAATGGGTAGCCGGCCTGTTCGTGGAGTCATGCCTCGCCGCCACTCGTTTCAAGAGAGCCTGTACCTTGTCAGATTCGACGGCCCTGATGGCACTCGACTCGAAGACCTGTTCATCCAGCTCGTCTTCAAGAATCGCCTCGAGTCGATTCACGTTCCGGATCATGAGCTGCGCCAGCCTGTCCTGAGCGTCTCGGCTCAGGCTTGTCGACACCGTCGTAAACGCCTCTTGGAGGAGCTTTGTCATCTCGAGCCTCCTGGTAGGTGGAGGGTCCGCACCCCCACCGTGCAGGCATTCTACCAGAGGTGCCGCGGGTGGACACCACCGGCTTCCACGAGGGCTTCCGCGGCGAGCACTACGAGTGGGGTAGGATCCCTACCGGTTCCCTCGCGGACGTTTCAGGGAGGACGACATTATGCCCCTTCTCCGCCTCACCCAGACCGCCCTCACCGAAGACGCCTGGCGCGTCGAGCTCTCCCTCGAGCGGGAAGGCCAGGCCCGCCAGACCGCGGACGCCACCTTCTCCTTCGTCCTCACCCCCCAGGACGACGAGGACCTGCGCTGGTACCTCGAGGACTACCTCGAATGGCCGCACGACCCGACGCCCAAGCTGGCCGCCCGCGTCGAGGGACGCATGAAGGAGATCGGCACCGACCTCTTCCGCGCCATCTTCCAGGCCAACGACGACGCCCGCGACCTGTGGGCGACGCTGCGCGCCGCCTTGGCCGACACCCGCGTCGAGGTGGTGACCGGCGTGCGCGAGGCCGCGGCCATCCCCTGGGAGCTGCTGCGCGATCCCAAGACCGACGCGCCGCTGGCCTTGCGCTGCCAGGCCTTCGTCCGCGCCCTGCACAACCCCGTCCAGCCTCCCGCCCTCCCCGGCGCGACGCCGGAAGCCATCCGCATCCTGCTGGTGATCTGCCGCCCCGGCGGACGCGTCGACGTGCCCTTCCGCTCGGTGGCGGCCCGCATCCTGAAGAGCCTGGGCGCCGCAGCCCGCGAGACCTTCGACCTCGACGTGCTGCGTCCGCCGACCTTCGATGTCCTCAGCGAGACCTTGCGCCGTGCCCACGCCGCGGGACGCCCCTACCACGTGGTCCACTTCGACGGCCACGGCGCCTACGCGGATCTGCCGCGGATGTTCAAGGCGTGGACGGAGAGCGACGAGGAAGGACGCCGCCGTATGGCGAAGGCCTGGCGGGTGAGCCGCGACCGCTTTTCGCCCGAGGTGCTCTATCCGCGTCCCCTGCGTCCCGGGGCGCACGGCTTCCTGGTCTTCGAGAGCGCCGCGAGCGACGACAACCAGCGCTGGGTCGACGGCCAGGAGCTGGGCCAGTTGCTGGTCGAGACCGCCGTCCCGGTGCTGGTATTGAACGCCTGCCGCTCGGCCCATGCCGACGTCCGCGAGGCGCCCGAAGCGGCCGACCAGGGCGAGGCCCACGAGCAGCGGCGCGCCTGGGGCTCGCTGGCCCAGGAGGTCATGGACGCCGGCGTCGCCGGCGTGGTGGCCATGCGCTACAACGTCTACGTGGTGACGGCGGCGCAGTTCGTGGCCGACCTCTACGCGTCGCTGGCGCAGGGCCGTCCCCTCGGCCAGGCCGTGACGCTGGGCCGCAAGCAGCTCCACACCAAGCCGCTGCGCACCCTGGCCTTCGACCCGCTTCCCCTCCAGGACTGGGTCGTCCCCGTGGTCTACGAGGCGGCGCCGATCGCCCTCTTCCCCGAGCGGGCGGAAGACGGAGGACTGAAGATCCACGTCGACGACGCGAGGATCACGTCCGCCGGCGGCCTCGACCCCTCCCTGCCCCCGACCCCGGACGCCGGCTTCTTCGGACGCGACGAGACCCTCCTGGCGCTCGACCGCGCCTTCGACTCCCAGCGGATCGTCCTGCTCCACGCCTACGCCGGCAGCGGCAAGACGGCGACGGCGGCGGAGTTCGCGCGCTGGTACAAGAGGACCGGGGGCGTCGAGGGTCCGGTGCTGTTCACGTCGTTCGAGCAGTACACGCCGCCGGCGCGGGTGCTCGACCGCGTCGGCGAGGTGTTCGGGCAGGCCCTGGAGCAGTCCGGCGTCCACTGGATGGCGCTGGACGACAAGGTTCGGCGTCAGGTGGCGCTCCAGGTCCTTGAGAAGATCCCTGTGCTGTGGATCTGGGACAACGTGGAGCCGGTGGCCGGCTTCCCGACGGGGACGGACTCGGCATGGAGCGCGGCCGAGCAACGCGAGCTCGTCGACTTCCTGCGCGCCGCCCGCGACACCAGGGCGCGCTTCCTCCTGACGTCGCGGCGCGACGAGCTAGCCTGGCTCGGCGACCTACCGGCCCGCGTCCCCATCCCGCCCATGCCGATGACGGAGCGCCTCCAACTCGCGCGGGCGCTCGCCGAGAAGCACGGACGCCGGGCGGTGGTCATGAAGGACTGGCGTCCGCTGCTCGCGTTCTCGGACGGCAACCCGTTGGCGTTGACCGTCCTCGTGGGGCAGGCGCTGCGCGAGGAGCTCGCGAGCCACGACGCCGTGGCGTCGTTCGTGGAGAAGCTGAGGACGGGGGAGGCGAAGTTTGACGACGTGGAGAGCGAGGGGCGGTCGCGTTCTCTGGGGGCGTCGTTGGGGTATGGATTCGAGCATGCGTTCAACGAGGGGGAGCGTCGGCAGTTGGCGTTGCTGCACCTGTTTCAGGGATTCGTGGACGTGGACGCACTAAGGATCATGGGGAATCCCGAAGCACCATGGGGTTTGCCGGAGATACGCGGCCTGAGCCGCGACGATGGCATCGCGCTCCTCGACCGTGCCGCCGAGGTGGGGTTGCTGACGCGTCACGGCGGGGGCTACTACGGCATCCATCCGGCGCTGCCGTGGTTCTTTCGCGGGCTTTTCGAGCGCCACTACGGCGAGTCGAAGGAGGCGGCGACGCGGGCGTTCGTCGAGGCGATGGGGGAGCTGGGGAATTACTACCACGATCAGTATGAAGACGGAAACCGCGACGTGATCGGCGCGCTCCGCGCCGAGGAGGCGAACCTGCTCCAGGCCCGCCGGCTGGCGCGCGTCCACGGGTGGTGGCGTCGGGTCACGAGCGCCATGCAGGGTCTGAATCAGCTCTACGGCCACACCGGCCGCCGGGCGGAGTGGAAGCGGCTGGTGGAGGAGATCGTGCCCGACTTCGTCGATCCCGAGACGGAGGGTCCGCTGGCGGGGCGGGAGGACGATTGGGGTCTGGTGACTGAGTATCGGGTGCGGCTGGCTCAGGAGGAGCGGAACTGGGCCGAGGCTGAGCGGTTGCAGCAGGCCTCTGTGGAGTGGCAGCGCCAGCGAGCTGCCCCGCTCCTGACGCGGGCGCGCGAGTCGCTGGACGGTCATGAGCGCAACGCCGTCCGCAGCCTGGCAGCCAGTCTGCACGAGCTGGGCGAGATCCGGCGCGAGCTGGGTCGTGAGGCTTGTGTCGCGTCCTATAAGGAGTCGCTGGAGCTCGTGGAGTCGATCGGCGAGCGCGCGGGGGCGGCGACCTGCGCCTTCAATCTCGGGCATGCCTACATGACCCTTTCCGCTCTGCGCGACCTCGACCAGGCCGTGTACTGGTACCGGCGCAGCCTGGAGCTGACGGACGAACCGGATCGGCTGGGACGCGGGGGATGTCTCGCGCAGTTGGGTAACGTGGTATATGAGCAGTTCGAGGACGCGCGAGCCAGCAAGGCCGGCGCGGACGAGCTCTTGCGTCATCTCAACGAGGCCGCGGCTTTCTATCACCAAGCGCTAGAGCTGATGCCGCCAGATGCGGTCGACGAGCTGGCGGTCGCTCACAATCAACTGGGCGCGATCTATGGCGACGCGGGCGACCTCGATCGTGCCTTGCCGCACTTCCGCGATGCGATCCGCTACCGCGAGCAGCAGGGCAACCTCTACGGCGCCTCCCAAACCCGCTTCAACGTCGCCCTCGGCCTCGCCAACGCCGGCCGTCTGCAAGACGCCCTGGCGTACGCCGAGGCCGCCCTGCGCGGCTTCGAGAGCTATGGCGAGTCCGCGGCGGAGATGATTCAGCAGACGCGGGGGTTGATCGAGCTGATCCGTCAGCAGTCCTGAGACGTCCTCTGACCGATCCCGCGAAGCGGCCGATCCTCGTCCCGTAGGGACGGTGGAGAGATAGCCAGTGATTTCAATCACTGGGCGGGCGTCGGCATCCGCTGAACCCGACCCGTCATTCTCCGGCCGCCACGCCGCCAGTGATTTAAATCACTGGCTATCGCTCCACCGTCCCTGGCGGGACGAAGAAGTCTCCGGACGTCCTTCTTCGTAGGGTGGGCACCGCCCACCATCCGCGGCAACGCCGCGGTCCTGGAAGGGCGGCTGAGCCGCCCTGTGGTGGGCGGTGCCCACCCTACTTCTGCGCGGTGCTCTCGTCCGTAAAGCTACGGCCACGCTCCGAGCGCAAGGGTAAGTGACGGCTCCGTGGACGCGCCGCGGAAGGCCGTCCGCCGCTTCAGGAATAGCCGCTGGATTTCGGACTTACTCTTGCCACCCAGCCAGCATCGCCATCCCGACGAGGATACCACCTTCCGCCTCGAGGACGAGCACGTCCACCGGTCCGAGGTGACGCGGCCGGTCAGCATGCCGTGGCGGCCGGGACCGCCTTCCGGCCCAGGCGGTATGCGGCCGAGCGGCCGACGCGTAGGACGTAGAAGGTCGCGTCGGGATGCTTCGCCCGAGCCCGTTTCACGGCGGCGATCTCGTTGGTGTCGAGCTCGTAGTCGCCGGTTTGGACGTCGAGGATCAGGAACTTCCCTCGATCACTGGCATCGAGCGAGTCACGGATGTCTCGGTCGTAGAGGGCTTGACCCCGTTTGGCGATTTCGTCACTGGAATGACGCGTATCAGACATTCGGACCTCCGGGTAGGTCCGGGGCCGAGTTGGCCCCGGGACGAAGTCGATTCTATGGCAATCCGCCGTCGTGCCGAGGAACCACGCTCACATTCTGGGCCGTTCAGGAGCCCGTGGTCGCGCAAGAGCGACAGAGTCGAGTCCAGCTCCTCGTCGTCCAGCTCGCGCAGGCTCGCCTCCAGATCCGGTGCTCACCCTACGAGCGCGGCGCCAGCACGTAATCCCCGGCCTCGTGCCCCGCGTAGCGGATCGGCGCGTACTCGGGGGTCTGCCGGAAGCCGAGGCCGCGCGCCGCGTAACGCACCCGCGCCGCGACCTCGCGGTGCAGCTCGGTGCCCGCCAGCGCCCTCTCGTTGAGCTCCAGCACCCGCAGGAACGCCTGCGCGAAGATCGAATAGGCGCCGCCGCCCTCGTCGAGCACCGGGGCGAAACCGCCCGAGGTCAGCACCGTGCGCGAGCGCCGGGAGGCGATCCGCTCGAGACGCGCCGCGCGCTCGTCCTCGTCGCCGGGGCGGGCCACGCCCGAGAGCGTCAGGGTGCCCGAGTAGCAGGAGTCGGAGACGACGAGCACGTCGCGCGCCTTCATCACGTCGAGCTGGTCGCTGATCGCCTCGTTGGGGATCCACAACGCCGAGTCGTCCGCCGCGCCGTCGACGCCGATCCAGTAGCCCTTGCCGCCCTCGATCTTGCCGTGGCCGGCGTAGTAGATGAGGAGGTGGTCCTTCTCCTCCAGGCGCGCGGCGAGGTCGTTGATCGCGGCGAGGATCTCGAAGTGCGTGGGATCGCGGAGCACGGTGGTCTGGTAGCCGTACTTCTCGGCGAGCAGGCGCGCCACCTCGGCGGCGTCGGCCGCGGCGGTCCTGAGCGGCTCCAGGTTCTGGTAACGGGCGGCGCTGATGACCAGCGCGTGGAGGTCGGGCGAGGGTCGCGGCGCGCGTCGCGGCGGAGGCGTCGTCGGCGGGGCCGGCGACGGCGCCCGCGCGCCCGGCTCGAGCAGCAGCTCGCGGCGCGCCACCCGTCCGCGGCGGTCGAGGGCCTCGATCACCAGGGCGGTGCGGCCCGCGGGCGCCGCCACGCTGACGCGGAAGAAGCCGCTGTCGTCCTCGGTCGTCCTCTCGGCGCCGTCGACGAGCAGCTTGTCGAGGCCGGCGGGCGCGGTCACCCGGCCGGTGATCTCGAGCTCGGCGACGCCGGAGGGCACCGCGACGATCGACGGGCCGCGCGTCGCCAGCACGTCGGGCGAGATGATGGCGATCTCGGGCGGCGCCAGCTCGGCGCCGCTGGTGCTCGCCGCCTCGAGCCGCGCCAGACGGTCGCGGTAGTCGCTGATCGACTGGCGGATCTCGCCGGCGCGCGCCTCGCTCGCCGCCAGCCGCGCCTCGAGCGCTTTCCTCTCGTCCTCACTGAGGGCCTGGGAGCGCCGCGCCTCGTCGAGCTGGCGGCGCAGCTCCGCGGCTTCGGCCTGGGCCGCCGCGAGCTCGCCCGAGGTGGCGTCGAGCCGCTGGCGCGTCGCTTCCAGGTCGCGGCGCAGCTCCTCCGTCTCCCGCCGCAGGGTCTCCTCCTGCTCGGTCCAGTCGAGCACCACGGCCGCGTCGATGCCGGCGGCACGGCGGTACCACTCGAGGGCGGTCTGGGGATCGGGGGGCACGCCGAGGCCCTTCTCGTAGAGGTGGCCGAGGTTGATCTGGGCGCGGCTGTCGTCCTGCTCGGCGGCCTTGCGGTACCAGGTCGCCGCGGCCTCGTAGTCCGGGATGGCGGCGAGCCCCTTCTCGAAGATCTCGCCGACGTAGGTCTGGGCCTGGGCGTCGCCGGCCTCCGCCGCCGGCAGCCACACGGCGAGCGCGGTGGCGTAGGAGGCGCGGTCGTAGGCCGTGTACTCGCCGCCGCGGATCTCGCAGTCGACGGCCGACGTGCGCACCGGCACCCTGGGCGTCAGGAAAGTGCTGCGGCGTCCCAGGCGGCGGACCTTGCCCGGCAGCAGGCAATCGACCACCTGGAGGTCCTCCATCGTCTCGGCCTGGCGCTTCTTCTTGGACGAGACGGCGTCCGGGAAGAGCGTCAGGAGGAGGAGAAGAGAAAGGCCGACGACTCGAGCTCTCTTCATCCCCCTTTCAAGGAAGGGGGGACCGAGGGGGGATTTCTCCCGCCGAGCGTTCCCGTACTTGGGCGAGACCGATTCTTGTGGCGCGGCACAGGAAGAAATCCCCCCTAACCCCCCTTTCTTAAAGGGGGGAACCCGAGCGGACTCCTCACTGGCGCTTCGGCTCGGATCCGGCTCCCCCTCCTTAAAGGGGGGAACCCGAGCGGACTCCTCACTGGCGCTTCGGCTCGGATCCGGCTCCCCCTCCTTTAAGAAAGGAGGGGGCTGGGGGGAGGATTTCTTCCTGAGACTTCTCATCGTCAGAGCTCGAAACGGATCCCCACCGTGAACGTCGACAGGTCGAGGTCGTCGCGCTCGAGGTCGGTGTCGTAGAAGAGGAACGCCGAGACGCCGTGGCGGAACTGCGCGCCGAAGCCGACGCCGAGGTTCAGGTAGTCGCGGTCGGGCTCGTCGGTGGGGATGGCGAAGACGTTGGTCGCCTCGGCGTCCTCGATGAAGCGGGCGCGCACGTCGCGGGCGTCGTCCTGGAATTCGTGGAGGACGCTGAGGCGTCCCTGCGGCAGTAGCACGCCCCAGGAGAAGCTGGCGGCGTAGGAGACGTTGACGCCCGCTTCGCCGAGCAGCGACTCGGTCGCCTGCTCGAAAACCTCGAGGTAGAAGCCGCGGCCGTCGGGATCGCCGCTCTCGCGGTAGCGGTCGATGTCCGAGTCCACCCAGCTCCCGCGGCCGAAGCCGCCCACGGTCCAGGCGCCGCGGCCGGCGTCGTAGCCCAGCTCCAGGGCCAGCGATGTCTGGGTGCCGTCGGTCCGGCCGCGCGCCGCGTAGCGCGTCTTGCCGTTGAACGGCGTCGTCAGGTCGACGTTGCGCACCAGGTCGTGGTCGTTCTCGCCGTAGCCCGCCACCGCCTGGAGGTAGAGGCCGGCGTCCCAGTGGCGCATCACGTAGAGCGACAGGCTCAGGCCGTCGCTGTCGAGGGCGCCGCCGTCGCGGTCGAGGTCGGTGTCGGTGCTCATGTAGCCGAGGGCGCCGCCCAGGAAGAGGCTCGGCTTGACCCGGTAGTCGACGCCCGCGGTCAGGCCCAGGGTCTCGAGCTCGAAGCCGGTCTCGAGCGCGGTCTGCGGGCGGTCGCCCACGGCGAGCGAGCCGTTGACGTAGACGCCGAGACGCCCCGGCGCGTCGATCTCGGCGGCGGGCGGCGGCGGATCGGTTTGCACGGCGCCGGCCGCCGCGGCCAGCGCCCGGTCGACGGCCGCGGCGGGATCGAAAGCCGACGCCGTGCGCGGACGCAGGGCGTTGGCCAGCGCGTAGGGGCTGAGGCTGACGCCGCCGAGGTTGAGGGCGAGCTGCTGGATCGCCGGCGAGGTGCCGGCGCGGCGCAGGGCCGAAAGCCGCGCCCCGACGTTGGCGAGCTGGACGCGCGGGGCCTCCTGGGCGACGTTGGCCTGGGAGGACACCTCTTCGGGACGGATCTCTTCGATCACCGCCGCCTGCTCTTCCGCCGTCTGCAGCTCGCGGAAGAAGTAGCGGCAGACCCCCGCGAGGTTTTCCTCGACGATCATCCCGTCGCGCGTGCAGGCGCGCACCAGGGCGTCGCCCACCGGGTCGCTCGGCAGGACGTCGACGGTGAATTCCACCGTCCGGCCGGCGGCCGTGGCCTGCACCCGCACGGTGTCCGGCGTCGTCCCGATCCGCACCCGGTTCGACGCCAGGCCCTGGGCGTTCGTGGCGTTGGCGGCGCCGTCGATCAGGGTGGCGTCGCCCTCGACCACCGCCCAGGTCACGGTCACGTCCTCCACGGGCTCGCCGGCGGCGTTGGTGACCCGCACCTGGAGAGGCTGGGAGTCGCTGCCGGTGAAGACGACCTGGCCTCCGCCGCCGGCCACCATCACGCCGGCGGGCGCGTCGTCGTCGGCGATCGTCAGCACCAGGCGCTCCGGCGAGCCGATCCGCGCCTCGCCGGCGACGACGGCGAAGGTCAGCGTCGCCACCCGGTCGCCGGCTTCGCGGTTGTCGTTGGCGAAGCGCACGGTAAAGGGCCGGTCCCCGGTTTCGCCGGCGCCCCAGGCGAGGCGCGCCGGCGCGATCTCGACGTCCGCCGAATCGGCGGCGACGGCCGCTTCGACGGCGCCGCCGCCGCCCGTGCGGCGCAGCGCGAAGGTCGCTTCGCCCAGGCTCTCGCTCACCGTGGCCTCGCCGCGGTCGAAGGCGACGAACGAGTCGTCGTCGTCGACGATGGTGATCACCAGCCGCTCGGGCGATCCGGCGACGGCGCCGGCGAGCTCCAGCGTCAGCCTCGCCCGCTCGTCGCCCTGGGCCACGTCGTCGTCGGCGAAGGAGGAGGTGAAGTCGCGGGGGCCGCTCTCGGTCTCGCCCCAGACGATGACCGCCGGCTCGACCGTGACCCGGCGCGAGCTCGAGAGGATGGTGGCCCTCACCTCGCCGGTGGCGGCGCCGCCGCGGATCAGCGAGTAGACGCGCGCGCCCTGGTCTTCCGGCACGCGGTCGCGCTCCCGCGAGAACGCCACCTGCGGCGGCTCCTCGTCGTCGAGGATCTCGACTACGGCGGGAGCGCCGGCGGTGAGCGCCACCTGGGCGTCGTCGCACTCGACCACGGCGCCGCCGGCGAGCGTGACCGTCAGCAGGAAGGTCTCGGGCGAGAAGCCGTCGAAGGCGCCGTCGTCGAGCACCAGGCCGCGCAGAGTGCGGCCGTAGCGGATCGGCGGCACGCCGCTGACGCCGAGCGGCACGGCGGCGGAGAGCGGGGTGAAGTCGGCGCCCGGGGCGGCCGGGTTGACGCCGCCGGCGACGGCGTCGATCCTCGCCGTCGACTCGGCGACGCGGGCCTCGCCCGAGCACTCCGGCGCCGTCAGCTCGAGCTCGACCACGAGCGTCGACGCGGTTTCGGCCACGGAGTAGACGGCGCTGGTGAAGCGCACCTCCGCGCCGCGGGCGGGCGCGGCAGCGGCGAGGATCCAAGCGGCGGCGGCCAGGCCGATCGCCGGCGACGGGGTGCGGGGGATTCGTGCCTCCATCTGAGCTGTCCTCCGTGAGGCCCGCGCGGAGCTCCGGATCGGAAATGAGAGTCCTGGAGGAGAGTATACACCACCTCGCGGACGAAATCGCGGCGAGTGTGGTATTCTCCTATGAAACGTCGATTCGCAGCCGCGAACCTCAACGAGGAGGAAAGAGATGTCGACGCACTCCGCTTGTCGAGGGATCTCGGGCCGGCTCGCCGGCCCGCTCGTTCTCGTCGTGGCCACGGGCCTCTTCGCCACAGGATCGGCGGCGGCCCTGGTGCAGCCGTTCTTCGTCGACACCGGCCAGCTCTCCATCTCGGTCGACGCCGCCGGGTCGTTTCCCGGCGCGCACGACGTCCTGGTGGAGAAGCCGAGCGCGGAGGCGACCGTGCGGAAGGCTTACGTCTTCGCGGCCAGCTCTTTCAAGCGGGAGATCGCCGACGGTGACGTGGCGATCGACGGCGCCGGGATCGACTGGGATTTCGTCCCTCCCGTGGCCTCCATCGTTTCAGCCGCCTTCGCCGACGTCACCGACCTCGTCGCGCCGAAGGTCGACGCCGCGCCGCCCGGCACCGTCGCCTTCGCGATCACGGAGGTCGACAGCGAGACGATCGACGGCGAGGTGCTGGCGGTGATCTTCGAGGACCCGAGCCAGACCGAGACCCGCACGGTCTGGCTGGCCTTCGGCGGCTCCTCCTCGATGGAGGCCGTTGACGACTTCGTCGTCACCCTGGGGAACCCGATCGATCCGGAGCTGCCCGGCGCCGTGGCCGATCTCGGCCTGGGGATCTCCTTCAGCGTCCACGGCTCGCCCAACGTGAATCCCGTGGGCAGGATCGTCACGGTCGACGACGTGCTCCTGACCTCGGCGGCGGGCGGTCAGGACGACGGCAGCGCGGCGATCGGCAGCCGCATCACCGCGGGGGGAATCGGCGACGACAACGCCAATCCGACCGATCCTGACGCCCCGCCCGGCGACGATCCGCGCTTCGACGACGAGCTCTACTCCCTGCTGCCGTTCCTGTCGGCCGACTCCACCCGCTTCACCGTCAGCACGTTCTCCGATCCGGGTGGCGACAACTTCTTCTTCGCCTACTTCGTCTTCTCGCAGCCCGCCGCGGTCAATGCCGGCGTCCTCCTCGACCAGGAGACGACGCAGGCCGAGGTGGGCGGCGCCCATACCGTCACCGCTTCCGTCGTCGGCGAGGAGGGCGAGCCGGCGGCCGACGTCGAGGTCACCTTCGCGGTCGTCGAAGGCCCCAACGCGGGCGTGACGGGCGCGGCGGCGACCGGCGAGGACGGCGACGCCAGCTTCACCTACACGGGCGACGGCGGCGCGGGCGTCGACGTCATCGAGGCGTCGATCGTGGAGACGGTCGAGATCCTCGACGAGGAGCGCGTGCTGCGCAGCAATTCCGTCCGGCACGAGTGGGTCGAGGCGCCGAAGCTCGCGCTGGCCCTGGAGCCCGCGGAGCAGGTGGAAGAGGTCGGCGGCGTGGCGGGCCTGACCGCCACCGTGACCCTCGACGCCGAGCCCGCGCCCGGGGTCACGGTCGATTTCGTGGTCCTCTCGGGACCCAACGAGGGCGTCGCGGGGAGCGTCCCCACCGCCGCCGACGGCAGCGCGACCTTCGCCTACCAAGGGCTCGGCGGTGCCGGCGTCGACGAGGTCGAGGCCGCGGTCTCCGACGGGGAAGAGGTGGTGGCCACGGCCGAGGCGGCGGTGGAGTGGACGGTGCCGGTGCTCGCCGCGCCGCGGCCCGACGTCGCCGCGGACGACGACGGCACCATCCTGGTGGTCGCCGAGGTGGGCGCGGGGCTCTTCAGCGTGGTGGCGGCGGTGCTCGACCGCGAGGGCGAGGTGGCGACGGCCTACTTCGTCAACGAGGAGACCGACGTCCACCGTTCGCCCGTCGTCGCCGCGCTCGCGGAAGGCGGCTTCGCGGTGGCCTTCGTGGCCGGCCGCGACGCGCCCAACGCGCTCCTCGGCCGGCTCGTCGACGCCGCCGGTCCGGCCGGCGCCGTCTTCCCGATCGCCGCCACCGATCCGGGCTGCGATCTCCCGGCCGGCGCCTGCGCGGTGGCGCGCCCGGCCCTGGCCGCGCGCCCGGGCGGCGGCTTCGCCGTCGTCTGGGAGCAGGAAGGCGGGCTCAACGGGCGACTCTTCGAGGCCGGCGGCGCGGCCGGGGATCCCTTCGTGGTGGCTGCCGGCGGCCCGGCGCTGCCGCTGAGAACGGAGCCGGCGGTGGCGGTACTCGCCGACGGCTCGGTGGCCGTCGTCTACACTGAGGTCACAGGCAGCGACGACGAGATCCGCCTGGCCCGCTTCGACGCCGCCGGCGCCCTCGTCGCCGACGTCGCCGCCAGCCGCTTCACGGGCGGGATGCAGGCCAATCCCACGGTGGCGGCGGCCGGCGGCCGGCCGTTCGCCTTCTGGGAGAGCTTCGGCGACGCCACCGGCGCCGGCATCTTCGGCCGCCTCGACCCCGAGGACGCCGGCCGGCCGGAGCTTCAGGTCAACTCCGTCATCGCCGGCGATCAGCTCTGGCCCGCCGCCGCCGTCGAAGCCAGCGGCCTCGTCGCCGTCGCCTGGCTCGACGGGGCGCGCAACTCCCTGGCGGCGCAGCGCCTGGCGCCCGGCCTCGCCTTCGTCGAGGGCGAGGTCGCGGTCACGCCCGCGGTCTTCCTCGCCTTCAGCGGCGCGGCGCCGGTCTTCGGCCGCACGCGGGTGGCGGCGCTGCCCGACGGCTCCCTGGTGGTGATCGCCGCCGTCGCCGGCACCGCCGCGGATCCCGACGGCGGCGTCGCCGTGGGATTCGTCGACCCGTCACCGCTGGCGGACTGTTTCGAGGACGGCCGCCTGATCTGCCTCAAGGTGTCCGCCGGGCGATGAGCCGCGGGACGACGAGCCGGGGGAGATCCGGGCGCCGCGGCAAGGGGCGCGGCCGGCGGGGTTCCGAGTCGAGCGCGGCGGCCATGTGGCGGGCCCGGCGGGTGGTGGCCAGGGTCCGCCATCACGGGATCGAGGTGAGCACGGGCGGCGACAAGACGCTGCTCGGGATCAGGATCCCCGCCGCGGCGCTGCGCACGGCCCACGAGCCGGGCGGGCGCGCGAAGCTGGAGGACGACGTCCGCGAGGCGGTCCTGCGCGGCCGCGTGGCGGCCGACTACGAGGCCGCGGGCGTCTTCAGCGAGCTGATCGGCATGGCGGCGATCCTCGCCGACATGCCCGAGCTGCCGGAGGACAAGGAGCCCGATCCGCGGTTCATGGTGGTGCCGGAGCTGGTGGCGGCGGTGCGCGAGCTGATGCGCGAGCGGGGCTGGACGCGCGCCGACCTCGCCGCCCGGGCGGAGCTCGAGGAGAAGCTTCTCGCGGACCTGCTGGTGGGCCGCTACAGCCCCTTCGAGGCCATGAGGGGGCGCAAGCACCTCAACGGGGTGATCGACCTGGCGGCGCCGCTGGCGCGCGCCTTCGACCTGACGCCGGAGGAGCTGTGGCGGCGGGGCCGCCGCCGGGTGGACGCCTTCGAGCGCGCCAAGCGGCGGCAGATCAAGAAGGTCGTCAAGGGCCTGCGCGGCCGCCGCGGCCGGCGCCGCGACGCCGAGCGCGCCTCGCGCGCCGCCCTCGCCCTCGGCAAGCTGGCGGGCGCCGGGCTGATCTCGGAGACCGAGCTCGACCTGATCATCCGCGAGGAGAACCTGGTGGAGATGCTGCGCAGCGGCCGCGACTGGCTGGCGTGGCGGCACAAGGACAAGATCGACAACGAGGAGCTCGGGCTGCTCCTGGGGCCCAACGGCGAGGTCCTCCACGAAGCGATCACCCGCACCGAGCTCGACCGGCTCTTCGCGCTCGACTCGCGGGCCGTCACCGACCCGGAATCGGTCACGGCCGAGGAGGTGGAGTGGGCCCGCAAGCTGTTGGGCCTGCCGGCGCTCGAATGGCGCGGACGGCGTTTCGGGCCGGCGCGGTGATTCGGTAGGATGCCTTCGAGGAAGGGAGACATTATGACCAGAATCGTGCGATCGATACCGCTTGCCGCGATCCGCGCCGCGCGCAACCGCATCGCCGGGGCCGCGATCCGGACGCCGCTGCTGCGCCTGGATCTGAGCGACGCCCCGGCCGAGGTCTATCTCAAGCTCGAGAACCTGCAGCCCATCGGCTCCTTCAAGGTGCGGGGCGCCAGCAACGCCATGGGCCTGGCCTCGCCCGAGCAGCTCGGGCGAGGCGTCTACACGGCGAGCGCCGGCAACATGGCCCAGGGCGTGGCCTGGAACGCCCGCCGCCTCGACGTGCCCTGCCGCGTCATCGTGCCCGAGGGGGCGCCGCGCATCAAGGTCGAGGCCGCCCACCGCCTCGGCGCCGAGGTGCTCGAGGTGCCGTTCGACGAATGGTGGCAGATCCTCGAAGACCACGACCACCCGGGCTCGGCCCCCGGCTTCTTCATCCACCCGGTGAGCGATCCGGCGGTGATCGCCGGCAACGGCACCATCGCCCTCGAGATCCTCGAAGACCTGCCCGACGTCGACGTGGTGGTGGCGCCCTTCGGCGGCGGCGGCCTCGTCGGCGGCATCGCCTCGGCCCTGCGCTTCCTCAAGCCCGAGGTCAAGGTCTACGCCTGCGAGGTCGAGACCGCGGCGCCCCTGGCCGCCGCCCTGGCCGCGGGCTCGCCGGCGGCCATCGAGCACCGGCGCAGCTTCGTCGACGGCATCGGCGGCAAGACCGTGCTGCCCGAGATGTGGCCGCTCCTGGAGCAGCTCGTCGCCGGGTCCCTGGTGGTCGGACTGCGCGAAGTGGCCGACGCCGTGGGCCTGCTCGTGGCCCACAGCCGCGTGGTGGCCGAGGGCGCCGGCGCCGCCGCGGTGGCCGCGGCCCTCGCCGGCCTCACGCCCGGCGGCAAGGTGGTCTGCGTGGTCTCCGGCGGCAACATCGACAGCCACAAGCTGGCGCGGATCCTCGAAGGCGAGGTCCCGGAGCCGTGAAGACCGCGCCTTGACGCCGCCGCTCGAGCATCCCCTGGGCCTCCTCGCCCTGATCGCCGGCATGACCGCGGCGGCCTTCTGGCTCGAGCGGCGCTACGCCTGGGCGCGCCAGGCGAGCGCCTCGCTGCTGGTCATCGCCGGCGGCGCCCTGCTCTCGAACCTCGGCCTGGTGCCGCTCGCCTCGCCCGCCTACGACGCGATCACCGGTCCGGTGACCTCGCTCGCCATCGTCTGGCTGCTCTTCGCGGTCGACCTCTCGACCCTGAAGGCGGCGGGGCCGCGCATGCTCCTGGCCTTCGCCGTGGCCCTTGCCGCCACCGCCGCCGGCGCCCTCGCCGCGTCGCTGGCCCTCGGCCACGCCTTCGCCGACGACGCGTGGCGCCTCGCCGGAGTGATGACCGGCACCTATTCCGGCGGCAGCGTCAACTTCGTGGCGGTGAGCCGCGCCGTGGGCCTCGAGGACGAGCTGCTGGTGGCCGCCACCGCCGCCGACAACGTGATGACCGCGCTCTGGGTGGGCGCCACCCTGGCGCTGCCGCTGTGGCTCGCCGGCCCCTTCCGCCTGCGCCGCGCCGGCCGGCCGGCCTCCGGCGGCCTGCGCGCCGAGCCCGCGCGCCCCGCCGTCGACGCCGAGAACCCCTTGCAGAAAGAAGTGGCGTTGGCGCCCGTCTCGCTCCTGGCCCTGCTGACGATCGGGCTGCTGGTGACGATCGCCGCCGAGGCCCTCGAAGGCGTGTGGCCGGCGGTGCCCGCGGTGCTCTGGCTCACCACCCTGGCGCTGGCGCTGGCGCAGCTCCCGTGGGTGCGTCGCCTGCGCGGCACGATGCAGCTCGGGCTCATCGCCCTGAACCTCTTCTTCGCCGTCATCGGCATCTACTCGCGGGTCGGCGAGATCCTCAAGGTCGGCGTCGAGGTCTTCTACTTCACGGCCATCGTGGTGCTCGTGCACGGCCTGCTGGCGTTCGGCGCCGGGTGGCTCCTGCGCCTCGACGTCGAGACCACGGCGGTGGCGTCGCAGGCGGCGGTGGGAGGGCCGTCCACGGCGCTGGCCCTCGCCGTCTCCCGCGGCTGGACCCACCTCCAGCTTCCGGCGGTGGCGGTGGGGCTCTTGGGCTACGCCGTGGGCAACTACGCGGGCCTCGCCGTCGCCGCGGTGGTGCGCCGGCTGCTGGGGGGCTGAGGGTGTAGAATAGGGGCATGTTGGAGCCCTACCGGAAGCCGATTCACGATCCCGTCGTCCTCAACAGGATGCGAACGACGTTCAGCCTTTGCCACGCCGCCGTCGACATCATGCGCCAGAACCTGCGACGGCGCTTTCCTGAGGCCGACGAGGCGGAGATCCGCCGCCGCCTCGGTGAGTGGCGGCGCAAGCGTCCCGCCGACGAACACGCTCATCTCGTGAAGCGTCCCCTCGAGCGGCTCGGAAGCGGCGGGTGATCGACCTCCACGAAGTGTTGATCCGCCTCGAGGCCGACCTCGCGGAGCTCGACCTGCGCTGGGCGCTCATCGGCGGCCTCGCGGTCTCCGCGCGCGCGGAGCCGCGGACCACCCGCGACCTCGACGTTGCCGTGGCGGTGGAGAGCGACCGCGAAGCCGAGAAGGTCGTCCTCGCCATGCAGGACCGGGGCTACAAAGTCGATACGTTGCTCGAGCAGGAGACGACCGGACGTTTGGCGACGGTGCGTCTGCTGGCGCCGGGGCAGCCGCACGAGGGGATCCTCGTCGACCGTGATCGTGAGTGACGTGCGTTTCCACGCTCAGAACAGCCGACGCACCAGGTTGACCACCAGCGTGAGGACGATCGACGCCACGATCATCGACGTGATCGGCACGTAGACGCGCATACCTTCCCGCTCGATGCGCAGGTCCCCGGGCAGGTGGCCGAACCACGAGAGCCAACCCAGGTAGACCGCCAGCCCCACGACGACCGCCGCCACGCCGAGGACCACGATCCCGAGCCCTACAGTCCGCGCGTCCATGCCAGGATCATAGCCGGTGCCGCGGTTGATCCGCCCACCCGACTCGGATACGGTCTCGGTATACGGACGGCCCGTGAACCGCCGAGGAGAGCGACATGAGACAGCGTCAGACCCCGAGGACGGCGGCGGCCGCGACGGCGCTCGGGCTCATCCTGGCCGCCGCCGCCGCCGCCCAGAACATCGCCCGCGTCAACTTCGTCGTCACCCTGCCGAGCGGCGAGCCCGTCCAGGGCGTCGAGCTCGTGGTGACCATCGCCGACCGCCCCGACTTCGTGGAGAAGCTCAAGACCAGCAAGCGCGGCGAGGCGATCTTCGCCGCCAACCTCACCGAAGCCAACTACAAGGTCTCGATCAACTACGAGGGCTACGCGCTGCAGGAGATGGAGTTCTGGCCCAGCGCCGGCGAGACCGTCACCCGCCGGATCGTGCTCTCGCCGAAAGAGGCCCCGCCGCCCGGCGAAGCGGGAGCGCCGGCCGCCGGCGGGATGAGCGCGGGCGTGCCGGACGAGCCTGGGCTCAGGCCGGCCGAGAAGAAGTTCAACGAAGGCGTCAAGGCCGCCTTGGACGAAGACTTCACCACCGCCAAGTCACGGTTCCTCGAAGCCGTGGAGCTCGACTCGCGGCTGGCTCCGGCCCACCAGGCCCTCGCCGGGCTCTTCCTCGACGACAAGGACTACGAGGTGGCCGGCCGCCACGCGTCTCAGGCCGTCGAGATCGACCCCAAGAACACCCGCGCCTACCGCATCCTCTACGAGGTCCACACCCGGCTCGGCAACGAGGAGGAGGCGGCCAAGGCCTTCGCCAAGCTCGACGAGATCGGCCAGGGCTCCGAGGCGGCGGACGTGGTCTACAACGACGGCGTGGCCGCCCTGCGCGAGGGCGACGCCGAGACCGCCAAGGCCCACTTCGAGCGCGCCCTCGAGCTGCGCGGCGACCTCATGCCCGCCGTCTCCGCCCTCGCCATCGTCTACTTGCGAGAGAAGAGCTACGCGCGGGCCGTCGAGATGTCCGAGCGCTTCCTCGCCGTCACTCCCGACGACGCGCAGGTGCTGCGGGTGCGCTGGCAGGCCTATCGCGGCCTGGGCGACGAGGCGAAGGCGAAGGAGGCCTACGACGCCTTCGCCTCCGGGAGCCCCGAGGCCCTGGCCGCGGAGCTCTTCAACGCCGGCGCCGCCCTCTTCGACTCCGGCGACGCCGCGGGCGCCCGCGAGAAGTTCGAGACCGTGCTCGCGGTCGTCCCGGATCATCCCCGCGCCCACTACCAGCTCGGCATGTGCCTGGTCCAGCAGGGGGACAACGCCGGGGCGCGGCAGCACTTCGAGCGCTTCATCGAGCTGGCGCCGGACGACCCCGAGGTCGCGACCGCCAGGGAGATGCTGAGCTATCTGAAGCAGTAGGGCGTCACCGGCGGCCGGCCTGGAGTGTGCTGGCGTCATCCGTCTGCCCGATCTGCACTGAGCTCGCGCTGGCGCAGCCGCTGGCGCAGCCGGTGATCAGGAAGCGGTCGGGGGGCGTGAGCACCTTCTCCCCGGTGCCGATCGTCGAGCCTGCGCCCAGCTCGTGCCACGATTTGCCGAGCTCGTGCCACGATTCCTCCATGGTCTGGACCGAGGCACGGGTCATGCTCCATCCATGGAGGTGCTCATGCCGACCATGAAAAGAGCCCTGATCGCCGGCGGGGCGTTCGTCGCCGTGCTCGTCCTCGTCGTCCTCGTCGTCCTCGTCGTCCTTGCCGCCGGCCGCCGCGCCTTCGAGCGGGACGTCCCCCCCGTCGTAGCGACCACGCCCGCGATCGACCCGCCGACGGCGACGGCCGTGGAGGAGGCGGCCGCGGAGGAGACCCACAGGGGCTTCCTCTACGGCCGCGTCACCACCCTCGTCGGCGCCGTCTACGAGGGGCGGCTGCGCTGGGGAGGCGACGAGGAGGCGTTCTGGAGCGACTACTTCAACGGCTTCAAGGACGGGAACCCCTGGGCCGCCCACGTGCCGGTCGAGCGGCTGCCCACCGAGCGCCGCTCGTTCGAGGTCTTCGGGATCGAGATCGCCCGCCGGGAGCGCCAGGTCGACCTCGGCCGGTATTTCATGGCGCGCTTCGGCGACGTCGCGCGCATCGAGGCGCGCGGCGTCGACGACGTGCGAGTGACTCTCAAGAGCGGGACCGTGTTCGACCTCGACCGCCTCGAAGCCGGCGACTTCGACGACGGCGTGCGCGTGTGGGACCGCGGGCGCGGCGTCGTGGACCTCGACTCGCGGCTGATCCACACCATCGAGCTCCTCCCCACCGCCCGGCTGGACGCCGCCCCCGGCCGGCTGCACGGTACGGTTCGCGCGCGGCAGGGCGAGTTCACCGGCTTCCTCCAGTGGGACCGGGAGGAGTGCGTCGGCTCCGACGAGCTCGACGGCCGCACCGACGACGGTGAGCTCAGCCTGCGTTTCGACGGCATCCGCTCCATCGCGCGCCGCTCGCGCGACAGCTCCCTGGTGACGCTCTCCGACGGCAGCGAGATCGTCCTCTCCGGCTCCCGCGAAGTCGGCGACGGCAACCGCGGGGTCTACGTCGACGACCGGCGCTACGGCCGGGTGCTGATCTCCTGGGACGCCTTCGAGCGCGTCGAATTCAGCGCGGCGGGCGGCGGCAGCGGCCCCGCCTACGACGACTTCCCGCCGGGACGCGCGCTCACGGGCAGCGTCACCACCCGCGACGGCCGCCGCCTCGCCGGGCGGCTGGTCTACGACCTCGACGAGAGCGAGACCACCGAGACCCTCGACGCCCCGTCCCAGGGCGTGGACTACACCGTCCCCTTCGGCCTCATCGCCTCGATCGTGGTCCCCGGCGGCGAAGAGCGCGCCAGCGTGACCCTCCTTAGCGGCGAGGAGCTGCGGCTCGAGGCCACCGGCGACCTCGGCCCGGGGAATGCCGGCATGCTGATCTTCGACGACGTCGGCCGGCCCCCCGAGTACGTGCCCTGGACCGACGTCGAGCAGGTCGACTTCGAAGGCCCGTGGCGCCGGAGGCCGGGCCTCCCACCGAGCCCTGTAAGATCGGGCAATGAAGCTGGAGGACGTTCGAGCCTTCGCCCGGTCATTGCCCGAGACGACCGAGCAGCCCCACTTCGAGATGTCGTCGTTCCGCGTCCGCGGCAAGATCTACGCCACCGTGCCGCCGGACGAAGAGCACCTGCACGTCTTCGTCGACGAGGACGCGACGCGGGCGGCGGTGGCACACCCCTCCGGGGCCTGCGAAGAGCTCTGGTGGGGCAAGAAGCTCGTGGGCGTCCGCGTCGACTTGGGAGTCGCCGAGGCGGACCTGGTCTTCGACCTGGTGGAGGAGTCGTGGAAGCGCAAGGCGCCCAAGAGCCTGGTCGAGGGGAGAAGTTGAACCGGCCCTACCGAAGGAGAAGGCCTGGTTGGCTAGAGCTAGGCCATCTTCGGCATGCTCGAGCTCGCCCCGGTCCTCGCACTGGCGTCCCAGCGCGTCGAGGCTGACGGCGACCTCCCGGTGGTCCTCGCCGAGATGCTCCCGCTTGAGCGCCAGGACCTCGCGCTGATCGCTCTCCGCCGCCTCCCGGTCGCCCTGGAGGTGGCGCACGAAGGCGAGGTCTCAGCGTAGGTCGGCAGCAGCGTCCTCCTGAGAGGACGAGGCGGTTTCCGAGCCGCCCTCCTGGAAATCCGAGGAAGGCCAATCGCTCTCCGAGCCGCCCTCCTGGAAATCCGAGGAAGGCCAATCGGTCCCCGGTCCGGCCTTCTGGAAGATCGAGGAGGGCCGATCGGCTCCTGTTCGGGGCTCCTCGAAGTTCGAGGAGGGCCGATCGGCTCCCGTTCGGTGCTCCTCGAAATCCGAAGAGCACCAATCGGTTTCCGATCGGCGCTCCTGGAAGCCCGAGGAGGGTCGCCTTGCTTCCGATCCGACCTCCTGGGAATCCGAGGAGGGCCAATCGGTTTCCGATCCGGGCTCCCGGCAATCTCAGGAGGGCCACCCGGATTCCGATCGGGGCTGTCCGAAAGCTTCGGAGGGCCGCCAGGCCGCAGATTCGACCTCCCCAGAACGTTCGGAGGGCCGTTCGGCCGCTGATTGGTATACCCGCGCGGCCGGGGCGCCGCGCCGCCAAGGCGCGGGTCGTCAAGAACCAGGTCATGGGGGAATACGACAAGCTCTTCCTGCGCAGCGTACGGATCTTCGAGGACTGCTGCCGCTTCACCGGGCAGAAGGAGCTGGCTGACCTGGTGCGGCCTTCCACCACCCGGCCCGGCCGGACCGTGGAGGAGCCTGGGGAATTGCCGGACGACGTGCTGGACCAGATCGGTGAGGTGCCCCAAGGGTAAACTGACGCCGGTCTGAGTCTGTCCATCCCGTGGCGCCGGAGGCCGGGCCTTTCACCGAGCCTGGCTTCCGGCGCCCGTTTTCGGATCTCGCGATGACGATCGTCACCGACCGTTCCGCCCCCCCTGACGCGCGACCGCTGTTGCCTGAACGAGTAGGAACGGCTCGCCACCTGTGTGGCTTGATGGAAAGCGCTACAATCCTCTCCGCCACATCGACAAGATCGAGCTCCCAGGGAGTAGCGGCATGCGCGAAGACAGCCTCACGAGAAAGCACGGCCATGCGCAGGAGAAGATGGCGGAGAGCTGGGTGCGGGCTACCTGCCGGGCGCGATGAGCGTCGCCCGTCGCCTCGAAGACCAGGGGCTACCTGGGAACCTCTGGCCCGGAGAGTGGACGCTGGAGATCCGCGAGAGCGGGGGCGCGACTTGGAGCGCCGTCTTCACGATCCGGGCGGGCGAAACGGTCGACGTCGTTCTGACGCGTTGAGACGTGGTATCCTGGCGGCATGAGCTCGACAACGCTTCTCGACCAAGCCAAACAGCGCCTCGAAACGCTGTCTCTCGAGCGTCTTAGAGTCGCGGACGACTTCCTCTCTTACCTGGCGGACCGCGAGTCCGAGCAAGCCACCGCGGAATTGCTGGCGATTCCTGGCTTTCTCGAAGACCTGAGACGGGCCGAGGCGGCCGTTTCTTCCGGGAGACTGACACCGGTCGAAGAGTTGCGCAGGAAGCCATGAAGTATGGCGTCGCCCTGGCCGAGGAGTAGCGCCGGAAGCCCCGATGTACAGAGTCGTCCTGGCCGAGCCGGCCCGTCGATTCTATGAGAACGCGGAGGCCAGCCTTCAGCGCAAGCTGGATCGCTGTTTTGACGTCCTTGCTCAGACTCCCCGGCGCCATCCGAACGTCAAGCCGTTGACCGGCAAACTGAAGGGGTACTACCGGTTTCGGATCGGCGACTACAGGGTGATCTACCGCGTCGACGACGACGGTCGACTGGTGATCGTGGCCCTGATCACTCACAGGAGCAAGGCGTACGACTGACTCGCGGGCGGAATCGGCTTCGGCGCTATGCTCAGCCGAAGGAGGAGAAGACCATGAGTCGCGATCTCGACACACGTTCACCGAACCGACGTGCAACAGCCTGGCGCGGCGCCGCCCTGGTGCTCTTCCTGGCGCTCTTGCTGGCCCTCGCCGGGTCGTCGCTCGGCCCGGCGGTCGCGTCCGATTCCGAGGAGGCGGCGAGCATGCCCAGGCCGAGGAAGAACAGGGCCAGCGGAATTCCCACGCGCTCCAGCGCGCGGCTGAAGAGCACGCTGGTGCCGATTAGCAGCCCGAAGGTGCCGAGCAGAAGCGCGGTTTGGAGGAATTCGCTCATGGCCGGCTGCCCGTCGTCTGCCGCTTCGGAGCGGGATTTCGCGGATCGTGCGGAATCTACATCATTCCGGCGGTCTCGAGGTGACGTGCAAACCGGCGATCAGGAAGCCGCCCGCCGCCCCCAACCAGGAGACGGTGCGATAGTCTCGGCGCGGGCCAACGCAGACCCATGAGGAATCGCCAGTGACGATCTATTTCGACGACATCGAGGTGGGCGACCGCAGCGAGACCGGCGGCTACACCTTCACCCGCGAGGAGATCCTCGAGTTCGGCCGACGCTTCGACCCGCAGCCCTTCCACGTCGACGAGGACGCGGCGGGACGCTCGCCGTACGGCGGCCTCATCGCCAGCGGCTGGCACACGGTGTCGGCCTGCATGGGCCTGGTCGTGCGCTCGATGCTGGGCGCCCGGTCGGGCTCGCTCGGCTCGCCGGGGGCCGACGAGATCCGCTGGCTCAGGCCGGTGCGGCCGGGCGACACGCTGACCGTGGCCACCGAGGTGATCGAGAAGCGGCCGTCGGTCTCGAAGCCCGACCGTGGCCTCGTCAAGCTGCGCTGGACGGCGCGCAACCAGGACGGCGAGGACGTGATGACGATGATCGGCCTCGGCATCTTCCGCCGCCGCGACGGCACGGCGTGACGACCGTCTCCGCCATCGTGCCGACCCGCGACCGCGCCCACATGGTGGGCCGCGCCATCGCCTCCGTCCTCGCCCAGACGCGGCCGCCCGACGAGCTCATCGTCATTGACGACGGCTCGGCCGACGCGACGGCCGGCGTCGTCCGCCGCTTTCCGGGCGTCGTCTACGAGCGCACGGCGCCGCGCGGGGTAAGCGCGGCCCGCAACCACGGCATCCGCCGCGCGTCGGGCGAGTGGCTCGCCTTCCTCGACTCGGACGACGAGTGGCACGCCGACAAGCTCGCCATCCAGCTCGCGGCCCTGGCGGCGGCGCCGGAGCTGCGCGTGTGCCACTCGGACGAGGTCTGGATCCGGGACGGCCGCCGCGTCAATCCGCGCCGGCGTCACGCCAAGCGTGGCGGCTGGATCTTCCGCTGCTGCCTGCCGCTGTGCGCGATGTCGCCGTCGTCGGTGGTGATCCACCGCTCGGTCTTCGAGCGGGTGGGCCTCTTCGACGAGGAGTTGCCGGCGTGCGAGGACTACGACCTGTGGTTGCGCGTGTGCGCCGTCTACCCGGTGCTCTACGTCGACCGCCGGCTGGTGGTCAAGCACGGCGGCCACGCCGACCAGCTCTCGCGCACGGTCGAGGCCCTCGACCGCTACCGCATCCGGGCGCTCGAGAAGATCCTGGCGTCGGACGTCCTTGGACCGGAGGACCGGCGGGCCGCGGAGGCGACGCTGGCGGAGAAGGCGGCGATCTACGCCAAGGGGGCGTTGAAGCGGGCGAGAGGAGAGGAGGCGGCAGAGATCCGCGACCGGCTCGGAAGGCTCTGAACGCTCCCAGCATCGCCTTGTCATGGCGCCATCACTCCTGGTATAATCCCGCAGGAGGTTCCCATGGCGTCTTTCACACCCGCCGCGAGGTTGCTCGGCTGCACGCTTGCGGCCCTGCTGTCGGGCGCGGCGGCCGTGTGGGCCGGCGTCAACGCCTGGACCACGAACGGCCCTTATCTGACCGTCGCCAACGACCTGGCGATCCATCCCCACGACCCGTCGACGCTTTACGCCGCCACTGGCGAGGGGATCGGGGTCAGCACCGACGCCGGCGCCGCCTGGCGCGACGCGGGGGCCCTCGGCGCGCCGGCGTTCGCGGTGGCGATCGATCCGCTGACGCCGTCGACGCTCTACGCCGCGACCTACTGCGAGCTGCGCAAGAGCCTCGACGGTGGCGAGTCGTGGACGACTCTGGACATCGAGGCGGGCGCCCGGCGGAGCTGCAACTTCTACAAGCTGGCCGTCGATCCGGGGAATTCGGACGTCGTCTACGCGGCATCGCTCGGCGACTCGGATGGCTGTCCCGGCTGCTACCGGGGCTCGGTCTACCGCAGCGCCGACGGCGGCGTCAGTTGGACCGACGTCGGCGCCGCCCTCGACACCTACGATCACGGCGCCCTGATCGTCGACGCCGACTCGAACGTCTACGTCGGCACCGACCTCGGCGCGCTCCGCAGCGCCGACGGCGGCGCGACCTGGACGCTGGGCAGCGAGGGCCTGCCCGCGATCGGGCCCGAGGTCTTCGCCCTGGCGATCGACCCGGCGAATCCGTCGACCCTCTACGCCGGCACCTACCGGGGCGTGTTCCGCAGCTTCGACGCCGGAGCCTCGTGGTCGCCGCTGCTCGTTCGTGACGCAGAGGTGCTCGCCGTAGCCGTGGACCCGCGGCGTCCGGCGACGTTGTACGCCGGGATGACGAGCTTCCCGGTCGTCGCCGCCGACGGCGGCATCCTGCGCAGCACCGACGGCGGCGCGACCTGGCGCAACGTGCGCAGCGACGCCGGCAGCCGCTATCCGTTGGCGCTGGCGGTCGCGGCGAGCGGTCCGCCGGCGGTTTACGCCGGCACCTACGGCGACGGAGTGGTGAAGAGCGTGGACGGCGGCGACGCCTGGGCGAGGCTCGACCTCGGAGGGTCGACGGGGGCGAGCGTGACGGCCCTGGCGGTCGCGGAGCATCACCCGCGCGACGGCCGCGGCTTCACGCTCTATGCCGCCACCCTCAGCGCCGGCATCCACCGCAGCGTGGACGGCGGCAACACCTGGAGCGCCGCGAACGCGGGCCTGACCGACGGCTTCGTCGGGTCGTTGGTGTTCGATCCGGGAGCGCCGGAGGCGGGCCTGCCCGCGATCGTCCACGCCGGCGCCTCGAACCGGGTGTTCAGCAGTGTCGACGGTGGCGAGACCTGGTCGGCGGGCCGGAGGCTCTGCGACTACTGTCCGATCGCTTCCCTGGCGGTGGACCGGCGGGACACGCCGGGCAGCCACGTCGACGCGGCCGGCGGCAAGCAGCATCCGGCGCTCCCCGGCCCGGCCGCCGTCTACGCGGGCTCTTCGGCCGGGCTCTTCCGCAGCCGCGACGGCGGCGCGACCTGGCAGGACGTGACCGACGGCCTGCCGCAGCGCCGGGTCTCGGCGCTGGCGGTGGACGACCACGGCCCGGCGCCCGGCGAGCCGTCGATCGTCTACCTCGCGCTGGGCGACGGCCTGGTGTGGAGGCGGGTCGGTACCAGAGCCTGGGCGAGGGTGAGCGTCCCGTCCGCCTTCGTCACCGGGCTCGCGACGTCTCCGGGGCGTCCCGTCTCCGGCGACCGCGCCACGGTCTTCGCTACTACGTCGTCGGGCCTGCTGCGCAGCGACGACGGCGGCGCGACGTGGACGCGTACCAGTTGCGGCACTTGCGACGATGCGAACGCGCTCGCCGTCGACCCGCGGCGTCCCGACACGTTGTATGCGGCGACGTTCGGGAAAGTCGACCGCAGCGACGACGGCGGCTTGCGATGGTCTCGGCTCGGGATCGTGCCGGGGGAGGCGAGCGTGCAGGCCCTGGAGCTTCACCCGTGGAGCTCGGCCGTGCTCTTCGCCGGGACGTCGGCGGGGGTCTTCGAATGGACCCAGGTCCGTTGCGAGGCGCCCGGCGGCTTCTGCGCGCAGGGCGACCGCTTCGCCGTCGAGGTGCTGTGGCGCGACTTCGCGGGCCAGGTGGGCCTCGGCCGGGCCGCCTCCTTGCGTTCGCGCGACTCGGGCGTCTTCTGGTTCTTCTCGCCCGACAACTGGGAGATGCTCCTCAAAGTGCTCGACGGCTGCCGCGTCAACGGCCGCTGGTGGGTCTTCGCCGCCGCCGCCACCAACGTCGAATACACGTTGCGGGTGACCGACACGGCGACGGGCGAGCCCAGCGTCTACTTCAACCCGCTCGGCCGCGCGTCGCCGGCGGTGACCGACACGGACGCTTTCGCGGTCTGCGATCCGGTGCCGTGAGGGTCAGGCCGCGAGCCGGCGGGCGAGCCAGGCGCGCGCGAAGCGCCATGAGCGCACCACCGTGGCCCGGCCCACGCCCAGGACCTCGGCGGTCTCTTCGAGGCTCAATCCGGCGAGGTAGCGCAGCCGCACCACCCGCACGGCCATCGGGTCGACCGCGGCGAGGTCGTCCAGGGCCTCTCCGAGGGCCACCAGGTCGAGGTCGGGCTCGATCCCGGCGGGCTCGGCATGTTCCAGGGGCACGTGGGCGGTGCCGTCGCCGCGCTTGCGGCGACGGCGGAACTTGACCTGGTCGAGCAGCACCCGCCGGATGAGCCGCGCGGCCACGGCGAAGAAGTGCGCGCGGTTGCGCCAGGTGACCCGCTTCTGGCCGGCCAGCCTGAGATAGGCCTCGTGCATCACGTCGCCGGTGCGGAGCTCTCCCGGGGCGTCTTCGCGGGAGAGCCGGTTGGCGGCCAGGCGGTGGAGGCGCGAGTAGACGCGGTCGAAGAGGCGGTCGCCAGCCCCGGCTTGGCCGCCGGCCCAGGCCTGGAGCAGGGCCGTGACGTCGTCGCTTGTTCCGCTCATCCCAACGGATTAGATCCGGCCGGGACGGAGTTTCTTTATGCCGCTCTTTGTCGCCGCAGCCGCAGGACGCAGAAGCCGGGCGCCGCCCACCGCGCCTCGACGCCGTCGCCCCAGGGCCCGATTCGGGCCAGGAGCTCGAGCTCCTCGGGCACGTAGAAGCGGCGCGCCGAGACCCAGGTGTCGTGGACGAAGGCGCCGTGCCGGTAGCGCAGCGAGTTGAAGAGGCCCAGCCCGAAGCCGGTGCGCAGGCTGCGGCAGCCATCGACGAAGACCACCCCGCGCGCGGCGGCGCGGACCGCCGCCTCGAACGTCACCGCGACGAGGCCCGGCGGCAGGTGGTGGAGCGACTGGGTGGAGGTCACCACGTCGAAGCGTTCCGCCGCGAGGCCCGAGAGGTCGCGCGCGTCTTGCACGCGGAAGCGCACCGGCAGCTCCTCGCGCCGCGCCGCCGCTTCGCCCAGGTCGAGGTACTCCCGCCGCAGGTCGCTCGCCGTGATCGCGAGGGCGAGCCCTTCGGCGCGGGCGACGCGGGCCGCCGCGAGGGCGAAGCCGCCGTGGCCCGACGCCAGGTCGAGGATCCGCGTGGGGCCGCCCTGCCGCAGCAGCGGGCGCAGCAGGTCGACGAAGATCTCGTAGCTGCCGAGCGCGGCGTTGAAGTGGTCGAGCGCGGCGAGGATCCGGGAGCGCCGCCCGGGGTCGAGGCCGGGGTCGTCCATGTGCTCGCGGGCGTCCGGGCGGCTCCACAGGCGGTCGAGGCCGGCCAGCGTGGCCTTGCCGGGCCCCGCCCGCCGGGCCTCCCGGCGCACCGCCGCGCGCATGGCGGCGAGCGCGCTCTCAGCCGCCGCGGCGAGCTCGGCGCGCGCCCCCTCCTCGCCCGCGGCGAGCCCCGCGGCCAGGGCGCCGGTCTGAGGCCGGACCTCGGCGAGCACCTGGCTGACGGCGCGCGAGCGCAGCGCGCCGAGGCCGCGGGTCACCGCCCCGGGACGCGCGGCGACGCGGTGCGCCGTCGCCCGCCACCAGCGATCGACGTCGGAGGGACGATACGAGGTCATCGCGAGGCAGCGAGCTAAGGCGTCATGTCCGGCGGCTTCGGCACCTTTGGCGGACCGCCCGGGTTCCTCGCGAGCTCTTCGAGCAACATTTCCACCGCCTTCTCGATCGACGGGTCGCCGCCGCGGATCCTCACCTCGGGCAGGTCGATCACCTCGACGTCGGGAGCGACGCCTTCGTTCTCCACCACCCAGTTGCCTTCGGTGTCGTAGATGCGGAAGGTGGGGGGCAGCACGGCTCCGCCGTCCACCAGCGGCGGGGCGCCGCTGATGCCGATCAGGCCGCCCCAGGTGCGGGTGCCTACGAGCGGACCGAGCCCGGCCTGGCGGAAGAAGTAGGGCAGCGCGTCGCCGCCGGAGGACGAGTAGCCGTTGATGAGCATCACCTTGGGGCCGTCGTGGGCGAAGGTCGGCGTGCGGGTGCTGCCGACGTCGCGCCGCGTCCAATAGGCCATCGTGGAACGGCGAAAGTATTCGATCATGCGGTCGGGTATGAAGCCGCCGCCGTTGTAGCGGTCGTCGACGATCAGGGCCGGCCTGGTCACCTGGGCGTAGAAGAGCTTCTGCAGCATGCGGTTGCCGTCAACCGCGGTGTCGGGCAGGTGGACGTAGCCGACGCGGCCGCCGGAGAGCCGCTCGGTGAGCTCCATGCGGCTCTTGACCCAATCGACGTAACGCAGGTACTTCTCGTCGGCGATCGGCCGCACCGTGACCTTGCGGGCGCCGGCGGTCTCCGGCGTCGGCGCGACGGTGAGCTCGACCTGGGCGCCGGCCTTGCCCTCGAGCAGGCGATACGGGTTGTCGGGGTGGCGCAGCGGCTCGCCGTCGATGGCCAGCACGTAATCGCCCTCGGCGACGCCGACGCCGGGCTCGGTGAGCGGCGAGCGGTAAACGTCGTCCCAGTTCTCGCCGGCGTAGATGCGTGCCACGCGGAAGCGCCCGGAGCCCGGGTCGAGCTCGAGCTCGGCGCCGAGCTTGCCGCCCTCCACGCGCTCGGCGCGCGGCTCGTCGCCAGCGACGACGTAGGTATGTCCGGCCTCGAGCTCGCCCATCATCTCGCCGAAAATGAAATCGAGCTCCGAGCGGTGGCCGACGTGGGGCACCAGGGCGCCGTAGCGCTCGCGCATCGCATCCCAGTCGACGCCGTGCATCTCCGGGTCGTAGAAGAAGTCGCGGGTGATGCGCCAGCCGTCGGCGAACATCTGTTGCCATTCCGCGCGCAGGTCGACCTTGAGGCGCAGCCCCGAGAGATCGAGCTTGCCGTCCGTGGGCTTGAGGCCGGCCTTGACGTCGGCGATGCCCCAGCCCTCGCCGGTGGAATACAGGAGCCGCTTGCCGTCGGGCGTCAGGTCGAAGCCCTGCACACCCTCGAGCACGGTTTCCTCCTCGCGTTTGCCGAGGTCATAACGCACCAGCGAAAAAGGCGGATTCCCGCTCAGGGAACGTACGTAGAACACCGCGCCGTCCACGGCCCGGAGCCCGAAATAATTCCCCGGCGCCACCCCCGGCAGCGCCACCGTGCGTCCGGTGAATCCCTCCGCCACTACCCGCAGCACTTTCTCCCCGCCGTCCTGGTCCCCGTCTTCATCTTCATCTTCATCTTCATCTTCATCTTTCTTCTCTTCCTTGCCTTTCTCCTCCTTCTTCCCTTCCTCCTCATCGCTGCGGAACGGGAAGAGAGCGGGGGCGTCCGGGTCGAGCGCGGCGGCGTAGACGCGGGTGGCGCGGTCGTAAAGGTAGTTGAACTCGAAGGCGCTGAACCGGAGCTGATAGTCGCGGTCGCTGAGGAAGAAAAGGTACTTGCCGTCGGCCGACCACGCGGGCTGGTAATCGTTGGTGAGACCGTCCCCCAACCGAGTCGCCGAGCGCGCATCCAGCGAGTAGACGGCGACGGCGGGCAGCTCGTTGTCGTGCCAGGACTGGTAGGCGAGCCAGCGGCCGTCGGGCGACCAGGAGTAGGAGTCGAGGTCGCCGCGGCTGCCGACGTCGACGTCGACGATCTCGCCGCTCGCGACTTCCACGAAGCGCAGGCGCCGGTCGCGGTCGTTCCAGGCGATGCGCTCGGAGTCGGGGCTCCACAGCGGAGAGTCGAGCCAGACGTCGCCGCCGGTGGTGAGCCGGCGCGGCTCGGCGTCGTTCTCGGGCGCGCGCACGTAGAGCTCGTACTCGCCGGTGGCGTCGGAGAAATAGGCGATCAGCTTGCCGTCGGGCGACCAGGCGGGATCGGTCTCGCGCACGCCCTGGGTGCGGGTGAGGTTGCGGGTCGCCCCGTGCTTCTCGGGCACCGTGAAGAGCTCGCCGCGGGCGGCGAAGGCCGCCCGTTTGCCGCTCGGCGACAGGGAGGCGCCCTGGACGTCGTCGGCGACGTCGATGAAGTGCGGCACCGCCGCCGGCAGCTCGGCGTGGATCGCGATGGGGATGGGCGCCGCCTCCTCGGTGGCGAGGTCGAAGCGCCACAAGTAGCCCTCGCGCATGAAAACGATGGCGCCGGGGCCGAGGCTGGGCCAGAGCACGTCGCCCTGGTCGAAGTGGGTCACTTTGCGCTGCGTGCCGGCCGCGACGTCGTAGGCCCAGAGGTTGAGCACGTCGTCGCGATCGGAGGTGAAGAAGACCGTGCCCTCCGCCCACATGGGGAAGTTGTCGGTGCCGGGATCGTCGGTCAGGCGCTGGGAGCGGTTCTCCACCAGGTCGTAGATCCACACGTCCTGGGCGCGTCCGCCGCGGGTGCGTTTCCAGGTGCGGAACTCGCGGTCGACGGGGGTGTAGGCGAGCTTGGTGCCGTCGGGCGAGAGCGAGGCGCTGCCGCCTTCGGGCAGGGGCAGGTAGGTCTCGAGGCCGCCCGCCGGGTCGACCACGCAATAGCGCCCCATACGTTCGAACCAGGGCGTGCGGTTGCAGCGCGTGAGGATCTTGCCCTCCGGCGTCCAGCCCTGGATCCAGTAGTCCCAGCCGCCGCGCGGCGGCATCAGACCAATATCGGCGTAGTAGGTGAGCTGGCGCGGCGTGCCGCCCTCGGCGGGCATCACGAAGACCTGGCGGGTGCCGCCGTGCTCGCCGCTGAAGGCCACCCAGCGGCCGTCGGGGGAGATCTGGGGAAAGAGCTCGAGGCCGTCGTGGGCGGTCAGCCGCCGCGCCTCGCCGCCGGCGGACGGCGCCCGCCAGAGGTCGCCGGCGTAGGCGAAGACCACGAAGCCCTCGTGGACGTCGGGGAAGCGCAGCGGCCGCGGCGGCAGCTCGGAATCCTGGGCGCCGGCGCCCAGCGGCGTGAGGAGAAGCGAGATGAGGGACAGGGCGCGCGTCATCGCGGCGCGGCGGGAGCGTCTCGATTCCATCGTCGGGTCCTTTCGCTGTGATGTCCCCGGCGTCTACGGGGCGCTCTCCGGAGAGTTTCACACCGTACCGCTGATCTCAACTACGGCCGGAGGCTCACCGTCAGGAACTCCAGCGCGTGGCGGACGATCGCGCGCGACCGGGCGTCGTCGTCGAGCACGTCGAAGCCGTGACGGCCCTGGGGATGGCTCAGGAAGTCCACGGCGACGCCGTGCTCAAGCGCGGCGGCGAGGAAGGCGTCGATGGCCTGGTTGGTGGCGGGGTGGTCGCGGCCCGCCCGCGCCAGCAGGAACGGCGGCGCGGCGTCGTGGAGATGGGCTCGCGGCGAGTACCTTTCCACGACCTCCGGCGGCGCCTCGCCCATGCCCATGGCGGCGAAGGCCGCGAAGTCGAGCACCGAATAGAACGACACCAGACAGCGAACGGACGCCGGACGCTCGCGCAGCACCACAGAGAGATGGGGACCGGCGCCCGAGAAGACCCAGAGCGCTAGCCGGTCGGCGTCGACGTGGAGCTCGCCGGCGTGCGAGCGCACGTAGTCGATCGCCGCGGCGACGTCGGCGGCCGATTCGCCCAATGCGGCGAGGCTGGCGTAGCGGTGGTTGAAGGTGACGCCGACCAGGCCCGAGGCGGCGACGAGCTCGCCGTAGGACTCGAAGAGCCCCCAGCTCTTGGGCTTGGGGATACCAGCGGGCAGACCCGAGGGCGGCGCCGGCCCGCCATGGACGAAGAGCACGGCGCCGCGGCGCTCGTCCGGCGCGAGGCCGGCGGGAAGATAGACGTCCATGCCAAGGGGGGCGTCGTCGACCGTCTTGTAGGCGAGGTCGCGGCGCACGTCCACGGCGTCCATGCCGGGAACGGTGTAGACCACGCGAGCCTCGATGACGCGACGGAATTGGGCGATTCGCTCGTCGTCCATCCTGGGATCCTCCGGCGGCTGGGCGCCCGCCGCCACCGCCCACAGGAGCAGCGGGGCGAGGCAGACGAGAGCGCGCTGAAGCAGGAATCGGGTCATGTCCATGTCGCAGGTCTCCACGGGCATTCTACGGCGTCTACCGGCGCGGGTAGAATAAGGCTCGATGACGCCGAGAAGTTCTACTTCGTCGGCGTCGGCGGCACCTTTCCTGAAGGGCAAAGACGCCGCGCCTCATCAACGCTTCAAGTCTGACCGGCAGACGAAGATCGCCGACCCGCGGGCGCAGCGTCTGGTGTATTCTCTGCGGGCCTGGCGAGGGAGCCCCGCGGAGGATCTTCGACGATGTGTGTACGCTTCGCTTCCGCCGCCCTCTGGCTTGCGGCGCTGCCGGCCTTCGCCGACACCTTCTACGTGGCGCCGCCGCCGGCGGGCAACGACGCCAACCCCGGCACCCTCGCCTCGCCGTGGACCACCCTCCAGCACGCGGCCGACAACGTGGTGCCGGGCGACACCGTGCTCGTGCGGGCCGGCAACTACGTCGGCGCCCACTTCACCACCTCGGGCACGGCGGCTCAGCCCATCGTCATCATGGCCTATCCCGGCGAGGAGCCGGCGATCACCGCCGACAACCCGGTGACCCCGGACGGCCTCAACCTCGAGGGCGCGAGCCACGTGGTGGTCGAGGGTTTCCGGGTGGACGGCCGCACCCGCGCCGGCATCCGCGCCGTCGAATGCGAGCACGTGACGATCCGCGGCAACCGCTGCGCCGGCAACGGCGTCTGGGGCATACTGACCGGTTTCTGCGACGACCTGGTGATCGAGGGCAACCACACCTCCGGCAGCATTGACGAGCACGGCATCTACGTCTCCAACAGCGGCGACCGTCCGGTGATCCGCGGCAACCGCATCTGGAGCAACCACGCCAACGGAATCCACATGAACGGCGACCTCTCCCTGGGAGGCGACGGCGTGATCAGCAACGCCGTGGTCGAAAAGAACGTGATCTTCGACAACGGCGCCGGCGGCGGCTCGGGCATCAACATGGACGGCGTGCAAGATTCGATCATCCGCAACAACCTCGTCTACGACACCCGCGCCAGCGGTATCTCGCTCTATCGCATCGACGGCGGAGCGCCGTCGACGGGCAACCGCGTGCTCAACAACACGGTGATCGTCGCCTCGGACGGACGCTGGGGATTGAACGTCCGCGACGGCTCGACCGGCAATACGGTGCGAAACAACGTCTTTTACAGCGCGCACTCGTTTCGCGGCGCCATGTCGGTCGACGCGGATTCCCTCGCCGGTTTCACCAGCGAGCGCAACGTGGTGGAGGACCGATTCACCACCGACGACGGCGACTCGGTGCTGACGCTGGCGCAGTGGCGCGCGCAGACCGGGCAGGACCTCGCTTCGGTGGCGTCGACGCCGGCGGCGGTCTTCGCCGACGCGGCGGGCGAGGACTACCACCTCGCCCCGGGCAGCCCGGCGCTCAACATAGGCGAGACGCTCGGCGACGTCGTCGACGACCTCCAGGGCACGCCGCGGCCCGTGGGCCCGGCTTACGACGCCGGCGCCTACGAGGGCGTCGGCGTTATCTTCGTCGACGGCTTCGAGAGCGGGAGCACGTCGGCCTGGTCGGCGGCGGTGCCGTAGTAGCTCGGCATGGCCGGACGAGACGAGGCGGTGGTATCTTCCGCCGAGCGATGATCGCCAAGCTGCGCGCCCGCGACGAGTGGAGGTTCTTCGGCGTCCTGCCGCGGGCGGACCGTCCCCTGGCGATCGCCTGGTGGTGCGTGCTGGTGCTGCGCGGGCTGGTGCCCGCGCTCTTCGCCGTGGTCATGGGCGTGCTGGTCGCCGCGGTCGAGGGCGGCGAGCCGCTGGCCGCGCCGCTGGCTTGGGTCGGCGCCACGTTCGTGCTCATGCAGGTGCTCTCGCCCCTGCACCAGGCCATCGGCGCCAACCTCGGCAGCCGCGCCGCCGCCTGGCTCTACGACGAGCTGACCACCGCCTGCGTGCGTCCGCCCGGCATGGGGCACCTGGAGGACCCGCGCCTGACGACCGACCTGACCATGGCGCGCGACTTCGACCTCGGCATCACAGGTCCGCCGCTCTCGATCGCCATGGACTTCATCGCCTCGGGGATGGTCGAGATGGTCGGCGGGCTGGCGGCGGCGGCGGTGCTCGCCGCCTACGCCTGGTGGGCGCCCCTGGTGCTCGCCGGCGCCTGGCTCGCCACCCACTGGCTGCTGCGCGAGAGCGGCGTGTGGCGCGACCGCGAGACGCCCGAGGTGCGCCACGCGCAGCGCCACGCCGACTACGCCTATCGCCTCGCCGTCGATCCTCCCGCGGCCAAGGAGCTGCGCCTCTTCGGGCTCGCCGGATGGACGGTCGACCGCTTCGCCGCCCACCGCCGCCGCCTCTTCGACCTGCGCTGGCAGGCCACGCGCCTGCGCGAGCGGCCGGTGCTGTGGAGCCTGCTGCTGGTGCTGGCGGCCAACGTCTTGGTGTTCTGGGCGATGGCCGCCGACGCCTCCGCCGGACGCCTCGAGCTGGGCCGGCTGGTGACCTTCGCCGTGGCGGCGGTGAGCACCAGCATGATCGCCTTCGGCGGCCTGTCCTGGGCGCTCGACTGCGGCGCCGCGCCCGCCGGCGCCGTGCTGCGGCTGCGGGAGGCCATGGCGCCGGCGGGCGCGCTCGCGGAACCCTCACCCCCGGCCCCTCTCCCAGAGGGAGAGGGGAGCAGGACCGCGGGCTTCGAGCCCCCCTCTCCCTCTGGGAGAGGGGGGTTGGGGGGTGAGGGTTCCGAGATCCGCTTCCGGAGCATCCGCTTCGCCTATCCCACCACCGGCGAGCCGGTGCTCGACGGCTTCGACCTGACGATCCCCGCCGGCACCTCGCTCGCCATCGTCGGCCAAAACGGCGCCGGCAAGACCACCCTCGCCAAGCTCCTGTGCCGGCTCTACGATCCCCAGGACGGCGTCATCGAGGTCGACGGCGTGGACCTGCGCGAGCTCGAGCTCGACGCCTGGCGGTCGCGGGTCGCCGCCGTGTTCCAGGACTTCGTCCGCTTCGAGCTGCCGCTGCGGGACAACGTGGCGCCGAACGGCGCCCCCGACGAGACGATCGAGGCGGCGCTGGCCGAGGCCGGCGCGGCGGGCCTGGCGAGCCTCGACACCGTCCTGTCCAAGGCGTACCCGGGCGGCACCGACCTCTCCGGCGGCCAGTGGCAGCGCGTGGCCCTGGCGCGGGCGTTGTGCGCCGTGCGCCTCGGCGCCGGCGTGGTGCTGCTCGACGAGCCGACCGCCCAGCTCGACGTGCGCGGCGAGGCCGAGATCTTCGACCGCATCCTCGACGCCACCCGCCAGGTCACCACCATCCTCATCTCGCACCGCTTCTCGACCGTGCGCCACGCCGACCGCATCTGCGTGCTGGAGCACGGCAGCGTGGTGGAGCTCGGCACCCACGACGAGCTGATGGCGCTCGGCGGCCGCTACCGCACGATGTTCGAGCTGCAGGCGTCGCGCTTCGGCGAAGACGGCGAAGACGAAGGAGCCGAGCTCGATGGTTGAGGTCGCCGTCCCCTCCGCCGAGGTCCCACTTCCCAAAGCTGTGCCGGCGATGTGGCGGGCGCTCCGGCGCGGCTACCAGGCGGAGCCGCTGCTGCTGGCGGTGTCCTTCGCCCTGGCGCTGGCGGCGGCGCTGCCCGATGCGCTCCTGGCGCTGTGGTTCAAGCTGCTCGCCGACGGCCTGCTCGGCGGCCGGCCGCGGCTGGTGACGGCGGCGGCCCTCGGCCTCGGCGTCTCGGCCGCCGCCTCCTGGTTCCTGCGGGTGGTGAGCGACCGCACCCAGCGCCGCTTCCGCGACCGCGTGACGATCGCTCTCGAGTCCCACGTCGCCCGGCTGCAGGCTTCGGTCGCCACCATCGCCCACCACGAGCGTCCCGACTACCTCGACCGGCTCGCCGTGCTGCGCGATCAGGTCTTCGTGCTCGACCACATGTACATGTCGTTGTTCTCGACCTGCGGCTGGATCCTGCGGCTCGCCGTGACGGTGGTGCTCCTGACGTCCATCCATCCGGCGCTGGCCTTGCTCGCGGCTTTCGCGCTGCCGACCGTCGCGACCGCGGGCTGGCGGCCGGGCGTGGAGCGCGTCGCCGAGGAGCGCGGCGCCGCGGCCCAGCGCCTGGCGCGGCATCTCTTCGACGTCGCCACCACGTCGCCGCCGGGCAAGGAGGTGCGGGTGACCCGGATCGGCGCGCGGCTGGCCGCGGCGCGGCGCGCGGCGTGGGAGCGCTGGTACGGGCCCGTGGCCGCGGCGCGATGGGGCAGCGCCGGCTGGCACATGCTGAGCTGGGCGGTGTTCGGCGCCGCCTACGTGGGCGCGGTGGTGTTCGTCTCCTCCGGGCTCGGCGCCACGCCCGGCAACGTGCTGCTGGTGCTCGCCGCCGGCTCCCGGCTCTCCGCCTACGTCGGCGCCACGGTGGGAGAGATCGGCTTCCTGCGCGGCATCTGGCTCGACGGCTCGCGGCGGCTGGCCTGGCTCGAGGACTACGCCGCCGCGCAGGCGGGCAGCGCCGACGCGCCGGTGCCCGCGCGGCTCACCGAGGGCATCCGCCTCGAGCACGTCTCCTTCGCCTACCCCGGCACCGACCGCCGCGTCCTCGACGACATCGACCTGGAGCTCGAGCCCGGCTCGGTGGTGGCCGTGGTCGGCGAGAACGGCGCCGGCAAGACCACGCTGGTCAAGCTGCTGTGCGGTCTCTACCCGCCCTCCGAAGGCCGCATCCTGGTGGACGGCGTGGACCTCGCGCGCATCCCGGCGGAAGGCTGGCGCTCGCGGCTCGCCGGCGCCTTCCAGGACTTCTTCCGCTTCGAGCTGCGGGCGGGTCACGCCGTGGGCGTGGGCGACCTGCCCCGCCTCGACGACGAGCCGGCGGTGCGCGCCGCCGTGGGCCGCGCCGGTGCCGACGACGTGGTGGCCCGGCTCGCCTCCGGTCTGGCCACGCAGCTCGGCCCGACCTGGCCGGACGGCGTGGAGGTGAGCTTCGGCCAGTGGCAGAAGCTGGCGCTGGCCCGCGGCTTCATGCGCGACCGGCCGCTGCTGCTCGTGCTCGACGAGCCGACCGCGGCGCTCGACGCCGAGACCGAGCACGCCCTCTTCGAGCGCTACGCCGCCGCCGCCCGCGGCGGCGCGCATGACGGCCGGATCACGATCCTGGTGTCGCACCGCTTCAGCACCGTGCGCATGGCGGACCGGATCGTGGTGCTCGACGGCGCCCGGGTGGCGCAGGTGGGCACCCACGAGGCGTTGATGGCCCGCGGCGGCAAGTACGCCGAGCTTTACCGCATCCAGGCCGCGGCCTACGGCCGGCGGGGTCGTCTCCATGCTACACTTCACCGCGAAGGAGTCGATCGACATGAGCAAGACCATCGCCCTTGACCCGTCAGCCAGCGGCGCCGACGATTTCAAAGCCGCCATCTCGCGGTGTATTTCCGAGATAGACCAGCTTTTCGAGCGGATGCGACGCGACCAGGCAGAAATCGTGGAGTCCGAGGCCAGGACCCGCGCCATCCTCGCTGAAGTCAAAGCTGAGCTGGAGTTGGCCTGACGTGTTCAAGCAGCTCCTCGAGCTGGCCAAGCGACTGCTCCTACTGACCCGAGAAACGGAAGAGAACAAGTCGCAAATCAAGAAACTCCAAGGGCAAATGGAATCTGTGATGGCTGCAATCCGGCAGCTCACCTTCGAGCTGCACCAACTGCGCGATCACGAATCTCACGAGCGCGAGAAGATGGCGTTGAAGCTGGAAAACGCCATGCTGCGCTTCGAGCGCAGGCTCCCTTCGGGTAATCCACGCCGGGCGGATCCAGAATAGAGGTCACCCGCCATCAGCGAAGGCTGACGGTCCCGGCGGCCAGGGCCAGGCCGTCACGAGGTCGACCCCGGTGGCGTGGCCCCTCCCCTCGACGGGAGTGCCGGTCACGAGCTCACACCCGAGCAGGCACTGGAGGCCGTCGTAGAGCGCGGGGCCGAGGCCCAATTCGAACGAATCGGGAGCCAACACGTGGAAGTAGGTCCCGCCGGGAGGCGGCCTCAAGACGTAGCGACCGTCCGCGCGGGTGACCGTCTTCGCGGAGCGGATGCCAAATGGGTCGAGAAGCCAGACGTCGACGCCGGCAACCCCCACTCCGGGGCTCTCGTCGGTCACCGTACCGGAGATGCTGCTGGGCTTCGCGGCGGCCAGAGCGTCGATCAGCGCGGGATCCGGGGGCGCGGCCGTCACGTCGAAGGCCAGCAGGGTCAGGAAGGGAGCGATGAGGACGAGCGAGCGACGAGCCATGACGATCTCCTCGGGTTCAGGGGGCGGGCTTGGGCGGTCTCCTTCATTGCAGCGGGTCCAGCACGAAGTCGATCCCGGACGTCTCCTCGTTGACGCGGACGGTCACGGGCGTTCCGGCGTCGACGTCGCAATCGCCTTCACAGTGGACGCCGTCATAGAGCGCGCCGGCGAATCCCGGCGCCGACACGCGGACGAAGTAGGTCCCCGCCGGCAGCGCGACGAAGGGATAGTCACCGAAGACGAGGTCTCCGCTGCCCCTGCCGCCGGGATTGACCACGGTCGAGTAACCTGGCGAGCCGTCCTCTGAGATGAAGTCGACCCGCGCGTCGGCGACGAGCCGGCCGGTCTCCCGGCTGGTGATCCTCCCGGAGATCCGGCCGCCGAGAGCGAGGGCGAAGTCGACGTCGGACGTCTCGTCGCCCCGGCGGACGTAGACGGGAACGCCGGCGGTCGGGTCGCAGCCCAAGACGCACGGGACGCCGCCATGGAGCTCGCCGAGGGCCGTCGCGCCGGCGGCGCTCACGAAGTAGGCGCCGTCCGCGAGGCCCGAGATTCGGTAGCGGCCGTTGGCATCGACGGTCCGGAAGGCGACCCGGGAGCCGGAGGCGTCGAAGACCTGGACCAGCTCGTTGCGCCGCACGGGCAACCCGCTCACGATCTCGGTCACGGTGCCGGAGATGCTGCCGCCGGGCGACAGCGTGAGGTCGACGCCCTCCGTCGCGGTCGGCGGATCGCCGGGGACCGGCGTGCCCGTGGTGACGTCGCAGGTCAGGAAGGGACAGGTCAGGCCGGAGTAGACCTCGTCGACGAGACCGCTGGCATTCCGGGTGCCGACGAAGTACGGCCCGGGAGGCAGCGTGCTGATGGTGTAGCGGCCATCCTCGTCGCCGTTGCCCACCGCGACTATGTTCCCTTCGGCGTTGAACGCCCGGACCTGGACGTCCGGGACGCCGCGCCCCGCTTCGTCGACGACGCGGCCCGCTATCGTCGCGCCCGTCCGCAGCTCGAAGTCGACGCCGCGGGTCTCCACGCCGGCCGCCACCGCGACCGGGTGACCCGACGTCACGTCGCAATCCGGAAACGTGCAGAGGACGTCGTCAAAGACCTCGTCCAGACGCCCCCCGGGGGCTCGGGCGAGGACGTAATACGTCCCCGTTCGGAGCTGGTCCGACCTGAAGCGTCCGTCCACGTCGGTGCCGTCGATCGCCGAGAGACCGCGATTCCTCTCGTACACGGCCACCGAGGCGCTGCCGAGAGGCTGGCCGTTCTCGTCCGTCATCCTCCCGGTCAGGCTGCCGCCCGGGACCAGCTCGATATCGACGTGGGTCTCGACGCCGTCCTCGATGACGACCGGATCGCCGCCGGCGATGGGGCAGGAGCCCACGTCGCAGGGAAGGTCGTCGTAGACCTCGTTGAGGTATCCGAGGCTGTTGAGCGTATGGACGAAGACGTTTCCGGCGGGCACGTCGTCGAAGCGGAAGGTGCCGTCGGCGCCGCTCGAGCCGGAGGCGATGCCGTTGTGCGCTCGGAAGTCCAGGACGTAGATCGAGACGCCCGCGACCGCCTGTCCGCTGCCGTGGTCGGTGATCTTCCCCGACAGGCTGCCGCGCCCCGTCGTCCGTCTCAGACGGAAATCGACGCCTCCCGTCTCGGCCTCCTCCTCAACGATCACCGGAGTCCCGAGGCCGAGGTCGCAGCCGGCCGCGGAGCAGGGCACGCCGTCGTAGAGCTCGGCGGGATGCTCCTGGGCGGCGAGAGCCACCACGAAGTAGGTCCCCGCGAGCAGGCCGCTCGCCACGTAGCGCCCCTCGGGGCCGCTGTCGTCGAGGGCGAGGGTGACGCCCTCGTCGTCGCGGACGGCGATGCGGGTCCCGGCCACCGGCTCTCCCGTCTCCGCGTCGAGGACGGTGCCGGACACCCGGCCGCCGCGGGTCAGGGCGAAGTCGACGCCGGCCGTCCGCTCGCCGCCGCGCACCTCCACGGGAGCGCCGGACAGGGGATTGCACCGGCCCTCGAAACACGGCAAGCTGTCGTAGATCCGGTCGAGGTAGCCGCGAGGGCCGAGCTCGAGGTCAAAGCCGGGGCGATGGCTGCGGGTGCTGACGTAGAAAGTGCCGGCGGGCAGGTCCGGGAAGACGTATCCACCGTCCGCGGCGGTCGCCGTCGCGCCGACCATGACGCCGGAATGATCGAAGAGCTGGACGCCCGCGTCGAAGAGCGGTGCGTCCGTCGCCGCGTCGGTCACACGGCCGGAGAGGCTCCCGCTCGCCGCCAGAGCGAAGTCGATGCCGCGGACGCTGCCGTTCACGGCCACCTGGGTGCCGGTGGCGGCGTCGCAGCCGAGAGGGCAGGAGATGCCGTCGTAGAGCCCACCGGCGAGCCCGGCGGTGCCGTAAACGCGGACGTAGTACGTCCCCGGTCGCGGCGCTTTCAGGAGATAAGTCCCATCGGCGCCGGTCGCCGCCGCGGCGGCGGGCGCGCCGGTCAGGCGCAGGAGCTGGACCGTGACGTCCGCGACGCCCTGGCCGGTGCTCGCCGCCCGCACTGTACCGGAGAGGGTGGCGGGCTTGGCAGCGGCGAGGGTCCCCGTCAACTCGGGATCCGGCGGCGCGGCCGCCAAGCCGAAGGCCAGCAGACCGAGGCAGGAACCGATGAGGACGAGCGAGCGACGAGCCATGGCGATCTCCTTCATGAATGATGAGCGAGCATACCTCGTCCATGAGTTGATGGCAAGGTTCTCGTCTCGGAATCCTCAACGCCGGCGTTCGAAGGCCGGCAAGTCGAGCCGGCCCGCCGGGGCGTTTCCCGGCGCCCACGGCACCGCGATCGCACTCGACCTGAAGAGCCCCGGCGTGGTCTTCGTGGCGGGCGCGCCCATCCGCGTCTTCCGCAGCCGCGACGGCGGCACCGCCTGGGAGTTGGTGCTCCACGAACGTCCGCCGCCGGCGAGCGTCGAGCCGCTCGCCCGGCGCGTCGTTCGGCCGTCGGCGCGGACTTCCTCGACCAGGGGCGCCGCTGGCAGCCGATCGGCGTCGAGGGCGCGGACGACGTGCGGGCGCTCGCTTTCGATCCCTCCTATCCTTTGCGGCTGCTCGCCGGCACCGCGACCGGTCACGGCCTGTTCTGGGACTTCGCGGCCCGAGCCTGGGAAGCGAGCCCCCTACGGACGAGGATCGGCCGTCACGTGTTCGGCGGCCCTTGGGAGCCCTACTACATCGTGCCGGAGGCCCTCGAGATCCGCGACCTGGCATTCGACCCGAACGACTCCCGGGTGGTCTACGGCGCCACCGCGGCGGGACTCTTCCGCGACGCCGGGGGCCTCAGCCTGCCCGTCCTGACCGCCAACGTCGCCGCCGTCGCCACCGATCCGCGCGACTCCGCGCTCGTATGGGCCGGGACTGCCAAGGGCCTGTGGCGCAGTGCCGACGCCGGGGCGACCTGGAGGCCCGTCGCCGGCGTCGACCGTCGCGCCGCCGTCTTCGCGATCGCCGTCGATCCGGTGGTGACCTCCAACGTCTACGTCGGGCTCGACCATGGGACGGTCCTGGCGACCCAGGACTCCGGGCAGACCTGGACCGCGGCCCGGCTGCCCGAGCCGCCGGCCCCCGCCCGGCCGGAGGGCCTGGGCGCCGACGTCCAGACGCGGGCGCACCTGTGGCTCCGGCGCCTCCACGCCCGGGGCGAGCTGACCCTCTCGGCGCTCTCCGACCTCGTGCGTTCCCTGGAGGGGTGGGTGGGGGACTTCGCCTGCGACTCCGGCCGCGAGGGCCTGCGGGACGTTCGCCTGAGCCCCGACAGCCGCTGGCTGATGACCTCCTACCGCTTCGACGACGCCCGGCGCAGCCACTCGGAGATCCGTCTCTACGAGCTCGACGCCATCGGCTTCGAGCCCCAGGGCATCCGCCTGCTCGACGGCTGCGGGCCGGCCGTTTCGGCCCCGCCGGTCTCCACCCCGACGAGCGCCTGCCGTCGGAGCGCGATCGCAGGCTGGGCTCGTGGCCTTCCCGGGGGCTGGCGACGCAGTCGCGCGACGAGCTCCTCGAATCGTGTGCCGCGTCATCGGGACGGGACCGTCGCATGAGGAGTGGAGGATGATCGCCGGCAGCGAGCCCGAGCGTTCTCTCTGTCCGCCCGATCCGCACGGCCCGAGGGTGGAGGGGCCAGGGTAGCTCACGGCCGGCGGCGCTCGAAGGCCGGCAACTCGAGCCGGCTCTCCACGGCCTGGCGGAAGTCCGCCGCCGGTATGACGCCCGCCGGTGCGCCCGAGCGTTCCTCGATCTCGAGCACGAGCTGGCGCCACAGCCGCTCACGGCGCGCGATCTCGCTGGGATCGCGGACCTGGCCGAACTCGAGCACGTGGCGATTGTGCCGGCAGAGCATGCGGAAGGCGTTGCGCGCATTCGGGCGCTCGGCCGGCAGGCCAAGCACGGCGACATCCTTGCCCACCGCGTGGACCGGCTGGCCCCACTCGCTGTAGTTGCCGAAGATCGTCGACAGCCTCGCGAGGTTGCTGGCCAGGCGCTCCTGCTTGAGCCCGGCGAGCAGCTTGCCGAGGGCCGGCCCCGTGAAATTGCGGTGCACCGTGGGCTCGGCCAGGAACAATCCGATGCCGATCTCCTCGTGGAGGATCTGGCGCATCTCCGCCGCCGTCACCCGGTTGTCGTTGGCCAGGTGGATGCGCTCGCCGACCGCCTGCGGCCGTTTCATGGCCGCGAGAATCCCGGCGGCGACGCGGTCGACCGTAATCATGTTGAGCTGGGCCGACCGGTCGGCGGGGAAGATCGCCGCGAGGTGGCCGAGGAGGGTCGTCTTGGAGCGTTCGAGCCAGCCGCCCTCGGGGTGCGCCAGGACCCTCTGCACGCGGCCGAGGAGGTTGACGGGGGCGTTGATCACCTTGGAGTCGCCGCGGTTGTTGCCGGAGCGCGAGTCGCCGATCACGATGGCCGGGCAGAGCTGTACCAGGCGCAGGCCTTCCTCGAGCATGAAGCGCTCGGTCTCGAACGTGGCCATGGCCTTGGTGAGCTCGTAGTAGTTGTTGTAGAAGTCGAGCGGAAAGACCACCTCGTCCTCGCCGGCGATCTGGCGCAGCTTGCGGCCGTGGATGTACGCCGTCTCGATGCCCACGTGGGCCACGAAAGGGCTCGCGGGCGCCGTTTGCAGGGCATGGGAGAAGCGCAGGGCGTGGCGGGTGCCGATCACGTTGGCGCGGAAGGAGTCGGGATAGGGATCGTCGAAGGCCACGCTGGCGGTGCTGTGGACCACGTGGGTGAGGGTGTGCCCGAGGCGCTCGCGGTCGCTCTCGGCCACGCCCAGGCCGGGCGCTTCGACATCGCCGGTGATGAAGCGGAGCTTGGCTCCCGCCGCGGCGTCGAGCCCGAGCTGCTCGAGCAGCCGCTCGCCGCGTTCGGTGGAGGAGAGCACACGCCGTTGGCCGCTGCGTCGATCGTGGGTCTCTTTGGGGCGGATCAGCACCACGAGCTCGGCCACGTCGTCGTCCTGGGCGGCCTGCCAGAGCAGCTCCTGGCCCACGAAGCCGGTGCCGCCGGTCACCAGCACGCGCAGCCCCGGGCGCTCGCCGTTGCGGCGGGCGGCGAGCTGCCCGGCGGCTTCGCGGCGCAGGCGGGCGACGCGGTCGGCGATCTCCGCGCCGGAGTAGGCGGGCTTCTTGAAGCGGAAGTAAGCGTGGCGCTGCCTCAAGCCGAAGAGCACCTCCGCCACCCGGGACGGGTCGCGGCCGCCGAGCATCCGCGCCACGGTCTTGGAGGTCCGCCTGCCGAGCCGGCGCAGCTCGCGCATTTTTCGCAGCACCAGCCCTGCGTCGCCGGTTTGCTTCATGAGCAGGCTCATGAAGCGCCGCGCCTGGATGTCGGCGAGGTGGAAATCGCGGTGAGCTCGCACGAGGAGCTCCTCGGGACGGATCTCCTCGTCGAGCACCTTGCCGGTGGCGACGCTCACCTTTTCCAGGTAGTGGGACGGCGACATCTCGGCAGGCAGCGAATCGTGAGCGTCCATTGTGGGCTGCTATCCGGCAGTTGCGACCATGATAGATCGCCGGAGATGGACTGCGCCCCGCGTCGCGGGGTGGCCCGGCATCGCCGAAGGACGGCGTAAGCTCCCTTTTCTGAAGCCCTGAATGAACAGGCCAACGCCGCAGCCGTATCACGCCGACGACCAGCGTCAACGCCACCGCGAGCTCGCCCGCCACCAGCACCCGGCTCAGACGTCCGCGCTCGGGGCCGCCGCGTCCTGCTTCTCGCAGCGCGTCATGGACGCGCACGCCCGACGAGCGCCACGCTGGCACCAGCCCGAAGAGCAGGTCGGTAAGGACGGACAGGGCCGCCGCGAACACGAGCACCGGAGCGCTCACGCCCACGTCCGCGGCGCGTGGCAGGTCGTCCGGGGCCAGCCACGGCAGCAGACGTACGGCCCAGCCGGCCAAGACGACGCCGAGGGCGCCGCCGAGCACGGCGAGCACCAGGACCACTGCATGGACGACGGAGAAGATCGCCGTGGTCGCGCCGATGCCGAGCGCCAGCGTGAGGACGATGACCGCCGTCGAGCCGGGGGTGCGGCGCAGCGTCCGGAGGGCGAAGCGGACGTCTTTGAAAGTGTGGGGCTCGACCGGGTATGAGCCTGAACCGGCTAGGTGCGAGCTTGCAGAGTAGGGGGACAAGCGACGTCCCCCACTTCCTGCAACTCGCGGAGTAGACGGGCAAGCGATGTCCCTCTCTTCCTGCGACCGCGGAGACAAGGGACAAGCGACGTCCCCCTACTGTGCAGATCCGCGGAGGCGGCGAAACGGTCTGGCGCCTCGAGGACGACGGCCGCTGGCGCATCGTCGGGACCCGGAAGCCGGAGTCTGGTGACCGACCAAGTGCGACCCGCCGCGCCGCGCCGCTCACCGCCTGCGACACGCGCCCGTCGTCGAGCCAGGGCTCCCCGTCGCGCAGGTTGACGCGGCGCAGGGCAGCCGCCAGGTCGCTCTTCAGGATCTGTACTGGTTCAGCGGAAAAGCAACTCGGGGTTTGATCCGTTACAGACTGTCAGCAACACTCCTTCATCGCCCGCCTGACGAGGCGATGATCGGCAAGGCAACGATAGCATGACGCTCGCCGCTT